>Ga0068863_100000488_pt1 | contig 40353 bp, 35 predicted proteins | sample KBSSwiS62_FD_66596 | JGI IMG/M metagenome (GOLD analysis project Ga0068863, IMG submission 66596) | Switchgrass rhizosphere microbial communities from Kellogg Biological Station, Michigan, USA - KBS Switchgrass S6-2 | ecosystem: Host-associated > Plants > Roots > Rhizosphere > Soil ... | reverse complement strand
CGACCAGAACCTTTTCGCCTTTGGGGCCTTTGGTCTCGACGATCAAATACATATGCGGGTTCTTCCAGTCGAACCGCGCGATCGTCCCTTCGATCAGTATCTCCTTCGTCGTGTCAAACATGGACTGGCTGTGATGCGCGAACGCCGGCGCGCCGAAGGACGCCGCGGCCGCGAGAACAAAGATAGCCGTGGATCGGACTCTCATCTCGAAACCTCCTGGCAAGCAATAGCAAAGATTACAACGCGGCGCACCTATTGGCAGCCGCGGTGGTTGACCCCGGAATCGTGAATCGAGGGACGTTGACCGATTTCCGGAGAGGCAGAAAGGGAATTCGATCAACGTCCCTCGATTTTTTAAGAAACGGCAGGGGCTTTGAACAGACTATTTGGCCCCCGGTGCTGCGCCCGGTCCCGCCGGTGCCGCGCCCCGTCCTCCGGGTCCTGCGCCTCTCCCTCTCCCACAGCCTGGCGTCGTGCACACCGTGACCTCGTGGATATAGCGATTCTTGCCGCCCTCAACCCTAAACGTCTGGCTGGCCGGGGTCCCCGGGTCGGTTGGCAGTCCGGCATCGATCCAGGGGAAGTTGTGGAAGATGCTAACGGCGCCGATGGTCTCGTCGATGACGTAGCGGCGGTTACCCACTTTGAGCTTTTGCGGGAACGCCCCCATGGTGCACGTTTGGCCCTCAGGGTTCCGTGCGGCCGTGCTCAGGCGGCCTTCGAGCCGGGAGCAGGGCGTACCATGCGGCACCGGGAGCGTCGGGTCCCCCCAATTGTTCAGGTACGCGTCGGCCGCCGCCTGGATCGCCTCGCGCGTGTCGCGCTTGTCCTTCGGGATCTCGTCCCACTTCTCGCTCCGCGTGGTGGCAAGGTGCTCGGTCGCGCCGAACGACCAGTCCCCCGCGTCCGTCACCACGGACTCCATCTTCGACGCCTTCCCGTCATTGGTCGCCTCTATGCGCGTGTGGATGACGTACGGGTGCGGGTCCGTGGCCGCCACAAGCTCCGTGAACGTCGCGCATTGCTTCGTGTCGTAGAAGCTGCGGGTGAAGTCGACCTTCAGGGCTCCGGCCAGCACGCCCTTTGCAATGTCCATGGCCTGGTCGTTCTCCGCGTAGGACGCGCCCTTCGCGAGGGGCACCATGCCGGCGTTCCCGGCCGTTTGCGCCTTTACATACGTGTCGGCCAGCTTCTGGAGCGTCTCACGGCTGCATTCCGCCCTGGCATTTGCCGCGAAGGCCACGCCAGCGAGGACGATTGAGCAGAACATGATGGTGACTCTTACAATTCTTTTCTTCATTTGCGCGTGACCCCCTAGGTTGTGCGTGGCTATCGTATGCCGATTTCCTACGCTGAAAAAGAAAAAGGCATAAGCATTACGTAAGCCTTCGTCTTGATTGGCGCTCCCGAAGAAATTCGAACTCAGGAAGTCGTTCCGCGCGAGGGGAAGCTGTGGGAACAGACTGACGGCTGGCAGGCCCGTGTTATGCGGCACCCGGTGCATTCTCGCTACGCCCATCAATTGCTCAAACAGATTTCGAGCCAGTAACATCATATGCCGTGAAGCTTCGCTCCAAGAGTCCGCAACGGCGCGCAATAGCTCGCCACGGCTCGATATGGGGAGCGACCAGATGTCGACTTAGGCTCTCGTGGTTGGGCCACAGTTCAGAAAATCTAATCAAGCCCGGATCAAATGGGTCCAGTGCAATGTCGTACGCAATACATCCGTCGTTCTTGTAAGTCGCCTCAACAAGATCCCTAACGTGGGGCAGAACTTCCTGGATTTTCTCAGGGGGGAATCTTAGCGTTCCGAAAACCGCTACGGCTGGTCGCATGCACAAACCTCAATATGGTTGTCGCTAAAAAGCACGAATCCCGGTGGACGTGCCGCCTAACATCTGAATTAGACGCCCATCCCATCGTGTAAAGGTGGAGTATTGCTTTCAAAGAATTCTGTAAAAGCAAATTCAGTTGATACTCAAAAGGCCAAGGCGCCCAAGAGACTACGGATGAAGATGTTATGTCAGCGGGCGGGCTGGAGACAACGAACCGAAAACCAGCCCGTAGTGCTGCCTATCCTGTTTGCCTCAGAATGCAACGGATGTAAAACCGCCTATGCTGCGATTACTTCGACGGACCGGGGGTCGTGAGGGACCACTAAAGGTAATGACGTGCTGCAGAACATGAACGCATCGTCTTGAAAACGATTCATGTTTGGGAGATTTGTCTCGATGAAGACATGGCGGACCATCCTCTCGCGCCGAGGCAACCCAAACAGAAGCACCCCAGCCGCAATACGTGTATGCCGATCATCACTGTCATTAACCACGGGATATCGAGTCTAACCACGGACAAGAGATAGAGTGTTCCGAATACAGCCGTGCACAGCGAAATTAGAATCAAGGTCACCGCCAGTGCCCATTCTCGATGAGGAAGGGAATGGGCCCCGATCCATCCCACCAGGAGAGGTGGAACGATGTTGAGTAGGGCTAACTCCCAGTAGCCCTGAAGGCCATACACGATATCGACGGGATTCCGTTGTGCGACATATGCGTAGAGTAGCGTAGATGCCCCCATCGCTATGAAGCAACTCACAGCTACTAACGCGGTTCGAACGGGTGTCCGCAGCAGTTCGCCTACGGTCAGTGCCCAGGCGGTGCGAAACGTTTCGCGCCAGAACCATTGCCTCGCTGCTTTAAAGCCTGAACTCTCAGCTCTCTGATGAAACTCTTCCTTCAAGTCTCCAATGACCGCAGAAAAGTCGGGTCGACCTCCGAAGAAGCAGAGTACTGCAATCGGAATCGTAGGCAGTTGTGAGTCAGACATAGTGTGACAGCTCCTTTAGACCGTTCGACAACTGGTTGAGGGCACGGTGCGTCTCCTGTAGAGCCCGTTTTCCCCGGGCGGTGACGCGGTAGAATTTCTTTGATCTCCCGCCTCTTTCGCGAGTGGGTTCCCCTGCCCAGGACTCGACGAATCCTTTTTGCTGCAAGCGGTCAAGCCCCGTGTAAATCGCGCCGACGGCTGCATCCTTTCCACCTTCAAGCAGTTCCTGGCGAATGGTTACGCCATAAGCGCGATCGCCAAGGCGAAGAATGGCTAATAAAAGGAGGTTTTCAAAACCGCCAAGGAGTTGATTCTTCGTCATTATAGCTGCAATGTAGTACATATAGAACAGCCCGTCAATAGACCGACGTTCACTTCGTGCGACGTAAGGCGAGTTGAAGGATGTCACTCATACGGGCATCCATTCCGTGAATGTCGACGCGCCTTCGATTTCCGACCTGCAGCGGAATGAATTTCTTCCATTCTTGTGAATAGCTCATCAGGCCCGCGATGTCCCACCACGGATCAAGAGAACGTCCGGCCTCAGCTTCATAAGCGAGTCGAAAGCGCTCGGCCCACGACGCGGAAAACAGGAGTGTCAGATTCAAGCGACAGTGAGCCACGTCGGCATCAACGGGTCCATTCGAGGCTAAGCACCAATCCACGACTCCGCTGAGCCGGTCGCGTGTCCAGAGCAGATTGAAGTGCTGGTAATCACGGTGTATGAAGCGGGGAGCGTATGCAGGAGGCGCCGTTGAAACGAAATCGATTGCACGGCGCCAGACAGAGACGTCGTGGTTGCCGGGAGGCGGCGCAAGTTTCGACGCATCGAACCAGGACTCGAAAGGCGCTGCTTCGATACTCAATTCGTGAATGCGGGGAAGAAGAGCTGCCATCTGTCGCAGCCACGATTCGGGCTCGCCTGGGTTCAAATGAATGCGGCCGGGCACGCGGGACATCACGATAGCGGGAATCCCCGCTCGCATGCCGTCGGGATCTGAATCGATGAGGCGCGGCGCAGGCAGACCGCTTCGCTCAAGAGCGGAGAGCACCGCAGCCTCGCGCCGGATTGCGCTTGCGGCCCACTTGCGCTGATCAGCCCCAATGTACCGGCGAACCACGAGCCGATGCCTGAGCCCGTGGACGTCCAGTAAAGAGACGCAATGAACCGAGGACACGAGTCCTCCGCTCAACCGCCGGCTCCCGATGGCTCGAGCACCGCTTCCGACGAGCGCGGCCACCCACGTCCAATCCTGAGTGGGACGCACAGTTAGAATTGTCGGTGACGCCGGGGTTGCGGAGGTTCGGTCAACGTCACCACATTTCCCTCAGCGTGCTTTCTGGCGGTTTTTGAACTCGACGACGATGCTCTCCGCGAGAGCTTTGCCTACATTCCGAGGGGCATGCGACGTTGCATCGCCGCAGAAGACCTGGCCGGCTTTGCTCTCGGACGTTGGCCCGTCGCCTTCCTTCAGCGAGGAATCTGTTATTTCAATCGCGCAGTAGGCGACATGCGCATGGCGGGGTGTACTGTCGCCGGCATCAATACGAACCCTGAGCACGCGAACGATATCGTTCTCGAATTCCACAGTGTAGTGCTTCGAGTCCGCCGTTACGGCATCTGGAAGCCTTTGGGCGCCCGTTTGTGCTGTTGATGTCGTCGCAGACACGCACAAGACAAGAGCCAACATCACAAGGCCGATACGTAAAGTCATGGTGTACCTCTTTCGGAAGTTGAAGTCGCTAGTGGACCGGCTCAGAGTTCGCGGCGGATGTTAGCAGAATTGCGTTCTGGAGAAAATCCATCCGTGGGTCGACACTTCTCTTGCTTTGCGATTTCGAGCTGTAGTTAACTCCAGCCCATTCATATGAATAAAGTGCGCATTATCTTTTCTGTTCTCGTATTGCTGTTGCTGGCATCGAGCATCAGCCTGCCCCAATCCGGGACTGCGAATTGGGATCCCATCACCGAGGAGCGTCTGCGGCATCCAAAAGCGGGCGACTGGCTGAGTTATCGCCGAACCGACGACGTTTACGCCTTCAGTCCGTTGACCGAGATCAATAGAACGAACGTTAAAAACCTTCGTCCGGTCTGGACCTACCCGGTTCAGGACGACAGCCGATGGGTGCCGACTCCGATTGTCGCGAATGGAATCATGTATGTCGCCGAGGGCCATGGCAGAGTCCTCGCATTCGATGTCGCTTCAGGCGAGATCAAATGGATCCATGCGCGAAGCTATCCAGAAGATATTCGCGCATCCCAGGCATATCTTCGCGCGCGGGGGGTCTCCGTCTATGACGACAAGATTTATTGGGGAACCGCAGACTCGTACCTCGTTGCGCTCGACGCGCGCACCGGTAAACAACTCTGGCAGGTGCAGACCGCCGACTACAAGAAGGGAGTCGGACACGCCCATCCGCCTCTGATCGTGGATGGCAAGGTGATCATTGGATTCATTGGAGGCGAGCGGGAAGTTCGCGGCGCGCTTGCTGCCTATGACGCGAAGACGGGTGAGCTGAAGTGGAAAACCTGGACGGTTCCCGCACCCGGTGAGCCTGGTTCCGAAAGCTGGGCAAAAAGCGACATGCCGCCGCTCGGCGGGCCCACCTGGGGCACGCTGAGCTACGATCCCGAACTGGGTCTGCTTTACGCCGGCGTCGGACAGCCTGCGCCATGGGCCGCCACTCTGCGCGGAGATGGTGACGCTCTGTATACGAACTCCATCCTTGCCCTCGATATCAAGACGGGAAAGATCCGATGGCATTTCCAGGTAGTCCCGTCCGACAACTGGGACATGGACTCGCCCTACGAGAGCACGCTGGTCGATTTGGCGATCAATGGCGTGACCCGCAAAGCCCTTATTCATACAAGCAAAATCGGCTGGGGCGTTGTCCTGGACAGAACCAATGGTCAATTCATCCAGTCCTTCAAGACGGCATACGACAACATCATCACGGGATGGAGTCCCACCGGGCGACCGTCCTTCAACCCGAATGTTGTTCCGAGTCCGAAGGACGTGGACTCGGGCAAGACCTTCGATGTGTGCCCTCATTTTCATGGAGCACGGAATCTGAATGCTCCAAGCTACAGCCCGACAACCCGGCTCTATTACCTCGGCATCAATAATTCGTGTATGCAGGTGAACTTCGTCACGCAGCACTATGAACTCGGTCAGGCCTATCAGGGCATGAACATGCTCAGTGCGAAGTTCGCGCCCGGTTATAACTTCATCGGCGAGTTCGTGGCGTTCGATCCTGTGACGGGAAAGCGTCGGTGGGAGTACCGCACCAAGAGCGGCGCAGCCATGACAGCGTCAGCACTGGCCACCGCAGGCGGCATCGTGTTCGGTGGAACCGCAGACCGTTATCTGTTTGCGCTAAATAACGAAACGGGGAAACTCCTGTGGGAAACGCGGCTGAATGGCGATATCTCGGGCGCGCCAATAACCTTTGAATCGGGCGGGCGCCAGTATGTAGCAGTGGGCGCCGGAGGTCGTATCGCTCAGACGACGTCTTTTGCGAAATTGACAAACGTCGACATACCTCTGGGAACGGGCATGATCTGGGTGTTCGCACTGCCGCAGTAAATTTCCTGCACAGCCTCCCCGCCTCGGGCGGCGATAACATACTTGACGAACCGCGTCTCTCGACCCTCCTGGCCAGGAGTTCGATAACGGTCCGTCAAGTATGTTAATGCCTCCTCGGCCGAGGTGGCCGAGGTGGCCGAGGTGGCCGAGGAGGGAGTTCCGCAGTTGCGTTGGGCGAGGATCCGGCGGCATCATTGCCTGACGTATGAGAACTGTCAGCTTCATTCTCGTGGGGTTGATTGCCGTAGCTCCTCAGGAGCCGCCGCACGCGACCGCGTCCATAAAAGGCGTCGTTGTACAGTCCGGAACACTCGAGCCCGTCGCTAAAGCTGTCGTGCAGCTTGCGAAAGACCGCGGTTCGGACCCCCTTGCGGTTACCACCGGCGCCGACGGCAGATTCGAATTTCAAAATGTTCCCTCAGGTACGTATGACCTCACGGCCGGGCGTAATGGATATCTTGTAACCGCCTTTGGTCAGAGAGGACCATCGGGAAGCGGCCGCAAGCTCAACGTCGAAGCAGGTTCCAACATCGACAATATTCGATTGCTGATCACGGCCACAGGCGCGATATCGGGTCGCGTTTTTGATAATACTGGCGAGCCCGTTGCCAATGTGCCCGTTCAGGCCCTGAAGTACTCCTACGAAGACGGCCAGCGGACTCTGACGCCAGTCAAGACCGATCAGACCAATGACCTGGGAGAGTTTCGCCTCTTCTGGCTTCCTCCTGGACAGTACACGATAAGCGCGCAGCCCGGAGACACGCACAACAATATGGTGTTCGTGGTATACGACGGGGGCGGGCAGTTTCGCTCGACTCGGGGATTAGTGCTGGACGCCTCGACGAACGCCGTCGCTCACAGGCCAGGAGAAGCATACGTGCCTGTTTACTATCCGGGCACCGCAGATCCGCAGTCCGCTTCGCGTGTCGATGTCCGCCCGGGTGCGGATGTTCGAGGAATCGATTTCATCCTCACAGGAGTGACCACACGGAAAGTTCGCGGGACAGTCATCAACGGTGCAACCGGGCTGCCGGCAGACGTCGCCAATGTACAGCTCGTTCCGCGCAGCAACATAGGGAATACATTTTCGGGAGTCCTGGACCGCGGGAAGTTCGAGATTTCCGGTGTTCTTCCTGGAGCGTACTTTCTGGTCGCTAATGCGCGGACGGGACCAAACGATGGCATCAAAATCATGGGGGGACGCACATCCGTCGATGTTGGCTACTCCGATCTGGAAAACATCACAGTCACGTTGCAGCCGGGAATCGATGTTGCGGGGAGCATAGTTGTGGAAGGCCGCCCCGAGGGATTCCCGACCGGGGCAAACCCGATAATCTTCCTGCAAGGACCTCGGGATTGGGCATTCCCGAGTCTTTCCCAAATGTACGCTTCTTTCCGTGACAGTACGCAGTTTGAATTCAGCCGCGTCGTTGAAGGGGACTATCAGCTCTGGTGGGACAATCTCCCCGCAGGCCTGTACATCAAGTCTGCCCGGTTTGGTCCGGCCGATGCGCTGAACAACGTCATTCACATCGATTTGCGAACTACCGACAGAATGCAAATCGTCCTCGCCGGAAATGCCGGAACTCTTGAAGGTGTCGTGCGCGACAACCTGCGCAATATCGTGCCGCGTGCCCGAGTTGTGCTTGTCCCGGACCTGGCTCATCGCCAGCGTGCAGATCTCTATAAGACCACCTCAACAGACGAGTCCGGACGCTTTCGTCTGCAGGCGATCCCCCCCGGGGACTACGTGTTGTTCTCCTGGGAAGATATTGAGAATGGTTTGTGGCAGGATGCAGAGTTCCTCAAGCGATACGAGACTGCTGGAAAACCGGTTCGCATCATCGAGAGTGGTCGGGAAACCGTCGAGACCACAGCCATACCTTTTGCGTTTTGATCTCGCTGTGAAAATTCCACGACAACGGCTTTTGCGCAATGTCGTAGTTTACGCCGACCGTAATCTTTCCTGGTTTTCTGCTCCCTAGAAACCACGGCGCTAAAGCGGCGTAGCCATATACCAGATATTGCCCCAGGCGTCGGTGACACCTCCGCTGCGATCGCCGTACTTCTGATCTGTTGGCGCTGAAACCGACGTCGCACCGGCGCGCACTGCCCTTTGATAGGCGGCATCGCAATCGGGAACGTACAGATAGATCATGGCTGGCATCGGCCGCATCCACTCGTGATTGCTGGCTTCGCTTACTCCGACAACGGAGTCGCCGACGTTCACTGCCGCATAAAACCCACCCGGCCATTCATGCCGCTGAATCTCTTTTGCGTCAAACGCCTGCTTCATAAATTCAACGAGCTGCGCAGCTCCTTTCACGACGAAACTTGCTGTCAGGGAATGGCGACCTTCCGGGATATAGCTCTCGCCACTGCGCTGTGCCGCAATAACCCACTGATATCCGGATGCATCTTCGACGCAGCCGAATCGGAGGCCGCTCTCCCAGTGTGCGTCGCGCACGGGTTCCAGCTCTCGGCAGCCGGCATCAATCGCGCGCTTGTAGACTTCATCGGGATTCGGTACGTAGAGTTCGAGTACGACCGGCATCGTCCGGCCTGAACCGACGCCCACCATCACCATAGAGTCACCCACGCGGAGCTCCGCATGGAATCGTCCTGGCCCCATGTCAGTACGCTCTGTCTCCTCCGCGCCGAACACGTTCTTCAGAAAATCCAAAAACTCCGGCCCCTGAGGATGGAGATATGGTGTGACCGTACGGAAACCCGGACGAAAGACGATTGGCTTCGCGCTCATCTGTGCCTTCCTTTCCAATTCTGTTTTTAGACTTGCCTTAAACTGCGGCGATGGCATCTCCCGCAGATCCCTGGCAACCTGCAGCAGTTCTTCGACCGACGCGTCCGCCGATGCCGGCCTGGCTCCCGGGTTCACGCCGGGCTTCGCAAGGAGCAGGGAAATGGCTCCATCCAGTTGATCGGTTAATGGCTGCTTACTCATGACGACCACCCACGCGGGCCTTGAGGCTTTCCAGTGCCCGAAACTGAAGCTGCTTGATGGCGCCTTCCGACCGGCCAAATTCCTTAGCGATGTCTTTGATGGCCTTTTCTTCGACGAATCGCTTGACGAGGACAGACCGCTGGTCTTCGGGAAGACTGTCGACGAGCTGAAACAGCGTGGCACGGCGCTCGATGTCGCGCCAACTCGACTGGTCGAGATCTTCGGCCATTCCAGGATCAACCGTCTGCCTGGCGCTGCGCCGTCGATCCGCAATGGCATTTGCAGCAATCCGAAACAGCCAGACTGCAAAAGGCACGCCTCGCCATTCAAATCGCGACAGATTCGCCAGAGCGTGATGGAACACTTCTGCCGTCAGATCCTCCGCTTCGGGCCGATCCTGCACGCGACGGACGATGAATGCGTAAATCCTTTCAAAGTTCGCTTCATACAGTTCGGCGAAGCGGCCCGGATCGCTCTGCGCGGCCTCGATCTGCAGCCGTTCCTGATCCATCAGCTATATAAACGCGCCGGAGAGAAGAAAAGTCACGGCAGAAAATGAAAATGCGCGAACTACCTTGCCGATTCGTGGAACTCGATCTGGAATCTCAAAACATTCCCGTCTAGGATGCAGTGATGAACATATCGAGAATGCTTGTTGCGTTTGGGCTCGGCATGGCGGTCGCGGGTTCATCATGCTCGGCTAAAGATAAGGATCACGCGCGCCAAACGGTGCAGGATCTCGAAGACAAAACAAAGAAAGCCGCCGAGGACGCAGCCGACAAGACAAGGGAAGTTGTCTCGTCCACTGGCGAGGCGATTACGGACGGCTGGATTACAACGAAGATAAAAGCCAAGTTTGCGGACGACAAGTTGCTGAAGGATAGCCACATCGATATCGATACGACCGATCGAGTCGTCACGCTGAAGGGAACTGTTGCTTCAAGTGAAACGAAAAAGCGCGCAGGAATGATTGCGAACGGGACTGAAGGCGTTGCGCGCGTTGTCGATGAGGTTACCGTTAAGGCGAAATAGGCTGAGCATATCGCCTGGCCAGGAAGGGCGAGGGAGCCCCCTACTTCTTGACGTCGCTGGGCTCCAAAGGCTTGACGACCACCGGTGCGATAGTTTGCGGACACGTCGGCACCTGCGGGACCGAAACGATTTTCGGATCGATCGATGAATTCGCCGGACTATTCTTAATGCCGAAATCCTTATTGGGTACGGCAATCGGCATCAGCGGAATCGCGCACGGCACTGGTGTGCGGATAAATGCCGGGACGTTTACCTTCCTGACGTCGAAGTTGTATCCGAGATCGAGAATTTTACGGATCTCTTCGCTCGGCAGTTCCCGTTCCACGATTCCATCCGTCGGCGGCTGTGTCTGCTTCTGTTTAGCGCTTTCACCCTGGGGAGGTGCAGTCTCTCTGGGAGCCGGGGCGTTCTGTGCGTGCACAGAGACCGCGATGAAGAGTGCAATGCATGCGATCTTGTTCATCGATCACTTCCTCCCATCAGGAATCGCGTCACAGCGTTGTTTACCGGGACGTTAACACCCCGTTAAGGCAGACGCCAGATATTAACGATGCCCGCGGGAGCTGTTGCTGGGGCGGCCGGCGTGGCTGGCGTCGCCGGAGCGGCTCCGCGGCCCCGACCGCCTCCACCGAAGCCACTTATAGCTCCTTCGGGAAGGGCTATTCGGTTATCGACAACAATCACACTGTTCCAGTGTCCGGTCCCGCAATCGAGTGATGCGACGGATGCTCCGGTCGTCGCATCGAAAACACGAACGTGGCCACCCTGCGCGTCATAGATATAGAGCAGTCCGCCGGCATAAAAAGGACTGTTGCCACCCGTCGTGTTCTTCCAGGCTTCCTTGAGCATGCGATCCGCGCCAAAGGTCCACGCTGTTGTCCCACCGCCGCCGCGGCCACCCTGTGCGGCAAAAAGATAAGTCGTATTGTTGATCTTCGCCGTAGCCGAGGCGGACAGAAGCTGAGCGGAATTCGGCGTGGCGACAAGCTGAAGTTCGCCACCCTGATGAGGATCCGTGCCTTTGATGATATCCATGCTCAGCAATCGTATTGTGCCGTCTTTTCCACCCTGCGCAATGTATCCGTCGCCGAGAAGAACCGGCGAGGTGGAGCCCATGTCGAGATCGCGACGCCGAAGCTCTTCATTATTTGTAGTGGTCCAGTTTCCGAGCATCTTTGTCGCCGTCGAGTCGAGCATGATCAGCGCATCGGACCAGGACGTTTTGCCGTCATAGGGACCGTTCCCCGTCGCGAACAGAAGGTTGCCTGTCGCCGGATCGATCACGATACCGGCGCGCCCCCAGATGGCCGATTGGGCTTGCGGACATGTTGCCGGATCCATCAGTTCCAGGCGATCGCTGCAAAGGGAGTTCCAGACATGTTCGATGGCCCCCGTTGCCGCGTTGAGCATCACGACATGTCCCTGATAGGTACCTGCATCGCCGACATAACCGGCAGTCGGGGCGAGAATCCGTCCATTGACGAACGACAGCGGAGAGTCCATTTTCTCGATGCCGGGCAGCTTCGTGACCGCAGTGCTCCACACTGCTTTGCCGTCCGCGATCGTAATCTTCGTAACCTTTCCGTCAGAAGAAGCAGCGTAGATGAACTGCCGGTTTGCGTCGGCAACGGGCGTCGAGTTTGTAATCTGTTTTGCCCCGACAGGATTGCCGGGACCTCGTTGCGGATTCATTGCCGCCGTTTCATTGAATTCCGGCGGAGCAAACTCCCACAGGACCTTACCCTCGCTTGCATCGATCGCAACAGTGCGCCCCAGGTTTGTGGTGCCAAAGAAAACGTCACGAGGCGCGCCGTTGATCTGAACTCCGCGCAGATAGATCAGTCCTGCGTCGATAGGCGCGGAGATCGTGACCTGCTGCCGCACCATCGATCCGACATTTGCAGCGGTGATGCGTGTGGGCGCCATGTTGGCATTGCTTCTGCCGTTGTCACCGCCGAAGGTGGGCCAATCGGAATTGTTTGTGGCCGGAGTTGCCGCCGCAGCTCCACGTGCGCCCTGCGCGGGTGCCCGCTGCTGGCTAACGGCAATGGAAACCGAGGCAATGATTGCGGCCGAGAAGATAAAGGTCGATAAAAGATTTTTCATAGCGTCGTAGAGAATAGGACGAAGGCGACGTCTTGCCCAAAGGCTTTCTCATGGGGAGAGATCTGGGGACAGACTCCGAATTCGAACCAGGAAATCCGCAGTCACGTGCTGATGTCGCGGTTCGAATTCGGAGTCTGTCCCCAGATCTCTCCCCAAATCCGGAATTCATTGGGTGCTGTACCTGAAACAGCATTTACAATTTGTACGTGCATGCTCCGCTGATCAAGCCCGAGGTCATGTCGCCGGCCGGTTATTGGCCCCAGCTGCGTGCGGCCATCGAAGCCGGAGCCGATGCGGTCTATTTTGGCCTGAAGCATTTCACCGCACGAGCCAAGGTAGGATTTGCCCTTGATGAGCTGCCCGACGTCATGCAGGCCCTGCACCGGCGTGGTGTTCGCGGCTATCTCACCTTTAATACTCTCGTTTTCGATCACGAACTGGACGAAGCCGCGCGCTCCGTGGCGATGATTGCGGCAGCTGGAGTTGATGCGATCATCGTGCAGGACATGGGCATGGCCAGGCTTGCGAAGCAGATCGCGCCGGGCCTTGGGATTCATGGCAGCACGCAGATGAGCATCACCAGCGCCGAGGGTGTGGAGTTAGCAAGGCAATTTGGTGTTGAACGAGTCGTCCTGGCCCGCGAGCTTTCCCTGGCGGACATCCGCATGATTCGTGCGCAGACCGACTGCCAGCTGGAAATGTTTGTACACGGCGCACTGTGTGTGTCCTATTCGGGGCAGTGCTTTTCATCCGAGGCGTGGGGTGGAAGAAGCGCCAATCGCGGTCAGTGCGCCCAGGCCTGCAGACTGCCCTACGAAATGATTGTCGATGGCGAAGTTCGGCCAATGGGAGCCGCGCGCTATCTTCTGTCACCCGAGGATCTCTATGCGCTGCGGGAGATTCCGGAGATCGTTCAGCTGGGCATCTCCGCATTGAAGATTGAAGGACGTTATAAGGATGAGAACTATGTCGCGTTGGTGACACGGGCTTACCGAAAGGCCGTCGATGAAGCATGGGGCGGCCTACCGCTCAGCCTTTCAAAACAGGAGGACCTTCAGCTCGCACAGATCTATTCGCGCGGATTGGGTCCGCATTTCCTTCGCGGCACCGATCATCAGGCCGTTGTGCCCGGGAGATCTCCGAGGCATCGCGGTGTTCTGGTGGGCAAGGTGACTGAAGTCCTCGGTGACTCTGTCGTTATTCAGCCTGCGGACGCGCACAGGCTTTCGCCGCTTAAGGCCGGCGACGGGCTGGTTTTCGATGCGGCGGACTGGCGTAGTCCTGAGGAGCGCGAAGAAGGCGGCCGCGTCTATGAAGTTGCATCGGCCCGTAAGGACGCCTTGCGATTGCGCTTCGCCAACAACGCCATCGACTTTTCCAGAGTGCGCAAGGGCGATTGGGTTTGGCGAAGTCACGATCCCGAACTGGATAAACTCAGCCGTCCGCTGACGAACGCCGCCGCACCAGTCCGGAAGCAGCCGGTACGCGCGTTCGTTACAGCTCGCGTGGGTGAACCTTTGGACCTCAAGTGGTCGATCGAGAACACGGGCCTGCATGCGGAGATCAAGTCTGACCGCATGCTGGCTGCATCTCAAAAGCATGGCTTAACCGTTGAATTTCTCCACGACCATCTCGGTCGTCTGGGTAATACACCCTATGTATTGGCTAGCGTCCAGGCAGATATTCAAGGGGATCCCTTCGTGCCGAGTTCTCTATTGAACGATTTGCGGCGTCAGGCCGTTTCGCAGCTGGAGGAGCTCCAGGGAAAAAGACTCCATATTCCGTTAAATGACCCCACACGTGTGCTCCAGGAAGCAATCGCAACGCCGTCCAAAACCGGCACACTCGTTGAACGAGTTCCTCGATTGCATCTCCTTGTTCGAACTCCGGAACAGCTCGACGCAGCCATTGCCGTGCACCCTGCCAGCATCACGCTGGACTACCTGGACCTGTATGGGTTGCGACCTGCGGTGGAGCGTGTGAGGATTGCGGGAATAACGGCCCGCGTCGCCAGCCCGCGGGTCCTCAAGCCCGAGGAGCAGCGCATTGTGAGTTTTTTGCGTGGGCTGAATTGCGACATCGTGGTGCGATCGGCCGGTCTGCTGCACGCGTTGAAGCTTGCGGCAGGCCAACCCAGCCGGGACTTCATACCTGCCTGGATTGGCGACTTCAGTTTGAACGCTTCCAATGTGCTAACGGCGCAAGCGTTGCTCGACCTCGGACTGGAACGCCTTACACCCACTCACGATCTAAATGCAGCTCAGGTGGCAAATCTTGCGCGCACGATCGGAGCGCATCGATTTGAAGTGATCGCATTTCAACACCTGCCCGTCTTTCATACGGAGCACTGTGTGTTTTGCCGCTTTTTATCGCGCGGGACTAGCCACGAAGACTGCGGCCACCCCTGCGAGAAACATCGCGTAGCTTTGCGGGATACAGAAGGCCGAACGCATCCTGTCATGGCAGACGTTGGTTGCCGCAACACTGTTTTCGGGGCGGAAGCGCAGGAGGCGAGCCGGCATCTGCAGACGTGGCTGGATGCGGGAATTGGACACTACCGTCTGGAGTTTGTACACGAGACGGCGGATCAGGTCGTTCACATTGCGCAAGCATTTAACGATGCGCTGAATCGAAAGGTGGACGACGCGAATCTGAGAGGACAACTGCTGCGGTTCGCGTCGCAGGGTCTCACGGAAGGCAGTCTTTTCGTGCCCGAGAACTACCTCGAAGTCCCGCACTTGAGCTGATTAGTGCGTTGCGTGCCCGAGCCGCAAAAAGGCGATCAGCTGTTGCGCCGCCTTTCCTCGATGGCTGACCCGGTGTTTTTCTTCCGCGGCCAACTCTGCAAGATGCCGCGTATCTCCGCCAACCCTGAATACTGGATCGAAGCCGAAGCCTCCGCTGCCACGTCGCTCGAAGGCGATAAACCCCTCGCATACACCTTCAAACGCGTGTTCGTTGCCGTCAGGTTCGATGAGCAGGATAACGGCACGAAAGCGAGCTGTGCGACGACTCTCCGGAACTTCCGCCATCGCGAGAAGCAACGCTCCGCAACCGTCGCCATTCGCGGCGGTGCGATGATAGCGCGCGGAGTGAACCCCCGGGGCGCCCCCCAATGCATCCACCTCGAGTCCAGAGTCATCGGCGATTACGCTTATCAGACCATCGGGTCTGCTGGAGGCAACGCGGCGAAAGGTTGTTGCTTTGATGCGGGCATTGTCGAGGTATGTTTCTCCGGTCTCGTCGGGATTGAGAGCAACGCCGAGCGCCTGGGGCGTGATGAGTTCGATATCTGTTGCCCCAAACTGAGCGAAAATTTCTCGAAACTCCTGAAGCTTGTGGGCGTTGTTAGACGCAACCAGAATAGAGCGTTTTGCCGGCGACATTGAAGAAGGAAGTATAGAGAAGCCGTGGCCATCACGAAGCTAAAACTCAACGTGACGAGCGAACACGAGTCAAAGCCTCTCAACGAAGCGCTGGCGGATTGGCTGACGGCAGAGCTCGGGCGGCCTGTCTCGAAGGCAAAAGCCCGAAAACTAATTATCGCGGGCGCAGTCTCCGTAAATAAGCGTCGCGTGATAATTCCGTCGCAGGGCTTGCCTCCTGGAGCGGTAATCGAAGCGCACGTGGATATCGCGAAACTCTTCAGTGATTCCACCTCGCAAGACAAAGAGTTCGAACTCACAGCAGATCGCATCCTGTTTGAAGACGAAAACCTGATCTTCATTGATAAGCCGCCCGGGCTTCCTGTGCACCCGACTCTGGATGAGGCCAGAGACAATCTCTTCGCTGCGGTGAGCCGATTCCTCGGAAAGAGGGACGAAACCGAGAATCCTTACCTCGGCGTTCACCATCGATTGGATCGAGACACCTCAGGAGTGCTGCTTTTTACAAAGTCCGGCAGGGTGAATGCTGCGGTTGCGCGTAGCTTTTCGGATCATCAGGTGAGGAAGACCTATAACGCAATTACGATCTCGCGACGCAATCTGAAAGCTGAATGGACAATTAAGAACTACCTGGGGAAGAGGTCATTAAAGTCCAAACGTTCCATCTATGGCTCAGTGAGTTCTGACGGCGACTTCGCTGAGACGTCATTTCGCGTGATCGCAGATTACCCGCGAGGCGTATGGGTGGAGGCCACTCCAAAGACCGGACGGACGCACCAGATCCGCGTGCACCTTTCGGAATATGGTGTGCCGATTTTGGGTGACGATCTTTATGGCGAAGGCAAACCTGCAAAACTCGCGCCGCGCCTGATGCTTCATGCCGTTCAGTTGGTATTGCCGCATCCGATTACCGGGCATAAATTATCGGTGGGGAGTTCGCTACCCGAGGACTTCCAACAATGTCTGAAGAAGATCGAATAGTCGATTAAGGGTCTGCAAGAGATAGAAATTTTGAAATCGAAAAGTCCTGCATTGGGGGTTCGAGGCTGGAAATCTTAAATCGGACACCCGATCCTGAGCCCTGTGCGTTACCGGTCTATCTGGGTCCAATCTGAGACTTCCAACCTCGAACTTCCAATGCGGGACTTTCCGATTTCAAAATTCCCCCGGTGTTTCGACCACACCGCCCCGTTCGCTGGCTTCACTACCGGTAAAAATAATATTCCGCCGTGTACGGGACCCGCGCGATCTCACCGGGAGTGGCTCCCGGCGTTGTTGGGGCGACGCCCCCAGACGTATACAAGCGAAGAATGAATGTCACGTCCTGGAAAATACCAGGCCCCTCGTTGGCCACGGCCTTCAGTCGCAGCCACGGAATATTCGTCGCGCTCGGTGTGCAGCGGTCTTCAACGGCTCCGACAACTTTACTTCCGCTGACGCTTTCCCAGGTCGGCCCGGCGTAATGAAGACCGACCACACCCGTCCCGCCGGCGTTTGCCGACAACACCGCTTCCGGTGCGACGAAGGTCCAGGTTGTACCGTTCCAGCGGTAGATCTGAACACCCTCCGCAAAGACGTGAAAGAACAGCCTGTTTTCCGCCGCGACCTTCAAGTAGTCGCAATCGCCCAAATCCGGCGCGTTCCCAATCCTGCCCTGGCCAAACGCCGCGCCAGCGAAAAACGCAACGGCGAGCACCGACAGTACGACGGTCTTCTTGTTCATCGAGCCTCCTCTTGTGCTGCTGGTCTTGATCGAACGGGTCCTGATTGTCTAAGGGATTTTTCAGCGCTAAATGATAATCGAACAGCCCGAAGGGAATGAAGGCTACTTGTAAAGAATGAGGTTTATCGCGGGGCGCTCGTCAACCGGAACGCCGCCATTTCCTCCCCGTTGCGAACGAGCAGAATGTTTCCGACAACAACCGGATGATTCCACGTCTTGCCATCAATTGCTTTGAAGCGGGCGAGTTCCTTGAACTCGCCGGGCGTCGCGCTTACGAGTCCGAGTTCGCCTTCATCGGACAATACCAGCAGCAAATTCTGATCGGGCAGCAGCAGGAGTTGGCCGCTGCCGTAGCGACCGCCTTTCCATTTTCGTTTTCCGTCAGTCAGATCGATGCAGGACAGAATACTTCCGTCGAATCCAAAGGCATGGCCGTTGTGAACGACAAAGTCGTTGAAATAGGGCTTCAGTCCCGTTGATGTCCATCGCTCTTCCACTGTCCACTGGTCTGCCTTCCTCGCAACCGCGAGGCGCCGCAAGCCCTGGCCACCGGTAGCGGCCATGCTGTTTATCAGAACGTCGCCATCAGCAGTGATGGCCGGCTGCACGATCGCGCCGCCCTCCCATTCGTGTTCCCAGAGAACCTTTCCATCACTCGGCGTAACGCTCGTGACTCCGTTTCCTTTTAAGAACACGACTTGCGGAACGCTGTCGATCGTCAGAAGCTGGGGCGAGCTGTGGCTGAAGCCACCGTTGGGACCGAACCATCGAGGCTTACCGGTTGCCATGTCATAGGCCGCCATTTTTCCTGCTGCGGCAATGATGACAAGGTCGTCGACGACGAGCGGTGAACTCGAGAAACCCCACATCGGAATTTCTACTCCTGTGTCGGCAACCGCGCTGCGCGACCAGATCACCGAGCCATTGGCAGCATCGAGAGCATTCAGGATGCCGGTAGCCCCAAAGGCGTAGACCCGACCGTTATCGACGGTTGGTGTTCCGCGCGGACCAGCGCCACCATTGGATTCATAGAACCGAGCGGCATCACGATGCCGCCATACGGGTTGGCCGGTACTCAACCGATAGCTCACGACGATCTCATCATCACCACGTTGTTCTTGCGTGTAGATCAAATCCCCGTCGACAGCGAAGGAAGACCAGCCCGGCCCAATCGGCCGGCGCCACAACTCCATGGGCGGAGCTTTCGACCAGTCCGTTTCGATCTGGACACTATGAACAACGCTGTCTCGCTGAGGTCCGCGGAAGCCAGGCCAGTCTGCTGGCCTTCGCCGTTCTGAAACATTCGGTGTTGCGGCTAAGTCTGAGTTTGCCCTGGCCGAGGCAGGTTCATGGAGAACCGCGGTCGTTTCGGGTGCTGGTACTGCTGGCGTAATCGCGATCTCATCATTCCCTTCGGCGAGTAATCGCTCTTCGGGGGTGGGTGTCCACCTCCAGTGAAACTCGAAGCCGCCTCCACGAATACCGGCGGTTTTTACGACGGTGCACAGTCCGGCTGCGATCAGCATTGCGGGGATGATCCACACAACTCGCAGCCGGTGTGACAGGTTTTTCGTTGCGGTTATCCAGACAACCAGCGCAACTGCGAAGACCGTGAAGGCGATAACAGGCAGAGCTCCCATCGCCCCGCCGATGATGGACCTGTCGAGCAACGGACGCATTGCAACCCAGCTGGCGATCATGAGCGCCAGTGCGCCAAGACGCTCGAACCAGGGCGCCCGGCTGAAGAATAACCACCATACGAAAACCACGAGCGTGCCGACGATGGCAGCAACAAGGCCGACGGCGGCTGCATCCGGAGACGTAATTGTAAAGACGAGCCCAACGAAGAGGCCGACAACGATCATTATGGCGGCAACGACGCCCGGCCAAAGGCGGAGCCTTTCGTTCCTGCGCGCGCTGGATAGTTCTTCCATAGTCATCTCGTCTCAATGGCTGGGATAACTGTCAATTGTGCGGTTACGCTTCCTCCCTGACCCACGTGCACGAGTTTCGCACGACTCTCATACTTTCGAATGAAGTTGGCGTTCTGGTACGCGTTTGGCGGAGTGCTTTCCCACGCAAACAATCGATAGTCTCCGGGTGCGACGCCGCGAAAGATAAATCGTCCCGAGGCATCAGAAGTCGTTGCGCCAAATAGTGCCCGATTCTCGAAACGTTTTGCCTCAGGCACGAGGGCGACCACGGCACCGGCAGAAATTTTCGTCGGTCCCTCTTCGACGATGCCGTCAACAACCCCCGCTCCATTGCTGAGGACGATATCGATAGGATCGGGAGTGCGAGTGTCGATATCGAAACCCGAGTCGAACACACTCTGGGCATTCTGACGCACATCGGCAATGTAGAAGTCGGGCGGCAATCCGGAAACAGCGCTGATCAGAAAACGGCCCGGAGGGAGAGACGAAACAGTGAACGTCCCATCGTTGGCCACGGCACCCGCACGCGTGGATACAAGAGTGTACAAGGCAACGCGAGCGGACCCTCCCTTCGGTGTTAAGGGAATGCGCAGATTGGCCGGCAAGGCCGCGCCCCCCATGACTCGCACCGTTCCTTTCAGAACCGCGGGTGGACTGATGGTGATCGCGACTCCGCGCACATCGCGATCGTCGACGTCCACCAGGGCACGACCCCAGGAGAAGGCGCCAAGACCGGTTCCCGCGTTAGGATCGGCAACCCTGGCGAGCACTTCGTACGAGCCCGGCGCGATGTTAGACAACTCGAATGGTCCACTAGTGAGCGCTAAAGAAATATTGCCCGAGTTGTTCGCAGGGGCCGCATCGTAAGGCGTTTCGAGATCGCGATTGGCCACGTGGAAGAAGATGGTGGTCGGCGCAGCGCTGCCGTCGGGGTTTAAAGGCGCCGGTATGGAATTCGTGACGGTGCCCGCGATCTTGAAGGCCGGCGCATTTTGGATTGTGATGTCCATTCCGCGAAGATCTTCTCCTCCGCGAATTGTTATCGGCATCGCTTCGCTCATGCGCGCCACGTTGGGATAAAGCGTTCGAGCTCCAGGTTGAAAAGGTGTTCCAGGCCCGCCCGGGCGAACAGGTGGCGTCGCGCCAAGGTAGTAGTCGCCGGGCGGAATCCAGAACAGGCGATACTCTCCGCGGTCGTCGGTTGTTTTGGCGGGGCCAGCAATCGCTGGCTGAAGGAGAGCAAAACCCGTTTGATAGGCGCCTGAGTAAACCTGCACTGTCGCGTTGGATAGGGCAACGCCGGAGGAATCGTAAACACGCCCCCCAATGATCGCGCCCTGCACCATCGAAAGCGATGCCTGCTTCGTCTCTTTCTCCGACACCACAATATCGATCCATGAGGTCGGAGGATAGGCCCCATTGACAGGCCTGCCAAAGAAGCCCTCACGTACTGCACGAACCGTGTACCGCCCGGGCGTTACATCGCGGAATGTAAATCGTCCGCCTCCGTCGGTAACTGTCGTTGGCCATGTTTGATTGCCGACAGCTCGGGTCACGATGTTCTGAATGCCCTGTGCCTGGATCGGCAACCCGCGCGCCGCAGCTGCACTCGTCAGCAACTGAGTGGTCTCGGACAAGGATGCGCCTGGGGGCGGATTAATGGCGATCCCCGCGCTGGCCGCAGCGCTCACTAGCGACTGCATGGCTTCCGGTGAAACAGCGCCCTCGAGAGCGACCTGGATTTCGGGAAGGGGCTCGTTTGCTCCGGCGCGTGTCACGAATCCCTGGACAACGCTGGTCGTCGTGTCCTGAGCCGTGACAAGGACGATACATCCAAAAGTCATGATGGAAGTCATGATGAGAGACAGGACAGTTCGCTTCATATTGCTCTCCATCGGCAAGAGAATGAAGAATAGTCAGAACACCTTCGAGTCCTGCTGGCACCGCGGAGCGGGCTCCGCACGAATTGTAGATGTTCTAGGTATGATTGTCGATGTTCGAGGTATACTTGTCAAGCACACGGAGACAGAACAAATGCCAAAACCGTCAGACCTGCTGCAGGGAACCGTGGACCTTCTCATCTTGAAGTCGCTGGCTCGCGAGCCGCTCCATGGCTGGGGAATCGCCCGGAGAATACAGTCGCTCTCCGACGAAGTTCTGTCTGTGCAACAGGGCTCGCTGTACCCGGCTCTCCACCGGCTCGAACAGCAGGGTTGGGTGGCGGCGGACTGGAAGAACACAGATCTCGGCCGCAGCGCAAAATTTTATGCACTCACCCGTGACGGCCGGAAGCAATTGGAGCGTGAACTCGAAAACTGGCGGCGGCTGTCCTCCGCTGTTGGGCTGCTTCTAAAGCGCGCATAATCGGAGGACGACATGACGTTCTCTCGCCTTATCCGGATTAGTCAACAACGTCTTCAGTCTCTGTTTCGCAAGGAACGGCTGGACGATCAGCTCGACCAGGAGCTCCTGTTTCACCTTGAACAGCTCGAGAAGGAAAATATCGAACGCGGCATGAGCCCGTCTGCAGCGCGACGGGCGGCGCGGCGGACTCTGGGAAACATGACATTGATTAAGGAGGAGTGCCGCGGTCAGCGCCGCGTTTCCTGGTATTACGATTTCTGTCAGGACGTACGGTATAGCTTTCGCATGATGCGTAAGCATCCGGTCGCTACGGCGATCGTAATAATGGCGCTGGCGCTGGGTATTGGTGCAAACACCGCGATTCTCAATGTCGGTAGTGCGTTTTTTTGGGGTGACCTGCCGCTGCCCGATAGTCACCAGTTGGTCCTCGTTCGGACAATTCCGCCCGACAATCCCGGACAGCTCAATCACGCTATGGTTCCGGATTATGTTTCGTGGAAGGAAAGGAACGAGGCGTTCGAATCGATGGGTGTGAGTATTGCAAGCCAGCAGGATTTCGGTGGGGAAAGCACCGGCTCCGCTCCCGAGCGCCTTGTCGGCCAGGCAGTGACCCCGTCGCTTTTCGACACCCTCAAGGTTCAGCCGCAAGTCGGCCGTCTTTTTGTAGCCGAGGAAGCGCAGACCGACCAGCCGGCTCCTGTCATCGTCCTGAGCGACCGGCTGTGGCAGCGACGGTTTGCCGGCGATCCCGATATTGTTGGTAAAGAAATCCGGCTGAATGGCCGAAGTCTGAAGGTGATCGGAGTGATGCCGCGCGGTTTCTGGTATCCGATCGAGAAGGCGGAATTCTGGGTCCCACTCGCGTTCACTCGATTCCAGCTGAAAGGATCTGCGCGCCTCTTTGCGGTCACAGGCCGTCTCAAGGACGGTGTGACTTTAGACCAGGCGCAAGCTGATATCGACCGCATTACCGCGCGACGCGAACGTGAAGTGCCCCATCCCCAGAAAGTTTGGAATGCCCGGGTTGTACCGTTGCGCGAGTACTGGTTGGGCTGGGTCCGTCAGCCTTTACTTACACTCGAAGCCGCGGTCATTCTCGTTCTCCTCATTGTTTGCGCCTACGTTTCCACGCTGCTACTCGCACGTGTGCCCGCGTGGCAGCCGGAGATCGCGGTGCGCCTGCGGATGGGAGTGGGACGTAGCCGCATCGTCCGCCAGTTCCTGACCGAAAGTCTGTTGCTGTCCCTCATCGGCGGCGCGTTGGGTGTTTTTATCGCCAGATTTGGAATCAGGAGCCTCGAGGCCTTGCAACCTCCTCCTGGAAGCATAGGCATTTCGGGCCTCGCTCGAGGAGGCGGAGTTCTTGGTCTGGCCGCTCTGCTTTCAATCGTATCGAGCCTCCTCTTCGGTTTCCTGCCGGCTCTGGTGGCGTCCTCATCAGGAAGTGACATACGGCAGGTAACGGTTCACCAGAGGAAAGGAGCTTTGTCCGGGATTCTTGTTTCCGCACAAATCGGCCTGGCGCTCATTCTTTTGGTTTCCTCGGGACTGTTCCTAAATAGCTTCGTTCGTTTGGTTCTCGATGACCGCGGGTTCAATCCGAAAGGTATGCTGACCTTCCAATATCGGATTCCCGTCGAAGACTATCTCCATCGTTTGGAGAGTTATCGCGGAATGCCGGCTATGGAGGTCACGCCGCCCACGCCGGCAATACAGCGCGTTTATGAGAAGTTGAAGCAGTTACCCGGGGCAGAGTCGGTGGCCGGTTCTTCTGTTCCTCCTTTAAATGCGCTCTTGCTGCCGACGGCAACATTACAAATCGAAGGAAAACCTGTTCCGACAAGCCCTTCGGAACGCGCAGCTGCGAACGTCGTTTACTTTTTCGTTACGGACAACTTTTTCGAAACGATGAAAACTCAGGTCCTGCGCGGAAGGGACTTCGACGTAAGGGATTCGGGTTCGACGCCCTGGGTGACCGTAATCAATGAGACCATGGCGGAACGCTTCTGGCCAGGTGAGAATCCAATTGGTAAGCATTTCACTGTTGACGCAGCGTCTGGCGAACGTCCACGGGAAGTGATCGGTGTCGTTCGTGACCTCGCCCTTCGCTACGTCCGAACCGGGCCGCCGCCGGCCGTTGCTTACACGCTGTATCTTCAGCAGCCCGAGCGATATGAGGGTTTCAACGCCGGTATGTTCGGTGAAATGACCTTCATCGTGCGCAGCGATCAGGACCCTGCAATTGTGGCGGCGGCTGCACGCCGGATGGTTGCTCAGATCGATCCTAATCGCCCGATTACGAACATCCAGACAATGACGGAGGCGGTGGGCGGCAACATCATGAGCACTCGCCGCTACTATGTTGTCGCACTCGCCGCATTTGCACTTATGGCGATGGTCCTGGCAGCCGTCGGCGTATACAGCGTGATGAGTTCATCAGTTTCGCAGCGCGCGAAGGAGATGCGAATTCGCATGGCTATGGGTGAGAGAGCACGCGACATCGTCGCGCTGGTTGGTGTCCGGGCACTCTGGCCGGTCGCTGTTGGTTTGCTGTTTGGGGTTTTCGGATCACTTTTCCTGACGCGCTGGTTCGATGGGCAACTATGGGGCATCAGACCCAACGATCCCGCAACGTTCGCAGCTGTGATCGCGGTCCTCATCGTCGTTTCGGCTGGCACATGCCTCATTTCCGCACGCCGTGCCTTGCGGGTGAGTTACTCGCGACGAATAAAGTTAGGGGCGTCGTCCGCAATGCCGATGTCGCGGTAGGCCGGCAGGGGTGTGTCGCTTCCGCTCCACACCCGGCTAAACTCACTGCAGCCCTCCGGGCTGCAGTTTCTCCCTACCTCCGTCCCAGCGACGCCTTGATATCGGCAACCGAGGTGAGACGATCCGGATTCAACGAATGCACAGACATGATTCGATCAACATCCAGCTTCAACCTTTCGATGTTGTCCAGAAAAACGCCGGTTCCCACGACGGGTGGATTCGGAACCGGTCCGGTCGCTGCAGTCGGCAGGTTGAACATGTCAGCGTAGACGAGGATCTTTTCCTTGGGCAGGTATCCGATCACAAGGCCGTCGGCGTGCGGAAGTCCTTTGATCACGTGCACCTCGAAAGTTCGCGTCGCATCCTGAAAGACCTTCTTGTCGCCGACGAAGCCGTCAATCACGGGCTTCTTTCCCGTTTTTGCAATCGAATCCGGAAATAATGTCCGTGGCGCGGAGAGAGCATTCATCAGGAACGTTTTGTTAACCGCAGGCGTCACAATCGTGATGCCCTCGCCGACAACCGCCGAAAGTCCGCCCGTGTGATCGAAATGGTGGTGCGAGATGACTCCGTAACGGATGGGTTTGTTTGGAATGACTTTCCTGGCTTCCGCAATGATTGCTTTGGAGCGCCCTTCAGGATCTGTTGCCGTGCCCTGCGGTCCGGGTTCGAAAATCAGAATGTGATCTGCGAATTCGACGGCGAGCGCATTGTAGGCGCCATTGAGACGGAAAACGCCATCTGCAAGTTTTTCTGACGTAGGGCCAGGTGCCGCAGGAGCAGCCGGTGGCGCGGCCGCACCCCCTGCCGGTGCGGGAGGTGTCATCAACGTTTGAAGGTTCGCGGGGTTGGCATGCGCGCCGAGAATGTAGGCGCGGAACGTCGGCCATCCGCCGCGTACCTGGACGATTTGCGCGGGGTATTTCAGGCCATTGGCGCCTTCTCGATAGTCGGTGTACTCGGTGTCGACCAGGAGATCTCCAAAGACAGGATTTTCAACCCACGTCTGAACCCGCTCGACGAGATTATTGCCGTCGATGTAACCGACGACCCGGTAGGGTTGTCCGCCAGGTGACTTCATCGTGGAGTTGAATGTTACCGCCTGGTATCGCTTGCCGTTTAATGTCTGAGCGCGAACGGTCGCATTGTTCGCCGCGGCCCCCTTCAGGAATCCCCAGGGAGTAATCCAGATTTCGAGCTGCTGAGCCCAGGTTTGGTTGGCGGGCAGAATCAGCTGCTGCCCCGGACTCTGCGCCGCAGCTCCACCGGTAACGGGAACCGCGTAGTTTACCCACGTGGCCTTCGACGCTGGTTGGGTGAAGTCGATGGCTCGAACGTAATCGTTGGCATTCGCCATCGGCCACGGCTGGTTGGAATTGTTGTTCTGCCCCAGATTGCCGTTCTGAGCGACGCCATAGTAGTGAATCGAATTCAATCCATCGACGCCCATCGCCTTCGATGCAGTCGCGACGACAGTTTTCGCATCCTGGCCCGTCAAAGTTTGAGATAACAACAAAGCACACACGGACAGCACAACAGCAAGCACGCGTTTCATGGTTCCTCCCCGAATATCGGAGGAGGTTATACCGGCCGGCTATTCTCAGGAAAGCATTTCGGCCACGGAGTGTCGGCAACGGATCAGAATCGGACTCTGAATTGCTCGGTGAAAGCGATACCGATCAACGGAGGTGTTTCATGCAAGCCAAAGATCTAATGACGCCGGACGTGGAGTGCGTTTCGCCGGACACGACGCTCCCGAAGATAGCTCGCATTATGAAATCGAAAGATATCGGCTTCGTGCCGGTTTGTGACAACGACCGCCTTATTGGAGTGGTCACGGACCGCGACATTGTATTGCGCGGCATTGCCGATGGCCGCGGTATCGAGAACTCCACGGCCCGCGACGTAATGACCGACGAGCTTTGCTGGTGCTATGACGATCAGACAGGCGACGAGATTGCCGAATACATGGCCGATCACGAAGTTCGGCGAGTGGTCATTCTCGATCGCCAGAAGCGGCTCACGGGCGTTATTTCGATAGGAGATCTTGCAAAGCGTGGCGAGCAGGCCAAAGCTGGTGAAGCCATCGGCGATATCGCGGACGCGCCTCCCGCGAACGCAGCCTGAGCAAGGAATCTTCCGACTCAGGCGCTCATTGTCTCTCTCGTCTAAATACTGGTCAGCTTTCGCACTGACGATTCAGCGTACTCGCAGTGATGGGGTATAGGGGGCGTGGGGGCACGCCTTCGGCGTGTTCTACCCGCTGAATCACCGAACTACATCACGCCGTCGTTGTGGACGACCTTTCCACCGATGATGGTCAGGAGCGACTTCGTCTTTCGGATGTCATCCTCGGGCACGGTCAGGACATCTCGGTCGAGCACGGCAAGGTCGGCGTGATTTCCGACTTCAATGGAACCGAGATCGTCCTCCCAGATGAACCACTTGTTGGCTGCCGTCGCGAGGCGAAGCGCTTCCGGACGCGTGAGGGCCTGATCTCCCAGGATCGATTGCCCGGCGAGATTCTTCCCGGTCATCATCGTGGAGAAGTTCAGCCACGGATTGATGACGGTGATGTCGCCCCCATCAGAGTGGTAACCCATCTTGATCGGATGTCCCATGAGCATTCGGTACGGCGGGCCAACACCAGCGGGATTCTGGGACGGCGTGCGTAAAGGTCCCCAACCGACAAGGACGCCTATCCCCATCGCATTCGCCCGGTCTGCCAGCTCCCTAGGAAATTCCGGGATATGCGAAATGATCCACCGCAATTGCGTGATCGGAATCTCCGCATTGACCGTTTCGCGATCGCGGATCAGCGCTGTTACACCGGCAAGATTAAGTGCGTGATCTTCACCGCGCCAGCCCGCTTTTGCGATCGCACGCAAACCTTCGACGCCCCCGCCAGTGAATTCTCCGATACCTCCAGTTCTCAGCCAGTCGTTACCGAAGAAGGGAAACGAATTCCGCAGGCGTGGCCCAAGCGTGGGCAACGGCGGATTCGCGTTGGGCGGATCCTGATGCAGAAAGTCGATCCGCAGTCTTGCAGGCAGCTTTCCCTCGCGGTTAAGCGCAAGAAATGGATCGTGCATGGTGTAAGTGTTCTCATTTGCGATGCCGCCCGACGGTTCATCGGACTGGAAAGCGCCGGCATCGCGATGTGTCGTGATACCGAGTTTGGCGTAGTACTGCAACGCGCCGAGCGCGGTCCGCTTGCGGGCTTCCGGTGTCAACAGTTCCTTGCGAAGTGTTTGGAGCGCGAGTCCCGCGCCCTGTCCAGCGATGGTGCCATCTGCGCCGACCATGACGCCTTTCGCTTCGAGCCATGCTTTACCCTTGCTGTTGGTGTGCGTGCCGCCTGACGCTCCCTGCAGATACACGGGACGGTCGACCGCGTCGAGTTCAGTGAGATTCGGGAGGCGTCGTTCCGCGAACTGCATTGCGGAGATCGGCCCGATGGTCGTGATGAACTCATCGCGGGGAACGTCCGCGCTTCGTGCCTTCAGTTCCGCTATCGCGTCGGGAATCGTAAAGACATGTTCGAGTGGCGTATGCCAGCCGGGTCGATTGCCGACAAGAACAATGTGATTGTGCGCATCGATGATGCCGGGGATCATCGTCTTCCCCTGCAGGTTCACGGTCCGAACGTTGGCAGGCGCGGCGGTTGCATTCCCCACTTCAGCAAATCGGCCATTGCGAATGACAACCTGGGAAACGATGCGGTTGGTTGCATCCATCGTATGGATCCGGCCGTTGACGAGGGCGAGATCCTGGCCAGGTGTACTCGTCATCTGCGCCAGCGCGGTCAGTCCCCTGAGCCCTCGGCCGAGTCCCAGTACAGCCGCCCCGCCGAGCAATTGTCTGCGCGAAATGTTCACGTTGTCCTCCTACTGGAGCGGTAACTAATCATGGTAGGAGAAGCCCTGTCAATGCGGGGGAAGCGGGGAGCTTTGTTATTGATTAATTGTTATTTGGGATTTGCTAGATGAAAGCCTTTGAAACGTAACAAATCCCAAATAACAATTAATCAATAACAAAGCTCCCGTTTTTCTGATAAAGCCACCTCAGCACGCCGATTGTTCGCGACGAAAAGGAGCACGAATGACTAGAACCATCCTCGCTGTGATTCTCGGTTACGCCGCTATGTTTGTGATTGTGTTTGTCACACTCACCGCTTCCTACTTCGCATTGGGCATGGAGAAAACATTTCGGCCGGGTTCTTTCGATGTAACGCCGCTGTGGGTCCTCGTGATGATGGTGTTCAGCTTCGTCGCGGCTATTGTGGGAGGAAGAGTCTGCCGGATGATTTCCCAGAAAAGACTCGCGTTGTCGCTCCTGGTCGTCCTCATCCTGGTGCTCGGCCTTGTGTCAGCGGTGCCGGCCCTTTATGCGGTCGAAACCAATACCGTGAGGAGCGGAGACATTTCAAACATTCAGGCAATGATGAACGCGAAGGAACCGAAGTGGGTCGCGGCGATAATGCCTGTCATCGGTATTATCGGCGTCGTTATTGGCGGCAGAGCGAAACAGAAGTAGCTCTGCTGCCAGCTGCTTTATATCGTCTCACCCGAAGATTGGACTGGTGAACTCACAGGTCGTGGGCGGCGGTGCGCCGGTATTGCTTCACGTATCAGTTGGATGATTGATCGCCGGTGTGAAAGCAGCAGCCAGAGCCAGTCTCGTCGTCGCATCTGCGGGAAATATATCCCTCGGAAAAGCAGGCGGGCGAAGAAGAAGACCGACTTTTCTTTGAACGGGCGATGGTTGAGCTTCGCCATGGCCGACGAAACAGCTTCAACGCTGTAGGAATCATTCCACGCTTTCCGAACTTCGGCTTCGGCCTCGTTGATGCTGATGTTTTTCGGAGTGAAAGCCATATGGAAAGGGCGGAAGTCGAGCCAGTGTTGAGGCCGCGTCAATCGATCTTCTGCGAGAAGCCTATCGTAGAGCGGCGTAGCCGGGTAGGGTGTCAGCAGTCCAAAGACCGGAAGTCCGGGCGGCCATGATTGAATCGCGTCGCTCGTCCGTGCGGCAACACCCGGACGGTCCCCATCCATTCCGAAAATAAAGGATGTAATGGCATAAAGGCCTCGGTCAGCCATTCCCTGAAGAATACCGGCGTACTCCGCAGGCTTGTTGAAACCTTTATTAACGGCGGCGAGATTTCCCGTATCGATTGACTCGAGGCCCACAAAGATCCATCGACCACCGCTGGCTGCGATGAGATCGAGGAGTTCCTGGTCTCTCAGTAGATTGATGCTGACCTGGGCGACCCAGGGAACGATGGCATCGCGGGCAATGATTTCACGAAGAAGAGACTTTGTCCTCTTAACATTGATCGCGAAATTATCATCGATAAAGAACACGCCGATTTCACCCTGATCTCGCTTTGCCCGTCCCTTGATGGCGAGCAGCTCCGACACGACGCTTTCGTTGGTGCGAAAACGAATGGAATCACCGAAAAAACCTGTGACCGTGCAAAAGTCGCATCCATAGGGACAACCGCGGCCGGACTCGATCGGGATCATGTAGAGACTCTTCCAGGGAAGTCCGACCTTTCGGACGATGTAGCGCGCCCATCCAGGCAACTTTCCCATCAGGTTAAACTGCGCAAGGTCGATAGTGTCCCACGCAATCTGCGGATACTCCTGCAACGAGGGTTTTACCTCAACTCCGGACTCGCTCAGGGGAGCATAGACTTCCTGCAAAACACCAGCAGCGGCATCGTTCACGATTCGGGGCCATGTAGCATCAGCCTCCCCGAGTGCGATGGCATCGACGTGCCGGGGCCCACCGTTTCGGCCAAGCGGTTCGTCTGGAACTTCCGTTACATGAGGCCCGCCCATCACGACCTTGGCGCCGGCAGCGCGCGCAGCATCCGCCATCTGATACGCCCGCGCGGCCATCCGCGTCATGGCTCCGATGCCCACCAGCCCAATGTCATTGTCACGAATGAATGTGGATAGTTCCGCCTCCGTCATTGGCTGAGCATTTCCATCGATCAGGTGCACACTGTGCCCCGGCGGTGTCAGGGACTGAAGAAGGAACATCCAGAGATGCGGCATGAAGTTCCGGGTCACGCCGTTATCCGGATTATAAAGAAGAATGTTCATGTAACCTCGTTATCAGACGTTGAGACTGCTGGAGTTTAACGGAAAAGCGGGAAATCGGTTGTGAAATCCGAGAAATCCGAAAAATCACTATTCCGGGTGGCCGCTCCCCCAAACCTGATTGGGATATGATGCTTTTGTGGCCTTCACCTCCCTGCGCACACCTCGCAACGACCGGATCGTCATCAGCGGTTTTGGATGTCTCACTCCCCTCGGGAATTCACGTGATGCGTTGTGGGAAGCGTTTCGCGCATCAAGAAGCGGCATCCGCCGAATACAGGCATTCGATACGTCGGATATCGCTGTGCAAATCGCCGGAGAGGTTCGCGATATCGATCCTCTCGAGTGCTTTCCCCTAAAGGACCGCCAGCACGTTTCCCGGACCGCCGGTCTTGCAGTGACAGCAGCCGGGCAGGCACTTGCGGATGCGCGGCTTTGCCCGGAGAAACTCGAACTGGACGCGCGACGCCGGATCGGTGTCGTGCTCGGCACAGGCGGCGGCGGACTCGCGTTTACCGAACGCCAGTATACTTATTGGTTCCACGATCAGACGAAAAAGGCGAGCGTGTATACCATCCCGACTTCAACCCCGGGAACGCTCAGCAGCGAAGTATCCATGGCGTTTCAGCTTCACGGCCTGAGCCATATCGTCTCCACAGGCTGTACGAGTTCGACCGACGCAATTTTTTACGCATGCGATGCAATCGTCTCCAATCGCGCCGACATCATGGTCACCGGTGGAGTGGATGCGCCGCTGGCTCCCGGCATACTTCGCGGCTATTGTCTGATGCGAATCCTGACCGAGTCGTGGAATAACGAACCGGAGAAAGCGTCGCGGCCGTTCTCGCGCGATCGTGATGGGTTTGTTCTCAGCGAAGGCGCGTGGATCTACGTTATCGAGACGGAGCGATCGGCGCGAGAGCGCGGCGCACCGATTTATGCCGAGATCATGGGATATGGCGCTTCCTGCGATGCCTATCATCGCGTCCGGCTTAGCGAAACGGGCATCGAGCCCGCACGAGCGATGGAAACGGCGATTCGAGATTCCGGTCTTGCCCCCGAAGATATCGACTACGTCAATCTCCATGGCACCTCCACTGAACTCAATGATCGGATCGAAACGCGTGCTGTGAAATTGTGCCTTGGACCGCATGCAACGAAGATTCCTATGAGCGCCGCCAAATCCATGTTCGGCCATCCCCAGGGTGCAAGCGGCGCTGCGGGGATTAGCGCGATCCTGTTCGCCATGCAGGAATCGAACATTCCAGCGACGCTGAACCTGGAAGATCCGGACCCGGAGTGCGATCTCGATTACGTGCCGTTGCGGGCGCGTGCGGCCGAGGTTCAGTTTGCGTTGGCGAACTGTATCGGTTTCGGATCCAAGAACGCTGCGCTTGTGCTGGGCAGGGTACGCAATGCCTGACTTTTCTGCTCGGGCGCAGGTTTCCGAACTCATGGATGATCTTTCCCGTCCCGCTTCAGAGTTCGACGACGCGTATCGGGAACTTGCGACTATCAACCGACGGCTCGGCGGCATTCGGGCGATCGAGCGATTTCTTCCGACCCGCAGCGGTCTAGCAGTGCTGGACGTTGCGGCTGGAGGTTGCGATATCGGCGATGCGCTGGTTCAGTCTCGTTCCTGCAAGGTTATCTCACTCGACATCAATCGCACGGGACTTCAGCGCACCCGCTTCACGACGCCTGTGATCGGTGACGGGACGCTCTTGCCTTTTGGGGACACCACGTTCGATGCCGTGATTTGCTCGCTCTCGTTTCATCATCTGACCGATTCAGAATGCGTGCAGGTTCTTAGAGAGATGTGGCGCACGAGCCGCGGTTGCGTTCTCGTGAACGATCTCCACCGCCATCCTCTTGCTTACGCCGCAATTTGGGTGCTCTCGCGGCTGTTCAGTCATAGCGTCATGGTTAAGCATGATGGGCCGGCTTCGGTCCGCCGCGCCTTCCGTCCACGGGATTTGCAGGAGCTTGCGGACCGCGCCGGCATGCGCGCGCGTGTTCATCGCAGCTTTCCGTTTCGGCTCGTCCTGGTGGGAACGAAATGAAAACCGTTGACGTCGCTATCATCGGGGGAAGTCTGGCGGGTGCGGCGTGTGTGCGCGAGCTGGCGCGCCGGGGCATCGATGCGGTGGCTTTCGAGCGGGAGCGATTTCCGAGAGAAAAGGTCTGTGGCGGATTCGTGTCACCGGGGGCGGTAGAGCTGCTCGAAGAATTGGAAGTTCTGGATGCGGTGCTTGCTGCAGGCGCAACGATAGTGCGTGCATCCACGATTCGCGTCGGCCGGCGGGAAATTTCCGTCGAGTTGCCAAGAATGGGCCTGGGGATTTCTCGAGGACGGTTGGACGCGATTGTGGCGGACCACTCCGGTGTTCGACAGGGATTCGTGAGAGCAGTAAACCGCGATGGAAACATGTTTCGAGTTCAACTCGAAGAGGCAGAGATCTCGGCAAGGATTGTTGTCGATGCCGCCGGCAAGTTAAGCCGGTTTTCACAGCGGCGGGGTGTTCCGGAGTTCGGCGTTCAGTTTTATGAGACCGGCAGCCGAGGCGATGTCCTTGACTTCTGGTTCTTCGAGGAGGGATATGGGGGTGCGGTCACGGTAGAAGGGAATCGCACGAACGCCTGCTTTCTCTTGAGTAAGGCTGCACTGCAGGCAGGCTTTGGCGGGTCCGGAAATTGCCTTGTCACCGGCCCGCTGGCATACGACAGGCTCGCATCAGACTTCATCTCCATTGGCGACGCCGCAGGCATGGTGGATCCTTTTTGCGGGGAAGGGATGCGGCATGCACTCGCCACGGGGATCTGCGCAGCGAGGGCAATTGCGACTGGCCTGAGTCGAGGCGATCGCTATGACGCCATGCGGGCGCGCTACGAGCAGGAATCCGGCAGACGTTGGGCTGCAAAGCGCAGACTCGGCAAGATCATCCGTCACCTGCTGAAACACCGTCGGCTTACATCCTTTGGCCTTGGCCTGAGTCCGGAGTTCTGGTTCCGGAAACTGTGGGATTAACGCGATTCTCATGGCGATTCTTTATGCCATCTGTGCCATCGCGCTAATCCAGGGAATCGTCTCGCTGATCCAGGGAGTTCGATCCGTCCATCACATCCGAACCTATCGTCCTCGAGGCCGTTGGCGTCCTCGCGTTGTTGTCTTTTGCCCGTGCAGAGGTGTGGATCCCGGTTTTCGCGAAAATGTTCAGTCGATTCTCGATCAGGACTATCCCGATTTTCGCGCCGTCTTCATTGTCGATTCCGATACGGATCCCGCCACGAAGATTCTCGCTGACTTGAACGCGCCTATTCTGGTTGCTGGCGCAACCAGCAATCGAGGGCAGAAGGTACATAACCTCATACACGGTATCGAGCACGGCGCTGCAGACGCGGAAGTTTTCGTCTTCTGCGATGCCGACGCGCGCTTTTCGAAGCAGTGGATTCAACGGTTGATTGCGCCGCTGGAGCAGGACAACGTTGCCGTGTCCAGTGGCTATCGGTGGTATGCCGCGGAGAACGGCGGTCTTCCTTCGTTGCTTCGATCGACGTGGAATGCGTCCGTTGTGACGGCACTTGGCGATCACGGACGCAATTTCGCGTGGGGTGGTTCGATGGCCCTCCGCCGTGAAGTTTTTGATCGCATTCGTGTCCGTGATTCCTGGGAGGGCGCTCTGAGCGACGACTATGCGGTGACGCATGCTGCGCTTCGATCGGGTAAAAGGATAGCGTTCGTTCCGGAGTGTCTCATTCCATCTTATGGAGATTGCACCTGGCGTGAGCTGCTGGAGTTCACGACCCGGCAAATCCTGATCGCGCGCGTCTATGACAGAGTTACCTGGCGTATGGCGCTCGTGACACAGTCCATTTTCAATGTCGCGTTCTGGGGCGGACTTCTTTTGCCGTGGCCGTATTGGATCGTGACTCCCGTCTTGTACGCGCTCGCGGGAATCAAGTCCTTTATTCGCTATGAAGCCGTGGCGACGGTTCTTCCGGACGGAGCCTTGTCCAAACACCGGGCGTCCTATATTCTGTTGGCTCCGCTAACGGCGCTGTTGTTTGAATACAACCTGATACGATCGGCGTTTACGCGGAGCATGACATGGCGACAGATACGATACAGACTCATCTCTCCCAATCGCACCGAGGTGTATCGTGGCGCCGCCGAAAACTGAACACTCTGATCTTTTTCGTAACTTCCCATTGCAATGCCACCTGTGACACCTGCTTCTACTGGGATGAGCTGAATCGCGCCGGAGATCTGGAGTGGAAGGAAATCGTCAAACTTTCCGAAAGCATGCCGAAATTGACGGACCTCTGGTTCAGCGGCGGTGAACCGACGCTTCGCCGCGATTTGGAGGATATTGTCGATCTTTTCGTTGCGAAGAACGGGGTTCGGCACATCAATCTTCCGACAAACGGACTCAAGCCGCGGCGGATTTACGAAATCGCCGAGCGTTGCCTCAAGAACAATCCACGACTGGAATTGCACATCAACATCGCGCTCGATGGAGTCCGGGACTCCCACGACAGCATGCGCGGTGTGCCCGGAAATTTCGACAAGGCGATTGAGAGTGCGCGCATGCTTCGCGTCCTGAAACCGATGTTTGGGGGGCGTCTCGAGGTGCATATCAATACCGTGATCACTCGCGACAACATCGATGAGATTCATCCGCTGGCGGAATGGGTATTTTCGGAACGAATCGTTGACGGTCATTACTTCAATCTGATCCGCGGGAATGCAAAAGATCCCGCGTTGAAGGTTGTTACGAAGGAAAAGCTGCGGAAGCTTTATCCGGCAATCGCCGACCTCCAGACGCGCTACGCGCAGCGGCTGATTCAGGACCGCAATCCACTGGTGCGGTGGCTAAAGCGGATGGCCTACGTCGGTACGCTGACGTTCCATCATCGGACTCAGTTCGCAAATCTCGAGGAAAGCCGCCGGTGGAGCATGCCGTGCACCGCGGGAGAAACCTCCGCGGTGATCGATTTTGACGGTAGAGTTCGGGCTTGCGAAATGCGAGAGCCAGTGGCGGATCTGAGAAAGATGGATATGCAGTTCAAGGTCTTCTGGGAGTCTCCTGCGCGCACCGCCGAGACAAAGCAGATCAAATGCGATCAGTGCTGGTGCACTCACGTCTGTTTTATTCACGACAGCCTGCGGTATTCGTACAAGACGATGCTGGTTGACGTGCCGCGGAATTATTTTAGGCGAAGCAGTTGGTAGGGGAGTTTTAATCACAAATGGACATTCACGTCGCGCACAGTCCGGACTCGGACGACGCTTTCATGTTTTACGCGCTCGCAACGCACAAAATCGACACCGGTGACCGCAACTATATTCATCTGCTCAACGACATCGAAACGCTCAACCGCAAGGCACTCGAAGGCGAGTACGAAGTTTCCGCAATCTCATTCCACGCTTATGCCTACATGGCCGATAAATATGCGCTGCTCTCCTGTGGCGCGAGCATGGGCAACAACTACGGCCCGATCGTCGTTTCCGGAAAGCCGCTGCCGCCGCAGTCACTCGCAGGAAAAGTTGTTGCGGTGCCGGGCCTGCTCACCACTGCTTTTCTTGCGCTTCGCCTTTTTGCTCCGGACGTGAAGTACGAAGTCGTGCATTTTGACCGCATTCTAGAAGATGTTCAGAAAGGGAAGTACGAAGCCGGTCTGCTGATTCACGAGGGGCAATTGACGTATCGCGAGATGGGTCTTCACAAGGTTGTGGACCTCGGGGAATGGTGGCTCGAGCGTTGCCACCTGCCGCTTCCGCTCGGCGGGAATGTTATCAAGCGCAATCTCGGGCGGAAGCTCATGGAGCAGGTGTCCAACGATATTCGACGAAGCATTCAATATGGCCTCGATCATCGTGAGGAAGCGATCGACTACGCCATTCAGTTTTCCCGTGGCCTCGATTTGCATAAGGCCGACCGGTTCATCGGCATGTACGTCAACGAACTCACGCTGGACTACGGCGAAGGTGGACGTCAGGCCGTCCGCCTGCTTCTCTCGGAAGCGCACAAACAGAACATCATTCCCAAAAGCGTCGACCTGGAATTTGTCTAGCCGTGGGCTCGGAAGAGGATCGAGGACATCGCGTCGAAGAGGCGATCCGTCTTTTTCACGAAGCCTACCAAAAACAAATGCGCAAGGAGTTCGAGCAAGCCGTCGATCTCTACAAGAAGTCGATTGCGTGCTATCCCACGGCCGAGGCGCATACCTTTCTTGGATGGACCTATAGCTTCATGGGCCGTCTTGACGACGCGATTGCCGAATGCCACAGGGCAATCGAGACTGATCCGAGTTTTGGAAATCCCTACAACGATATCGGCGCCTATCTCATGCAAAAGGGAAACGTCGACGAGGCAATCCCGTGGTTCTTGCGGGCGCTCGAGGCGACGCGGTACGAAAGCTATTGTTTTCCCCACATGAATCTGGGCCGCGCCTATGAGTCGAAACGGCAGTGGGCGGCGGCGATGCGCGAGTTCGAGCTGGCCCTGAAGGAAAGGGCGGATTACCGTCCGGCGAGGGAAGGTCTGGCCCGCATTCGAGCGATGTTTAATTGATTGTTTCGCGGGGTTTTACGGGCCAAAAATTTTGGAAAATGGCCCTGGACCTGATCTGTCTCCAAATGGGCGTATCGTCGGCCCTACCTTTTCCAGCCGTGCAAAAGGGTTACATATAGTAGTTTTCCTGAACTGATCTACAATATCTGGGTGGCGGTGGAGGCTAGCACCCCAGTCCAAGGAGATGGCCATGAAAGAAGAAATATTGGAACAATCGGTGTCTGGCGGTCAGTTCGACAGGTCCAGAAAAGGTGTGGAATTTAAGAGATTTTACACGCAGGAGGGGCTGCCGCCGTTCGAGGCCGTGGAGTGGGAACTTCGTACGGCGGCGATCACCAGCGAGTCCGGCGAGGTCATCTTCGAGCAGAAGAACGTGGAAGTCCCCAAGGGTTGGTCCATGACCGCAACCAACATCGTTGCCTCCAAGTATTTCCACGGGAAGCGCGGAACGCCGGACAGAGAAACCAGCGTTCGGCAGTTGATTGGACGTGTAGCCCGGACAATCTACGGCTGGGGCATTCAGGGCGGATACTTTGCGTCGCATGAGAGCGCGCAGGTTTTTCAGGACGAACTGACACACCTGCTGGTGAATCAGATGATGGCGTTCAATTCGCCGGTCTGGTTCAACTGCGGCGTGGAAGCCAAGCCGCAGTGCTCGGCATGCTTCATCAATTCGGTTCAGGACACGATGGGATCGATTCTGGATCTCGCGAAGACCGAAGGCATGCTCTTCAAGTGGGGTTCGGGAACTGGCAGCAACCTCTCGCCGATCCGTTCTTCAAAGGAAGCGCTGTCGGGCGGCGGCATCGCGTCGGGGCCTGTGTCGTTCATGAAGGGGTTTGACGCGTTCGCCGGCGTGATCAAGTCGGGGGGCAAGACACGGCGGGCAGCGAAGATGGTGATTCTTAATGCCGGCCATCCGGACATCGTCGAGTTCATTAACTCCAAGGCCAATGAAGAGAAGAAGGCGTGGGTGCTGCTCGACAACGGCTACGGTGGCGGCGTGGATGGCGAAGCCTATTCGTCAATCTTCTTCCAGAATGCGAATCACAGCGTTCGGGTGACCGATGAGTTCATGCAGGCTGTGCTCAGCGATGGTAACTGGGAAACGCACGCGGTCGTCGATGGCGCGGTTGTGGAGACCTACAAGGCGCGAGACCTGATGCGACAAATCGCCGAGTCTGCTTACATCTGCGGCGATCCGGGAATGCAGTACGACACGACGATCAACCGGTGGCACACGTCGAAGAACACGGCGCGGATCACGGCGTCGAATCCGTGCTCGGAATACATGTTCCTGGATGATTCAGCCTGCAACCTGGCCTCGTTGAACCTGATGAAGTTTGTGGACGGCGACGGACGATTCAACATCGAATCGTTCCGCAAAGCGGTCGATATCACGATCACCGCGCAGGAAATCATTGTTGGTTATGCCAGTTACCCTACGCCGAAGATTGCAGAGAATTCCTATGCTTATCGTCCTCTGGGACTGGGCTATGCGAATCTTGGCGCGCTGCTGATGTCACAGGGACTTGCCTACGATAGCGATAAGGGTCGGGACATGTCTGCGGCAATCACCGCGATCATGACGGGCGAGGCGTATTTGCAATCGGCGAAGATTGCGGGAGAAGTTGGACCGTGCTCCGGTTATGCCAACAACCGTGATCCTTTTCTGAATGTAATGCGCATGCATCGCGATTCGGTGAAGTCCATTCGCCGCGAGAACATTCCCGGCGAGCTGTACGACACTGCATGGAATGTGTGGTGCGACGCAGTGGATCTGGGAGAGATCAAGGGATATCGCAATGCGCAGGCGTCTGTGCTCGCACCTACGGGCACCATCGGATTCATGATGGACTGCGACACGACGGGTGTCGAACCGGATCTGGCTCTGGTGAAGTACAAGAAGCTGGTCGGCGGCGGAACGATCAAGATTGTGAACAATACGGTTCCGTCAGCGTTGACCCGGCTCGGCTATGACGACCATTCAGTCAAGGCTATCGTCGAGTACATCAACGACCGTGGAACGATCGAAGGCGCTCCAAACATGAAGGACGAACATCTGCCGGTGTTCGACTGCGCGTTCAAGGCGTTGAATGGCGTCCGGTCGATTCACTACATGGGGCACCTGAAGATGATGGGCGCGGTCCAGCCGTTTATTTCGGGTGCGATTTCAAAGACCGTGAATTTGCCAAACGAAGTGACGGTCGAAGAAATCGAGAAGGCCTATATCGAAGGATGGAAGTTGGGGTTGAAGGCAGTCGCGATCTACCGTGATGGTTCGAAGCGCACGCAACCCTTGAGTACAAGCGCATCCGATAACAAGTCTGAAGCGAAAACTGACGAGGCGCCGCGACCCGTGCGGCGGCACTTGCCTGTCGAACGCCATTCGATCACGCACAAGTTTGGAGTGGCCGGGCACGAGGGCTATCTGACGATCGGCATGTACGAGGACGGAACACCAGGCGAGATCTTCATCGTCATGGCCAAGGAAGGATCGACGCTGTCGGGCGTCATGGACTCATTCGCGACGACCTGCTCGATGGCGCTGCAGTACGGCGTGCCGCTGAAGGTTTTGGTGGATAAGTTCACGCATACGCGTTTCGAGCCGTCCGGATTCACATCGAATCCGCAGGTGCCTTACGCGAAGTCGATCATGGATTACATCTTCCGGTACCTGGCTTCGAAGTTCCTTCCAACGGACGAAGCGCGTGCCCTCGGTGTTCAAGTGGATGAACCGGCGTTGACACCGTTGAAGGTTCTCGTGCCGTCGACACCGTCTGCCGGCGCGGGGCCGTCAACAACGACAGCAGCTCCTCCGACAGTGCCGGGCCAGCCGCAAAAGAAGGGCGCGCTTGTCGATATTCAGGATCGTGATGCTCCCGTGTGCTTCGAATGCGGATCGCTGATGGTCCGCAATGGCGCCTGCTACAAATGCCTCAACTGCGGCTCCACCAGCGGCTGCTCCTGAAAACCGCG
>Ga0068863_100000487_pt1 | contig 40494 bp, 74 predicted proteins | sample KBSSwiS62_FD_66596 | JGI IMG/M metagenome (GOLD analysis project Ga0068863, IMG submission 66596) | Switchgrass rhizosphere microbial communities from Kellogg Biological Station, Michigan, USA - KBS Switchgrass S6-2 | ecosystem: Host-associated > Plants > Roots > Rhizosphere > Soil ... | reverse complement strand
CTCGTACTCCTCTGGTGAGAGGCTACGCAGCCATTCGCCGAGCCCTAGCGGCTTATCCATGCTTGTCGCTCGTGGGGTTCGGTGAGCCTGCAATGCGGTCGATGTCGATCTCGATCTGCTTGAATGCTGCCTCGGCTGAGAGATCACCGGCGCGATGCAGGGCGATCCAACGACGCATGGTGCCGACGTTCTTCCGCAGCCATTTGATCTTTTCCTCCTGGCTGGTGACCTCTTCCTGAAGTGACTCAATGACTTCGGCCTCTGTAGCGCCGCAGTAATCATCAGCCTCTTCATCGTCATCGAACATGTGTTGTCTAGCCATGATCACCGCTCACGGTTAGAGCGACTCGGCGAAGCGCTCGAAGGCCGCGATGCCGAGATTCCGGCTGTATGCACTGTCGGCTTCGATATAGATCAACACCTGCTCGTAGTCGCCGTTGGAGGTTGGCCACGGGAATATTTTGAAGCTCAGAGATTCCGGTGTCTGGTGGTAGGTTTTTCCATCGGCACCTTCGTACTCCGGCGTATAGCGCATCGCCAGGACGAGCTTTGCCATCATCTCAGCGAGCCCAGAGCCATGCACTACAAGACGCAGGAACGGGCGGACGTTGCCGGCCCAAGGATGATTTCGTGTTTCCTCGGGATGACCCTGGCAGCTTTCCGCAGTCCACACCCAATTGGATTCATTGATGCGGCGGACGGCTTTGCGCAAGAGCGGGTCAATCATGTCGTCTGTCAGTTCGCTCGGGAGTGAGTAGAAGATCGCACCCGCGGCGAGGGCTTCCTCTGGGCTGCCGAAATCGTCGAAATCAACCATGCTTATCTCCTGCGCTGACGGGTGTCGTGGCGGGAGTCTTCCGCCATTTATCGCACACGCCGCAGGACTGATAATTGGGGTGGCGCTTCGAAACGATATCCCACTGATGCTGTTCGCCGTTCAGTTCGCAATCGGGTTTCGCGTGGTGGTCAACGCTAAAGACCTGCCATACGTGGTACTTCTTCCCACACTCGCTGCATTCCTCTTCGCGGGCATCCTCTGAGTAGTCCTCTGCCTCGGGCTGGTACTCGTGTTTGCAGTACGGGCAAATGACGTTGTCGTCACTGCTCTCGTGCTTGTGCTTCGACTCGAAGAATTCATCTCTCATGTTTGCTCCGCCGATCCATTGACTGCACGTCCCTTCCATCCCTCCCACGCGGATTCGACTAGATGGTCGCGGTATTTCAGAGCCCAATGCCCATCTCCTGGCGGGTGACGGTCCAGGGACGCTGATGTCTGCCGCATCCAGGCTTCGAATGCCTCGCGCTCACGATCAAAATCTATTTCTTTACTCACTGTACGTCTCCATTGTCAATGACTCCAACCTTGGCAGACAGGGCCGAAAGTACGAAAGCCAAGATGGCTGCGAGTAAATGGTGATCCCATATCTCAATCCCCGAAAGCAGCAACAAACCGAGTGATACAAGCAACGGGATGAGTCTCATCGAGGCGCGTCCGTGCTAGATCCATTGTCAGATACCTCAAAAGCAGCGGCACCACTGAGCTGGAATATATCGGGCATCAGTCGCTCGCGCCGCAACCGGATCAGCACCTCAGCTAGGAATTCCTCATCAGTTGGGCTGCGACCTTCGCAGTCGATGGTGAAATCCACACATTCAATGCGGCCTTTCTCGTTCTCGTAGATCCTGCCGAATTTCTTGATGATCACGATTGACTCCCGGACGCACTAGACGGTGATGCTTCGTCATCAGCTTGGAAGTCGGGATGCTGGTGCGCGATGTGCCGCTGGAGGTTGAGGAACGTCCGGGTGCAGCATGGGCACACGCCGTGCTTGATGCGGTTACGCAGCTTCGTCTTCGCACCCTTCGTGGCAGCCAGCCGCCGTTCAGTGCGCTCGCGGGCCTCACGCTCGGCCGCGGCATTGTTCTGGTAGAACTGCTGGTTGCGCTTCGCGATCTCGAGCTCCTTCTTCAGTTTGGAGTTCTCGTTATTGTTCGCGTAGCCCCAGGCCACCTGGCAGTACGGGCAATGCCAGGAGCCGCCTTTCTCGTACTGCTGAGCACGGTAGCGCTCATTCAATGCGTAGGTCCCGCCGCATTCGCCGCAGTTGATCTGGGTGAGGGTGACCGTTTCTTGAATCTGAACGAGACTCATGGTTTCTCCGAAATAACCAGTGAGGATGTAAACGATGTCGGTCGATAGACGCGGGCGATGTGACTCGAGAGCGCCAGAGGAATCTTGGCGATCAGGGCGGAAGCTGCCTTGCGAGCCGGCGATTTCGAAGAGGTCACTGGATTCTGGCCCTTGCCACTGGTGGTGTTGTGCGCCACGTTGAACCAACTGCCGCCGCCATTCTTGTGGCCGTGGAAGTTAGTAGAGCCGTCTGCGCGATGCGTTACGCCGGCCTTCATGATCTCGCGCCCCTTGGTCATCGGCATCAGCGCAGGCACATCACCCCATAAATGAAAGCTGCCGAAGTTCCATCTTGATCGCCCGACCCACGGTTGAGCTCCTTTGACGTTCTCCACTATTAGCGGGATGAAATGCCCCGCCGCCTCGATCGCTTCGCGCTGGATGCGGAAGCACGTTTCGAATAGCTCGTTGGAAGGGGGCGGGAGTGCCTTGGCGCGCTTCCAGGGCATTGCCCGATAGCTATAGGCCTGGCAAGGCGGAGAGGCCACGATCAGCGCCGCATCCTTGAATTGGCGCCCGTGGAGAGTGCGCGCGTCCTGCAGCACCAATTGCGCCGGGTATCGATGCTCACCGTACGCATGCTGCTCAATATCGAAGCCGATCACGTCGTAGCCCTCGAGCAACAGACCTTCGGTCCATCCTCCCAACCCGCAAAATAGATCAATCGCCAAGGGTTTCACTCACCGGTACCGGATATGGAAGGCGGTTGCCACGCGCTTGCCACGCACCCAGTGGCAAGTTTCTGATTCTTCGTGATCGATTTGGTATGTTGTGGCACGGTAAGTCCTTATTCCTTAAGGAGTACCGGAGTCTTGCCAAGGTCGGGGTCGCGAGTTCGAGTCTCGTTTCCCGCTCCAGAATTCAAGCACTTGCGTAGCTCTGTCACTTCGGTTGCCACGCACTCGCCACGCAGCGCTTCGCAAATTGGATCATCCGGACTCGGCTGATCGTTTAGCACACGACCAGCGAATGGGCGCCGGACGTGCACGCTCAGCTCATCGAATAAGGCCTCAATCGCCTCGATCACGGTGCGCAGGTACTCCGGGCGCCGATGGGTGTACCGCGCTCCTGTAGCGCTCCCACGCCCCTTATGGCCCATAAACATGTCGGCGTCCGAGTCTGGAACGCCATACTCCGCCAGCCATGTGCGCACCGTATGGCGGATCACTTTCGGGCTTCCTCCCACACTGGATTTTTCGGCCAAGAGGTCGAAGAACTCTGGTGTAGCTAGAGGCTTACCGTAATAGGTAATGACGTGCTCGCCTTCGATCTGCCACGAGGCGAGTTCGGCGGCGACCGTGGGCGCGATCGGGATAATCGGCCGGCGTTTCTTCGTCTGCCGTCGGCCTTCCGGATTCAGCCGGATTCGGCCGCCTGCCAAATCGATCTGGGCTACGGTCAGTTCTCGGATCGCAGCCTCCCGCGCTGCCGTGCCCACCGCTAGCACCAGGAACCGCCACCAATGCTCACGGGTGTAGCGCACATTCTCAGGAGCTTCGGCGGCCGCATTGAACAAGGTACCTAGTTCCTCGATCGAGTAGGTCCGATCGCAATCCTCAAGCACCGGCTTCCAATCCTCTGCGGTAATCTGTTCAGGGACCACGAGCTCGGCGTGGTCGCGCTTGTGCCAGTTCATCGCGGCCCAAATGCGGTTCAGCCGGCTGTCGATGGTCCAGTCCGAGAGCCCGCGGCCGCGCAGGGTCGATACCAGCTCGAGTTGCTTGGCGCGGTTCAACTCGCTGATATCCGGGTCGCCCCAGATCTCCAGCGCATCGCGCTGGGCCGCGCGCTGAACGTGCGCGCTCGGTAGGTGCTGGGCATAGTGGATGAAGTAGGACTGCATCACAGCGGCGAGTTGCGCGTCGGTGCCGATGACGGGTTGATCGAATTTGAGGGCGTGTTCGTAGAGCGCCTTTCGGGCCTCTTCGAGGTCTGCTGTGCCAGTTGAAACACCAGTTGTCTGTCGAGTGGCTTTGTCGTACCAGCAGATGTATTGGATGCGGTTTTTACCGCGCGCCTTGAGGAAGAATCGCCCGGCCCGGTCTTGTTCTTCTCGCATGTGCCCTCGCGTGCGAACGTCTGAAGGTCTTGCTCAGTAATGCGCAGTGCGCGCCCGAAGCGCTTGGCGGGGAGCTTACCTGAGCGGATGAATCTCTTCACTGTGCGCACATTGACGCCTAGGTATTCAGCTACCTGAGTAGGGGAGTAGAGCTTCGGCAGATTGTTCACGGTTTTCAGGTTCCGATCATTGATCGTCCCGCGCGCAAGCTAACAGCACCATTGCAAGCGCGAGAAGTCCGATCAAATTCCATAACTCCTGGCTCATCGGGCCTAGGTCGATTGTGAGCAAACCGCCAATAGAGCATTGGCAGCTTGCTGAGGCATCTGAAATTCACCAGCGACATATCGCCGCATGCTTCGCTCACTGATCCCAATCTGACGAGCGGCAGCACATTGCGAGATCCTGGCTTTTTCTAGAAGCGCTCGGATCTCGTTTGCTCCAAGGTTTGAGCGGGAGACTATCCTGGGCCGACCCTCCTTCTTCGGGATCGGAATGTTTACGGGTCTCTGTCCCTTCGGAGTTGGTGGCAAGGATTCGGCAAGTTCTCGCGGCCACCCATTCGCCAATCGGCATTTAATGCGAGCGCAAGTCCGGCATTGCCGAAATCCAGTTCTAGTTACGCTGGTATTTTCAGGAGTGAATTCGTGCCCATGTTTACAATGGGTGGCGCGCTGGTATTTGCCACGTTTCTTGCGTTGCATATCCTCCTGATTCTCAGCCGGCGTTCCGAGAAAAACATGCTCATCGTTCCAGCACGCTGGCGTGTCGCATTTGTGGCAGACGTAGATCCATCTATCGAGGGTTACTCTATGCACGATCTCATACATTTTGCGGTGGACAATTGCGTGCCGCCCTCGATAAATGGTCACTCCATAGCCGTTATGCGCCTTGAATCCAGTCCAAACGATGCAACCTGACGGAAGTGCCTCGGATCGCGCTCTGACTCGCGCGACCCAGCGTGCATCATATTCAGCCTGTGGCAGCGCTTTACCGCCCATCGTCATTTCTCCTCTTGTTGAACTGCGGAGTGCTGTAGAGCGACTCGAATGCATGCGGCTGTTCCCGGCTTGCCATAACAATCGAGCCAAGAAGGCGTGGCCATGAAGCGCTTACGAAACTCGGTGACAACGCCAGTCAGGCGCTCACGCTTGCCGTAGCCTTTGCTGAGCACGACAGGGCGCCCTACGGCGCAGGTGCGCTCATTCCAGCGCGGGCCATACTGGCGATACTCAACGGTCTTCGTGCCAGCCTTGAATGCTTCGAAGTACACCGTCTTCAGCGGGATGAAGAGCGCCGTCATGTCTTGCCCACGGCAGTTAATTGCTCAAGCCGCTCAATCGTATTTCGCATCTGCGCCAGCGCGCCTCCGGCGCCTTGGCATTGCTCGAGGGTGGCTGCAAGATGCTCGTGAGCGCGGAAGACGTGATAGGGCATCTGCACATCCTCCTGCCTGAGAGCCGTGAGCATGGACATGGAGTTGCGCAGATGCTCCAACAATTGGTCGTAGGGACGTTGATTCTTCATAGCGCCGACTCGCCCTCGTGAAATCCTTTCACCTCGATCGAAGCGCGGACCACCGTATCCACGCAAGTCACGATCACGGTGCACTCGCAATGCGGACATTCCCGCTCGCTCCCAATGTGCACATCGTAGTAGTCGTCCCACTGCCACTCCTTGAAGCAGGAGGGGCATTGGACGATCGGCATATCACCTGTCGTTGCCATAAACGCTCACTCGCTCTCCGGTAAGTCTCCGCAGTACGCGCACCAAACGCGGCAAGCCTCGTGACCCGGGCATATCTCCAAGGCGAGCGTGCGTAGCCGGGCTTCCTCGTTTGTCAGCAGGCCGGCGCGATGGAATCCGGCAACGATTGCCTTCGCGGTGTCCAATTGACGAAAGTCCTCGCGCAGCGCTTCATGCACTTCGTCGAGCGTGCGGCTGACATTCTCGGCGCTCATGATTGAGATGCTTCCCCGTTCGCAGCAGCTCGTTCGACCAACTCCCGATACTCCCGCCATATCGGAGATTCTTTGTGCACCGTATTGTTGAGATGCTGAAAGAGCGTATAGCTGGGGCCCACCGCCATCGCTCGCACATATTGCTCGCGTTGCTCCGGTGTCGGTTCCTCCGGAACTAGCCGCCTATATACTTCTTGCGGCGTTGAGCTTGGGAAACGGTTCTGACATTCGACGCATGCGCAACGCGTTCCTGGATGAACTGAGTTCGTCTCGACAGTAACTCTCGGAGCCGCGTCACCGCTTTGCAGCGAGACCTTGATGCCGCGTGCCCAATGTTTGGCATCGTCGCTGCTCACATTCTGAAAGATGCACTCGGCGATCACCCAAAGTTCCCGCTGTAGCCGCTCAACCTGCGCGCGTAACTGTTCGATGTCGGCCGCGCCACCCCGCAGCGCTTGCTGGAGTAGACCAAGGTGGACGGGCTGTTTCGGAAGCTTGTCCGCCATTTCGCGCAAAGACAATGCGACATCCTTTGAGGTCATGTGGCATCGCCCTTGAGTTGCGCCAGCTCGCGCTCCAACTCCGCGATGCGCCGCACGCGACGTTCTTCCTTTGCGCTTGCCAACTTGGCATGCCAAGCCTCCTGTAGAGCAGGCTCCATCGGTTCGCCATCCTCCCAATCAAATTGAGCCAAGTCGAAATGCGCATGGCACTGGCAGCAGAATGTGCCGCTGTAGAAATAAGGGTCTCGGGCGTAAGTCTCGGACAACCCGCGCCCCATGGTTGTCATGGTGCCGCAGACCTTGTGGATATAGCTGCGCCGGACGGGCTTCACAAAGCCTTTAGCGCGCTCTTCAGGGCTCAGGACGACGTACCCGCGCTGCATGCCAGTCCTCGGATCGATCGCAGTATGGCTGCGATCCGGGGGCACTGGAGAGCCGTCGGTAAGCTCGATCTTGGTCATGATTTCTTGCTCAGCTCGAAGTGGAAGACGCGATCTACGATCTGGAAACTCACAATGTCCTTTCCAGTGTCATCGACCTCGGCAACTGGGAAGTCCAGCGATTGGCCAGCAGCCTTGAGGCGCTTCAGGAACACCACGAGTAGTTGGTCCTTGAAGTCGTCCAGCACGTCAGCGTGAATGCCAGCGCCAGCGGCGCGCGCCAGATCGATACCCTTACCCACGGTGGATATGCTCCGGCTGAGATCGGCCGCAATGGAGGCAGGGACCGCCCATGACACCCTTAGGTCGGCTGTAATCGTCACAGGCCTTTTGAGCGGTCGAGAACGCGCCTTTCACTAGGTCCTCGAGTTTCTCGCGCTGTCTGTCCGTCATGATTTCCTGCCGGTTCGTGGGCTGGGGAGGAACGACAAATTCCGCGCACGCACAGTGACGTTCCCATGGAAGGCCAATGATTCCTTTGTCGGTCACGCCGCGGTGTACTACCGTGCAACGGGCAACTCCCGTGACATCGCGGAAGTGACATGCCAAGGAATGACCACAACCTTCGCAGAGCTTCTGTTCGGCCATCAGCGTCTCCCCCATACATCGCCGATCAGCTTGCCCAATTCGTATTCGAGCTCGACATCGCTCATCGCCGGCATGAAATCTTCACGCACCACATCCTTGGCTCGCTGCCAGAACGACTCCCACTTATCGGCCGTCATCGCGCGAAAGGAAATCGACTTCGCAACCTTGAACATCTCGCCCGTTGTCTGCGAGACGATCACACGACAATGACCGCCCCGCAGTTTTAGGTACTCGTGCACTTCATCGGGCGAATCGAACTGCTCGGTATTCGTCCACACGAACGTGCAGAGCGCCCAGTACCGCCGATGCTCGACCAAGTTTCGCGGTCGCTTGACCTCGATCCGATACACTTCCCCCAACTTCAGCGAGCGAAGATAGGCGAAGGCCGCCTCGTCTGCGGGTTCGAGCGCCTTGGCTGCTTTGCGCATGAGCACGGGCTGCTCCATCACCGCACCCGCTTGGCCGCCTTGAGCACGGCCCGAACGCTCACGCCCGACAGCTCGGCGATCACGCGCCAGGACACGAGCTGCTTACGCAGGTGTACCTGTCGGCGGATGATCGCCATAATGTCCTCGGGGATGTGCGGTTTCATGGTTCAGACTCAGAACGGAATTCCATCGTCCTCAAAGTCGCCAGCTTTGGGGGATGCAGCTTTGGGAGCGCCCGCAACTTTTTTGATCCGCAATCCTCCAGTGATCTTGCCGCCGAAGGACACCGTCGGATCGTTGTAGACAACAATCTGTTTACCCTTGGCATCCCCTGCGATCTTGGCACCTGTGGCCACGCCGACGAGCTGCGCATTGGTGCGATTCAACACCATGGGCTTTACGTCTTCCATGAAGTGCAGGACCATTTTGTCCTCGTTCCCATCGTCGGTTTCAAGGGTCTCCATGCGGAAACCCTTGATGGTGAGGATTACGCCATCCTCGCCCACATCATCCTTGGTCAGGTACTTGGACTTGGAAGGAACCAGTTGGTCAAAAGTCATATCATTGACGTTAGTGCTCATGTTCGTGCTCCGCGAAAAAGTGAATTGAAGTGTTTGGACCGGGCGTCGCTGTCATCGATCATCTGGCGCAGCTCGGCACGCAACGCTTTGTGCCGTTCTAACGCCTCATCCTCAAGCCGATGCCGCTCATCCATCTCTTGCTGCGCCCAGGCGGCATCGGTTATGTCCTGTTCATCGTCCATGACTATCTCCAGTAGTCCGCTTTGAGCTTGGCGTACAGCTCATCATTCGGTTGCTTCGGGATGCAACCAATGCAGCGACAGTCAGGCGCGTGAGAGACATCCACGCCTTTGGGCGTCTCGAGAATCTCCTGGCCGTGGAATTCGAACGCTGCTGCTTTGTTGCGGCACTCGTACGTGCGGCCGATGATCTTGCCGATGATGCTCACGGCACGTTCTCCTCGTCCTGATCGTCCTGCCACTCCTCCTCGGCTTCCTCTGGCGTGAGACCGGCGCAAACGCCGCAGTAGTTCGTCTCAATGCCACTGACAATCCCGTAGCGCGTCCAAGGATGTTCTTGGCAGCAGTCGCAGAGCACGCGTTGCGGATTCATACTCGACACCCGCACATCGGCTCGCCCGTATGCTGATGCAATGTGAGGCGATGACACTCAGGACACTCCGTAGCGGACGGCCCTGCTTGTTCCTCTGGCGTGCAGTTGCGGACACGATCACGCGCCGCAAGCAACTGGCGATACTGGTCCGCGTTGCCGCCCGCATCGGTCCAGCATTTCTCACATGCGCTCATCGCGTCACCGCTTCAGGTCCACGCCGCTGGCAATGCCGCGAGGGCGGCGGCAACAGCGTCGGCTTGCGCGGCCGCTCCAGCAGCCAGGCGAGCGCGTACAGAATCACCCCTGCGCTGCCTGCTACCCACGGCAGGATGTGCCAGGAGCTCATACGCCCTCCGTCCTAGCGAGATCGATTGATTCGCCGAGAGATACCTGCCCAGCGATGGCCAAAAGCTGAGATGAAAGTCTCGCGAGCGCCCGACTATCCATCTCCATGGGCGGATTGGCTGCAATGTCTGCCAAGTCTCCAGCGATCTCGCGGAGCTTTGCCGATAGCGGTGGTTTTCCCCACGAGTTGCATGCCTGCTCAAGCGCTGCGGTTTCCAGAGCCAGCCGCGACTGCAGCCGCTCGATCTCGCAATAGGGGCAGGTAACTCCGTCGTCCTTTTTGAAGACGGCGCTATCGTTTGAGCCTGCGACCCAATGTGCGCACTGAGCACTCATGTGGATGTCCTCAGCGCGGCGAGCTTCGCGTTGAACTTTTCCCGCTTGCGCACCTCAGGCATTACTTCATCTTTACGATGCTCCATGCAGTCGTCGCACAGATATGCGCGTACGCTGTATTTCCAAAGCGCCTTGACTTCCGGCTGTCCGCGCTTGCACGAACTGCAGCACTGATAAGTAAGTCCGAGGCGACTCGTATACGAGTATTTTTCTCGTAACCACGGCCGATGGAATCGCAGCTCGCCGAAGGTGCGAATATCGTCACTCATACCCGCGCCTCCGGCAGGATGAAAACTCCCGCATGAACTTCCTCCATGATTTCAAGGGCCAACTCTTCGGCCAGGAAGTTCACGAGGCTGCGGCGTTTTTCCGCACGCTCGCGAACCGCTTCCAGCATGCCCGCGAGCCGTCGCGCTTCGGCCAGATCGTCGGCAAGAGCGATACGCTCATTGCGCAGAGCGTCTACGGTGCGTAGTGCAGTCATACGCGCGCCTCCGGCGGGGTAAGCAGATGCTCCATAAATTCGCCGTCTTTGAGCGAGTACCAAACATCGGCCTTAATGCCGTTATCACCAACTTTGCTCGCGCGGATGTGCAGGATGCTTCCATCCTTTTCATCGCGCTCGACAAGTACGATGGCACTCCCGATTGGCGCGCGAGCTTTACCGTCTCTGCCAGACGCGATAGCGACGGCGTGGAGTAGCTTTCCATCGGCGTCAGACGTGATCTCACTCTTTCCGTACCAACCAGTAGTCAAACTGGCCGAGCTGTCCCCCGTGGCGGAGCTGGCCGACCTGGCCCCCGTGGCGGAGCTGGCCGACCTGTCCCCCGTGGCGTAGCTGGCCGAGCTGTACCCCGTGGCGGAGCTGGCCGACCTGTCCCCCGTGGCGGAGCTGGCCGAGCTGGACCCCGTGGCGGAGCTGGTCGAGCTGGCCCCCGTGGCGGAGCTGGCCGACTTGTACCCCGTGGCGGAGCTGGCCGACCTGGCCCCCGTGGCGGAGCTGGCCGACCTGGCCCCCGTGGCGGAGCTGGCCGACCTGTCCCCCGTGGCGTGGTTGGATGTGGCCGCCGTACAGTGATCGCGCACCCACTCAAACGCCCGAGTGATCAGATCCGGCACAGAGATCGCAGCCTTGATGTGTAGGCGTGCGCTTGCGACTTTGCTGTCCTCTTCGTGCCGAGAGATTTCGCCGCTCGCCTCCACCTCGGCAAACATGCTGATTCCAGGTTCATAGTAGCGAAAGACATCCAGAGGATTTTCGCAAGAATGCCAACCTGACTCGCACGCCTTCACAGGACCTTCATGGTTGTAGGTCTTTCCAACTTCAAACTGATAGGCGCGGCAGCGCATTTGCGCATCGAAACCTTTGTAGGCTTTGATGATGACTGGCGAAGATTCTTCTTTTGTCGGTTCGTCGCTCACTGTTTCACCCGTGAAGTATCATTGTTGAGCAGATGCGCCGACTGGCGGGCCAAGCACCGAACCGCTTTGCGTACCTGCGCCTCTGCCGCCCACCGGGGACAGCCATAGCACAGCGCCAACATCGCCCCCGCTTGGGAGCAATCGCGATCGCACCCGGCGATCACCTCAATGCCCTCGGACATCATCAGCGAGGCGACCACCCACGTGAGGTTGACGCGCACGTTCACGACGCTACTTCCTGCTGCGCGATCTCCTGCTCGCCGCAGACGGTCTCGTATACGTCCTGCTCGACCATCTTCGTGCCGACCTTCACGCGGCGGCAGACGGTGGAGGTGTAGGTCAGCCAGATACGCGCGCGATCTAAGCTGTGATCGTGGCCCTCGCCCTCACGGTAGAAAAACTGACTGTAGGTCGGAGAGTTGGGTTTCGGTCGATCCGTCTCTACGAGGATGTTATAACCGTTGCGGCGCAGGATGCCCCATACGGCCTCCAGCACGTGCTTGTCGCCAGTGAGGGCAATATCGAGCGAGTTGCTGTCGCAGGTGATACGCGGCTCAAAGCGCTCCAGCGCCTCGATGACGGGCGTGAAGACCGCCGCGTGCGTGTCGAGATAGGCCACGACCTTATCGCGGTATGAGGTGATATCGGTCTTGATCTGTTCGAGGCTCATGCGACCTCCAATTCCGTCAGGCTCAACCACTGACAGCCCGGCGCTTTCATCTCAATAAGGATTTGGACGACGCCTTCGCAGAATTCGGCGAGCGCTTCGTCTCGTTTGGCGCTCCCGTGGTTGCGCGCATCCCAGTACGTGGTCCAAAACTTTTTCTTGGCTGCGACTGCGACTGCGACTGCGGCTGCGACTGCGTCTGCGGTTGCGGCTGCGACTGCGGCTGCGGCTGCGGCTGCGGCTGCGACTGCGACTGCGTCTGCGGCTGCGACTGCGGCTGCGGCTGCGACTGCGTCTGCGGCTGCGACTGCGTCTGCGGCTGCGGCTGCGACTGCGTCTGCGGCTGCGACTGCGTCTGCGGCTGCGTCTGCGGCTGCGACTGCGTCTGCGGCTGCGTCTGCGGCTGCGACTGCGTCTGCGGCTGCGGCTGCGACTGCGTCTGCGGCTGCGGCTGCGACTGCGTCTGCGGCTGCGACTGCGACTGCGGCTGCGGCTGCGACTGCGACTGCGACTGCGACTGCGTCTGCGACTGCGTCTGCGACTGCGACTGCGACTGCGTCTGCGACTGCGTCTGCGACTGCGTCTGCGACTGCGCGAAGCTGCTTCGCAATCGCTCGCAGCTCAGAGGAGACCGGAGCGCTTGGCGTACGGCTGCACAGGTCAGCGGCGTGCAGAAGCTTTTCTTTGGTCGCAGTGCCATCTCGGAAAAGACCGGCAACGGCCTTGAGTCCTGTTGGGATCTGCGTGCGCAGCGCGAGAGAGCACACGCGACGCGCGAATTCCGGCTCATCCAATACGCCGGCCGAACCTAACTGCGCGAGTGCCAGACGACGTAATCCTTTCGCGCGAGCCTGATCGCTCGTCCAAGTTGAATCGTTCAGTCGGATTTTCAGCCGCCGCAGCGCGGGAGCGACGCACGATGGGTTATCCCCATGCGGCAGATCCAGCGCGTAGCTCACCGCGGCCTCAACGCACATCCGGCCGGGGATCGGCTGGCCAAGGCCGGAAACCAGCCCTTTATCGACTACCGCCAGGACTTTGCGCGCGATCGTCTCGTCGATATCGCGGTATGAGGTGATATCGGTCTTGATCTGTTCGAGGCTCATGACTGCGCCTCCGCTTGCACGGCCAACATGCGCTCCAGCAAATCAATTGCGCTGGTCTGCAGCCATTCAATTGTTGGTTTTAGAGCGTCCCCCGCAGCGGCCCTCGCAGCGTCCCACGCAGCGTCCCACGCAGCGGCCCACGCAGCGGCCCACGCAGCGGCCCTCGCAGCGTCCCCCGCAGCGGCCCACGCAGCGGCCCACGCAGCGTCCCTCGCAGCGTCCCCCGCAGCGGCCCACGCAGCGGCCCACGCAGCGTCCCCCGCAGCGGCCCCCGCAGCGGCCCACGCAGCGGCCCTCGCAGCGTCCCCCGCAGCGGCCCACGCAGCGGCCCACGCAGCGGAAGCCTCACTTTGTGCCAATCGGACGCGTTCACCCGCGGCAGTAGCGCCCGCCATGTCTACAATCTCAGGTAGCGCGCGCAACGCTTTGGCGTGCTGATGCAGGGCTGGCACAAGGTCTAGCCATTTCGGCGTATGAACGCGTCTCAGCCAATCGAGAGCGAGATAGGATCGGCGTTCAGCGACAGCGTCTGTTGAGCGCGTGCCGACCAGGCGCGGAACATAGGGTTTGAGCAATCGATCGCGATCAGCATCTGAGGGCAATCCGTCGTTCCACGAGATCATAAAATCCGTGATGACGGGGCACGCGCATTGCGGCCGGTCAGCCCAAGGCTCGCCAGCAACATATGCGACGGCCTCCATCACGCACATCTCGCCATCAGCATTGCTCGGGTGATTACCGGCGCGCAGCGACCAGCCGATCACTTGCGCCCAGCGTTCCTGCAGGATTCGGAATTCTTCTCGGGTCACTGCTGTCTCCCTCTACCCGCAGGGGCGGGCGATGTGTAGCAGACTACACGCATATAGCCAGACGTGTCAATAACTACACGGACAAAATATAGAAAGACGAGAAATGCCTACACAGGCAAAGGCTTAGGTGGCGTTTTGGGAGTGCCGAGGATGCTTAACGCGTTCGGCGATCAATGTATCTTCGAGGTTTTGTAAAAACCGCGCCCTACCGATCTCAGAAATCGAGCAGAATGACTCGACGAGATCATGGACAGTCTCATCGCCGAAATGAGACGTCTCGATACCGGGGCATAGTAACTGCCATAGAGGGACATGGATATGCTTGGCCACAGCGATTAGTTTATCGAGCTGCGGTGCCCCGACCCCGTTCAGCAGATTGCTGACCGTCTTGTTCGAGAGCCCCCCTCCAATCGCCTTCGCGACGCCGCGAGCGCTGAGCTTGCGCTTGGCAAAGATGCTGCTCAGGTTTTGAGCAAGCACCTGCTGCGGATCGCGGCGGCTGTGTAATTCACTACGCATCTCCCCTAAGGGTAAGGGAACTGCTGTGTAGAGGGTTGCAACCATACCGTGTTATTAATTACACTGAGCGGCATGGCTGATGTTCACAATTCGACAGAATCCCTGCTCACCCGCACGAAAAAGCTTTTGGAACAACGGGATGAGCTGACGTTACGTGAAATCGCTGAGGGCGCGGGAGTCGGCCACGAGTGGCTGCGATCCTTCGTTTATGGCGATCGCATCAAAGATCCCGGCGTTATTCGGCTCGAGAAGCTCTTCAACTTCCTGACCGACTACCAAGCCGCAAAACGCTTCAATGACCGCAAGCCCGAGGCGAGGGCGACCTGAGTGTCACCTCAACTCATTGAGCGCGCCACAAGGGCACTTGAAGACAAAGAGTTTGGCGCTCGCTGCCTCGCATCGCACCAGAGCGCGCTCGCAGACACCGCACAGATAGATTTTGCGCGGGAAACTCTGCGGCATCGTGCAGATGACGATAGTCCGTTCGGCGAGTTGATCCTCCGAGATCGCAGTGAGCGTGTCGTCCTTGAGTCCTTGCATCACCGAACTATAGCCAAGCTCGCAGGCGAGTTCACGCCGCGCCGCGAAAGCGCCCTGGGCGCCATCCTGCCAGACAACTGATGGCGCTCTATGGGGAGGTCTGCAATGCAAAACAACATTCACTGGCTCGCCAATCAGTTAGGCAACTGCCCCCGGCACTGGTTCTGGCGCGGTGTGCTGATTGTGTGGCTCGTCGTGATCGCGTGTGTCGTGCGGGCGTGCTCATAGATGCGCGCGCGGAGTATCAAGCCGGGCTTCTTCCAGAACGAGGATCTAATCGAGCTTCCCTTCGAGTATCGGCTGCTATTCGCCGGCCTATGGGCGATGGCAGACCGGGAAGGGCGTCTCGAAGACCGGCCGAAGAAGATCAAGCTGAACATCTTCCCTGGCGACAATGTCGATTGCGATGCCGGACTTACGGCGTTGCACGAAAGGGGATTCGTGCGCCGGTATACCCAGGACGGTAAGCGCTTCATCCAGGTATTGAACTGGTCCAAGCACCAGCGCCCCCATTCCAAGGAAGCCCCCAGCACCATTCCTGCTCCTGACGAGCACCTACCTAGGTCGGTGCCAGCGCCTACTAAGGCAGAACCCAGCACCAACCTAGGTAGTGGCGAGCACGCTCTGACTCCCTCTTCTCTGACTCCTGACTCCGGACTCCTGACTGCTGACTCCAGTTCACTTCGTTCACATGGGCCAGCAAAGCCGGCCCGAGCGCGCAAGGCTGAGTCTGAGCCAGCTGAGTTCGTCGAGATTCGGCGCGAGTATCCACGCCGTGCCGGTTCCCAGCGCTGGGGGGATGCGCTCAAGCACTGGCATCGGCGTCTCGCGGAAGGAACCACTTCGCAGGACATCCTCGCTGGCGTGAAACGCTACGCAGCGTTTGCCAAAGCCACAGGCATTGAGCGTACCCAGCATGTTCAGCAGGTCGCGACGTTCCTCGGTGACAACCGCGGCTATCTCGAGCTTTGGCACCCGCCGCCGCGCCCGGAAACCGCGATGGATCGCATCCTGCGAGCGAACGGCGGCCCCGACAACTCACGCGTAATCGAGCATGACCCTGAACTCAGAGCCCTCACGGGCTAACGAAATCTGGAAGCGCTTCGCCGGCATGTTTGGTGCCGATGCTCTCGAGCGCAAGTTCGGCAAGCAGCCGCCGCCGGAGTGGGGCGCAATGCTCTCGAGGCTCAAGGATTTTGAGATCGATCGCGGCGTGCGCCGGCTCGCCTACAGCGGCAAGGCGCATGTGCCGAGCCTGCCGGAGTTCACGAAACTGTGCCGGATGGTCGGGGATGATTCCGTCGACGAAGGGCCGCAGCGTCTCGCGCTGCCCAGCCCTGATACCTTCGTGGGCGATCAGTGGGACTTGATCGCCAACCAACGGTTGCTCAAATTCATCACGACTACCGTTTCTGCGAAATCGAACGCGCTGGGTGAAGTGCCCGAAATGCAGGTGGAGCGCGCCCCAAATGGAAAGCCATTGCGCCTCAAGAGCGTGCCTTCCGCCCAGCAAGTCATCGCGACAGGGATTCTCACCGGCTACAAGAAAGCTTGGGCGCAGGACATGCGTGAGGCGAGCGTTGATCCCAACACAGGCGAGGTTCTGAGGGTCCCCGTGACCGAGCAGGAGAATTCATGGAACGAATGCATGCGTCGCGCGATGGCCGAAGTCGATCAGAGGATCGCAAGTTGATTAAGTGGGACACCTCAGACCCCGGCGTCCACCGCTCATCGTGCGGGCGTTATGTGGCGGTTCGCGCAACCTCAGAGCACTGGATCGCCTACCGCTTGACCCCGCTCAACACCGGCGAGGATCTGGGCACACACCCGACGGATGCCGAGGCGCGTGCCACCTGCGAGCGGCATGCTCAGGCGAGGACGGCATGAGATGGACCGAGCGGGACCTGGCCCGCATTAACGCCCTGCGCGATGCCATTCAGACGCCGTTGGCACCGCGGAAGTATCGCAATGTGCCGACGGAGTTCCAGGGCCTGAAATTCGACAGCAAGCACGAGCTCGAGATCTATCGCGGGTTGAAGCTGCGAGAGGCCGCTGGCGAGATTCGCGCCGTCGTGCGTCAGGTATCAATGCAACTACCGGGCACCAAACGGCGCATCCGCCTCGATTTCATGCTCGTGCATCTGGACGGTCGAATCGAATTCGCAGACGCGAAAGGCTGGGAGACCGCAGCTTGGAGTCTCAAACGCCAACAGGTCAAAGACGCTTTCGGTATAGATATTCAATTGTTATAGGAGATTTCGATGAAAGTCAGTTTCTCCACCGTCGTCGCTTGGGATGATCCGAAGAGTACGCCGCTGACCGCAGCCGATCTTGCGACAGCGACTTACACGCTGTTCTTGGATACCGTCAATCCGCCCGTGAAGACCTATCCGGTGCCGGCGGCCAATATCGCCGCAGCCACACCGAATGTGGATGGCAGCAAGACGGTCACGGTCGATGCGGTCAAAGATCTGGGGCTCACGCTGGTACCGAATGGGACTTACTACGTGGCGGCCCAGGATTCGGTGGATGGCATCCTCTCGCTTGAGACGGCGATCATAACCTATAAGAACCTCATACAGCCGAAATCGCCCGGAAATTTTACTGTCGCTTGAGTTGGCTACCGAGCTGGTTCAAGCGGTGGTTGAGATGTCCATGATTATCGCGCGCATGCATGTGGCCACGCCCTGGCGCTGGTACATGATCGGCGGGAGGACCATTGCCCTTTCCACGTAAGCTCAGTGAGGCGGGACGCGCAGAGATCGAGGCGGTCGCGATTGCCGAAAGTCAGTTGCCGACCGATAAAGCGCTCGCGGCGAAATATGGCGTCTCGCGCTCACTCATCCAGCAGATCAAGCATGCAGTGCGCGTGAAGGTGCGCAAACTGACATGTTCCCCGTGGAACCAATCTGACACTATCGGGTAATCATCATTTCTCGAGCATAGCCTCGCGTGGGTAGACCTTCTGATTATTCACAGCAAGTTGCCACTGAAATTTGTGCGCGACTCGTAGAGGGGAAGTCGCTTCGTGCGATCTGCCTTGATAATCAAATGCCCGGGCTTCGCACAGTGATGACTTGGCTCGCTACCAAAGAAGAATTTCAGCAACAATACGCGCGAGCTAAGGAAGAACAGGCCGATACACTTGCCGACGAGATTCTTCATATTGCAGATACTCCGCAGCCCGGCCTAAAGACGGAGACGAGCGAAAAGGGCACCAAGACCATTGAAGGGGACATGATTGAGCATCGTCGCCTTCAAGTCGATGCTCGAAAGTGGATTGCTTCGAAGCTGAAGCCCAAAAAGTACGGTGACAAGCTGGCGGTCGGAGGCGATAGCGATGCACCTCCCATTCGCATCCAAAAGATCGAACGAGTCCTGGTTCATGCGAACACTTCAGATCCAGACCGCTGAAGTGTTCGCGCCATTGCTCGCGCCCGCTCGCTATAAAGGTGGATGGGGCGGCCGCGGTAGTGGCAAGAGCCATTTCTTTGCCGAGGCCCTCATCGAGGATTGCCTTGCAGAACCTGGAATATCTGGCGAGGGCATGCGGGCGGTATGCATGCGGGAGATGCAGAAGGATCTCGCGCAGTCCTCGAAACTGCTGCTGGAGACGAAGCTGCAGAAATTGGGAGTAAGAGAGATCGATGGATTCAAGATCTACAAAGATCTGATCGAAACACCACGCGATGGAATCATCATCTTCAAGGGGATGAATGATTACACCAGCGAGAGCATTAAGTCGCTAGAAGGCTTCAAGCGCGGCTGGTGGGAAGAGGCGCAGACCGCGACCTTGAGCTCGCTGAATCTCTATCGCCCGACAATTCGGGCCGATGGCGCCGAGAAGTGGTTCTCTTGGAATCCCCGGCGCAAGGGCGATGCGGTCGATCTGATGCTACGCGGCTCCATCATTCCCACCGGTGCGGTCGTTGTCCGTTCCAACTGGCGCGACAACCCTTGGTTCACCGCCGAACTGGAGCAGGAGCGTCAGGACTGCTTGAAGCAGCAGCCCGATCAGTATCAACATATTTGGGAAGGCGATTATGTGACCGTCATGGCGGGCGCGTATTACGCTGAAGCGATCAACAAGGCGAAGCTGCAAGGCCGGATCGGCAAAGTCGGAATCGATCCGCTGATGACGATTCATGTCTTCGTGGACATTGGCGGCACGGGGGCTCGCTCGGATGCTTTTGCGATGTGGGTAGCGCAGGTTATCGGGCGAGAGATCCGCGCCGTGAATTACTACGAGGCGGTAGGCCAGCCCTTGGGGACGCATATCGAATGGTTGCGAGAGAATGACTATTCCCCGCAGCGTGCGCAGATCTGGCTACCGCATGATGGCGAACAGAATGACCGTGTCATCGATGTCTCATTCGAATCTGCCTTCCGAGCGGCAGGCTATCGGGTGGAAGTCGTACCGAATCAAGGCAAGGGCGCTGCGAAGAAACGCATCGAAGCGGGACGACGTTGGTTTCCATCGATCTGGTTCAACGAAGTTCCGACAGCGCCAGGTCTTGAGGCGTTGGGCTGGTATCACGAGAAACGAGACGAGGCCCGCGATATCGGGCTCGGCCCTGAGCATGATTGGTCATCGCATGGGGCTGATGCCTTTGGCCTGATGTGTATCTGCGCTGAGCAGATCATGAACGCGTTGCGAGTCAGAAAGCCCATCAATTACCCGAAGCGAGCCTACGCATGAGTGCTGCAGTGTTTGCAAAGATGAAAGAGATTGAGGCCCGGATTATAGAGCTTGAGCGCCTGGTGCGGGAGCTATTGGCGAAGCGCGAGACTCTCAGTTTGCCTGGGAAGCAGAAATGACTATCAAATTCACGCGGAATACCGTTGTCAACAGCAAACTGTATTTTGCCGGGGATATCTACAGCTTAGATTCTGTCACGGAATACAACCAGATTTCGGCTGGCGCTGCGAGCGTATGGCCGCCGCAAGTATCTTCCCCTCTGAAACTGATCAACTTCAATCCGCCAGGACTCGGTAACGTACAACAGGTCATGGCAAGCCCCCCGACGGTGGCTATTTCCACGACTAATCCTTTGGCATCAGGGAATCAGATCTCCCCATACCAGAATTCACTCGATTCGGTTACTGGAGCAGGCACAGTAGATCTGTCGTTTGTGTCCTGCACTCGTGGCGGAAATCCTTTACCCAAGGGCACGACATCTCCGGATTACAACTTCGTCAAGTTTGATCATATTTCTGCGGTTGCAGGTGGCACAGCCTACAGCGGCGGTAATGCCATGCAATTTGGGGTCATGCATTACGGCAGTAGCATTGTGCTCGTCGTCAAAGGGCTAACGAACAGCATATTTGCCAAGGTCAATGACCAGTATGTAAGTCTTACGCCCACGGCGGTCCCCAATAATGCCACGCTGAATTACTACTCGCTGACGTTCGGGGGAGCCGCGCTGCGGCGTATTGACTTCATCATGGACAATGTCCTGGGAAGCTGTGCTTTCGGTGGGTTCTTCATCAACCCGACCGATATGCTGATGCCCGCGCCAGTTCGTGGTCCACGCGTCATCATCATGGGAGATTCCTTCACAACCGCCACGGGTGCCGGCGGCACGGCGCTGGGCTTCACTGGTGTGTTTTCTGAATACATGGGATGGGACGACGTTTGGCCATCCGGTATTGGCGGGACTGGCCTGCTCAATGCGGGATCTTATTGCACCTATCAGCAACGGGTCATGAATGACGTCATCCCGTTTAATCCTGACGAGGTGATAATCTGTGGATTTTACAATGACACCGGTTCGGCATCGCCCGCACTACAGAATGCTTTGACCACGCTGATTCAGACGATCCGAACGAATCTTCCCAATTGCATCGTGAAGGTTGTTGGCCCTTACGTGAACAAGGGCTCTGGCAATCAGGGGATCAGCGGCGGAATTTCAGGTCAGAGGATTCAAAGCGTTGCCGCGGTCGCATCATTCAATTCTGTTTTCGTTCGCTATATTGATACGAGTACGGGCTATACGCCCACTACTCCACAAACACTGACGCTCAGCAATTCGGTCAGTGCTAATGCCACCACATTCCTAACTACTAACATCGGCTTCGTCGCGCCAGGAACTACCTACCAGTTTCCGGATGGGAGTCGCTCATATGTAATTTCCCGGTCAGGCTATACGGCCACAGTTGATAAAGTGGTGAGTGCATGGCCTGCGGGTACGGTGATTACTCAGGTAGGAAACTGCTATTTGACCGGTTCTGGGTTCAGCGGGGCAACCACGGGACAGGGCAATGCGGATGTGTTGGTCTACACTGATGGCGTTCATCCCAGTCCTGCCGGACATATTGCCCTGGGCGTGAATTTGGCTCAGAAGTATGTAGCCAGTATGAGCACGTGGGCGGCGCTGACCCAAGGGACGCTCACCTAAATGATGGATGAATCCGCCCTCATTGCCGCGATCGACGATGCGGACAACCGCAGTTACGGATCGAATCTCTCGAATCTAACCGCTGCGCTATCTGCTGAACGCGCACTCAACATCGACCTGTACTTGGGCAAGGACGTGGACCCAGCGCCAGAGGGTCAGTCGAGCGTCATCGATCGCACCGTATTCGAGACCGTGCAGTGGGTGCTACCGAGCCTGTGTCGGATCTTCGCCAATGGCGATGATGTCGTTACGCTGCAGCCGGATAATCTTGCCGATAGTGCCCAGGCCGATCAGGAAGCGGCCTATCTCAACTGGCTGGTCACGCAGAAGAACGACTGGTTCAGTCTGTTTCTGGAATGGGCGACCGATGCGCTACTCACCAAAAATGCCTACTTTCTCGCCTACCGCGATCGTAGCCGGAAAGTAGAGATCGAGCGCTATGAGAAACAGACTAAGGAGGGTGTTGCACTCCTGCTCCAGGATGCGAGCGTGCAGATTACGCAATCGCGGCAGTTTGAAGCGCCCGACTTGCCGCCTGAGCCGGTCCTAGGCCCGCAGGGTGAGCCGATCATCGATGGCGCCACGGGCCAGCCGATGATGCGCCCGGCGATGCTGTATGACATGACGATCCGTCGCACGGACTCCAATGATGATGTCTGCATCCGCGTCTTGCCGCCGGAGCGCGTGAAGGTCGATCAGCGCGCCTTCTCCTGGCGGCTCGATGATCGCTGCAACTATTTCGAGTACTGGGAAGAAACGACGCTCACTGAGATCCGCAATCAGGGCTTCGACATTCCGGATGACATCGCGGATGACCCTGAGATCTACACCCAGGAGGATTATGCGCGCGACCAGTTCGGCGAGCGGCGCCTAGAGCGCTATAAGCCCTCAGATCCCTCCATGCGCCGAGTCAAGGCGCGCATGATCTGGATCCGGGTGGACTATGACAATGATGGCGTTGCGGAACTCCTGCAGATCTTGCGCATCGGGCGGCGGATCCTCTACCAGGAAGAGGTCTCACGCATTCCCGTGGCATCGGGCGTCGTGTGCCCGCTGCCGCACCGGCATATCGGCGTATCGCTCGCCGATATCACCGCCGACCTGCAGCGGATCAAGACGGCGATCCTGCGCCAGGGGCTGGATAACCTCTACATCACGAACAACCCGCAGAAGGTGCTGAACGAGCAGTTCGTGAATCTGGATGATGCGTTGATATCGCGTCCCGGGGGCGTCATTCGCGCGACTGACATCAATCAGATCCGCTATGAGGAAGCGCCGTTCGTCTTCCCGCAGGCCGTCGAGGGCTTGCAGTACATGGACCAGGTGCGCCAGCAACGTACGGGCGTTAATTCGACCTTCGCGGGGATCGAGAGCCGCGATCTTGCGAATATCCAGCCTGGCACGGTGAATCAGTTCTCTGGCATGGCGGCCGAACGTGTCACGCAGATGGCGCGCATCCTCGCCTTTGCGATCGAGGATCTGTTCTCCATCGTCCATGAGCTCGTGCTCAAGATGGGGCATAAGCGCCAGACGGTGCAATTGCGCGGCAAGTGGGTCGAGGTCGATCCGGGCAGCTGGAAGAAGCGCAACAAATTCAAGAGTTGCGTGGCGTTCTCCGCCGGCAACCGCGATGCGATGTTGGGACGGCTCGCCATCATCGCCGCCAAACAGGTCGAGGCGTTGGAAGCCAAGATTCCAGTGGTCACCCCTGAGAATTACTACGCGACGCTCATGGAGATGACCAAAGCGGCGGATTTCTCATCGCCCGAGCGCTTCTGGACCGATCCTTCGACGATCCCGCCGGCGCCTCCTATGCCGCCGCCTGAGATTCAGAAGGCCGCCATGACGATCGCGAGCCAGGAGAAGATCAAAGCGGCGGAGCTGATCCAGAACGAAGTCGAGAGCCGACGCAAGGCCGCTCTCGATAAGTACGCGATTGATGCGGGCGTCAGCGCCAAGATCGTAACGACCCAGCATCAGACGCATGCCGCACATTCTCTGGAGACGCTCAAAGCTCACAATGATGCGGTACTGGGCTCGATGGGCGTGGGCGAAGAGCATGGCACGCCCTTAGAGCACGCTAGGCGTGCGATCAAAGAGAACGGCGGCGCAATTCCCTCGGTCAGCGAGGCGGTCGGACATCTCGTGACCGGCGTTAAGAATCAGGGCTCGGTGACGCCGCCATGAATGATGCCGAATTTCTTGACCGCGCCAACAAGGCCAAGGCCATCCTCGAGAGCCCAATCTACCAGGAGTCTTACGAGAACACGCGCAAGGCAATCATCTCCCGGATTGAGAGTACACCGCTTGCCGATACGCAGGCCGCTGAGGACTTGCGCCGCTGTCTGAAACTCCTGCGCGACGTGCGCGCCAATCTTGAGCTTGCGATGAGCCAGGGAAAGGTTGCGCTTTTCAACATCGAACGGGAGAAATCCCGCAAGACCTCTCCACTTCGAAACTTCTTCCGGTGATGTATGGCCGATGAAACTGTCACAACCGAAGCGCCCTCAGAAGCGACGCTCACCGAGCGTTTGGCGGAGAAATTCGCAGGCCTGGGCGCTGAGCCCTCCGAGTCCGCGCCACAAACGACTGAAGAAGCCGCTTCTGAGTTCGCCGAAGTGGACTGGAACGGTGAGAAGTTCCAAGTACCGGCGAAGCTGAAAGAAGCCTTCATTCACAATGCCGACTATACGCAGAAGACGCAGAAGTTGGCCGACCAGCAGCGTGCACTCGATCACATCCGCGAAGTGGCCGAGCAGGGCCAGGCGCAGCAGGCGTTCATGTCGTCAGTCGCCGCTGAGCATCAGGAGCTCGCCGTCATCGATGCGTATCTTGCACAAATGTCCAAGACAGATTGGTCGCAGATGCCGATCGAACAGATGTTTCGTGCGAAGGCAGAGCTTGATACCATCAAGGAGCGAAAGGCGGCATTAAAGGAGACGATTTCCAACAAACGTGCTGAGTTCGACAAGAATCTGACGACGAAGATCTCAGAGCTACGCGCCAAGTCGCGCGAGCTGGCATCAAGGTCGATTACCGGATTCAATGAGCAAGCCGAGAAGGATGTGCGTACTTACGCGCAGTCCGAAGGACTCAACGACCGCGAGATTGACAATGTCCTCCTGGACCCCCGGAGCTTCAAGGTGCTCTGGAAGGCCATGCAGTATGAGAAGGTCGTGGCATCGACCGGAAAGGCCGTGCAAACGGCTCAGAAGGTCATGAAACCCGGCGCAGCCTCCGAGCGGATGCCCGCAAAGACGGCTGCAGATCTCAACTTCCGCAAGGCGATGGGGACCGCGAAAACATCCGGTCAGAAAGCTCAAGTCATCGAGCAACGCCTTGCGAAGCAATTCGGAGGATAGACTCGTGACTGTTTTAACCAATACCACCCTCACGTTCGGCGTCGGCTCCGGCGGCGGTATCCGTGAGGATCTCGAGGACGTCATCTGGGAATTGTTCCCGGAAGACACTTGGGCCGTCAGCAATCTCGACAAGATTGATGCGACCGCCCCCACCCACGAATGGCTGAGCCAGCAGTTGGCCTCGGCCGGAACCAACATCGGAGTGGAAGGCGATGATGCCTCCTTCACTTCGCTGACCTCACCCTCCCGCTTCGGGAACTACACCCAGATCCTCTCCAAGACCTTCCTGGTCTCCGATACATTGGAGGCGACAAAGAGGGCTGGCCGGGGCTCTGAAGTGGCCCGCGGCGCGATGGTGAAGATGCGGGAACTGAAGCGCGATATGGAGTATGCGATCACCCGCAATGCCCCAGGCACAGCGGGCGGCGCCACGACCGGCCGCTCCATGGCGGGCATGGAGACCTGGATCGCAGGCTATCTCAACAACGCCGCAGTGGGTGCGACTGTCACGGCCTCAAGCTGTGTAGTCTCGACCACCACGGCCAATACCTGCACGACGCCCTCTGCAACCTCGGGCGTGCCGGGAACAGCGCCCACGGATGGCACGACGACGGCAGTCCTCACATCGACCAATCTCAATCTGGCGCTCCAGGGCGCTTGGTCGAATGGTGGCGATCCCTCGATCATTCTGAGTTCTGCGGCTCAGAAAACGCAGATCGATGGATTCACCTCCATCGCGACGCGGTTTGTCGATGTGGACTCGGCAACGCAGAGCCCGATCATCGGCGCTGCGAATGTGTATGTGAGCGATTACGGCCGTCACACGGTGGTCCTGCATCGCTATATGCGCACGTCGGTGATTCTGTGCTTGGACCCGAACTACTGGGCGATCGCCTTCCTGCGCCGACCGATGGCGCGTGAGCTGGCACGTACCGGAGATGGCACCAAGTACCAGATCATCGCGGAGGCGACGTTGGTGGCACGCAACTACCAATCTTCATCCAAGGTGGTTGCGCTCACATAACACTATGTCTGAGATGTTTGAATACGACCCGCTCACCGGCATTCGCACGGATCTCACTTGGAGTGAGTCCGAACAGAAGATGACGGTGATTCGGTCGGCGGATGTCGAGCCGGTCTTGGATTGGACACGCTCGATGGCGAACGAAGTCGGGGTGAATCGCCATGATATTCGGGAGGGATGGTGGCTATACGCCAAAATCCCTCCCATTGTCATCGTGCAGATGCGAGCGAAGGGCATCAACGTCTTCGACAAGAACGATCAGAAGCGGATGTTCGCTGAGATCAACTCTCACTATCCATGGCTCAAAACTACAACGGGGAATGAGGGCGGACGGGAGAAGATCATTGTCAGCGGATGATTACAAACGCGCGCAGTCGTTTGCGATGTCGGGCCAGTACAAGGAAGCTTGGGAGATTCTCGCGCAGAAGCTCATCGATAATCCGATGGACTTGCGCGCGTTGGTCACCTCAAGCTATGTGATGTTGAAGCTGGGCGGCCTGCCGCAGGCGTATCACTTCGCGCGCACAGCCACACAGATTGCGCCGAAGGATGATGCGACGTGGACCAATCTCGGCCATGCCGCAAGTCAGATGTGGCTTGAGCAGGAAGCTGAAGAGTGCTATCGGACCGCGCTGAAATGCGCGCGCAGCGAGGATCACAAGAAAGTCCTGCTGCTGAATCTTGCCGCGCTCTACATCGATAACGGCCGTTTCGCGGAAGCGGAGAAGATCACACAGCGGCTACTCGCGATCGACCCTCAGTACCCGAAGGCGATTGCGAATTTAGGCTTCTGTCAGCTCGCCGCTCGCAACTGGGAGGGCTGGAAGAAGTACCGCAACACCATCGGCTCTGACTGGCGCCCGAAGGTGCAATACAAGAACGAGCCGGAATGGGATGGATCTCCTGGAAAGACTGTCGCGCTGTATGAGGATCAGGGGCTTGGTGATGCGGTCGCCTTTGCTTCGGTCTTACCGGATGCCGCGAAGGTCTGCAAGAAGTTGATTCTCGACTGCGATCCGCGGTTGGCCCCTTTGTTTCGCCGCTCTTTCCCGCAGGTGAAAATCTACGGGACCCGTCGGGCGACCGATCAGAAATGGGATCGCGAAGACTGGGATATCGAGGCGTCTTTGCCGCTTGGGCAACTGGGTGAATTCTTCCGCACAAACGATGCGGAGTTTCCAGGCAAAGCCTATCTCGTGCCCTGTCCTGATCGGACCGCGCAGTGGAAATCGCTGTTTGCCTCAAAAGGAAAGCCCGTGATCGGGATCGCATGGAGTGGCGGAATCTCCAAGACGGGCGCACGTATTCGCCATTTTCCACTTTCCGAATGGGCGCCAGCGCTCCGCAAAATCGATGCTCACTTCGTATGCCTGCAATACAAGGATGCGAGTCAGGAAATTGCGAAACTCAGATCCGAGCATCCAGAGATCGATATTCAGCAGTATCCATGGGCGACCCTAACTCAGGATTACGACGATACGGCAGCCTTAGTAGCCGCACTCGATGCCGTCATCAGTGTGCCGACGGCAGTTGTGCATCTGGCCGGAGCGCTGGGAGTGAAAACCTTTGCCATGAAGGCCAAGGCAAGCTGCTGGAAGTTTCAATCGGAGATTCCATACCACGATCGCAGCGCCATCCAATTTCTAGAACATGGGAATTCTTGGAATGATGTCCTACATCGAGCCATCAAAGCCTATTCCAATCTGGAAGGCGATCAAGCGGGTATTCATCGGCTACGACCCTCGCCAGCCGATCGCATACAACGTATTGCAGCACTCAATCGTGACGCGCGCATCGGAGCCCATCGCAGTAACGCCGCTCATCCTTAAGCAACTGCCTATCTGTCGAAGAGGGCTGACGGAGTTCACTTACTCGCGCTTTCTCATTCCATGGCTGTGTGATTTCAAAGGCTCGGCGCTCTTTCTCGATGCCGATATGGTCGTGACTGGCGACATTGTGGAGTTGTTCAATGCCGCCAATTACGTTTCCGATGTACAAGTCATGAAGGACCAGCCGAAGTTCGAATGGGCATCTGCAATGCTCTTCAACAATGCGCGTTGCAACGTTCTCCAGCCTGAGTTCATCGACGACACGCGCAACCCTCTCCTGGATCTGGCCTGGGCGAAGAGCATCGGTGAATTTCCCGCCGAATGGAATCATTGCGTGGGCTATCAGAAACCCACACCGTCCAAGCTCTATCACTATACGCAAGGAATTCCATGCTGGGCGGAAACTGCCGGTGTAGAGGATGAGCCTTGGACGGATGCTGCCATGGAAATGGTGCATACGGTCTCTTGGTCCGAGTTGATGGGCGAGAGCGTTCATGCCGAAAAGGTGCGCCGTGCGAATCTCGGATAACTATCGAGCCGAGCAAGAACGGCTGCATCAGACCACGCTGTATGGAACGGCATCGATCGAGTATGCGCCGCTGGTTTCGCAGATCATTGAGAAAACCCAAGCCGGGCACGTGCTGGATTATGGGTGTGGCTCTCAGTGCAATTTAGCGCGCCATCTCAAGGTCAAGCACGGATTTCATTACCAGGCATATGACCCAGCCGTTCCCAAATTCGCAGGCGATCCTATACCGGCGCAGCTCGTTTGCTGTATCGATGTGCTTGAGCATATTGAGCCGGAATGTTTGGATGAGGTATTGGAGCACTTAAGATCGCTCACAGAAGCGATCGCCTTCATCACGATCCATACAGGGCCTGCAGTCAAAACTCTTTCTGATGGCCGCAATGCGCATTTGATTCAACAGCCCTTGGAATGGTGGTTACCGAAGCTATGGGATCGCTTCGATATTCAGACGGTTCAGCGCACATCCGAACACGGGTTTTATATCATCGGCTATGCGAAATCCGTGATTGAAACTGAAGCCGGAGGACGCGCGTAGTGCAATTCGCGAGCTATAGCGCCTTCCGCACGGCCGTCCAACAGATGATCGATGGCGATGATATTTCGCAGTCGGATCTGTCGGTGGCAGTGCTCGATCTCATGATCGCAGCCGGAGAACGACGGCTGTATCGGGATGTGCGTTCCAGCACGCAAGACACGGCGTACAGCCTCGTTGTCGCCTCCAACGCCGTGACGCTCCCAGCGGATGCGATCGAGCTCAAGGGCGCGCCCTATGTACCGACATTCCCTGTCGTAGTTTATGCACCCTGGGAAGCGGTGCAGAACGCGATTCAGCTGAATGCAGGCTTGGGTGGCGGCACTACACTGACCGCGAATCCGGCCTTCTACAGCTTCGAGGGCGACACGATCATCTTCTACCCGAAGCAACCGGATGGAACGACAGTCACGGGGCGGTATTACAAGAAATTCTCCGATATCTCAGGCGGCTTGAATACGCTCTTCAATCGCCATCCCGATCTGTTCCTCTACGCCGCACTCGCTGAGAGTGCGCCCTTCATTGGTGAGATGACACGGCTGTCGGTATGGGAGGGAAAATATACCGGTTTGGTGCAGTCGGCGAATGAGGAAGAGCGACGCAGGCAGACGCGCGGATCAAAACTGCAGACGAGGGTGGCGTGAAAACGGCATTTCTCGGACAAGCCTATGCCAGCCGCTCGCCGATTCTCGCTTCGCAGACGGCGATCAACATCTTTCCAGAAGTCATCGAGACCTCCAACGGCAAGCAGGTCGTCGGCGGTTTCTATGGGACACCTGGCCTGCAGAGCGTATTCCATGGCAACGGCGAAGTGCGCGGGCTGTGGGTCTCACCAACCGGGACACCAGGACAGTATTACCTCTTTGCGGTGATTGGCTCGACCGTCTATCGATTCGATCAGCTCTACCACGCGACGAACTTGGGAACGTTACCCAACATCTCAGGCCGTGTCTCGATGGTAGATAATGGCAGTCAGCTCGCGATCGCCCATCAGGACGGCATGCACTATGTGGCGCTCACTGGCGCTGCGATCGCTCCCGTTGCGGCCGCTCCGAAAGGGGCGATCCTATCCGCCATCGATAATTATGGCCTCTTCTCGGAAAACGTCGGAGGTGAGTTCGGGATCACAGCGCTCGGTGATCTGTCCACCATCGATGCGCTTGATGTGGCGACCGCTGAGGGCTGGCCGGATGATTGCGTCTCCTGCCTAGCGGACCATCGCGAGGCGTGGCTCTTCGGCACTGAGACGATTGAGATCTGGTCCGATACGGGTGCCTCTTTCTTCCCCTTCGAGCGCGTGCCTGGCGGCTTCATGGAGCAGGGCTGTGCCGCGAAGTGGAGTCCGGCCAAGATCGATAACTCTGTCTTCTGGCTGGGGCGGGATCGCAATGGCCGCGGCGTGGTCTATCGGGCGAATGCCTATGTCCCGCAGCGAATCTCCACGCATGCGGTGGAGTATGCCATCAACCAGGGCGTCGATATCTCTGATGCGATCGGCTTTGCCTATCAGGAAGAAGGCCATCTCTTCTACTTCCTGACCTTTCCTAGGCTCGATCAGACCTGGGTGCATGACGTGGCGACCGGTCCGCAAGGAGCTTGGCATCAGCGTGCCTACAAGGATGCGCAAGGACTTCTGCATCGTCACCGGGCGAACTGTCACGCGTACTTCTATGGCGACCACCTCGTGGGGGATTACGCGAACGGCAACATCTACCGGATGTCGCTCAATCTCTATGACGACAACGGCGATGAGATTTATCGAGAGCGCGCTTGGGAAGTCGATGAGGATGAGAATCGCCGCATTCGCGTGGATCGGGTCGAGCTTCTGGCCTTAGCTGGGGATGGTCAAGCCTCTACATACGGCGATCCGAAAGTGTTTTTCCAGAAATCGAACGATTCCGGCCGCACGTGGAGTTATGAGCGGTTCCAGACGTTAGGCCCGGTCGGTGCGCGCAAGGTGCGTGCAGCCTGGCGCCGCGGCGGTATGGGCCGCAATCTCGTCTTCCGCGTGGGCACGACCATGCGTCAGCGCGTGTCCTGGGTCGGAGCCAACTTGAGCGGGGAGGTGCTTGCGGTATGAGCACGCTAATCCCGCCGCGCTATGAGCTTCCCATAATTGATGCACAGAGCGGACGCATGAGCCGGGAGTGGTACAAATACTTGGTCCAGCTCGGCAATTCCATCAGCGGCTCCCCGACGCTGGCGAGCGATCTCACCAATCTCGAAACCGCCGACTCAGCAGCCGTCGAGGCTTTCTCGCTCACCGCCATGGGTCTTGCGCGGGAGGCTGAAGCCATGGCCTGGCTCGGCGGCGAGGATCTACCGAAAACTCCTGATGTCAGCTTACTCGCCTGGTGGCCGCAATGAGTGTCAATGCGATCTCTCTGGTTCAGGCCGTCCAGCTGCCGAATGCAGTGGCGGCGCAGTACACCTGTCCTGCGAACAGCAAAGTGGTCATCCGACATGTGACGTTCACTAACACGGACGGTGCAGGCGCGCATCTGGTGACCGCGCATGTCGTGCCCAACGGGGGGTCTGTTTCCAACTCGACCATGGTCATGGATGCACAGTCAATCGCCTCCAAAGCGACTTACGTCTCGCCGGAGCTCTCCGGGGTCGTACTCAACGCGGGAGACACCCTGCAGTGCTTTGCGGATGCAGCGACTCAGGTCTCGATGAACGCGAGCGGGATACAGCAGACGTGAAAGTCACTATTAACAAAGAGCCCTTTAGCCTCGATGTGTTTGCGGAGCTTCTTCCGCTTGCGCAGAAATGCTGGAATGAAAGCACCGAATTTAAGGGGCAAACGTGCGCGTATTACGGAGACAGGGACTTTGAGATTGAGCCGGATAAAGAAGCGTACCAGCGGTTGGCAGACCAGGGCTCCCTTGTAATGGTGATGCTGCGAGATGAGGGGAAATTGCAGGGCTATGTGGTGGGTTTCCTCTATCACAGCCTGCATCACAAAAAGATCCTCTGCGGGATCGGGGACAACATCTATGTTGAGCCTGACTACAGGGCTTATACCGCAGTGGTTGCTGAAAGATTCGAGAAGGAAATGAAGAGCCTCGGCGTCAAGATCATCGGTTGGCCGGTGCACATGAATGGGCCAGTTTATGAATTGCTCAAGGCAAGAGGGTATGTCGGCGACGACATCGTGATGGAGAAAAGATTGAGGAGTGACAAAGAATGTGTGTAGCGGCGGCGATTGCGGGCGCGGCGGTTGTCGGAGCAGGCGCAAGCATCTACTCCTCGGACCAAGCTGCGAGCGCCCAGAAAGACGCTGCGAACCAAGCGAGCAATACGCAGCGCTCGATGTTCAACACGATCCAGGGGAATGAGGCGCCCTGGGTCCAGACCGGACAGCAAGCGCAGAACGCACTGGCACAGTTCTATGGATTGCCGGGTGGTTCCGCAGGAGGCTCTGCTGGCGGCAGCCAGCAGCCACTGAGCTTCGAACAATGGAGTGCGCAAAATCCGAGTAGCGGCGGCGGGCAGATTCCATACAACAACTTCCTCCAGAATTCCGGGCACGGCGTGGGGCAAATTCCCGGAATTCCCGCCTCTGGCGCGGGATCGGCCGATCAATCGGCGGCCTATCAGGCTTACCTGAAGAACTTCAATGCGTCTCCTGCGTCGGGCGCATCAGGCACCGCATCCACGCCAGATTACAACAAAATCCTCTCCAACTTGCCGGGCTATCAGTTCCAGCTCCAGCAGGGCGATCAAGCCGTACAGCGTAATCTCGCCGCGCGAGGACTGCTGCAATCAGGCGCCGCCGCGAAATCGCTGGAGACCTTCGGACAGGGTTTGGCTAGTCAGTATGCAGGCCAGTACACGCAGGGCTTGCAGAATCTCTCGCAGCTGGGCGAGGCGGGGGCGGCTGGGGTCGCCAGCGCCGGCATGAATGCCGCCAATCAGATCGGCTCGAATCAGATCTACGGAGGCAATGCGGCGGCGGTAGGTGCTGCCGGCGTGGGGAATGCGATCAATTCAGGACTAGGAGGACTGGCAGGGGCTGCAGGCTATTACCAACTGTCGCCCTATTACACCTCGACGAATGCCGAGATGGATGCGCTCAATCAGAATGGCTTCGGCGACAATTGGAGAACGCCTCGGATCTTTCCGAGTACGGGGCTGAACTGATATGGCCGACTTTGTATATCCCCAGGTTAATCCGCCGCCCGATGTGTTGGGCTCCTACCTGCGCGGCCAGATGGCGCCTCTCCAGATGCAGGGAGCCCAGCAGTCCCTTCAGCAAGGACAGCAACAGTTAGAAGCAGGCGGCCTCAACATCGAGCAATTGCGCATGGCGCTGCAAAATCAGCGCATGGTACAGGACATCGTTCGCGGCTCGCTGGGCGGTCAGATGCAGGGAGGCCCTCCCATAGGAGGCGTCCCCGGAGGAATGCAGACAGGGCCGCAGGGCTCGGTCTCGAGTACCCCGTCACAAGCGTCCGGTGGTCTTACCTCCAGCCCAATGTTCGAGCCTTCGACTCAAGCCGCGCTCGCGCTCTTGCAGGGGCGAGATCCAGTTAAGGCCGCGCAGGATGCGCAGGACTACAAGGTCAAGCAGGCGCAGTTGCAAGCTCAGGGGCCGCTTGATCTCATCGATAGCGTGTTCAATTCTTCCCAGCCTGCGCGCACGGTCATGGCGAATCCGAGTCTGATCGCGAAGTGGCCGCAGATCGCGCAAGCCCTGGGATTGGATCCGGTGCGGGACTTCAATGACGCGAACGTGCGCCGCGGCCTTGCCATGGCCGGCAACAATCTGCGCGGGTCGGTCGGAATGGCGGCGAAGGAATATCCGGTCGAGCTGCAGACCTTCGGAGGCGCTTATGGAGCGGTGCTCCAGCGCGATCCGGTCACAGGCAAGATGACCCAAGTCCAAGGGCGCGAGATGCCCTCCTACTCGCTTAAGGATGTGTACGACCCTTCGACGAACACGACCCGTGGCGTGCCCGTTCAAACGGGTGGCTGGGGCATGGGCGGAGTCAATCCGAACACCGGTCAGGGAACCGCCGGTGCCGCTCCCGCAGGCGTGAATCTCGGCATGAAGGCGCCGACCGATCCGGAGCTCAAAGCGGCCATGTTCGGCTCGGAGATGCGCGCCGGGCTCAATACCATGACCCGGCTCGAGTCCGCAGGCTTCAACCTCAGTCCTAAGACCCGCACGCTGCTGATTAATGCCGCGACTGAAGAGGATCCGGGCGCCATCAAGCAGCTCCTGAGCCAAGAGGCACTCGTCCATGGCATGACGCCGCAGGAGCAGACGTATGTAGCCGCTCTCATGCCGATGCTGCAGGCCGCTGGACACGATCAATCCGGAGCGCGGCTCACGACCGCGCAGATCCGGCAGAACGTCGAGAGCCTCTTGCCGGTCGATGTGCGCAATCGGGACGCGATGGCTCAAGTACAGAAGAACCGTGAGGGCTTCTACACCGGCCTGCTCTCTCAGGCGGGATCCGCCGTACACCTGCCGCAATACGAGGGCACCTTGGGGGCGGACCTCAAGGCCGTCCAGGGTCGCAACGTACCGATGCTGAGCCCGGAAGAGGCCCGCAAGTTGCCGAAGGGAAGCCATTTCCGCTCATCTGATGGTCGACTGCTGGTGAGGCAATGAGCGATCCGTACGCAGGCATTGGTGCTGATGCGGATGAATACGCCGGCATCGGTGCGCCTGCGTCCATGCCGATGCCCAATGCTGCCGTATCGGTCTCTCCTGAGAACTACTCGCCCGTCGAGGGCAACAGCTTTCTGCGCAATGCGCTGATTGGCTCAGGCAAGTTCTTTACCGATCTCGGATTGGGAGCGCGTCAGGTCGGCGCCCAGCTGGCCGACGGCACATTCGGCACGAACTACACGCCCGCGCTACTGAAGGAAGCGGCCGAGAAGCGCGCGATCGATGCGCCGGTGATGGAGACTGCAGGTGGCAAGGTCGGGCAGATCGGTACTGGAATTCTCACCGCGGCACCCTTGGCGGCGATTCCCGGGGTGGGCACGTATATAGGGGCGGCGGGTGTAGGCGGCGGGACTGCAGCATTGCAACCTGTGACAGCGGGCGAATCCCGCGCGATCAATACCGGAGTCGGCGCGGGATTGGGCATCGCCGGACAGGCTGCGGGCAATTGGCTTTCGAACTGGATTCGCGCGCGCGCTACACAGCCCATTATTGATGCAGGGCTTACGCCTGCTCAAGAAGCAGCAGCCGCTGGCGGACAGAATCTTGGCATGCGCTTGACGCCCGGACAGGCGAGCGGAAGTCGAGGGCTGCAACAGCTGGAAGCTAAGTTGGAATCCCAGCCTTGGACCTCCGGCCCATTCAATTCCCTGAAACGCGCAAATCAGGAAGTGTTGAACAATGCCGCTGCACGATCCATCGGCGAGAACGGCACAAGCTTGGATGCGACGGTGCTTGATGCGGCCAATACCCGTCTCGGGAATGTCTTCGAGTCGGTGCGCAATCCCAACAGCGTGATTATAACGCATCCGCCGACGACGACCGCCATTCTCGATCAGATCGATCAGAACGCCTCTGGTCTCATCCCGGGCAGTATCCGGGATAACCCATTGGTCTCGCGTTTCGAAGGCCTCGCGCAGTCCGGTTCAATGACTGGAGAGCAACTCGGGAGCCTGTCTTCCAAGCTGGGGCGCGCAGCATCCAAACAGATGACGACGCCGATGGGAGATCGCGATCTCGGTCAGGCGCTCTTCCAAGTCAAGGAACATGTGGACGATCTGTTGGAATCGAGCTTGTCTCCAGCGCAAGCGGCTGAATATGGAGCAGCTCGCGGTCAGTACCGCAATATGATGAACCTGACGAGCGGAAGCATTACGAATCCATCGAGCGGGAATGTCTCCGGAGCATTGCTGGCCAACAAACTACAGCGCGTCGATCGGCGCGGGTTTTTGTTCGGCGGCAATCAGTCTGATCTCTATAACGCTGCGCGTTTTGCTCAGGCGTTCAAGCCGATTGTAGGCGATTCAGGGACCGCGACGCGCGAGCTGGGATTGGGTCAGATGGCGCTCGCTATTCCCGGCAGTATCTTCTCGCGTCTCTATCTGAGCGGCCCCGGGCAGTTGGCCGCACGAGGAGCCGTGACGATTCCACAAGCTATCGGAGGCATTGGTGCCCGCTTAGCCGCGCCCGTGGCTCCTGCTCTATTGCCCGGACTTCCCGGAGGCGCAGGGGCGCTGGCCCCTGAGATTTCCTCCTACCTCCTTCAATAAGAGTCTTTTCAAGGGGGAATCCGGCATGAATTTGCGAATGGCCCAAGGGATAGGTGAGAGAAACCAGAAGATGAGCATTGCTCCCAAAGAGCGCAGCGCAATCGCAAGACCCGTACCGAGATCCATATGACCGCATCCATCCCGTATCTGTTTGTCCCTGTATTCTCATGGCCTGGCGCCCCTGGGGGCAAGCTCCATACCTATCAGGCCGGAAGCTCATCCACGCCGCAGACGACCTACGCCGAAGACGGGGTGACGCCGAATCTGAATCCCGTGACGCTAGATTCTACCGGCTCCGCGATCGTGCGTTTGGATCCGACGCTTGCCTACCATTTCATTCTCAAGGACTCGACTGATACGACCACGCTGTGGGATGCGGACACCTATCAGTCGCAATATCTATCGGCGGTCAACACGGTGGATAGTGGCGCAATCAGTTACGCCCGCACCGCCGCCGAGATCGCCGCCGCAGTGACGCCGACAAACTATGCGTATCCCGAGCTGCACTTTCTGCGCTATGGAATTACGGGCTCTGCCTCGGATCAGAGCGCATTGATTCAGTCCGCCATCGCGGTCGCTGCGGTGAATGGCGGAATTCTCATCGCTCCAAAGCCTTCCGTAAGTTACAACCTCGGCACCACTGGCATCACCGTTCCAGCCAATGTGGTCATCCAGGGAATCGGCTCTGAGGTCGTCCTCTTTATCTATTCGGGTACCGGATACGCGATCGATCATTCAGGGGCTGCGAACGGCCTGGTTAATCTCTATGTTCAAACCTCTGCCGCTGCCGGCAATGGGATTCGGTTCAAGGCGGTCTCCAGGCATTCGATCTTAGACCGAATGACGACTGAATCCACTTACACGCCAGCCTCTGGGCGCACAGGTACCGGCTTTACGTTCAGCACAGCCTCGGGGGATTCAGGCTTCTCCGGTTTTTTCCGGATGAGCCATTCCTACTCGCTCGGCTACAAGTTTGGGATGAAATGCAGCTCGTTCGAGTTGGGATCTCGCACCTGGACCAGCATCGTGGGAGATCAGATCTTCATCGTAGGCCCGGGGGCCGGAATCTGCGCGGGCAGTATCGGTATCTGGTTTGACGCTACCACAAACGGGGTGGGTTCCGCGATCTACGGCGGCACCATCGAAGGCTTTGAGGTACCAATCCAGATTGATAACGGCGGCTTTGGGCTGAATTATTACGGGGACATTGAAGGTAACACCTCTAACACCCCTGTGCTCGGAGCCTCATATTGCGGTGAAATCGTCATTCACCCCGCCGGGATCTACCACCGTCGTGCCGCGAATGCGACGGCGAATGTCTGGTTTAAGGAACGCCATTTGAACGGCGTGTTAGATCGGGAATCTCGAGGTGTACAGAGGATCACGGTCACCAATGCCAATGGAACGGAAGTGGAATTTGGCTTCTTTCGCGGCGCTTCTGCTATCGACGGAGGCACGCCGACCTTAGCGCTCGGCCTGCACGCCAGCACGGATGATGATCTAGCGGCGCCAGAGCGCAACTGGATTATCTTCGGTGCGCGCAAAATGACCTGGGGATCTGCGGCACCGACCAGCGGCACATGGTCAAAAGGTGATATCACGTGGAATACGGGAGTTGCTGCGGCTGGATCGCCTGGCTGGGTCTGCACGACAGCAGGCACTCCAGGGACATGGAAAGCCATGGCGAACGTAGCAGCATGAGTCAATGAACGATCTCCCCATTTAACTGAATATGGAAATACCTGACAACACCGTCGGCTGGCTCATCGGCACTTTCGGTGCGATGGTAGCGTGGCTCGTACGATTGGAGGCAAGGTTGAACTCAAGACCTACACGGCGAGAGCAGGAAGCGATTGCAGCTAAGGTCGCTATGGAGGTGCATGCTCAATTCCAGGAAATAAAACAGATGCTGGAGAAGCAAAACGAGCAAAGCGCACTCCATCGCGAATTGATGGGCGGTGCTATTTCTGAGATTCGCACCCGGGTAGCGGTCTTGCGAGATCGTGTCGGGGATGATCCGCTGGGCGAGACTGGCAGTTTCAGGCGGTGGAATGATCGATGAGCGAGGCGCCTGACATCCTGCACGAGCTGCTCTGCCGGGAAGAGGGCACGAAACTGCAGGTTTACGATGACCGTAACGCGCACGTGCTTTTGTCCGGCGATACGCTGATCGGCAATCCCACGATCGGCACGGGTCGCGAGCTCGCCAAGCACGGCATTAGCCAGGCAGAGAACGACTACCTGCTGGGCAATGACATCATGCACGTGCTGGAGCAGGGACAGGCGGCCTTTGTATGGTTTGGCGCGCTCGATCCGGTGCGCCAGGCAGTGATCGGCGCGATGCTCTTTCAGCTCGGCCTGCGCGGCGTCCTAGGCTTTACGCACCTGCTGGATGCGATGGCCGCCCAGGATTACAAGGCGGCGGCAGCAGCAGGTTTGGCATCAAAGTGGAATCAGGAAGCACCTGAGCGTGCACAGCGCGAGATGTTGGCTTTGCAGACTGGGGTCATTGTGAGGAGATAAAAATGAGCGCACTGAGCAAATTGGCTTACTTCTACTGGCACCACTTTCAGAAGGTCATCGCAAGCGGCCTTGGGATGCTGGCGCTCATTGATCTCACGGGCTACGGAGACGCGATTACAGCCATCGTCGGGGCGAAGGGATATGCGGCCATCCGGCTCGTCGGAGCCGCGGCTATCGCCTGGCGAGCGCTGCAGGCGAAGCAGTCTCAGCCGCTTCCGGCTCCAGATCCGAATGCAGTGCGCTCGTAATGTTCGGACTCTCACAGCTCGAAGAAAGACTTGCTTGGGCGGCGATCGTCGTCCTGATTGTTTTCGGCTTCGCTTGGCATGAGCAATCGGTAGGCGCACGCCGCTGTGAACTCGCCGATGCCAAGGTAGCCGCCATCCAGAAAGCCGCTGCAGCCGCCCAGGAGGCGACTGACGCGCAACGTTTGCGGAGTGCTCAAGATGCGTACCAAGCTGAAATTGCTCGCCTGTCTCAGCCTCAGCCTGCTACTCACGTCGTGTGCAAGTCGGCCGGTGCCAAACCAGTGCCCAAAGCAACAGGTGTACCCGCGGCTCAATCTCCCGGAGCCGGGACACTTCCGTCAGAAGGGTCACGAGATTTTGACCCAGGGCCAGCCCTAGACGCACTCCACGATGAAGCGGATCTCATCGTCGCGCAGTGCAGAAAGCTAGACGCCGCTGTCCCGCACTGATGAGTTATCCGATCGCATCGTGCCACCGTGGATGCTGATAGCTTTCTGAGACTTCATCGTTTGCATACCACGTTCCGACGCGCACGACTTCCCAAGCGTCTGGCGTCAGCCCCAGGACATGCCGTTGGTCTGAGACAATTGAATACTCAGACGGAGCGAGCTGGTGCTCTCGAGCGTAATCGAGGGCCTGCCGATAATTGCCGGCGAAAATCAGCTTACGCTTCATGATTCTCCTGTTGGTTGATTATCGGTGCTAATCACCGGGGCCGGTCCTTTGAAACGCTCGCGGCGTTCAATCGCCTCGATATTAGTGGCATCCAGCCGATACCTACCGACCTTGCGGAAGTTGTCCACGCGATACCAATGCGCCTTCACCTTGTCATATAGCTTGCTGGTGGTGCCCCATATAGGCGAGCCGCCAGCGATTGACGATAGCTCAGCGCAAGCTGCACCGAGTTGACCCTGCGCATCCTCGATCAAAACCAACGCGCGACGTATACGCGCTTCAGTCTCGGCCTTCTGTCTTTCCGGTGTCATTGTTGCGATCCTAGTTGGTCAGCGCGTCGCCCACTCCGACGGCTGAAAGACCTTGTTGAGCGTCGCGCCGTTTTCGGCGCGTTGCTCATCGGCCAGTTCAGCGGCAATGATGTCGCGCTGACCCGGCTCGGTCTGCACACCCTCGCGTGCGAACTGTCGCAGCTCCTTAGCAGCTGACATGACGCAGTCGTCCCACAACTCGGAGGAGTACCGACGGTGGGTACTGCAATGCTCACCGCGCAAGCCGCGATAGATGATTGTCAATCGAGTGTTCACGATTGTCTACCTGTTTGGTTGTCAGATCGTCTCTGCTTCGCTAGACGCTCTAGGAGCCGTTTTACTACTGGCCAGTCCTTTGGGTGGATCCATATCTCTTTCGGCAGTAATCCAGCCGCCCGGCGTCTGGCGCGAAGTTCCGCCAGACGCTCGCTACCAGACTTCAAGCCATCTCTTCCGCGTGGATCTCAAACCTCACATCTTCTCGCGGATACATGCCACCAATCTGCTCAGCCGCCTCGCGGATCGCCTCCCGCTTTGTGTTTCCGAATCCCTCGCTAATCTCGGCATCAAAGTACATCGCAACGGCTCGGTAGGTGGTCATGGCTAGCTCCTTACTTGATGAGGCTAGACTACCATCGTTACTAGTAACAATCAAGAGCTATTTCACACTTTCGGATTGAGGCCCGGACTGTGGTTGAGCGCGTCGCATGGCCATGAGCCGCCATTGCGCCTGTGCTGCTCGCTGGGCAACTCGCTCGAGCATGGACTCGTACTCCTCTGGTGAGA
>Ga0068863_100000483_pt1 | contig 40722 bp, 46 predicted proteins | sample KBSSwiS62_FD_66596 | JGI IMG/M metagenome (GOLD analysis project Ga0068863, IMG submission 66596) | Switchgrass rhizosphere microbial communities from Kellogg Biological Station, Michigan, USA - KBS Switchgrass S6-2 | ecosystem: Host-associated > Plants > Roots > Rhizosphere > Soil ... | reverse complement strand
GTCAAACACGTTCTACGAGTGGGTTCTTGGCCCGTCGATGACCTACACCTGCGCGTGTTACCCGACTCCGGACGCCACGTTGGAAGAGGCGCAGGAGAACAAGTACCGACTGGTGTTCGACAAGTTACGGCTGAAGGCTGGTGACCGGTTGCTCGACGTCGGTTGCGGCTGGGGCGGCATGGTGCGCTACGCGGCCAGGCACGGCGTCAAGGCCATCGGCGTGACCCTGTCGAAGGAACAGGCCGCGTGGGCGCAGAACGCGATCGAGGAACAGGGCCTTTCGGATCTGGCCGAGGTCCGCCACAGCGATTACCGCGACGTGCGCGAGTCCGGATTCGATGCGGTTTCGTCCATCGGCCTGACGGAACACATTGGCGTGCACAACTATCCGGCATACTTCCGGTTCCTCAAGTCGAAGCTGCGCACCGGTGGGCTGCTGCTCAACCACTGCATCACGCGCCACGACAACCGAACCGGGGCCAACGCGGGCGGTTTCATCGACCGCTATGTGTTCCCCGACGGGGAGCTGACCGGTTCGGGCCGCATCATCACCGAGGCCCAGGACGTCGGCCTCGAAGTGATCCACGAGGAGAACCTGCGCCACCACTACGCGTTGACGCTGCGCGACTGGTGCCGCAATCTCGTCGAACACTGGGACGAGGCGGTCGAAGAGGTCGGACTGCCCACGGCCAAAGTGTGGGGCCTGTACATGGCGGGCTCGCGCGTCGGCTTCGAGACGAATGTCGTTCAGCTGCACCAGGTGCTGGCGGTCAAGCTCGACTCGCATGGTCGCGACGGCGGTCTGCCGCTGCGGCCGTGGTGGACGCCATAGCTCTCAGCGCTGCTCGCGCCGAAACTGAAGATATGTGCGAAATTCTCGAGAAATCTCGCACACAAGCCCAGGTTCGGCGGAGGCTAACCGCCGTCGATGCGGCGGGCGCCGAGTTCGGTCTGCAGTAACTCGAGCGCGGCTTCCTCAGGATCGCGACGCGTCACCTCGGAGGTGTCATTGCCGGCCTCGGCCAGCATGTCCTCTTCGTCGTCGTCTTGCTTAGGCGCCGACACCACCACGGGATCAACTGGCTCGGGTGCGGGAGCGGCGGCAGCAGTTCCGACTTCGCAGCGGATCTTCCAGTCCACGCCGAGCGCGTCCTTGAGCGCCTCTCGGATCACGTCGGAATTGCGTTGTTCCACAAGTCGTTTGGCCAACGGCGCTGACTCGTGGCTGAGCACCAGTGTGTCACCCTCGACGGCGCGCACGATCGCGCCTGCCAGCATCACGTCGATGGTGCGGCTGCGCTGACGAACCTTCTCACGCACCGTGGTCCACATGCTGCGCACCGCGGCCGCGTTGAGTTCGCCTCCGACCGGCGGCGTCGGCGGCGCCTCCACCACGGGGTCGGACGGCGGCCGCACCGGAGGCGGTGACGGCGGCGGCTCTGGCGCGGGCACCGGTTCGGGTGCAGGCGGGGTCGGCTCGGCCTCGACCTTTGGTGCCGGCGTGGGCTCCGGCTTCGGCTCGGCAGCCGGAGTCGGCTCGGTCTTGCTCCTGCGGGCGTACTGCTTCGGCGGTGCGAGCGACGCCGAAGCTGACGACGACACCGCGGCCTCCCCCGCCGGAATCGACAAGTCCAGCCGCGTCTCGATGCGTTCGACACGTTGCAGCAGCGCCGCTTCGGTGTCGCTGGCCGACGGCAGCAGCAGCCGTGCGCACACCACCTCGAGCAGCAGGCGCGGCGCGGTGGCACCCCGCATCTCACCGAGCCCTGCGTGCACCACTTCGGCGTACCGGGTCAGGGTCGCGGTGCCGAGGCGTGTGGCCTGCTCGCGCATCCGCTCCAGAATGTCCTCGGGCCCGTCGACCACGCCGCGGGCGATCGCGTCGGGCACGGACTGCAGCACGATCAAATCGCGGAAGCGCTCCAGTAGGTCGGTCGCGAAGCGGCGCGGATCATGGCCGGCGTCGATCACGGCCTCGATCGCCCCGAACAGCGCCGCGGCGTCGCCTGCCGCCAGCGCGTCGACGGCGACATCGATCAGCGCGACGTCCGTCGCGCCGAGCAACGCCAGCGCGCGCTGATAATCCACCCGGTTGCCTTCGGCGCCGGCCAGCAGCTGGTCCAGCACGCTCAACGTGTCGCGCGGCGACCCACCGCCGGCCCGAATGACCAACGGGTACACCGCATCGTCGACCGAAACGTCCTCGGCCGAGCAGATGCGTTCGAGCAGTGACCGCATGGTTCGCGGCGCCAGCAGCCGGAACGGATAGTGATGCGTGCGCGAGCGGATGGTCGGCAGCACCTTTTCCGGCTCCGTCGTCGCGAACACGAAGATCAAGTGGTCCGGCGGCTCCTCGACGATCTTCAGCAGCGCGTTGAAGCCGGCCGTGGTGACCATGTGCGCCTCGTCGACGATGAAGATGCGGTAGCGCGACTGGGCAGGCGCATAGAACGCCCGGTCACGTAGCTCGCGGGTGTCGTCAACGCCACCGTGGCTGGCCGCGTCGAGTTCGACGACGTCGACACTGCCCGGCCCGTTCGGTGCCAGTGCGACGCAGGAGTCACATACGCCACACGGCGTCGGAGTGGGTCCCTGCTCGCAGTTCAGCGAGCGCGCCAGGATCCGCGCCGAGGACGTCTTGCCGCAGCCCCGCGGCCCCGAGAACAGGTACGCGTGGTTGATGCGGCCGGCGGCCAGCGCCGTGGAGAGCGGTTCGGTGACGTGCTCCTGCCCGACTACATCAGCGAAGGTTGCCGGTCGATACTTCCGGTAGAGCGCCACGCTCAGCAGGCTACCGGCGTGGTGTGACGAACCGGGGCCGGGTGATCCATCAGCTCTTCAGAAGCGACTCGGTCGCCGACAGCAGCGCGCAGGTGGCAAGGCCGTCGATCGCGTCGCGCAGCTCGGGCAGCCCGGGGAACGACGGCGCGATCCGAATGTTCTTGTCTTCCGGGTCTTTTCGATACGGGAACGCAGACCCGGCTTCCGTGACCGCGATGCCCGCGTCCTTTGCCAGCGCGACGGTGCGCTTGGCAGTGCCTGGTAGCACGTCGAGGCTGACGAAGTAGCCGCCCTTGGGGTCGGTCCACGACGCGACCTTCGATTCGCCGAGGCGGTCATCGAGGATCTCCTGCACCAACGCGAACTTGGGCGCAAGCAGCTCTTGGTGGCGCCGCATCTGCAGGCGCACGCCATCGGCGTCGCCGAAGAACTTCAGGTGCCGCAGCTGGTTCACCTTGTCCGGCCCGATGGACTTCTTGCCCGCGTATTGCAGATACCAGGCGATGTTGCCCAGCGAGCCTGCGAAGAAGCTGACGCCCGCGCCCGCGAACGTGATCTTGGACGTCGACGAGAACACCAGCGGCCGGTTCGGGTTGCCCGCGGCCTCGGCCAGCCCGAGCACGTCGACCTGCTGAACGAAGTCGTGGGTCAGCGTGTGCACGGGATAGGCGTTGTCCCACATCAGCCGGAAATCTTTTGCCGCCGTTTGCATTTGCACCAGCCGGCGGACGGTTTCCCAGGAGAACGTGACGCCGGTCGGGTTCGAGTAGACCGGCACACACCACATGCCCTTGATGGCCGGGTCGGAGGCGACGAGTTCCTCGATCAGGTCGACGTCGGGGCCCTCCTCGCGCATCGGCACGGTGATCATCTCGATCCCGAGCGTCTCGGTGATCGCGAAGTGCCGGTCGTATCCGGGCGAGGGGCAGAGGAACTTGACGCTCGGCTCTCCGATCCACGGCCGGGTGGAGTCCACGCCGCCGTGCAGCATCGAATACGTCACCACGTCGTGCATCAGCTCGAGGCTGGCGTTGTTGCCCGCGATGAGGTTGGGCACCGGGATGCCCAGCAGCTCGCCGAAGATCGCGCGCAGTTCGGGCAGACCGTGCAGGCCGCCGTAGTTGCGGGTGTCGGTGCCGTCTCCGTCGCGGAAGTCGTCACCCGGAAGGCTCAGCAGGGCATTGGACAGATCCAGCTGCGCAGGCGACGGCTTTCCGCGGGTCAGATCGAGACTCAGCTTCTTGGCCTGCAAATCGGCGTAGTTGCGGGACTGCAGCTCGTGCTGTGCCTGCAGTTCGTCACGGCCAAGAGACAAAAACGACACGGCGCGCCTTTCGATAAGCCGTGAACAGAAGGGGACCCCGCGCACCCGCCAGAGCCCATTGACCCTTGCTGCCTTCCGGCCCTGGGGGAGTTCACAGGATAGACGCCGCGCGGGGTCCGTAGCGAGTGTAATACCCGCGGACGGTGCGACTCGACGGGCACATCAGCGCGGTCGGCTACCATAGCCCGCGGAGGATTCGCCTAGTGGCCTATGGCGCTCGCCTGGAACGCGGGTTGGGTTAATAGCCCTCAGGGGTTCAAATCCCCTATCCTCCGCACTCGGCTCGGGAGTGCGACTTTTGGGTCGCACCCCGGCCAAATAAAGCGATGAGCGCTCGCGAAGAGCCAATGAGCGCGTAGGAGGAGTATGAGCCGCACTGTTGCGGTGGTCTGGCACGCGTCGTTTTCTATCGCCGCCGGTGTCCTCTACTTCTTCTTTGTTCTGCCGCGATGGTGGGAGCTCTCGGGCGACACCTCGCCCACTCTCGGCACGGCGTTGCGCATCGTCACCGGCGCGCTCATCGGGCTCGCGGCCCTGCCGGTGGTGTTCACGCTGCTGCGCACCCGTCGGCCGGAGTTCGGCACGCCGCAGATGGCCCTGCGCCTTCGCACGTCGTCGATTGTGTTGCACGTGCTCGCAGGAGTGCTGATCCTGGGCACCGCGATCAGCGAGATCTGGATCAGCCTCGATACCGCCGGGCAGTGGCTGTTCGGCATCTACGGCGCCGCCGCGGCGATCGCGCTGCTCGGCATCTTCGCGTTCTATCTGGCGTTCGTTGCCGAACTGCCGCCGCCTCCGCCCAAACCGCTCAAGCCGAAAAAGGCCAAGCAGGGCCGCCGTGGTCGCAAGGCCGCCGAGGACGCCGCTGAGGAGTCTGAGGAGGCCACCGAGGACGTCTCTGAGGACGCTGCGGACGAGACCCCTGAGGACGCTGCGGACGAAGCCGACGCGGAATCAGCCGAGGTCACCGCCGAAAGCACAGAGGCCGCGGAGCCGGAGTCGCCGGAGCCCCCCGTAGAGGACGAACCGGCAGCCGAGTCGACCAACGGCGGGCTGCGCAATCGCAGACGCAGGCGGCTGCGGGGCCGTGTCGCCGTCGAGGACTAGCGTCTTCGCCGTTCTCATCGGCTTGGCACTGGTGAGCTGCCACGTCGGCGGTCCCGCGCGCGCCGACACCCCCGAGTTCGCCCTCAATAAGCCGTTCGTATTGGCAGGCGGTCAGGAAGCGCTCATCCCGAGCGAGAAACTGCGTCTCCGGTTCGTCGACGTACTCGAAGACTCCCGCTGCCCGACCCGGGTGCAGTGCGTCTGGACGGGACAGGCCCGGATCGCGATTGTGGTGCAACCCGATTCCACCGCGCCGACGACGGTGGAGTTCAACACCAACCCGGCGCCGGGTCAGACGGTCAACATGGCGACTGTCGGCGCATACCGCATCGAGTTGCGGTCCCTCGACCCGTATCCGCAGACGCCTGAGGACCCGATTGCGTTCGAGGATTACCGCGCCACGCTGGTGCTAGTGCCGAAATCGACACCACGGTCGTGAAATTGCGGTCGAAGTGCGAACTCAACGACCATGGCGTCGAAATCGGCGCTAGCGCCCCCGAACGTTGTGTGCCGTGAAGTATCCCTGCCGCGCCAATCCCTCAGTCGGCCTGTCCGTTTCGACCGCCAAGAGGGCCAGCCACGCCTGAATGACGCGCACGGCCGCGCCGATGTTGCCGACCTGACAGTGGTTACTGGCCTGTTCAGCAGTGGTGAACGTGCGAGTCGTCACTGACCGCGCATTCGTCAGGGCGGCGGCCTGCCTACCCAACTGCTTGAGCGGGACGTAGTGATCGTCTGCACCGGCGAGCAACAGGACGTCCGCGGTCACGCGACCCGAAATGCGCCGAGTGCTGAAGCTGGTGGTCGACTTCAGAAAGTCGTAGGCACTCGCCCCTCCCGTGACGTGCATACCCTGCTGAAGCCCCCACGCCGCAACGGGTTTGCGCGCAATGGCACGCCGCGCGACAGCGTTGACAATGCCTCGGGCGCGGATGGCCAGCAGCCCGCGTAGCACGGGTGTGACGCCGTGTCCGATCTGGCCTGACACCACCTCGAAGAAATCGTCGAGTATGTCCATGGCCACGGCGCGGGTGATCCGAGGCTCGAACGCCGCTGCACGGATGACGAGGCCACCGCCGAGAGATTCGCCGACGGCAGTCACATCGGTCAGCCCGTAGTGGTCGAGGACCGCCGCCACCGGTCGCTCCCACTCCGGAACCATCGGCAGCCCGCTTTCCTCGAGCGCCCCGCCTTGGCCCGGCCCCTCGAATGCGACCACGCGGTGACCCGCGTCGACCATCGTGGCAAGCATTGGCAGAAATTCTTCGATATAGCTGTCGAACCCGCCGAAAATGATTATGGGGCTTGCGGTTTCAGACTCGGGTCGCAAGTCGAGGGCTGGCAACGTCGCAGTTCCGTACGGCACCGCGTCTGGACTGACGTCGTAGAGCCTCCGCATGGCCTGAACAAATCGGGTCTTGACGCCATCACGCCGCGGATCGTCGGGACGCATGAAGAACTCTGCCGCGCGCTCGTAGTACGCCGACGCGAGCGTGCGCCCCTCGTCGCGGGAGGAGGTGGCCAACCTGAGGAAGCCGTCGATCCATTCGGTGTAGGTGTGAGCGCGCCTGGCTAGCTCCGTGACTTCATCGATGGCGGACGGTCCGACCCACTGCACCCATCGGTTGCATTGGAAGTTGAGGCTGAGGTCGTCGTGGAAATGGTGATAGGCGACCGCCGGAGTGGTGCCGGTGCAGTCAAGGCGCGGTGCTGACGGATCCATGGTGGCATCTCCTATCGCAAGTCAACTTGCAATAGATCTTGCGCGTATCCGGACCGTATTGCAAGTGAACTTGCGATAACCTCGTGGGGTGAGTGCCCCAGCCACCCATCGCCGAGGGGAACACGTCCGTCAGACCGTGCTCGCCGCGGCCTTCGACGAGCTCACAGAGTGTGGGGTCGGCGGCGCGACCATCGCTGGGGTCGCGCGACGCTCGGGAGTGCACGAGACAACCATCTATCGGCGCTGGGTGACGAAGGAGAAGCTGTTCGTCGAGGCGCTGTTGACTCGCAGCGCCGAGGAGATTCCGACGCCCGACACCGGGACCGTGCGCGGCGATCTGCTGGCCGTCGTCCGTGCGGTGATCGCCTATGTGACCTCGCCCGTCGGGCTGGCCGCGCTACATATGGCGACTCTGACGGACGAAGAGAACCAACAGGCGCGCGAAGAGTTTTGGGCCGGCCGACTTGACGTGCTGCGGCCCGTCGTCGAGCGAGGTATCGCGCGCGGCGAACTGCGGCCGGACGCCGACCCCGCGCTGGTCCTGGAGGCCCTGATTGCGCCGCTGCACGGCAGGCTGCTGCTCACCGGCGAACCGGTCGATGAGCAGTTGGGCGAACGCCTCGTCGACCTCGTCCTTCACGGCGTGGCGCTGCCGCCCAGGATTTAGCCGGCGGCGGTTCGGGCACTATAGGCAGATGCGCATATCCCCCAAGCGCCGCCTGGTGCCTGCATTGCTGACCGTGCTGGCCGCGGTCTTCGCCCTCGTTGCACCGACGACGTCGGTGGCAGCACCGGTGGACATCGCCGCGGCTGCCGCTGCGGTCGAGCCTGCCGTCGTCCAGATCACCACCAAGATCGACTATCAGCAGGCGATCGGGACCGGCACCGGGATGGTCATCGATCCGGGCGGCGTGGTGCTGACCAACTACCACGTCGTCGCGGGCGCCAACACCATCACCGGCACCGTCGGCGGCCGGGACTATCCAGTCGACCTGGTCGGCTACGACCGCAAGAACGACATCGCGGTCCTGCAGTTGCGTGGCGCCGGCGGGTTGCCCGCCGCTCCGATCGGTGACTCCGGTCAGATCGTCGTCGGTGAGCCGACGGTCGGCCTGGGCAACGCGCGCGGGACGGGCGCACCGCTCACCCACGAAACCGGCCCGGTGGCCGCACTGAACCGCACCGTGAACGCCGAAGATGCGCTGACCGGCAGCTCGGAAGAGGTCAACGGGCTCATCGAGGTGTCCGCCGACGTACGCCCCGGCGATTCCGGGGGTCCGCTGGTGAACGGCGCCGGGCAGGTCATCGGGGTGGTCACCGCGGCGACGGTGAACTTCCAAATGGGCCCTGCTGGAAAGGGTTTCGCGATCCCCATCAATGACGCGATGGCCGTCGCGAATCAGATCCGCTCCGGTGCGCCGTCGCCGAGCGTGCACATCGGGCAGCCGACGCTGCTCGGCGTCGGCGTCGGCACGCAACCGCGCAACGGCGGTGGGATCATCGTGCGCGATGTGGTGATCGGAGGCCCGGCCGCCCAAGCGGGCCTGACCATCGGCGACGTCCTGACGGTGCTCGACGGCACCTCGCTGGACTCGGCCACCACACTGACCTACGTGCTGGACCGGCACTATCCCGGCGATGTCGTCGACCTGACGTGGATCGACCGCAGCGGACAGGAGCGCACGGGCAAGGCGACTCTGGTTTCCGGCCCCTGACCGCCCTATGCTGAGCGAGTGCTCAACACCACTCCTCATCGCGTTGTCCAGTGGACGACGGGAAACGTCGGAAAAAGCTCCGTAGCGGCCGTCGCCGCCAACCCCACACTTGACCTCATCGGGTGTTACGCCTGGTCGAAGGACAAGGTCGGCCGCGACGTCGGCGAACTGGCCGGCATCGAACCGCTCGGCGTCAAGGCCACCGACGACGTCGCCGCGCTGCTCGCACTCAAGCCCGACTGCGTCGTCTACAACCCGATGTGGATCGACGTCGACGAGCTGGTCCGCATCCTTTCGGCCGGTGTCAACGTCGTCGCCTCTGCGTCCTTCATCACCGGATACAATCTCGGCGCCGACAGAGCCAAACTCGAAGATGCCTGCCAGAAGGGTGGGTCGACGCTGTTCGGCTCGGGCGTGAGTCCGGGGTTCGCGGAACTGCTCGCGATCGTGGCGGCGACATCATGCGACCGCGTCGACAAGGTCACCATCGCGGAGTCCGCCGACACCACCCTCTACGACTCGCCCGACACCGAGCGGCCGTGTGGTTTCGGCATGCCGATCGATGACCCCGACCTGCAGCCGATGATGTCGAAGGGCACCGCGGTGTTCGCCGAGGCGGTACAACTGGTCGCCGACTCACTCGGGGTCGAACTCGACGAGATCAAGTGCGTGGCCGAATACGCCCAGACCACAAAGGATCTCACGATGGCATCGTGGACCATTCCCGCGGGCCACGTGGCGGGCACCTTCGCCAGCTGGCAAGGGATTGCCAACGGCAAGACCGTCATCGACATCAATGTCCGGTGGAAGAAGGGCCAGACACTCGAACCTGACTGGAAACTCGACGCCGATGGTTGGAAGATCACGATCGAGGGCCGTCCGACCGTCAACATGCAGGTCGGCTTTCTTCCGCCACAGGACATGATCGAGAACGCCAAGTCCATCGACGATTTCTTCGTCCTCGGCCACATCATGACGGCGATGCCGCCGATCCACGCGATCCCGGCCGTGGTCGCCGCGCCACCCGGCATCGTGACCTACAACGACCTGCCCCTTCCACAGGCGAAAGGCGTTGTGCCGCAGGGCTAACGGCGGCCCGCCACCCTCTTCTTCTCCTTCTGGTTGACTTCGCGATACCGCGCACCGTATCTCGGTACTGCAAGCGGGCCCGCGTGCCGGGCCGCGGTGATCGCGTTGCGCAAGGGCCGGGCCAGTCCGGCGAACGACGCCATGTCGAGCACCATCGGGGTCAACAACCGGTTATGCACGAATGCGAACGCCGCTCCCGACGCGGGGTCGGCCCAACCGAGGGTGCCACCAAGACCGAAGTGGCCAAAGCCCTTGAGCAGTCCGGGAATCGGCGACTCGTGATAGCCGAGGTGAAACGGCATCGGCACGACGATGTTGAGATCGGGCCAGGGCTTCGGGTTTCCGACCAGCCCCTGCGCCAAGTCGTTTGACAGGAACTGGGTCTCGTCGATCTTGCCGCCGTTGGCGATCGCGGCGTACATCTTGGCCAAGCCGCGGGCGGTGACGACACCGTTGGCGGCGGGCACCTCACCGTCGAGGAATGGAATGTCGCCCTGCACAAACGATTTGATGCCGGGAAAGAACATCGCCCCGAACGCACCGGAGAGCGGCAGGCCAGCCACCTTCGGCGCGACGAAGTTGAACACCGGATTGCCGCGACTGCTCTGCGGCGCGAGGATTTGCGCGACCTTGGTCGGCGAGTCGGCAGGCGGGCGGCCCAAATGCAGACCGTCGGTGTCCAGAGGGCGGGCCACCTCTTCGCGGATCAACTCACGCATACCCTGACCGGTCACCGCACGGGCCAAGCCGGAAAGGATCCACCCGTACGTCAGCGCGTGGTAGGCCGGCCAGCCACGCAGGTGGTCGACCGACGCAGCGGCCAGCCGCTCCTCCATCAGCTCGTGGTCGAGCAACTCGTCGCGGCCGACACCCTTCAGATGCGACAAGCCGGAGCGGTGCCGCAGCACGTCGCGGATCGTGATGGCATCCTTGCCGTTGGCGCCGAACGCGGGCCAGTAGGTCGCGACCGGTTCGTCGTAGTCCAGCAAGCCGCGATCGACGAGACGGTGAATGACAGTCGCCGCTATGCCTTTCGTCGCCGAGAACACCATCGAACCGGTGTCAACGGTCCAGGGCCGTTCCCCCGCGCGGTCGGACCAGCCCGTCCAGACATCGACGACCGGCCGCCCGTCGATGTACACCGAAAGCGCGCCGCCACCAAACCGCCTGCCCGGGAACAGACCCGCGAACACGCGAACGACATTGGAAAACCGCGAATCGGCCGCCCCCTGAACGCCGCGGGGCAGGCCTTCCTCAGCGCGGAGCAACGAGGCCTTGCTCATAGCGCTAACAATGCGTCCAGGACGCCGCCACCCGTGGGAAATCGCAATATTCAGCCGACTACTTGCAGGACGACGGCTTGCAGGCGGGCCGCAGGCGGGCCTTCGAGCACCACGTCCTTGAGGATCTTGGCCTGGTTGCCCTCGACGGTGAACTCGCCGGGCTGGGGCAGGTTGCCGCCCTGCACCTCATATTTGACCGTGAACGGGGTGGTCGGCAATGGATGGAAGCCAATGTATTTCGGCTCGATCGTGTACTTGTAGACACACCCCGGACCGGGGTCACAGGTCTGTTCAGTGACCACCACGTTGATCGTGAACTCCTTGGGTATTGGCACCGACGGCGGCGGCGGAGGCGGAGGTGCGGCGACTGTCGGCGCAGGTTTGGAGTGGTCACCGAAGATCACCGCCGCCACAATGCTGATGCCGCCGATGAGCATCGCAACGATCGCGACCGCGGCAAGCAACTTGCGGATGGTCTGCATCGGGCCCCAGGCTAGTTCGGACGAAGGTGTCCGTCGATCATTTCAGCCGGGTTGTCAGTGCCAACGCCGACCTCAATACCCGCCGCGGGGCGAGCCGACGGCCCTAGTGTGATGCCTGTGAACCTGTCGGTTTGCCGTCGAGCGGAGTCGTTGTGAAGGGCACGCCGTTCGGCCGATACCAATTGCTCGAGCTGTTGGGCCGCGGCGGCATGGGTGAGGTCTGGAAGGCCTTCGACACCGCCACCCAGCGCGTGGTGGCCGTCAAAGTCCTGCCGGCGCAGCTCGCCGCCGACCCGATGTTCGAGCAGCGATTCCGTCGCGAGGCCTTTACCGCTGCCGGACTCAACAATCCTCATGTGGTGCCGATCCACAACTTCGGCGAGATCGAGGGGCGACTCTACGTCGACATGCGCCTGATCGAGGGGGAAGATCTCGAGCACACGCTGGAGCGCGGCGCACTGGAACCGGAGCGCGCCGTGAAGATCGTCGAGCAGGTTTCATCGGCGCTCAACGCTGCGCACCGGGCCGGGTTGGTGCATCGCGACGTCAAACCCTCCAATATCCTTATCGCGGAAGATGATTTCGCTTATCTCATCGACTTCGGGATCGCCCGCGCAGCGAGCGAGACGAAGCTGACCGCAACCGGCAACGTCGTTGGCACGTGGGCGTATATGGCCCCGGAACGCTTCACCAGCGGTGTATCCGATGTGCGTTCGGACATCTATGCCCTCGCCTGCGTGCTGTACGAGTGCCTGACGTCGAACAGGCCCTTTCCCGGCGAAAGCGTCGAGCAGCAGATCGCCGGTCATCTCACGACTCCCCCACCGCGGCCGTCGATTTCGCGGCCCGGGGTGTCACCCGAGTTGGATGCGGTTGTCACCACGGGGATGGCCAAAGATCCTACCGATCGATACAGCACGACCACGGAGTTGGCCCGCGCGGCGCGCAAGGCACTGACGGCCGTCACCCCCACGACTCCGACTGGTCTCGGACACACTGCGATCGGGGTTGCGCCCGGTTCACCGACCGAGGTTCTCTCGCCGGAGTCCGCAGAAGCCTGGGCGCCAACGCAGGCCGGTGCACCCGAGCACGTCAAACAAGCCTGGGCGGCCACCCAGTTCGGTACGCCGGAACACCTCGACAAGGCCTGGGCCTCAACACAACACGGCTCAGTCGAAACCGCCGACGCCAAGCCTGACGAGTCCGACCGGCCGCTGCCATGGTGGCAACGAAAGATGGTGGTGATCCCCGTCGCTGTCGCCTTGATGGTCGCTGCTCTGGTCACGATCTTCTCGGTCGTCGGTGACAGCGGCAGCGGGAACAAACCGCGTCAGGTGACACCTCTCAACGGCATGTACACCGTCGAGTTCGGCACTGCTGAGCGGCCTAACGCGCAGTCGAACGGGAGCCAACCGGGCGGCTCGGAGACATGGGTGATCAAGTCGGCGTGCCAGACCGAGGGATGCGTGGCCACCGCATCAAAGGTCGGCGGATCTCGGTCGGCCGCATCGACGATGGTGCTCGACGAGGTCGGCGGACGCTGGGTGGCTGTGATCGCGACGCAGGGGTCATGTATGAACAGCCAGGCCGAGTTCTGGGAAGTGATGTCGCTTCAACTTCGGCCGGACGGAACGCTCGACGGTAACTTCGTCGTTCGGTCAACGGCGAGCTGCGCGGCAGATCAGCAGGTCCAGTTCACGCGCGTCGGAGACTTGAAACCCGATGCCTCAGTTGCTGATCCGCGGGAGCAACCGCCGCGCGTGCCATCACCGGCCCAAGGGCTACACGGCAATTACCAAGAGACCGATACCTATGCGGTCGGTGGCCGCAACGCGGAAGTGAACTTCGACATTGCGACGTATTGCCTGCGCACCGGCGATCGCTGTCTGAGCTATTGGCAGAATCCCAGCGACACCAAGATTTTGATTTTCACGAAGAATCAGTGGGTGCTGGCCGACACGTCACAAGATGCGAAGTGCACCAACGGCAGCTCCGCACATGGCCAGATCACCCTGAACTACCCGCTTCCCCAGCCGGCCCAGGATCCCATCACGCTGCTGGCTGGGCGGGGCCATTACACCGTCACCGGCGAGTGTCCGTTCAACAGCGACTTCGACTCCCGCGTCCAGCGCACCGGCGATTAGACCACTCGCAACCAGATTCGTGCCTACGCCGGCGCGGTGTGCCACGATTGAGAAGTGAGCGCACGCGCAGTCGTGTGTGTCCTGGGTTCCGCGATGGTGACATCGTGGACGGCCCTTTCTGTGACTGCCACCATCTCTCCAGCGCTCGCCGCCGGCTGCCCCGACATCGAAGTCGTATTCGCCCGCGCCACAACCGAACCGCCTGGAGTGGGGCAGGTCGGGCAGGCTTTCGTGGACACACTGCGCTCACAGGCCGGTGGCAGATCCGTCGCCGTGTACCCGGTTGACTACCCTGCCTCGGAGGACTTCGCGAGTTCCGCCTCGGTGGGTGCCGACAATGCCCGGGCACACGTTCAGACGACGGTGACGAACTGCCCCAACACCCGCATCGTGCTCGGCGGCTACTCCCAAGGCGCGCTGACGATCGATCTGATCACCGCGATCCCGGTATCGCTCGCGGGTTTCACTCCCGCGCCGATGCCACCCGATGTGGCGAATCACGTTGCAGCGGTCGCGGTCTTCGGCAATCCGTTGGACAGATATGTCGGCATGCCGCTGACAGGGGTGAGCCCGCTATATGCCGACAAGACCCTCGACTTGTGCGCTGCCGGTGACCCAATCTGCTCGCCCGGCGGCGGGATGTCGACACCGACGCGCGAGGAGATGTTCTCCGATGCGCACCTGTCCTATGTGCGTTCGGGCATGGCCAGTCAGGGCGCAACGTTCGCCGCAGGCCGGGTCTAGCTAGCACGTCCTTGAGCAAATAGCGACTAAACCACCAACGACCAGGCTTCCTAGTTAATTCGACGCCCTAGTTAGTTCCAGCAAACTTTACTCTCGATGCTGCCTGCCGCTATGGTCCATTTCGGGAGGGATTTTCAGTGGCAAGCACACCAATGAGGGGATGGTATCCGGACCCATCGGGCGCGCCGCGGCAGCGCTACTGGGACGGTGTCCAGTGGACCGGCCACGCGCCGGCGCGGCCGGTGTTGAGCAGGACCGGGCTGTGGATCGCGCTGGGCATCACCGCGGTGATCGCGCTGTTCTTCGGGGGCTGCACCGCGATGGTCGTGGCGGGGTCGAACTCGCACACGCCTAGCGCGGACAAATTCCGTGGGCCTACTGGTTGGCCAGGTACACCGGTCCGCGACGGCGATTTGGAATTCGTCGTCACGGACGTCGCCACGCCGGCCAACTGGCGCGGCGATCCGCGCCCCAAGGGTGAGTGGCTCATTGCGACGATGACCGTGCGCAACCTCGATGACGGGTCGCAGGAATTCGCTGCCCCCAATCAGAAGCTGATCGACTCGGATGGCCATGTCTATGCGGCCGACGCCGAGGCAGCAGTCTCGATGAACAACAGCTCGATGGTGGTCACGATGAAGCCGGGCGCCAACATGACCATGAAGTTGCCGTTTGACGTGCCAACGGGAACACTGCCGAAGGCGCTGGAACTACACGACTCGGTGTTCTCCGAAGGTGCTCGCATTCAGGTGAATTCGTCCTAGCGCGCGATCTCTTCCTTTACAGCCGTGACGAATGCATCGACGTCGGCCTCAGTGGTGTCGAACGAACACATCCAGCGGACGTCGCCTGCAGCCTCGTCCCAGAAGTAGAACCGGAATCGCTTCTGCAGCCGCTCGCTGACGTCATGGGGTAGCCGAGCGAAGACCGCGTTGGCCTGCACCGGATACAGCACCCGCACCCCGTCGACCGCGCGCACTCCTTCGGCGAGGCGTTGCGCCATTTGGTTCGCGTGCCGGGCGTTGCGCAGCCAAAGATCCTTGGCCAGCAGCGCTTCCAGCTGCACCGCAGCGAAGCGCATCTTGGAGTGCAGCTGCATCGACAGCTTGCGCAGATGCTTCATATGGCTGGCCGCATCCGGGTTGAGCACCACAACCGCCTCGCCCAACAGCGCGCCGTTCTTGGTGCCACCCAGCGACAGGATGTCAACGCCGACGTCGGAGGTGAATGCCCGCATCGGAAGGTCAAGTGTCGCAGCCGCATTGGCGATACGTGACCCGTCGACGTGCACCTTCATGTTTCTGCCGTGGGCCTGCTCGCAGATCACCCGGATCTCGTCGGGCGTGTACAGCGTGCCCAGCTCGGTGCTTTGGGTGATCGACACGACCTGCGGCATCGCTCGGTGCTCGTCGGTCCAGCCCCAGGCCTGCCGGTCGATCAGCTCCGGGGTGAGCTTGCCGTCGGCCGTCGGCACGGTGAGCAGCTTGAGCCCGCCCATCCGCTCGGGTGCGCCGCACTCGTCGACGTTTATGTGCGCGGTCTCGGCGCACACCACGGCACCCCAACGATCGGTGACGGCTTGCAGGGCAACGACGTTCGCCCCTGTGCCGTTGAAAACCGGAAACGTTTCCGCGGTGGGGCCGAAGTGCTCGCGGATGATGTTCTGCAGGTTCTCGGTGTACGCGTCGTCACCGTAGGCCACCTGATGCCCGCCGTTGGCGAGTGCGAGAGCGGCGAGTACCTCCGGGTGAACGCCTGCGTAGTTGTCGCTGGCGAAGCTACGAACGTCGGGATCGTGGCGGCGTTGGGCGTCGGTGGGGTTCACCGGCTCACCGGGTTGCCCTCGTCGTCCCAATTCGCGGCCACCTTCTTGCTCGGCTGCACCCTCGGCGGTTCGCCCGGCATCTTCGGATAGCTCGGCGGATACGGCAGATCACCGAGACCGCGTTCCTCGTCTGCCTTCACCATCTCCAGTAATGGATCCAAGGACTGGGCGACCGAATCGATTCCCTCCCATGGGTCGTCGCGGCCTGCGACGAAACCGGGTGCGGTGGTGATGGTGTAGTCGTCGGGGTCCGCGTCGCGTAACTCGGCCCACGTCAACGGCATCGACACCGTCGCGATAGGTGTCTTGCGCGCCGAGTACGCCGACGCGAACGTGCGGTCGCGAGCATTCTGGTTGTAGTCGATGAAGATTCGCTTGCCGCGTTCTTCTTTCCACCATGACGTGGTGACCGCGTCGGGCGCTCGTCGCTCCACCTCGCGGGCCAATGCGATGCCTGCCCGTCGCACCGCGATGAAATCCCAATCGGGCTTGATGCGGACGAAGATGTGCACACCGCGACCGCCCGATGTCTTCGGATAGCCGACCAGGCCGAGTTCGTCGAGCACCGGCTTGAGCACGTCGACCGCTATCGTGCGAGCCTCTTTGAACGCCGTGCCCGGCTGAGGATCCAGGTCGACGCGCAGTTCGTCGGGATGCTCGGTGTCCGCGCAGCGCACCTGCCAGGGGTGCAGGGTGATGGTGCCCATCTGCGCCGCCCACACGATCGCCGCCGGGTGAGTCACCTTGAGCGCGTCCGCAGTTCGGCCCGAGGGGAACGTCACCACGCAGGTTTCCAGGTAATCCGGCGCATGCTTGGGGATCCGCTTCTGATAGATCTCCTCGCCCTCGATGCCGTCGGGAAAGCGCTGCAGATGTGTTGGCCGGTCCCGCAGCGCGGTGAGCATCGGACCGCTCGCGACGGCCAGGTAATACTCGACGAGTTTGCGCTTGGTGCCGTCGGAGCCCAGCTTCGGGAAGTACACCTTGTCGGGGTTGGTCAGCCGGACGTTGATGCCGTCGACATCGATTTCCTCTGCGGGCGTGGCCATCAGCGCGACTCCAGCACGTCGTACAGGTCGAAGGTGATCGGCACGTCAAGCTGTTCGAAGGTGCAGCTTTCCGGGTCACGGTCGGGCCGCCATCGGACGAACTTCACCGCGTGCCGAAACCGCTTGCCGTGCACTGTGTTTCCCTCCATCTGGTCGTAGGCCACCTCGCATACCTTCTCCGGACGCACCGGTATCCAACGCTTATCGGCCGCCGAGTTCCACCGGCTCGGATCTCCCTCGCGCACTTCGTCGCCTTCGCGCAGCGGCTCGAGATCGGCAAGCAGTTTGAGTCGGTCCTTCGCGGTGAACGACGCAGCGCCGCCGACCATTTGTAGTTCGCCGTCATCGCGGTAGAGCCCGAGCAGAATCGAACCGATACCCTCGCCGCTCTTATGGATGCGGTAGCCCATCGCCACGCAGTCGGCATCGCGGGCGTGCTTGACCTTGACCATCTCCCGCTTGCCGGGCAGATACGGGCCGTCCAGCCGCTTGGCGATCACGCCGTCAAGGCCGGCGCCCTCGAAAGTGTCGAGCCACTTGGCGCCCTGCTCCGGATCCTCGGTGGTGCGGGTGACATGGCACCACTGCTTTTCGTTGACCGCATCGGCCAGCACTTCGCGGCGTACCCGGAACGGCTCTTTCAACAAAGACGTGTCACTTGTGGCCAACGCGTCGAACCCGATGAAATGTGCGGGCGTCTGCTCGGCCAGCATCTTGATGCGGCTCGCCGCAGGGTGGATGCGCTGCGAGAGCGACTCCCAGTCCAGCCGAATGCGCCCGTCGATCTCGCGCGGCACCACGATCTCTCCGTCGAGCACGCAACGTGGCGCCAACTCGTCGCGCAACGCCTGCTCCAGTTCGGGGAAGTAGCGGCCCAGCTCCTTGCCGTTGCGCGACTGCATGACGACTTTGTCGCCGTCGCGGAACACCAGCGCGCGAAAGCCGTCCCACTTGGGCTCATACGACCACACCCCCGGTTCGGGTGGCACCTTGGCCTGGGCCTTGGCCAGCATCGGCTCCAACGGTGGCAACACGGGGAGATCCACGCTTTCCATACTCACGTAGACCGCCGACACCGGGCAATGTCATCGGAACGGCTAACGGGTTGATTACTCGCGCCTGGTACGAGTAATCAACCCGTTAAGACGCGGCAGACTGGGTCCGTGCAGCTGCCTGTGATGCCGCCGGTGTCTCCGATGCTGGCCAAGCCGGTGCGGTCGATTCCGCCCGACGCCTCCTACGAGCCGAAGTGGGACGGGTTTCGGACCATCTGCTTCCGCGACGGCGACGAGGTGGAGCTGGGCAGCCGCAACGAGCGGCCGATGACCCGGTACTTCCCGGAAGTCGTTGCAGCCATTGCCTCCGAACTACCGCGACGCTGCGTGGTCGACGGTGAGATCGTCTTACCCATCAGAACTGCCACAGGCTCCAGTCTGGACTTCGAGGCCCTGCAGCTGCGCCTGCACCCTGCGGCCAGCCGCGTAAACATGCTCGCCGAAAAGACACCGGCGGTGTTCATTGCCTTCGACCTGCTCGCCCTCGGCGACGACGACTACACCGGGCGACCGTTTCACGAGCGGCGCGCCGCCCTGGTCGACGCGCTGGCCAGTTCGGGCCCGTCGGTCCATGTCACGCCCGCGACCACCGACCTGGCGACCGCTCAGCGGTGGTTCACCGAGTTCGAGGGCGCGGGGCTCGACGGGCTGATCGCCAAGCCGTTGGCGCTCACCTACCAGCCCGACAAGCGAGTCATGTTCAAGATCAAGCACGAACGGACCGCCGACTGCGTGGTCGCCGGCTACCGGGTGCACAAGTCGGGCGACGACGCGGTCGGCTCTCTGCTCCTCGGGCTCTACACCGACGACGGCTCGCTCGCATCGGTCGGCGTCATCGGCGCATTCCCGATGGCCGAACGGCGGCGGCTGTACGCCGAGTTGCAGCCTCTCGTCACGACGTTCGAAGGCCACCCGTGGAACTGGGCTGCGCACATGGTGGCCGACAACCCAAGGCGCTACGAAGGGGGCTCGCGCTGGAACGCAGGCAAGGACCTGTCGTTCGTCCCGCTGCGACCCGAGCGCGTGGTGGAAGTCCGTTACGACCACATGGAAGGCCAACGGTTCCGCCACACTGCGCAGTTCAACCGCTGGCGGCCCGACCGCGACCCACGCTCATGTACTTACGAGCAGCTCGAGCGGCCGGCGACGTTCGACCTTGGCGATATCGTGCCCGGCCTCGGCCGAAACGTGTGATGCTTCGCCGATGGCGATCACCCGCGCGATGGCTGCCGCCCTCGCCGTCACCAGTGCCGCTATCGGCTTGGCAAGCCCGGCATCGGCGGACGACCAACTCGATGGCGACTACAACCTTGTCACCGACGGCCCGCCGACCATCTGGACCGTCACCACGCAATGCAATGCAGAGCGCACCTGCGGTGGAACGGTGGCGACGTCTCGGGGGTGGGTCGGGGCGATCAGCAGAATGGCCGGCGGCCCCTGGACCGCTGAACGCCGTGACGCCTCAACTGGGTGGACGTGCCCCGACGGAAGTACCGGCCCGGCAGACCTGCTGTACTCGTTCGATCCCGTGACGCTCGCGGGCACCGTCAGCGCCACGTCGAAACCCGGGGTGTGCAACGACCCCAACCCGCAGCAGGGTCAACAACCGATCAGTCTGCAGCCTGCGGCCCCGTCTGCTCCACCAAAGTTTCTTGACGACCTGATTCCCTGACATTCATCTAGGCCGGATCGGTCGGAAGCAACGGCCCCAACGGGCCGAGGTCGATGTTGAGATCCTCTGGCCGCAAATCGAAATGCTCGCGCAGCTCAACCATCTTCTCTTCCAACAACATCAGCGTGGTCCCGACCCGCTCGATCTGCTCCTCGGTCAACAGCCCGTCGTCCACCCGACGGATCGCCTGCCGTTCCATCAGCTGACGCAGCAGCTCGACCAGGGTCAGCACCAAACTCACCAGGCCGCGCTCCACGGTCGCGGGGTCAGAGTTGATTCGTTGCCGCGGCGCGACGAGATCACCGCACTCGGGGCCCGTCATGGTCACCTCCAGTGATTCCTTCAACCGACATCAACGAACCGACCGACGAGACGAGCGTGCGTAGGGAGATGACGACCAGATCGACGTCGGCGATGGACAGCACCACTTCGCCACTGATCACCACACCACCGGCGAGCACGCGGTCCAAGAGATCCACCAGCGAGATGCGCCGGTCTTCCTGGGCGGATAGCACTTCGGTCATTCGGCGACCGGCTCTCCCGCGAACGAGTACGGCGGCCATGGTCCCGTCGTCTCCATCGACATTCGTCCCGTCGACATTGCCAGTGCGGCAACGGTTTCCCGGAAGAACTCGACGGCATCAGAGTCGACGAGATATGTACCGTTGAGCACGGCGACGTCGTTTCGGCCTGAGAGACTGCGGTCGGGCGGCGGTTTGCGCTTTCCGTCGACGGCGTGCCGCATCAGTGTCGTGTGGATGCGGTCCGCCTCCACAGCCGCGGCCCGGTAGGCCTCTTCGCGGGAGGCAAGCTCACGCCGCCGACGCATCAGATACGAAGTGCCGCTGCGCGTCCCGTGATCGACGCATCCTTCGTCCGGCATCGTCAAGCTCGCCGGATCGGCATACACCTTCACGCCGACTTCAGCGCGTCCGGACAGCCGACTCAGCGTCGCGGCGAATTCTCGGCGCCGGTTCTCCAACAGATCCCGCACCCGCCCGTCGTCGAGGTACACAGTCGCCATCCGCACCGGGATCACCGCTCCTGAGCGTGCAATTGCGCTTATCACTGCGTCATGCGCGCGCGCCTTCTGCGACACCCAATCGAGGTCTTCGAGGTTGCGGCGCAAGGCATCCTGGCCGTACTCGTCGAGACTGACGACGCCAACAACCGCGGCCAGGTCATCGGAAGCGACCACCTGCACTGGTTCACCGGCCACCCCACGCAAACCAGACACGCGGCTCTCAGCGCGGCCGACGTGGATGACCGCATAGACCCAGACAACGTCAACGCTCATCCTCATACTCCGCGGATCGCGCTGTCACCGCACGGTGGTCACCGTCGCCCTGCTGCAGGCGCTCGATGTCGGCGCGCAGCCGCTGGTTTTCGATTTCGAGGCGTGACTTCTTGCCGGTGAGCCAGGGATCGTTTTCCCACCAATCGATTCCGACCTCTTTCGCCGTTTCCAGCGACGCGACGACGAGGCGGAGTTTGATCGTCAGGAGCTCGATATCGAGCAGGTTCACCTGGATGTCGCCTGCGATGACGATGCCCTTGTCCAGCACCCGCTCCAGGATGTCGCCAAGGTTGGCGGGCTGGGGGTTGCCGACGGCGCCACCGTAGCCGCGCGGCACCAGGCTGTCGTCTCCCAACGTCACGTCGCCTCACTCCCCTCGCGGGTCTGGCCTCGCAGGTACCGGCGTGTCCTGCGGAAGCCGAGCAGCTCGCCGTCGGCATCCAGTTCCACTTCGTAAAGCGCCAGCACATCCGCCGACGACGGAATCCGACGGTCTTCTACCACTTCGAATTCCACGACCCAGCCGTCGGCATCGGTCAGTTCCACCGATGTCATCGCGACCGGTTCGCTGCCGTTGAGCTCTGTGATGAATTCCTTGGCCACTTCGGCGGCATCTCTCGCGCGAAGCGGCGGGTCGTTTCGCGACTGAGTGCGTTGGGCCATCGTTCTCACCTCTTTCTGCGAGGTGCGCGCTTGGCCGGCTGCGGACCAATCCTCGATTCAAGGATCCGTGCCTGCGCTTCGCGCTCCTCACGCGCGGATATCTCTCCACGGCCGCGCGCTTCCGCGAGTTCCTCGAGCTGCCGGCGAGTCCTTGCCGGATCGTTCAGTTCGTCGTTGACCCGCCGCTGGATCAGCTCGGCGAGCGTCACCACGCCGCGAACCGGAGTCAGGGGCCACAGCACCAGCGACGAGAGCACGCCCATTGTCAGCCTTCCGCCGTACGGGTGACGACGAAGTCGTACGCGGCAAGTGGCCCCAGCAGTCGCAGATGCACTCTGTCGCCCCATTCATCGGCAAGGTCGTCCACCTCGGCCTGCAGTTCGTCGTGGTCGTCGACGGCAGCGAGAACCGCCACATTGACGGCGTCCAGTTCATGCGTGGGCTTGCGGACATTGACCTGCTTGGCAACACCCTTGAGCTTGTTGACCGCGGCATCGGTGTCTGCGGCGCGTTTGGCGTCGATCGCCTTTACCACGATCTCGCCAAGCGCCATCCGCGCCTTGCGGGAAGCGTCTTCTGACATGCCCGCCAGGCTCTGACGAAGGCGTTGCGCCTCAGCGCTTTCCGAGATGACCTCCCGCAGGATGATGTCCTCCTCGTAACGGCCCTTCAGGACGTACTCCGCCTGCCCTTCAAGGGCATGCAGCGCTCCGGCGAACTCGTCGTGATTTTTCCGCAGCAGTTCCTCGGCGACCGAGTCTTCGTCGGTCATCACCGCCCCGAACCGCAACGGCAGCACCGGCGCAACCGACGCGGTGCCGTCGAGCAGCCGGGCATGCGCTTGCAGGCATTCCGGCTTCCCGAGCGGCTCGTCGGTGGGTACCGGGCTGACAAGCGCCGCGATGTCGCCCTCGCGAATCACCTTGACCGTTGCCGGTGGATCGCCGATGCCTTGCGCGTCTTCCTCCACCTCGACGTCAGCGGGAACGATTCCGTACACATAGATTCCCGTCGCCGCTTCAGCGCGACCGGATTGCTTGCTATTCGTCATCATCACTCCTTCGCCGCGCTCGACGGGGAGCCCTTTCGCGTGACGACGAGGACTCGCCAAGGAGGTCGCTGAGCTTTTCGCCCGCCGCTTCAAGCGCGCCCTTCGTCTTGTGCTTGGCACCACCTTCGGTGATGTCACCGACCAGTTCGGGCAGGCCGGCCTTGGGCTCCTGCGCCGAGATGTCGAGCCGGTTCACCGCTTCGGCGAACCGCATATACGTGTCGACGCTGGCGACCACGACGCGTGCGTCGACGGTCAATATCTCGATGCCGACCAGCGAAACGCGGACGTACGCATCGATGACGAGGCCTTTGTCGAGGATCGTGTCGATCACGTCGGCGAGGCTGCTCGAGCTGGGCCCACCGGCGTTGCCGCCGGCGGGTTGAATTGCGGTGGTCATGAGCGAGTCGCCTTCCTGGCCGGCGAGCGTCGTTGCCCCGAAGTGGACCGCGATTGTGTGCGTGCCCTGGCCCTGGTTGGCTTGGCCTCACCGGACTTGCTGCGTGCGGGCGCCTTTCGCGGCCTGCGCTTGGGCCGATCGGTCGGCTTGTCGTCGGACTTGGAGTCGTCCGAGACGACTTCGCCGTCACGGATCTCGCCTCGCCAGCCGTCGACGTCGTCTGCATGCAGGATGGTGTCGGTCATCACCTGTCGCTGGAAGTGCTTGAGCTCCAACCGAACCCGCCTTCCCTGAGCGCGCCAGAGGTTGCCCGTCTTTTCGAAGAGCCCTTGCGGATGGTATTCGAGCACAACGACAACCCGCGTGAGGTCAGGGGTCAGTTCATGGAACGTGATGGCTCCGTCGACATATCCTTTGTCGCCCTTGGATTTCCAGACGATCCGGTCATTTGGCACCTGTTCGACGATCGTGGACTCCCAGGACCGGTGCGAGAGGAACACTTGCGCCTTCCAACGCAGTTTCTCGTCGGAGATCTGCTCGACCTGTTCGACCTTCTTCATGAACTTCGGGAACTCGGCGAACTGGGTCCACTGTTGGTACGCCACGTCGATTGGTACACCGACGTCGATCTCCTCGACGATGTTGGTCACTTTGATCTTGCCGCCGCCACCTTTACCACCCTTGCCGCCGAGCGCCTCGGTCACCGAATCCTTGACGCCCTTAAGGGAGTTCTTCACCTTCCCCGCGGCGCCGCCAACACCCGCGCGCAGCGCCGACTTCACCGGCGATGACACGTCGTCGACACCTGTTACGGCCGACAGCAGACCCCCGCCGCCGTTCTGCGCGTAATCGGTCAATCGGCCGGTCGCTCCGCTCAATCGGTCGGACATCGAGCTCACCGCGCGATCGGTCATGGATCCGGCGAGTCGCTGAATGGATTCCTGGAGCGGGCTCGATCCGTTGGATGAGGCCCTTTGCTTTGTTGTCTGCCTTGCCATTTCACTCACCTGCCTCGGCGAACGGGAGCCCGCTTGGTGGCTGCCGTGGCGCGTCCGCGACGCGACGGCCCCTTCGGGGATTCCCCGTCACCGCTGGAAGTCGTTCTCCGCCGCGTCGACGCCCGCGGAGCTGACGCCTTACGCGCCGCCCGCCGGCGAGGAGGTGGAGGCTCGTCCTCGAACTCGGCCTCTTCGTCCTGGTCGTCCTGGTCGTCCAGATCGTCGCCCTCGAGGTCTTCGTCTTCGTCTTCGAAATCCTCATCGTCGAAGCCCTCGTCGTCGAGATCCTCTTCCTCGACGTCCAGCGGCTCTTCGTCGTCGTAGGCTTGCTCGTCTTCAAAGTCGTCGCGGTCCTCAACGTCCTCACGCCGACGCCCGCGCCCGGCAGCCGATGTCAGTCCCCGGCCTGCGGAACCAACCGCGCGGCCGACATCTTCGGTGGGAACCACGCCCTGCAGACGATCGTTGAGTGCGTCAACCCGATGAGTCGCAGCAGACATCGCGGCAGCTTTGGCGGCTGTGAGCACCTCTCCGCGCAGCTGGTCGGTCAGGTCATGCAATTGATCGGCGGCGCCGAGAGACTTCAATCCATGGGCGAGGAGTTCGGCGGATCGGGCCGGAAACTTTCCGGTGATCCCCGCTGCCGCCAACATCATCGCTATCCGCATCTTCCTGGTTCTGCCGAGTAGGTAACCCGCTCCGACAGCGACCGCCACCTTTGCTCCGTTCGACACGATGCGCCTCCCTTCCGCTTTCTAACGTCCGATACATCCGGTGCGAAGCCTCGGATCGCTCCCTGGCCGTTCCGTCGCTGCGACCGTCGTATGACACCTGCTCTACCCCGTCACACTCGGTACTAATCGGATAAATCCACAGGTAAATATGCATTTCTACGTGTCCGTCAGTAATGCAAACAGTTGCCGGTAGCTCGCCATGGGTATGCGATGCATGTCACAGCGCTTATGCGCCCGAAGACCGTTCGCTTAGTTAATTAACGCGTCAAATAGGCTCAGGTGACCCCGTTGGCAAATTCGCTAGAAACAACTTGGGCTTACAACTTTTCACCGGACACGGTCAACCGGCCCACGCACCCGTGGGCCGTTCAGGCGGTCGGTGCTTCCGGTCAAGCCACGCGCTTGCGAAGCTTGCGTGCTTTCTTCTTCGTCGTCTTGGTGATCTCGTCGACTGGATGGGCCAGTGACCGCGGCAGCATCAGCGCGACGGCCCGAGTCAGCAGCCGCCGAGCGAGGACCAACAGCGGAATGCCCAGCGGAAGCAGAATGACTGTCACGCACAGCACGAAGCCGAGAAGGCCGAGAACCGCCGCGACGATCCAGAGCAGCGCGCCGAGCAGACCTCGTAGGAGCCGCATCTCAGCCGCCGATGTGCATCATGTCGCCGGCGAGGCTGAAGAGCCGAGACCCGAGCTTCATCACTGGGATGCCAAGCGGGATCAGTAGCACCGTCACGCACAGCACGGCCCCGACGACCCACACCAACGCCGCGACAATGCCCAACACGACGCCGAGCACAGCCCCGAGGATTCCGAGTACCACACCGAGCAGGCGATTGAGAACTTGCACGATGACCCTCCTTAACTACGGAGGATCAGAGCCGGCGAAGCGGGCGCAATCACCGGCTCCGCTCCTCGTATAGGGAGGGGCTACCCGTTGGAAGCAGAATTAACCCAGGCGTCGATTGTCTACATGGCGTCGCGCAGCCAGTCGCGATCGGTGAGGTATCGCTCGGCCAGCCGAGCCGTTCCCGTCGCGAACCCATCGGTGAACGCGATCGCGGCGTCGGCGTCGGCATGCGACGCGACCCAGGCGGTCAACATGAGCCTGCGCAGCATCACCAACGTCGGGATCATCTCCAGGTGGTCACCGGGTATGTCGCGCACCTCGCGGTAACCGCGCAGCCAGTCGGCGATCATCCGCTCGGCCTCCGGCGTGTCCTCGATGAACGACACCACCGCGGCGAGATCGAAGAGATACCAGGACCATCCGCAGTCGTCGAAGTCGATGACCGTGATCCGTCCCGACGCGTCGGCCGGGTCGACCATCAGATTCGCCATCCGCAGATCGGCGTGGATCAGGCCGAAACGGTCTGTCCCGCAGCCGAACTCGTTGAGCCGACGGCCGACCTCGGCGGCCGCGCGTGCCACGACCGCCTCGTCCGCGCTAGTGAGACCCGGCGCGTGCCGCCAGTTGCCCCAGCGTGCCTGACTGCCGAGCGTGGCGTCGACGTCCCAGCTGAAACGCGTGAAGTAATCGGGTGCAGTCCACCGCTGGACGTGATTGTGCATCGCCGCAGTGATGCGACCGAGTTCGTCGAAGCCGACGACGTCGGGCTGCTCCTCGGCGGTGCAGCCGGAAATGAATGTCACGGCGTCGACGTGCAGGGTGTTGCCGTCGACCGTGGCGGGGACCACGTCGCGGCCGTCGTGCGCCGGGATCAGTTGCGGAGTCAGCACGCCGGCCTGCTCGCGCAGCGCGGTCATCCACTGCAGCTCCGAGCGGATCCCGTCCAGCGAGTGGTAGCCGGGCCGGTGCACCCGTAGCACCATCGGGTCGCCGTCGTCGACCAGATACGTGGCGTTCTCCGACAGGCTGAGCAGACGCAGCGGACTGTCGGGTTCGCGGCCGTAGGCGGCCAGCGCCGCACGGGCATACGACACGTGGTCGGGCGGCAATCCGGACATTCCACACAGTCTGACGGACGACGCCGGATACAGCAGACTGGGCCCGGTGAGCTTCAGCAACATCATGGACTCCAACAGCTACACAGCCGGCGACGACGGCGACCCGCTGATCGAGGCGCGGGAGCGGGTGCTCGGCCCGGCGAACCGACTGTTCTACGACCGGCCGGTGCACCTAGTCCGGGGGCTCGGCAGCCACGTGTTCGACGTCGACGGCGAGCGGTATCTGGACGCCTACAACAACGTCGTCAGCGTTGGGCACTGCCACCCGCACGTCATCGAGGCGGTCACGCGTCAGATGTCGACGCTGAACACGCACACCCGTTACCTGCACCGCGGCATCGTCGACTATTCCGAGCGGCTGCTCGCCACCATGCCCACCGAGATCGATCAGGTGATGTACGGCTGCACCGGCTCAGAGGTCAACGACCTTGCGCTGCGCGTCGCCGAGGCCTTCACCGAAGCGGAGGGTGTCATCGTCACCCGCGACGCATACCACGGCAACACCGCTGCAGTGACACAGATTTCACCGTCGCTCGGCGACGCGACGACGGTGGCCCCGCATGTGCGGACGGTGCCGCCACCTGACAGCTACCGGTATCCCGACGCGGCGGCCCGCTTCGCCGCCGACGTGGCGCATGCGGTCGAGGACCTGGGCCAGAACGGAATTCGCGTCAGTTGCCTGATCGCCGACACGATCTTCTCGTCCGACGGCATCTATCCCGACCGCTCGGTGCTTGCACCCGCCGTCGACGTCGTGCGCCGAAACGGTGGCGTGTTCATCGCCGACGAGGTGCAGCCGGGCTTCGCGCGCACCGGCGAATCCATGTGGGGCTTCGAGCGCCACGGTGTGGTCCCCGACATCATCACGATGGCCAAGCCGATGGGCAACGGCCTCCCGGTCGCTGCGATGGCGGTGCGTGACCACGTCTTGTATCCGTTCGCGGTCAGGGTGCCGTACTTCAACACCTATGCCGGCAACCCGGTGTCGATGGCCGCCGCGGCGGCGGTGCTCGATGTCATCGAGGCTGAGAACCTGATGGCCAATGCCGCCACGGTCGGCGCGGCGCTGCGGACCGAGCTGGCGCGAATAGCGGAAAGCAAGCCGCGGATCGGCGATGTGCGCGGGGCAGGGCTGTACATCGGCGTGGAGATCGTCAGCGACGCCGAAACCAAGGCTCCGGATCGCGCCGGCGCCAAGGCACTGGTCAACGCGATGCGCGAACGGCGGGTGCTGATCTCGGTATGCGGTCATGACGGCAACGTGCTGAAAATCCGCCCGCCGCTGGTGTTTTCCGGCAGCGACGTCGACTGGTTTTGCAGCGAATTCACAGCTGCGCTTGCGGTTTAACCCGCCCATCGCGCGGGCACGCTTTTCGTATGTCAGTGACAGCGTTTCAAGATCTGCCGCTCGCTGATCGCGACCGTGAGTGGGACGGCGACGCGGCGGAAAAGCGAGTTCGCAAGTGGGCCGATGCGCAAGACGAACCCAACCAGAAGTACCGCGACGCGCACGTCTGGTACGACAGCGATAACAAGGACAACTTCACCGCCTACAAGCTGCTGATCGCCGACGTCGTCGACGGCAAGCTGGAGGCCGTTCCGCGGGGAGTGATGGCCGCGGGCGCGATCATGCAGGGCTCACGCGGCGGAGTCGACCTTCCCAAGGACGACATCGACCGCGTCAAGAGTCACCTCGCCAAGTACTACAAGAAGATGGGCGACACGGCTCCCTGGGAGCGCGGCTAGGTAGATTGCGGGCGTGACCGCCGGCAGGTTCGCGCCAAGCCCGTCTGCCGATCTGCACATCGGCAATCTGCGTACAGCAGTGCTGGCGTGGTTGTTCGCGCGCTCGACGGGACACCGCTTTCTGATGCGCGTCGAGGACCTCGACGACCGCACCCACACCGACATCGCGCGCCGCCAGCTCGAAGACCTGGCGGCGATCGGATTGACGTGGGAAGAGCCTGTCGAATGGCAATCCGCACACCCGCAGCGCTACGACGCCGTCGTCGCCGAGCTGGCCGACCGCGGTCTGCTGTACGAATGCTATTGCACCAGAAGGGACATCGCGCAGGCCCCGCGGGCGCCCCACGCACCGCAGGGCGCGTACCCGGGCACATGCCGCGATCTCACCGATGCCGAACGTGAGGACCGGCGCCGCGAGGCGGGGCGCCCGCCGGCGCTGCGACTGCGCACCGACACGTTCGTGCACACCGTCCACGACCTGCTGCACGGCGAGTACACCGGCATCGTCGACGATTTCGTGGTCCGGCGCGGCGACGGTGTGGCGGCCTACAACCTCGCGGTGGTCGTCGATGACGCCGCGCAGGGCGTCGACCAGGTGGTGCGCGGCGACGACCTGTTGTCGTCCTCCCCGCGGCAGGCCTACCTCGCGCGACTGCTCGGCTACCCGGAGCCGACGTACGCCCACGTCGCATTGGTGCTCAACGAAGACGGCGCGCGACTGGCCAAACGCGACGGCGCGGTGACGCTCGCGGAGATCGGCGTCGACCGGGCACTGGCGCAGATCGCTTCCTCACTCGGCTATTCGGCGGCGACCCCGGAGCAGATGCTCACGCAGTTCAAACCGGCTGCGCTGCCTCGCGAACCGTGGATATACCGGCCGGGTTGAGCAGAACTCTTGGTGTACACCCGGCGACTTGCTAGCTTCCGCCGGTGCGCAATCTACGAAGAGCCGTCGTGGCCGTTTTGCTGCTCGTCGCCTGTCTGCTCACCGCATGCGGTTCGTCGCTCACTAACGGCGACAACCCGGTCAAGTCGGCAGGCGTGCTGCGCGTCGGCACCGAAGGCGTCTACTCACCGTTCAGCTACCACGACCCTGCCACCGGCCAGCTCGTCGGCTACGACGTCGACGTGGCCCGCGCGGTCGCCGACAAGCTCGGCGTAAAGGTCGAATTCGTTGAGACGCCGTGGGATTCGATCTTCGCGGCGCTGGAGGCCAACCGGTTCGACGTGGTGGCCAACGAGGTGACAATCAACGCCGAACGCAAACAGAAGTACGACCTGTCCGAGCCGTACTCGGTCGGCGAGGGCGTGATCGTCACGCGCACGAACGACAATTCCATCAAGACGCTCGGTGACCTGAAGGGCAAGGTCGCAGGCGAGAACGCGACCAGCAACTGGGCGGACGTGGCCCGAAAGGCGGGGGCGCGCGTCGAGACTGTCGAAGGGTTCACCCAGGCGATCAAGCTTCTCAATCAGGGCCGCGTCGACGTCGTCGTCAACGACAGCATCGCGGTGTATGCCTACCTTGCCGAGACTGGAGACACTTCCGTCAAGATCGCCGGGAACGTCGGCGAGAAGAGCGAACAGGGTTTCGCCGCGCGCAGGAACAGCGGACTGCTCCCCGATCTGAACAAGGCTCTCGACGAACTGCGTGCCGATGGCACGTTGGCCGATATCTCGCAGAAGTATCTCAAGGCCAACGCGTCCGGGGCCCCCGCAGGGAAGCAATCGAAGTCGACGTGGGAGCTCATTGCGGAGAGCCTCGGGCCGCTGGCCAAGGCGGCGATCACCAAGACGATCCCGTTGACGGTGATCAGCTTCGTGATCGGCCTCGTGCTAGCTCTTGCGGTCGCGCTGGCTCGACTCTCGCCGAACCTGATCCTCACCAACGTCGCGCGGTTCTACATCTCGATCATCCGCGGAACCCCGTTGCTGGTACAGCTTTTCATCGTGTTCTACGCGCTTCCGGAGTTGGGCGTGAAGATCGATCCGTTCCCCGCGGCCATCATCGCGTTCTCGCTGAACGTGGGCGGCTACGCGGCGGAGATCATCCGGTCGGCGATCCAGAGCATCCCGAAGGGGCAGTGGGAGGCGGCCGAGACGATCGGTCTCAATTACGTTGGCGCGCTTCGGCGGATCATCCTTCCGCAAGCCGCGCGGGTGGCGGTGCCGCCGCTGTCGAACACGTTGATCTCCCTGGTGAAAGATACTTCTCTCGCCTCGACCATATTGGTCACCGAGTTGCTGCGGCAGGCCCAGATCATCGCGGCGCCGACATTTGAGTTCTTTGCGTTGTACGGCACGGCGGCCGTGTACTACTGGGTGATCTGCCTGGTGTTGTCGTTCGGTCAGAGCCGCGTGGAACGCCGGCTGGAAAGGTATGTGGCGCGATGACAGAGAACCGCGTGGTGGCCGAAGGTGTGCACAAGGCCTTCGGCGATAACGAAGTGCTCAAAGGTGTTTCCTTCAATGTGCCGCAGGGTTCGGCGACGACGATCATCGGGCCGTCGGGTTCGGGGAAGACGACGCTGCTGCGCGCGCTCAACGCGCTGGACGTGCCCGACGCGGGGGTGGTGCGGGTCGGGGAGGTCGAACTGGACTTCGCCAAGCCGGTGAGCAAGGACCAGCTGCGTCGCTATCGCGCGCAGAGTGGCTTTGTCTTCCAGTCTCACAACCTGTTTCCGCACAAGACGGTGCTGCAAAACATCACCGAAGGCCCGATCTTTGTGCAGAAGCGATCGAAGGATGATGCGGAGGCCGAAGCTCTCGAACTGCTACAGCAGGTCGGGTTGGCCGAAAAGCGCGACCAATACCCGTATCAACTGTCCGGCGGACAACAGCAGCGCGTCGGCATCGCGCGGGCACTGGCATTGAAGCCGAAGGTCGTGCTGTTCGACGAGCCGACGTCGGCGCTGGATCCCGAACTCGTCGGCGAGGTGCTGTCAGTCATCAGGGATCTGGCCGTCGAAGGTTGGACTCTGATCATCGTCACGCACGAAATCCAGTTCGCCAAGCAGGTTTCCGATCAGGTGCTGTTCACCGATCACGGGGTGATCCTGGAGCAGGGCCCGCCCGCCGAGGTCATCGGCAATCCGAAGGAAGAACGCACGCGCCAGTTCCTTGACCGGATTCTCAACCCGCTCTAGTTCTTACGACGAGACGGGCGAGCGGCCTTTCGCCGCGCGCTCTGCCGCCGCGGTCAGTTCGTCGCGGAACTGCGGGTGGGCGATCGCGGCCAGCGCCTCGCCGCGCTCGCGCACGGTCTTGCCCTCCAGTTCGGCGGCGCCGTATTCGGTGACGATCACGTCCACCTGATGCCGCGGTGTCGTGATCACAGCACCGGGGCCGAACCACGGCACGATCCGCGACTGCAGCACGCCGTCCTTCTCGAACGTCGACGGCAGGCAGATCAGCGAGCGATCCGACAGTTCGAGCCCGGCGCCCGCCACGAAGTCTTCCGCGCCGCCGATTCCGCTGAACTGGCCGCCGGAAATCGTGTCGGCGACGACCTGACCCTGGACGTCGATGGCCAGCGCGCCGTTGATGGTGGTCATGTCGTTGTTGGCTGCGATCACATCCGGTGCGTTGACGATCTCGACCGGCAGGAACGCGACGTCGGAGTTACCGTTCAGCCATTCGTAGAGTTCGGCCGAGCCGAACGCGAACGTCGTCACGCTCACCCGGTCGTACTGGCCCTTGCAGGCGTTGGTGACCTTGCCTGCGCGGTGCAAGCGCATGCAGCCGTCGGTGAACATCTCGCTGTGCAGGCCGTAGTTGCCGCCGTCGCCCTCGGCCAAGAGCGTGGCGATCTGGTTGGGAATCGAGCCGATGCCGGTTTGCAGCGTTGCCCCGGAAGGGATGTATGCGACGGCGTGTCGTGCGATCGCGCGGTCGACGTCGGTCGGTGCCGCCTCGCCGCCGGGCAGCGCCAGCGGTCCTTCGCTCGAATGGACGAGGATGTCGATCTCGTCGACGTGCAGCGCGTGGCGGTCCTCGCCGAGCCCGAACGTCCGCGGGTAGGCGTCCGACACCTCGACGACGAGCAGTCGGTCGGGATCGGCTCCGGCGCGGTGCAATTCGCCGATCGTGCCGCCTGCATGCAGCGAAAGCGAACACCAGCCGTTCGAGTCCGGCGGTGTCGCGACGGTCGTCATCACCCGCGGCGCCTGACGCTCGAGCAGCGGGCCGAACCGGCGGAAGTCGGCGGGCGCGAAGTCGATGTTGGCGCCCATGTCTCGCAGCGCGCGCTCGATCGGACCGTAGAAGCCCGAAAGGTAGTGCACGCCTTGGCGCGAGAACAGTTCGGTCCCGACGGCCAGCAGCGCGCCGTACACGCGCAGATTCGTCCAGTCATCGCGCTGACCGAGTGCACGCATGAACGCCGGAGGTTGGCCCGGCCCGAGCGGCATCCCGAGCGTGTCGGCTGTGTCGAGCAGCACGGCGGCCTGCTCGGCGGTGAGCTCTGTTGGCATCCGTTAGAGCTCCTTCTGGCCCCACGGCGAACCGTAGGCGGTCAGCAGCTCGAGGAAGGGCACCGAGTCGAACGCCTCGGGCCCGAGCACGCCGCTGCCGCTCCATGTGCCGTTGGCCAGAAGTTCCAGTGCCACAACGGGATTGACGGCGGTTTGCCAGACCACGCACTGATGGCCGTACTCCGTCATCGACCATTGGTTGTCGACCACGTGGTACAGGTAGGTCGACCGCGGATTGCCGTCCTTGCCGGTGCCGGTCACCCACAGCCCGGCGCAGGTCTTGCCGTGCATCCTGGGCCCGAGCGTGGCGGGATTCGGTAGGCAGGCCGCGACAACATCGCGCGGACTGACTTCGACGCCGCCGACGGTGACCTTGTCGGTGCGATCGAGGCCGAGCTTGTGCAGGGTCTTGAGCACGTCGATGAACTCCGCACCGAGGCCGTACTTGAAGGTGGCGCGTTTGCAGTTCACCCAGCGTGGCATCAGCAGGACTTCTTCGTGCTCGACGTTCACGCATTCGACCGGGCCGATGCCGTCGGGAAAGTCGAAAACCTCTGGCTCAGAAAAGGGTTCGGTGGTGAACCAGCCGCGGTCGGCCTGCCAGATCACCGGCGGGTTGAGGCACTCCTCGATGGTGGTCCAGATCGAGAACGACGGCGCGAATTCATAACCGTCGACGGTGAGGTTCGCCCCGTCACGCGTGCCGAGCTCGTCGATGTCGGAAAACAAGTGATCGGCGGCGTACCGGGCGAACACGTCGGAAAGACCGGGTTCCACGCCTATCCCGACCAAAGCGAGTCGGCCCGCCGCCTTCCACTGCTCCTCGACCGCGAACTGCTCGTCGCCGAGTTTGACGCCGGTGAGTTCGTAAGGTCGCTCGCGATGGCGTTGCGACAGGCTCATCGCCATATCGAGGTAGTCGGCGCCGCCGGCCAGCGCACCGTTGAAGATGGGCATCACGAACCGCGGGTCGACGGCGTTCATCACGTGGGTGATGCCGTGTTGGTCGACTACTGCAGCGACGTCGTCGGCCCATGTCGCGTCCACCCGCGCTGCCGAGAACCGCTCGTCGCCAACGGCCTCCGCGGCCTGTTTGGCCCGCGATTCGTCGTAGTCGCTGACGACGATCTGCTCGAAGAAGTCTCGGCGCGCCGCGATGGCGCAGAACGCCGCGCCGACGCCGCCGGCGCCCACCAACAGGATTCGCATGCGCTCGACCGTATACACGGTCTCGCCGAGATCGACGTTTTGGCGAGTTCTACTCGAACTTTTCCTGTTGACCGCGCGTCGAGTAGTACTGCCCAAGGACGTGCGCACGGAGTTCGTCGAACTCGCCGGTGCGGATCGCGGTGCGGATCTGATCGACGAGCCGGATGACAAAGCGCTCGTTGTGGATGGTGCACAGCGTCTTGGCGAGCAGTTCTTTCGCCTTGAACAGATGGTGCAGGTAGGCACGGGTGTAGTGCGCGCAGGTGTAGCAGTCGCAATCCGCGTCGACGGGACTGAAGTCACGCCGGTAGCGCGCATTGGTGACGTTGAAGCGGCCGGTCGTCGAGTAGACGGCGGCGTTGCGCGCGACCCGCGACGGCGAGACGCAGTCGAAGGTGTCGGCGCCCGCGGCGACCGCGTCGAACAGGTCGTCGGGCTCGCTGATGCCCAGCAGGTGGCGGGGCTTGTCGGCGGGCAGCTCACTGCTGACCCAACCGACGATGGTCGCGAGATTCTGCTTCTCCAGCGCGCCGCCGATGCCGTAGCCGTCGAAGCCTCGCCCGTCCTCGTCGACGATGCTCATCAGCCCACGGGTGGCTTGCCGCCGCAGGTCCTCGTATTGGGCGCCCTGCACGACACCGAACAACGCCTGCGCGGGCTTCTCCGGACGTTCGGCGGTCAAGCGGCGGTGTTCGACCAGGCATCGGACCGCCCAGTCGTGGGTGCGCTGCACCGACTCTTCCTGGTAGCCACGGGTGTTGACCAGCGTCGTCAGCTCGTCGAACGCGAAGATGATGTCCGCCCCGAGCTTGTGCTGAATTCCGATCGACACCTCTGGGGTGAAGCGGTGGGTCGAGCCGTCGAGATGCGAGCGGAATGTGACGCCGTCGTCGTCGACGTGGGCCAGCCGCTCCTTGCCTTCGGCGATGACGTCGTCGGCCTGCACGCGCTCGGTGTCCATCGCCAACACCTTTTTGAAGCCGGCGCCCAGCGAGAGCACCTGAAACCCGCCGCTGTCGGTGAAGGTGGGGCCGTGCCAGTTCATGAATGCGCCGAGACCGCCTGCCTCCTCGACGATGTCGGGGCCGGGCTGCAGGTAAAGGTGGTACGCGTTGGCCAGAATGGCTTGCGCACCAAGCTCTTTCATGGTTTCGGGCAGGACCGCCTTGACGGTGGCCTGGGTGCCCACGGCGATGAACGCCGGTGTGTGGATGTCGCCGTGCGGAGTGCGGATGATGCCGGCGCGACCGAGTCGTCCAGGCAATTCTGCGTCAACGCTGAAGAACGACTCGCTCACGCCGTAGATTCTGCACTGTGAGAACTGGGTGGGTGGCCGCCGCAGCGGCAACGTTGGCTGTCGCGGGCTGTTCATCGGCTCCCCCCGACTACAAACCCGGGCCGGGCATGCTCGTCGCGGGCAGCGCGCAGGTGTCCGTCAACGGCCAGAACGTCGGAACCACCCAGGCGGTGTCGTGCTCGGCTGCGGGCCCACTGACCACCATTACCACCGGTGACCAGGTGTCGGGGGTGACGGCGCTGATCTCCAACAAGAACGAGTTGGCTGCCGACGCCGTCAGCATCAACAACGTCGGCGGCTTCACCGGCAGCTACAACAGGGGCCTGGGCGGGGACGCCAAGGTCACGATGGCTGGCAGGACATACGACATCACTGGAACGGCCGACGGCTTCGCCACCGCTGATCCCAGCTTCCGCACGTCGGGCACGTTCGCCATCAAGGTGGCTTGTTAGCGCGCCAGGAATCGAACAATCGCCTCAGCGAGCTCCTCGCCGGCGTCTTCCTGCAGGAAGTGCCCGGCATTGGCGATGACGGGATGCTCGATGCCTTGGGCGCCACGCATCCTGCTCGAGAAGATGGGCGCCAAAGCGCCGGTGATCGGGTCACTGTCGCTGAACGCCGCCAGCATCGGAGTCGTGCTCTCGCACAACGCTTTCCACGCCGAGCGGTTGGCCTGCGTCGCCGGGTCCTCGGGTGAAGTGGCACCAGACCCGGCATCGCGCGCATCCATTCCACGTGCCGGGCATAGGTGTGGTCCTCGATGCGAGTCGGCTTGTCGGATCTACCGAAACCGAGTAGGTCCGGACAAATGACCCGATACCCCGCAGCCGCCAGGATGGGCATCATCTTGCGGTAAAGAAACGACCACGACGGCTCACCTGAAGCATCAGCACCGGATTACCTTCGGCCGGGCCGTCTTCCACCCACGCCACCCGCAATTGCGCGCCCTCACCGTCGTCGACTTCGCAATACTTTGCGGGATAAGGGAATTCAGGCAGTTCGGCAAACCGTTCGTCTGGCGTGCGCAAACTTTGCTTGGCGGCGAAGATATCGGATATCGCAAGAGCCACGCGGCCGTTCGCATCAACCCCAGATAACAATCAGCGGCTGAACAGGCAAATTTTTCGCCAAATCGCCATATCCGCGTTGAACAAGCCAACCATACTGGCCGGGATGCTCCGCCGATCTTGACGGATCACAACAAAACAAAGGAGAACCAGTGGTGAAGCGTGGGTTCGTGGTCGCCGTAGGCGGCGCGGCAATTGTCATCGCCGGCCTGTCAGGCTGTTCGTCAAATGACAAGAAGTCCGAAAGCAGCGGCAGTTCAACAGCGACCAGCGCATCGGGCACCGCCTCAGTCAGCGCATCGGCAGCACCCAGCGGGGGCGGCACCAAGGTCACAATCGACGGCAAGGACCAGAACGTCTCCGGCACCGTCGTCTGCACCGCGATGGGCGGAAACATGAACATCGCGATCGGCGAGGCCGCAACCGGCATCGCCGCCGTGGTCAGCGAGGATGGCTCGAACGTCACCTCCGTGGGCCTTGGCAACGTCAACGGCGTCACGCTGGGCTACCAGAGTGGCACCGGCCAGGGTGAGGCCAAGGCCACCAAGGACGGCAACAAGTGGACGATCTCCGGCACGGCGACCGGCATTGACATGGCCAACCCCATGCAACCGGTGAACAAGCCGTTCGAAATCGACGTCACCTGCCCGTAGCCAGGTACTCCAGGTTCGACACGACGGCGGCGCCTCCGAACGGGGGCGCCGCTGTTGTCGTGAGAACGCAGGACTCAGGCGGGAAGGGTGTAACCGGCCGCCGACTGGCGCAGCTGCCAGATCTGAGCTGGGCACAGCTCGTTGACGGCCTGGTTGATCAGGTAGGCACCCTGGTAGTAGTCGGCCGTGTTGAAGTCGGCCTTGACCTGGTCGACCAGTTGCGCGTAGCTCATTTTCGCGGCGACCCGGTCGCAGATGGTGTTGCCGTAGCCGATCGCGGCGTCGGCGTTGGGGAAGTTGTAGCCGGGACGCACGGTCACGTTGACGAGGTAGGCCACCACATCGGCATTGGCGGGTGCCGCGAAGGCAACCAGCGACAACAAGCTCGCGAACACGGCGACAGCCAGCGACTTCATGCGTAGTGAGCCTAATGCGCACCCCTGCGTCTCCGCAGGGCCCTACGCTAAGCGCCATGAAACTCATGGCTGCAGTGGCGTTGGGTTGTGGATTCATCGCGGCACCGATGGTGACGGCGACGAGCGCATCGGCGTATCCGGTGTCGTGCGACGGCACCGCCCCCGCATGCGTGCCGTATATCGAGCGCGGAGCCACCCTAGGCGATGCCTGCGTGCAGAACACCCGCTACAACCTGGCCCTCGACTCTTCCGGTGCCACGCTGGCGTGCAGCGCCAAGGGGCAGTGGATCGCGTCGCCGCCGCTGGTCGGTATCCGCACCAACCGCGCCGTGTGCGGTGAGGACAAGGGCGTGGCGCTGACGGTCGACGGCGTGACGATGAGCTGCATCGGCGGCGCCTGGAGCCCCGACTACCGGGTGCCCTTCGCTTAACGGCGTACGGGAGGCGGGCTGTCGGCGGGGCCGATCAAGTCGCTTGGGCTACTCGACGTGGTCCGTCGCCACCGTCCGTACAAGGACAATTCGCGCATCGCCCGCGTCGACCGGCGCGGGTATCGACGGGCTACATGCCGAATGCCGGTGCGCACGAAGCGAGTCGGCTCGGTGAACCAACGCCATTCGTACAGCTGACTGTCGTTGAGCCGCTGAGCAATAGCCTCCGAATCGGTGCCCTCGAAATGCGACCGAATCCAGCAGACCATCACCCAGGCGTCGGACGCCGCTTCGCCAGCCAGCACGGTGAAGGTCCAGTCGATCGGATCGTCGCGGGCACTCATTGTGGCCCGGGGTGCCGGCGACACGGGAGCTTCAGCGAATTCGGGCAATCCAAGGAGATCCACCGTGACGTTGTGAAAGACGCCGGGACCACCAACCTCGAAGTGGACGTAGTACTCAGGACCCTCGACCGATTCCTTGCGGCCCGACGAGAACGCCACCATCCCGCCGACTGCAACCAATCGGGCGTACACGAGCTGACTTCCGAAGTCGAGGAGTCGTCGTGCAGCAAGAATCACTGTCAGCGTCGCGACGGTAAGCGCGAAAACACTCAGCACGAGCTGCACGGGGACAGCCTTACAGACGACGGCGCCGTTGTCGGCAACAAAGCGCTACCAGTGCAATAGCCCCTGGCCGATTGTGTTGACAGTCGCAGTGGTGCTCCCCAGCACTGCGGTGACCGGAATCAACAGCGTCACTCCTGGCACCGGCACCGCGTTGAGAATCGGGGTCGCCAGGGCGAGAACGCCGCTGACGATGTCCAAGGCGCCGCCGATCAGATGAAGAGTCTTGAGTTCGTTCAATCCGGTTTGCAGATGCCATACGCCCAACGCCCCGGCGATCACGGGGTTCATCAGATCCTGGGCTCCCTTGAGGTCGTAGGCAATCACCGCACCGATAAGTCCAAGCGGGTTGGGCAGTGCGGCGGCAGGCCCGGCGAGTGAGACAGCGCTCGTCGGCTTTGCCGTCGACGAAAACCGGCTACCCGTCGTGTTGGCGGCATCGAAGCCAAACACCGTCGAACTGCCTACGGCATCAACGGGATCCGGGCTGGAAACCTCAACGGGGTCGGCGACGGGCTGTGGATCGGCTGTCACGGCAGCCGACTTCTCCGACGTGTCGGTGACCGTCTCGGTCGAGGACTTTGAATCCTCTTCTGTCGATGTGGCGTCGGGCGACTGAGTGCCCTTCCCCGTGGTCGCGTGCTTGTCGGCATGCGACGACTTGGCTTCGGGGGCGTCTGTTCCATCGGGCTGAGAATCGGCGACTTTGGAAGTCGTTGCTGTGTCCGCAGCCGCTGAGTCATCGGACGCCGGCGTTTCAGGCTCGGACTTCTTGTCGTCGGTAGCGCGAGAGCCCGGCTTCTTCGGGGCGTGGACCTGGTCGCCGGACGAAGTCGATGCCGATGCTGCGGAGGAGGCGGTGGCGGCGGGTTTGCCCGAATCTTCGTCAGCCTGCGCGATACCCGACCCGCCGACGAACGCGGCCCCGAGCGCGACACTGACCGTGATCGCGCCCGCACCCAGCCAGTTGTATGGCTGCAAATGGCGCGATGGTCTCGCGCGATGGCGGCCGCCTCCGTTTCGACGGGCACTCGAGCGAGCCTGAGATGAATGTGCGGCCATGGGCAAATCCCCGTTCGTTAGGGCAGTGCGGGTCGGAGTCGCGTTTATTTACCACGGCGCAGGTTTGACGTAGGCGCAAATAAGATAAGTGTGAGCAAGACCAAGATCAGATTCACGGACTACGCACTGAAACCGCAGCTCAAGCGAATACGCGGCCGTCGGATTTCATCTCGGAGACGGGGTGGCTGGCCGGTGATCGCGGCCTCGACATCTTCGCCGCGACGGCCTGAGCGAACTTCTCGCGAGGTCTTCAGTGTCGAGAAGTGGCGCCATCGACCTGCTCGAACAGGCGGTTGGCTTTTGGCGGTGGCGGAGGGATTTGAACCCTCGGACGGGGGTTACCCGTCACACGCTTTCGAGGCGTGCTCCTTAGGCCGCTCGGACACGCCACCGTGTGGCAGCTTACCGGCCGACGACCGCCCTAATCCAATCGCTGCTTCGCGAAGAACGCCTCGAGCGGCGCAGCGCACTCGGAAGCCAGCACTCCGCCGCGCACCTCGGGCCGGTGCGTGAGCCGACGGTCGCGCACCACGTCCCACAGCGATCCCACCGCGCCGGTCTTCGGTTCCCATGCGCCGAACACCAACCGTGACACCCGCGCCAACACCAATGCGCCGGCGCACATCGTGCACGGCTCCAC
>Ga0068863_100000471_pt1 | contig 41177 bp, 35 predicted proteins | sample KBSSwiS62_FD_66596 | JGI IMG/M metagenome (GOLD analysis project Ga0068863, IMG submission 66596) | Switchgrass rhizosphere microbial communities from Kellogg Biological Station, Michigan, USA - KBS Switchgrass S6-2 | ecosystem: Host-associated > Plants > Roots > Rhizosphere > Soil ... | reverse complement strand
TGACGGCGCAGGGGAGGGCGCTCAGCGCCCGGACCAGGCGGAGCCGGGGTCCCTGCCGGATCGCCGAAGGCGATCTGGGAGGTCTGCGAAGGGCGCTGCGCCGGGTTCCGGCCGACCGCCGCTCAGCGACCGTTGGGGCCGGTGCAGCCAGGCTGGCCGATCGCTCAGACGTTGACGCCGTAGTCCTGGGCGATGCCGCGCAGGCCGGTGGCGTAGCCCTGGCCGACAGCGCGGAACTTCCAGTCGGCGCCGTGCCGGTAGACCTCACCGAAGATCATCGCGGTCTCCGTCGAGGCGTCCTCGGACAGGTCGTAGCGGGCGATCTCGCTGCCGCCGAACTCGTTGACGATCCGGATGAACGCGTTGCGCACCTGGCCGAAGCTCTGCTGGCGCGACTCGGCGTCGTAGATCGACACCGGGAACACGATCTTGTCGACGTCGGTCGGCAGACTGGCAAGGTTGACCTTCACCTGCTCGTCGTCTCCCTCCCCGGCGCCGGTGAGGTTGTCGCCCTGGTGCTCAATCGCGCCGTCCGGGCTGCGCAGGTTGTTGAAGAAGACGAAGTACTGGTCGGAGACCACCCGGCCATCGGCGCGGCAGGCGATGGCGCTCGCGTCGAGGTCGAAGTCCGAACCGGTCGTGGTCCGGGCGTCCCAGCCGAGGCCGACGACGATGCTCGTGAGGCCCGGCGCCTCCTTCGACAACGAGACGTTGCCGCCCTTGCTGAGGCTGACTCCCACTTTGTTCCTCCCGCTGTCTGTGCGGACGGGGCCTCGGCGCCCCGAGCACCCTTACCCCGGCTCTCGCTGCCGGCGCGAGCGGCAGCCTACTGCCCATAGTCGGGCGCCCCGGGCAGTCGCCCGGCGCGGCCGCCCCGCACCGGCATCTGATGAGCCATACGAATGATGCGGGGCCGGAAGTTCCCACGCTTCTCGGCGCGCCCGGCGCCGAATGCCGAACGTCTCGAGCCCGGGGTCCCGCGCCGGGCACCAGATCGGAAATCTGTCACAACCAGTCACGTTCTCGCGCCGTCCGCATCGCGGCGGGACCGGCGAAAGCCGCGGCCGGAAGGGCCCGATCGTGGCCGGGACCGCAGATTACCGACGCCTTACCCGGCGCCGCGGTCCCGCCCCGGCACGAAGGTCTCAGGCGACGCCCACCGCTCCTTCGACACGCGCGCGTTACCCCCGAACGCCCCGCTCGTAAACAGCGCGGGTGGTTCTCGCCGCGGGGGCGACCGGGGCTGGCGGGTGCGACACCGCCTGGGCGCGGCCGGGCCCGCGCGGCCGGCCGGCCGGCCCGGCGGCGCCTCCGCCCGAAGGTGGGGTCCGCAGGGCAATTCCAGGTGAACGCCCTGCTCGGGCGCCCCGGCGCGCGGTCATCGGCGCGGCGAGCGCGCCCGCTCAGGACCCCGTCGGCGGACACTGTGCCGCACGGGGTTTCCCAGACCCAACCTGGGAACATCGACCACGGGTCAACCGTGCGGGCGGGCGGAACGCGCACAGGGTCGACCCCACCGGGTCACCACATTGGATCGTCCGGTGGTCTCACGCAGTTCACGTTGGGGTATCGCCATTTGCCATCTCGGAGGCGGATCATTGGTGCCGTGGTTCGCCTGGATAAGGTCGCAACGATGATCGGACGTTCAGTAGGCCGGGTCGTCATCTCTGACGTCACCCCGGCCGTCTCGTGTGGCCGCTGGCCGTCGCGCGCGGTGATCGGGGAAACCATCACCGTGGGCGCAACCGTGTTTCGGGAAGGTCACGACCTCATCGGGGTGAACGCTGTGTTGTCCGGCCCGGACGGGCTTGGCACACAGTTCACCCGGATGCGGATGGTGGCCGCCGGAACTGATCGTTATGAAGCCGACCTGACCGTCACCACCGAGGGGCTTTGGGGCTTCCGGATCGAGGCGTGGAGCGATCCCGTCGCGACGTGGGTGCACGGCATCGAGCTGAAGGTCGGCGCCGGCCAGAGCGCCGACGAGCTCGCCGTCGACTTCGAGGACGGCGCCCGGCTGCTGCTGCGCGCGCTGCCTGGGGTGCCCGAGGGCGAACGGGCGGCGGTCGCGCGCGCGGCGGCGGCGCTGCGCGATGACCGGGTCGAGGATCCGCACGAGCGGATCGCGCTGGCATGTGCCCCGGAGCTGACCGATCTGCTGGATCGCCACCCGCTGCGTGAGCTCATCACCCGCTCCGCGCTGCACCGGGTCTGGGTCGACCGGACCCGCGCGCTGTACGGCAGTTGGTACGAGTTCTTCCCGCGCTCGGAGGGCGCCTCGCTGAACCCGCCGCGCTCGGGAACGTTCCTGACCGCCGCCGAGCGGCTGCCCGCCATCGCGGACATGGGCTTCGACGTGGTGTACCTGCCGCCCATTCACCCGATCGGCGAGGTCAACCGCAAGGGGCCCAACAACACGCTGACCCCCGGCCCGGACGACCCGGGCTCGCCGTGGGCGATCGGCAGCGAGCACGGCGGGCACGACGCGGTGCACCCGGACCTGGGCACCCTCGAGGACTTCGACCTGTTCGTCTCGCGGGCCCGCTCGCTCGGCATGGAGGTCGCGCTCGACCTGGCGCTGCAGTGCGCGCCGGACCACCCGTGGGCCAAGCGGCACCCGGAATGGTTCACCGTGCGCTCCGACGGCTCGATCGCCTACGCCGAGAACCCGCCGAAGAAGTATCAGGACATATATCCGCTGAACTTCGACTCGGATCCGGACGGCATCTACCAGGAGATCCTGCGGGTAGTGCGACACTGGACGGCCCATGGCGTGCGTATATTCCGGGTGGACAACCCACACACGAAGCCGGTCGAGTTCTGGGAGTGGCTCATCCGGGAGGTGAAGGCGACGGAGCCGGACGTGCTGTTTCTCGCCGAGGCGTTCACCCGCCCCGCGATGATGCACACCCTGGCGAAGGTCGGCTTCACCCAGTCGTACACCTATTTCACCTGGCGAAACGCGAAGTGGGAGCTGGAGGAGTACGCGAAGGAGCTCGTCGACGCCGGTTACTACATGCGGCCGAACTTCTTCGTCAACACCCCGGACATCCTGACGGAGTACCTCCAGCACGGCGGCCCGGCCGCGTTCCGGATCCGCGCGGCGCTCGCGGCGACGATGTCGCCGACCTGGGGCGTCTACTCGGGGTACGAGCTGTACGAGCGGGTCGCCGTCCGGCCGGGCAGCGAGGAGTACCTCGACTCGGAGAAGTACCAGTACCGGCCACGGGACTGGGCGGCAGCCGAGCGCGACAGGGTGACCATGGCGCCCTACCTGCGCCGGCTCAACGAGATCCGGCGCGCCCACCCGGCGCTGCACTGGCTGCGCAACCTGCGCATCCATCACTCGGACAGCGCCGAGATCATCGCCTATTCGAAGCGGTCCGGAACGGGACCGGACGCCGACGTGGTGATCGTCGTCGTCAACGTTGATCCGCATGCAGCTCGGGAGACCACCGTGCGACTTGACATGCCCGCCCTCGGTCTCGAGTGGTGGGACACCTTCGACGTCCGGGATGAGATCACCGGCGCGACCTACACCTGGGGCCAGGAGAACTACGTCCGTCTCGACCCGTCGGTCGAGCCCGCCCACATCTTCACGCTGGCACGGCGGTCATGACGATGGACGGGGGGAGCTCGGGGGGCGACGAGCAGCCGGAATCGGGGCACGAAGCCGAGGTGGGCCCGGAGTCCGGAGCCGAGCCGCTGCTCGGCGACCGGCTCACCAGTGACCCGCTCTGGTACAAGCGCGCGGTCTTCTACGAGGTGCTGATCCGGGGCTTCGCCGACTCCAACGGTGACGGCACCGGCGACATCCGTGGGCTGATCGGCAAGCTCGACTACTTGCACTGGCTCGGCGTCGACTGCCTCTGGCTGCTGCCGATCTACGAGTCGCCACTCAAGGACGGCGGCTACGACATCTCGGACTACTTCCAGGTGCTGCCGGAGTTCGGGAACATCGGCGACTTCGTCGAGCTGGTCGAGGAGGCGCACAAGCGCGGCATCCGGATCATCGCCGACCTGGTGATGAACCACACCTCCGACCAGCACCCCTGGTTCCAGGCGTCGCGCTCCGACCCGGACGGCCCGTACGGGGACTTCTACGTCTGGTCGGACACGGACGACCGCTACCCGGACGCCCGGATCATCTTCGTCGACACGGAGAAGTCGAACTGGACCTGGGACGCGGTGCGGGGCCAGTACTACTGGCACCGCTTCTTCTCCCACCAGCCGGACCTGAACTTCGACAACCCGGACGTCCAGGACGCCATGGTGGAGGTTCTGCGTTTCTGGCTCGACCTCGGGATCGACGGCTTCCGGCTCGACGCGGTGCCCTACCTCTATGTCCGGGACGGCACGAACGGCGAGAACCTGCCGGAGACGCACGACTACCTGCGCCGGGTGCGCAAGGAGATCGATGCCAAGTACGCCGACCGCGTCATGCTCGCCGAGGCGAATCAGTGGCCGTCGGACGTCGTCGAGTACTTCGGCAACGACGACGAGTGCCACATGGCGTTCCACTTCCCGCTGATGCCGCGCATCTTCATGGCGGTCCGCCGGGAGTCGCGCTATCCGATCTCGGAAATCCTCGCGCAGACGCCGGCGATCCCGCCGAACTGCCAGTGGGGCATCTTCCTGCGCAACCACGACGAGCTCACCCTCGAGATGGTGACCGACGAGGAACGCGACTACATGTACGCCGAGTACGCGAAGGACCCGCGTATGAAGGCGAACATCGGCATCCGCCGCCGGCTCGCCCCGCTGCTGGACAACAGCCGCGACCAGATGGAGCTGTTCACCTCGCTGCTGCTCTCGCTGCCCGGCTCGCCGGTGCTGTACTACGGCGACGAGATCGGCATGGGCGACAACATCTACCTGGGCGACCGGGACGGCGTGCGCACGCCGATGCAGTGGTCGCCGGACCGCAACGGCGGCTTCTCGACCGCCGACCCGGCCCGCCTCTACCTCCCGCCGATCATGGACCCGGTCTACGGGTACCAGGGGCTGAACGTCGAGGCCGGCCAGCGCCTGTCGACGTCGTTCCTGTCCTGGACCAAGCGGATGATCGAGGTCCGCAAGCGTCACCCCGTCTTCGGCCTCGGTGACTTCGAGGAGTTGGCCGCGTCCAACCCGTCGGTCTTCGCCTACGTGCGGACCCGCGGTGACGACCGGGTGCTCTGCGTCGCGAACCTCTCCCGCTTCGCCCAGCCGGTCGAGCTGGACCTGCGCCGCTTCGAGGGACTGGTCCCGGTGGAGCTGCTCGGCCGGGTGCACTTCCCGCCGATCGGGGAGCTGCCCTACCTGCTCACGCTGCCCGGCCACGGCCACTACTGGTTCGCGCTCAACGCCGCCGGAGAGTTCGCTCCTTAGCGACCGTGGCCGCCGGGCATGCGAAGGAAGATCATTTTCGCATGCCCTTTGGCCCTCTCGACGGACTGCCTCGGCTGATGGTTCCGGCCCCCTGTCGCGCCGCGCGAGAGGGGGCCGGTCGCTTGGCCACTCCGACCGGCTCTGACCGGCTCTGACCGGCTCTGACCGGCGGCCCGGCGCACCGGGCGGCCACCGCAGCCCAACACGGCCACAGCGCAGGCGCCAGATCACCAGCCGAAGGAGGCGCGACGCCACAGCCGGGCAAATCGGTTCAACAAGCGCTATCTACTTCCCGATGCGTCCGTTAGGTTGACCGGAAAGGTTTCCCCCGGCCGGTGTTTCGCACACCCGGCCAGCCGGGAACTCGACTAGTCAGGCGAGCTTCGTGGCGAACCGTCCACGACTGTCCACCGAACGGCCGCCGGCCGTTCCCTGCCGCATCGTGGGTTCTTCGACGGGCGGAGCTGGCTCGGTGGCCGATCCCGGCCGCCGGTCTTGCTCGGCCACCCGGGGGAACCACTGAACTAACCGAACTGAACTGAACAGCGCCAGATCTGTTGGAAAGCCCGGCGAACCAGGCCCGCTGCTCCTCCGACCACGGCTCTCCGGCTGCACGGACGTCACCGGGTGACCGGCATCCGCCGGCACGCGCCTCGACCGCGCAGTCCATGGCACCGAGACATTTGTAGGTCTCCGGTCGCGCGATCCACGAGCCGATCGCACGGCCGCAGGCCCGAGGGAGGTCCGACCGTGCGAGACCATGCCGAGCTCACGTCGCTGTTGGCCGACTGGCTGCCCAGGCAGCGCTGGTTCGCGGGCAAGGGGCGTCCCGACGCGCGGGTCTGGATCGTGCGGGACGTCCCCATCTCCGACCTGCTGCGGCACCTGATCGTCGAGGTGCGCTACTCCGACGGGGGGCGCAGCGACCAGTATCAGGTGCCACTGGTGATCCGGCCGGACGCGCCGTACGGCCACTCGTCGTTCCTGGTGGGTGAGGTACCGGGTGGGCTGGTGTACGACGGGCTGCACGACGTCGACGGCAGCGCCGCGATCCTCGACTTCCTCTCCGCCGACCGCCGGCACGGCACGCTCGTCGCCCATTCGGCGGCGCCGCTGTCCCAGCTGCCGGCCCATTCGGTCGGCGCCGAACAGTCGAACACCTCGATCGTGTACGGCGAGGAGTACATCCTCAAGGTCTTTCGCCGCCTGTGGCCCGGGATCAATCCCGACCTGGAGGTCACCAGGGCGCTGGCCGCCGCCGGCAGCACGCACGTCGCCCGCCCGCTGGCCTGGCTGGACGGCGGGCTGCCCCGCACCGACAGCGCCGAACCGGACAGCCCGGCGACCCCGGACAGCGCGGCCGACACGGACACCATCACCACGTTCGCGTTCATGCAGGAGTTCCTGCGTACCGGCACCGAAGGCTGGAAGCTCGCGCTCACCAGTGTCCGGGACCTCTACGCCGAGGGGGACCTGCGCGCGGACGAGGTCGGCGGCGACTTCGCGAGCGAGTCCGAACGGCTGGGCGCGGCGACCGCCGAGGTACACACCCTGCTGGCCAAGTGCTTCCCCACCGCCCACGTCGACGAGGAGGCGCTGCGGGCCACCGCCCTCGGCCTGCACGGAAGGCTTGACGCGGCGCTGGCCGGGGTTCCCGAGCTCGGCCCGCACGAAGGCGGCGCGCGCGCCGCCTTCGACGCGCTGGCCGGCGCGACCACGGCCGCCCCCTATCAGCGGGTACACGGCGACCTGCACCTCGGCCAGGTGCTGCGCACCGAGACCGGCTGGGTGCTGTTCGACTTCGAGGGCGAGCCGGCCCGGCCGGTGCCGGAGCGCCGGCGGCTCGACTCCCCGCTGCGTGACATCGCCGGCATGCTGCGCTCGTTCGACTACGCGGCCCAGTCGATGCTGCTGGAACGCGCCGACGAACCGGGGCTGGCCGGCCGGGCCCGTGAGTGGGCCGACCGCAACCGCGACGCCTTCCTGGCGGGCTACCAGTCCGCCAGTGGCCTCGACCTGGCGGCCCACGCCGTCGAGCTGCGCGCCTACGAGCTCGACAAGGCCGTCTACGAGGTGCTTTACGAGGCCCGGCACCGACCGTCGTGGGTCGGGATCCCGCTCGGCGCGGTCCGCCGGCTCACCGCCCTGCGCCCGCCGCTCGCGTCGGGATCGGCGGCGGCCTGAGTTCGCCGCGGACGGAGCTCAGCGCAGACACCTGACACGCAGCACGCAGCCGACGCAGTGGCAAGCGTGGTAGTGAGCCAGGCGGCGACCAGGGGTGACGGTGATCGGGCGGGGCGGTGACCGGGGTGAAGGGTGTGAGGGGAACATGGTGACGCAAGCCGCACGAGGGAGCTGTAGTGATCGACATTGACGACGGTCGCCCGAGGTCAGCGAAGGACGGCCAGGCTCTTGCCCAAAGGCCGGTCCTCGCGCCGCCGCCCGACGTCGACCTGCCCCGAGGCGACCTCGACCGACTGGTGAGCGGCCGCCACCATGAGCCACACGCCATCCTGGGCGCTCACCCGGCGAACGGCTGGACGATCGTGCGCGCGCTGCGCCCGGACGCCGTCAGCGTCGTCGTGGTGGTCGGCGACGAGCGACACGAGGCGGTCCGGCTGCACTCCGGTGGGGTCTTCGCGGTCGCCGTCCCCGGCGACCCGCTGCCCGACTACCGCCTCGAGGTGACCTACCCCGACTCCCGCTACCTGGTCGACGACCCGTACCGCTACCTGCCGACCGTCGGTGAGGTCGACCTGCACCTGATCGCCGAGGGCCGCCACGAGCGGCTGTGGACCGTGCTCGGCGCGCACGTGCGGCACTATTCCGCCGCGGACGGCCGGGTCGTCACCGGCGTGAGCTTCGCCGTCTGGGCGCCGAACGCGCGCGGCGTACGGGTCGTCGGCGACTTCGACTTCTGGGACGGCCGCGCCTACCCGCTGCGCTCGCTGGGGCACACCGGCGTCTGGGAGCTGTTCGTCCCCGGCGTCGAGGCGGGCACCCGCTACAAGTACGAGATCCTCGGCTTCGACGGCGTGTGGCGCCAGAAGGCCGACCCGATGGCCACGCACACCGAGACGCCGCCGGCGACCGCCAGCGTCGTGTTCGAGTCGGGCTACGCCTGGTCCGACGAGGCCTGGCTGGCCGAGCGCGCCGCCACCCCCTGGCACGCCGCGCCGGTCTCCGTCTACGAGGTGCACCTGGGCTCCTGGCGCCGCGGCCTGTCCTACCGGCAGCTCGCGAGCGAGCTGGTTGACTACGTACGCGGTGCGGGCTTCACCCACGTCGAGTTCCTGCCGGTCGCCGAGCATCCGTTCGGCGGTTCCTGGGGCTACCAGGTGTCGGCCTACTACGCGCCGACCTCCCGGTTCGGCAGCCCGGACGACTTCCGGTTCCTCGTCGACGCGCTGCACCAGGCCGGCATCGGCGTGCTGGTCGACTGGGTGCCGGCGCACTTCCCGCGGGACAACTGGGCGCTCGGCCGGTTCGACGGGACCCCGCTTTACGAGCACGGCGACCCGCGCCGCGGCGAGCACCCGGACTGGGGCACCTTCGTCTTCGACTTCGGCCGCGTCGAGGTACGCAACTTCCTGGTCGCGAACGCTCTCTACTGGTTCGAGGAGTTCCACATCGACGGGCTGCGGGTCGACGCCGTCGCCTCGATGCTCTACCTCGACTACTCCCGCGCGGCCGGTGAATGGATTCCGAACATCCACGGTGGCCGGGAGAACCTCGACGCAGTGTCCTTCCTGCAGGAGGTCAACGCGACGGTCTACCGCAAGGCGCCGGGCGCGATGATGATCGCCGAGGAGTCGACAGCCTGGCCGGGGGTCACCCGGCCGACGCACCTGGGCGGGCTGGGTTTCGGCTTCAAATGGAACATGGGCTGGATGCACGACACGCTCGACTACCTGTCCAAGGCGCCCATCTACCGGATGTACCACCACAACCAGGTCACGTTCTCGCTGGTCTACGCCTTCTCCGAGAACTACGTGCTGCCGTTCAGCCATGACGAGGTGGTGCACGGCAAGGGCTCCCTGCTGCGCAAGATGCCGGGCGACCGCTGGCAGCAGCTGGCCAACCTGCGGGCGCTGTACGCCTACATGTGGGCGCACCCGGGCAAGCAGCTGCTGTTCATGGGCAGCGAGTTCGCCCAGGACCGGGAGTGGGACGAGTCGACCACGCTCGACTGGCATCACCTCGACGACCCCGGCCACCAGGGCGTCAACCGTCTGGTCACGGACCTGAACCACGTCTACCGGGCGACGCCGGCGCTGTGGGCCCGGGACAACGACCCGAGCGGCTTCGGCTGGATCGACGCGAACGACGCCGAGAACAACGTCCTGTCGTTCCTGCGCTTCGGCGACCCCGCCGACGCGAGCGCGGCGGGCGCCGCCGACAGGCCGACGATCCTCGCCTGCGTCACCAACTTCGCGGGCACCCCGCATTACGGCTACCGCCTCGGCCTGCCCAGGGCCGGTCGCTGGCGCGAGGTGCTGAACACCGACGCGAGCACCTACGGCGGCGCCGGCCAGGGCAACCTCGGCGGGGTCACAGCCACCGCCGAGCCGCACCACGGCCAGCCCGCCTCAGCTTCCCTCACTCTCCCCGCCCTCGCCACCATCTGGTTCGCCTATGAGCCCGACGGCGACCAGCGGCCGGCGCGTTAGCGGCGACAGCCGAGCGCAACGCATGCACCACCGGGGACGGCACAATGCAACCGGGCCGCCGCTCCAACCACCACCAACCGCGGCCACCAGTTCAACGGCCACGGCGAGTCAGGGGCAGGAGGGCGCTGTTCGCCCCAGCACCCTTCCGGCCGCTTTCGCGTGGAAAGCGGCCACTTAGAACAGGGCGGCGGCGAGGGCTCGGCGGGCGGGGGGGACGGCCGGGTCCGCGTCGCCGAGGGCCTGGAAGAGGCCGACGAGGTGGGAGCGGACCTTCTCCCGGTCGTCGCCGCTGGTCCGCCGCACGAGCGCGACCAGCTGGCGGAACGCCTCCTCGATCTGGCCCTGCCGCACGATCATCAGATCGGCCGCGACCAGCGCGGCGTCGATGTCGTCCGGGTTGGCCGCCAGGCGTCGGCGCAGGTCGGCGGGGTCGACACCGCTGACCCGCTCCAGCAGAGTGACGCGGGCGAGCCCCAGGGTCGCCTCCGGGTCGGCCGGCGCCTCGGCGAGCCGGGCCCGGTAGGCCGCGACCGCCGCGGGCAGATCACCGCGTTCGACGGCCTCATCGGCCGCCGCGAGGTTCGCGTCGCGGGCCGGGGCGCCGCCCTCGGGCAGCCCACCGAAGGCCTCGGCGACCAGCTCCAGCAGCTGGTCGAGCCAGCCGCGCACCTCACGCTCGGGCAGCGCGCCGGTGAACTCGCCGATGATCCGGCCGCCGACGACCGCCTTCACCGCCGGGATGCCCTGCACCTGCGCGGCCTGCGCAAGGCCTGGGTTGGCGTCGACGTCGATCTTCGCCAGCACCCAGCGGCCGCCGTCGGCCTGGGCGAGCCGCTCCAGGATCGGGCTGAGCTGCTTGCAGGGGCCGCACCACGAGGCCCAGAAGTCCAGCACTACCGGGACCTGCATGGACCGGTTGACGACGTCCTCGGCGAAGGTCTCCTCAGTGACGTCGATGACCAGCGGACCGGTGGCGCCCGTGCCGGGACCGCCGGCGGGCTGGGGCGGCGCGGGCCGGGCGGCCACGGGCGGCGCGGCCGGCTTCGGGTCGAGCGGCACGGCGCCCGCCAACCGCAGCCCGCCGAGCCGGTCCGGGAGCGGGCCGGCCTGGCCGCGCGGGGACTGCCCACGGGCCGGCCGGGCGCCTGCGGCGGGCGGTGGGACTGGAGGCCTACGTTGCATACCCACCATCGTGACATCTCCCCCGGCGAGTGGACCGAGCCGGACACGAGTGTTTTCCGGATCGTCGACCCGCCGGCCCATGCCGCCGGGCCAGCCCGGCTGCGCCGCGCGGCCGCGCCGCGGTGCCAGGGACGGGCCGAGGGCCGGCTCAGTGCCACCGCTGCCACTCCGTCGGCTGCCTGCTCCAGCCCGCCCTCACGACCTCCGAGATCACAGACCTCCGAGATCACAGACCTCCGAGATCGACTTCGTCGATCCCGCAGGGACCCCGTTCGTCGATCCCGCAGGGACCCGGTCGCTCCGGCGAGACGACCTCCCAGATCGGCTTCGCCGATCCGGCAGGGACCCCGTCCGCACGCCGCCTCCTGCCTGTCAGGCCTGGGCGGCGGGCCCCAGATGGCGTTCGATGGTTGCCACCTTGGCATGCAGCGCGTCGACCACGCCCGGGCGAATGTCCGCCTTGAGCACCAGGCTGACCCGGCCCCCGCCGGCGGCCACCGCCTCGGTCGCCCGGCGCACGACGTCCATGACCTCGTCCCACTCGCCCTCGATGGTCGTGAACATCGAGGTGGTCTCGTTTGGCAGACCGCTGGCCCGGACCACCCGGACGGCCTCGGCCACCTGGGCGCCGACGTCCTCGCCGGCACCGATCGGGGTCACGCTGAAGGCGACAAGCATGAATGACGGGATATCACGCCCCGGGCGGCACCGTCGTCGCGGCGGCCCGGCCGGTGACGGAGGCCGCTGTCGACCACTTCGCGTGCCTCGGTGGACATCGCCATCACGATGCGCTAGCGATAAATTACCGGCAGCCACCTATCCCACACACTCCGCTCGCCTCGACTCCGGAGACGATATGGGACATAACGGTAGCTTCACGCTGAACTCGCCACGATAGCACATGGTCACTCAGGGTCGAGCGTGACGCTACGGCTGACCTTGCCACGCAAACCCGCCACAACGCCGGATGGAGGCACGCCCTACCATTGGCCGCCGTGGGACGGACACGGGTCGCGTGCGCCTGCCGAGGCATCTCGGCGGGTGCTGGAACGCGCCGCCGTCCCCCCGAGCCGCCCCCGGCCGCCCTCCGGCGGCGCCGGCGGACCGACGGGATGTGGGCCAGGTGAGCACCCGTACGCTGTTGGACGCGCTGAACGACCTCGTCGTTGTCGTCGGCGCGGACGGGCGCCTGCTCGACGTCGGCGCGGCCGCGCGCGCCTTCCTCGGCGACCGGCTGGCCGGCGCCAGCGACCTGCGCGACCTGGCCGACGTCGTCGAGCCGGCCTCCCGGGTGCCGGCCGACACCGTGCTGACAGCGCTCGCCGGGTCAGGCGAGTGGCGCGGCGCCGCGAACCTCCTGGACATGGCGGGCAACTCGGTGCCGTTCGACGTGACCGTCCGGGCCGACCGGGCCGGCTGGGTGGTCGTCGTCGCGCGCGACATCACCGACCGCCAGGCCAGGGCCGCCGCCCAGCGCGACTCCCGGGCCAAGGACGAGTTCATGGCGCGGCTCGGCCACGAGCTGCGCACCCCGCTGAACGCCATGCTCGGCTTCGCCCAGCTGCTGGAGCTGGAGCCGCTGCCGAACAACCTGCTCGACGACGTCCAGCGCATCATCACCGGCGGCCGCCACATGCAGGCGATCATCGACGACGTGCTGGACCTGGCCCGGCTGCGTGCCGGTCGCGGCGACATCATGAAGGCGCCGGTCAACATCCTGGACATCGTCGAGGGCGTCGTCGAGCTGGTCGAGCCGCTCGCCCAGCGCCGCGGCATCCGCCGGGTGATCTACCCGTCCGAGCCGCTGGTCGCCGACGCGGACCGCCGCCGCCTCTGGCAGGTACTGCTCAACCTCATCGGCAACGCGCTGAAGTACGGCCGCGAGGGCGGCACCGTCCGGGTCGGCATCGTCCCGGTGACGGGCGGGCGGCTGCGCATCGAGGTCGAGGACGACGGCCAGGGCCTGCCGCCGGACGCGATGAGCCGCCTGTTCCGCCCGTTCGAACGGCTCGGCGCCGAGCAGACCAGGATCGAGGGCAGCGGCCTCGGTCTCGCACTCTCGCACGCGCTGGTGACAGCGATGGGCGGCGTGCTGACGGCCGCGAGCCGGTACGGGGTCGGCAGCGTGTTCGCGGTGGTGCTGGACGCGGTCGACGTCCGCTACCCACACCCCGACCCGGACCAGGACCCGTTCCCGCCCGGGATCGGCGGGCGCATCCCGGCCGACGCCACCATGCGGGTGGTGCACGTCAGCGGCGACCCGGCGACCCGGGCGCAGGTCACCCGGACGCTGGGCCGGGCGTTCGGCGCCGACACGGTCAGCGTCCCCCGGGGCGCGCTCACGCTCGACGCGGTCCACCGCGCCCAGCCCGATCTCATCATGATCGACCAGAATCTGCCGGACACCACCGCGGGCGACCTGCTCGCCCACCTGGCGGGCGACCCGAAGGCCGGCTCGATTCCCACCGTGATCCTGTCCGCGGCCGACGACGCCGCCGAGGCGCTGCGCCTGCGCCAAGCGGGCGCGCGCGACGTCCTCGCCTCCCCCATGGACACCGGCGCCCTGGTCATTGCCGTCAAGACGGCCGCGAACGCTCCGCCCAGCGACCCGCCGGTCCCCAATCATCCGCCGACGGCCCCCCACCAGGTCGCCCCCCAGTACCCGGCCACCAGCCAGTACCCGAACTGACGACCGGGCCTCGACCTTCAAGCCGACTTGTCAGGCCCAGTGCGCGCTATAGCGCCCGATCGGCTTGACAGCTCACCTCGCCGCCTACCCCCGCCCACATCCGCAGCCACCCACTGCCCCGCAGACCTCGGCAACCACCGACTTGTCAGGCCCAGCGCGCCATGGTGCCCGTCGCGCTGACAGGCCGATGGTCTGGGCGGCTATCGGCGGTCGGGTCGCCTCAGCGCGGTGGGGCGTCGCGGTGGAGCTCGAAGTCCGCGAAGTCGAAGCCCGGCGCCACCACGCAGCCGACCAAGACGGCCTCGTCGTCCAGCGGGCGGGCGGTCTGCCAGTGACCGGCCGGAACCACGGCCTGCAAAGCGTCGCCAGCCGTCGGGTCCGGGCCCAGGATGACCTGCTCACCGGACGCCGGGTCGACCGCCGGGCCGCCGAGGGTGAGGGCGAGCCGGCCGCCACCCTGCCACAGCCAGATCTCGGCGGAGGCCACCCGGTGCCAGGCGGAGACCTCGCCGGGCTGCAGCAGGAACAGGATCGACGTGGCCACCGGCCGGCTGCCGCCGTGCGCCGGGATCTCGTCGGGACTCGCCCAGGTGCGCCGGTACCAGCCGCCCTCCGGGTGCGCGGCGAGCCCCAGCGCGGCGATCAGCGGATGCTGGCCGCCCGCCCCGGAACCGCCCACCTCGGGGCCGCTGTCGCCGGGACCGCGCACGTCGGAGCCGCTGATGGCACTACCTTCCTCTCGCACGGGAATCTCCGGGGAACCCTTCGGTCGCTTGTCCTGCGAGGACTGAGGTGAGACGGCGTCCTCGGAGGTGCCCGGCGCAGGCCTCACCCGGCGACCCCCGACCGGCCGGTGAGGGCATCGATCAGCCGATCGGCGGCTGTCCACGGGTCGAGCCGGCCCGCGACGACCTGCTCGGCCAGCCCGCCGACGTGCGCACGGGCATCGCCGAAGCGGGCGCGCAGCCCGGCGAGGGCGAGTTGCTCGATCTCGTCGGCCACCCGCCCGGCCCGGCGGCGCGCCAGCTCGCCGCTGGCCTCCAGCCACGCGCGGTGCGCCGCGACGGCCTCGACGACGTCGGCCACGCCCGTCCCCTCGGCAGCCACGGTCCGGACCACCTTCGGGACCCAGCGCCCGCCGGCCGCGATGGCGGCCTCCCTGCCGGCGGCGGAACCGCCGGTCACGGCCCCGCCGGTGGCCGCGGCCCGGCTGGTATCCCGGTGCGGCCCGGTGCCGGCGGCGAGCCGGACCATGGCCGTCAGGTCCCGGTAGGTGTCGTCGGCGCCCGGGCGGTCGGCCTTGTTGACGACCAGCACGTCCGCGATCTCCAGGATGCCGGCCTTGGCCGCCTGGATGCCGTCGCCCATGCCGGGCGCGAGCAGCACCAGCGTCGTGTCGGCCAGCGAGGCGATGTCCACCTCGGCCTGGCCGACGCCGACCGTCTCAATGATCACGACGTCGTAGCCGGCGGCGTCCAGCACCCGCAACGCCTGCGGCGTCGCCCAGGACAGCCCGCCCAGGTGGCCCCGCGAGGCCAGGGAGCGGATGTAGACGTCCGGGTCGGTCGTGTGAACGGTCATCCGCACCCGGTCGCCCAGCAGCGCCCCGCCGGTGAACGGCGACGACGGGTCGACCGCGAGCACTCCGACGCGGCGGCCGGCGGCCCGGAACGCGGCGACGAGCGCGGACGTGGACGTCGACTTGCCGACCCCGGGCGCGCCGGTGATGCCGATGATCTCGGCCCGCCCGGCGCGCGGCGCGAGCAGCCGGGAGATTTCACGCAGCCACGGCGAGCCGTCCTCGACCATCGAGATCAGCCGGGCCACCGCGCGCGGAGCCCGGTCCTCGACGGCCGCCGCTACCAACGCCTCGGGACTAGCGAACGCCCCGCGAGCCGACCGCGGGGCCGGAGTGGTCACGCTGATCGTCGTCTCCAGTGGTCGGGACCCGCCGCGCCCGGAAACCGTTCCGGCCAGCCGCTGCCCCCTCAGGCGCGACCGGCCGGGCGCGGTGTTCGGCGAAGGTCACATGTACCAGTGCCGTCCCCGCCAGACTTCATCCGTCTCGCCGTCAGCGCCACTGTCGCCCTCAAGTGGTCGTATTCGGGCCGAATCACGACCACTTGAGGGCACTCGCGGCGATCATGCGTGCCGGGCGGCGGGAAGCGCCCTGGGGAGGCGCGGGTCAGTACGGCCGCTGCCACTCCGTCGGCTGCGTGCTCCGGCCTTGCCCTCACGACCTCCGAAATCGCCGACCTCCCAGATCGGCTTCGCCGATCCGGCAGGAACCCTGTCGCCGATTCGGCAGGAACCCCGTCGCTCCGGCGAGACGACCTCCCAGATCGGCTTCGCCGATCCGGCAGGGACCCCGTCCGCACGCCGCCTCCTGCGTGTCAGTACCACCGCTGCCACTCCGTCGGCTGCATGCTCCGGCCTCGCCCTCGCTACGCTCCGGCGAGACCGGAGCACGCCGCCTCCTGCGTGTCAGGAGGCGGCTGGCACCTTGAGGATGAGCGCGTCGCCCTGGCCGCCGCCGCCGCACAGGCCGGCGGCACCGACGCCGCCGCCCCGGCGGCGCAGCTCCAGGGCCAGCGTGAGGGCGATCCGGGCCCCGGACATGCCGACCGGGTGGCCGAGCGCGATCGCGCCGCCGTTGACGTTGACGACGTCCGAGCTGATGCCCAGCTCGCGCATCGACTGGATGCCGACCGCGGCGAACGCCTCGTTGATCTCGTACAGGTCGACGTCGGCCGCGGTCAGGCCCTCCTTGGCCAGCGCCGCCTTGATGGCGTTTGCCGGCTGCGACTGCAGCGAGGTGTCCGGGCCGGCGACGAACCCGTGGTGGCCGATCTCGGCGAGGATCGGCAGCCCGAGCTCCTCGGCCTTCGCCCGGCTCATCACCACGACCGCGCAGGCGCCGTCGGAGATCTGCGACGAGGAACCGGCGGTGATCGTGCCGTCCTTGGCGAAGGCCGGGCGCAGCTTCGCCAGAGTCTCCACCGAGGTGTCGCCGCGGACGCCCTCGTCCTCCTTGACGATGATCGGGTCGCCCTTGCGCTGCGGCACCTCGACCGGGACGATCTCCTCCTCGAACAGGCCGTTCTTGATGGCCGCCGCGGCGCGCTGGTGCGACAGCGCGGAGAACTCGTCCTGCTCCTGGCGGGAGATGTTCAGCGGGGTGTTGTACCGCTCGGTGGTCATGCCCATGCCGATGCGCTCGAAGGCGTCGGTCAGCGCGTCGTACTCGGTCGCGTCGACGAGCTCCGCCGCGCCGTACCGGGTCCCGGCGCGGCCGTTCAGCAGCATGTGCGGGGTGTTCGTCATCGACTCCATGCCGCCGGCGACGACGATGTCGTACTCGCCGCTTGCGACGTAGGTGTCGGCGAGCGCGAGCGCGTCCAGGCCCGACAGGCAGACCTTGTTGATCGTGATTGAGGGGACGGTCAGCGGGATGCCGCCCTTGAACGCTGCCTGGCGGGCGGCCATCTGCATGGAGCCGGCCTGGACGACCTGGCCGAAGATCACGTACTGGACGTCCGCGCCGGCCAGCCCGGCCCGCTCCAGGGCGCCCTTGATCGCGAACCCGCCCAGCTCGACGGCGGAGAAACCCTTGAGTGCCCCGGAAAGCTTGCCGATCGGGGTCCGCGCGCCCGCCACGATGACCGAACCAGGCATGGCTGCCTCCAGCAGAGGAGATGCGAGTCAGGAACGAACCTTCTCCAGCTCAACAGACCCTGGCCGGTCGGGCCCTGGACCGAGGCGACGGTGGAAAAGGTTCAGGCTATTCCTGCAACACTAACGTGATCTTGCGGTCCGTGCCGCCAAAGCGTGGCCAGCGCCACCCGCGCGGCCGCTCTTCCCCTCAACGTCGAGCGGCGCGGCTGTCATCCCCGTGGGCCTCGGGCTCTGGCCGGTTCGCGCCCAACTGTCCGCCGCCTCGGGCGGGGCCGACCGAGGCGGCGTCAGCCGAGGGAGCCGCAGTTCGCCCTGAACAAGGGCGTGGCGTCCGCGGCCGACAGCGTCCTCGTGGTGGCGGTGCCCTGCTGCGCCCAGGGGCCGTCAAAGGTCGGCTTGAGCGTGGTGGTCGTGACCGCGAACGTCTGGCCGCCGTCCGAGGACGTCCCGGCGACGAACTGGATCCCCTTGTCCAGGCAGGCGAAGCCCCAACCGGCGCTGGTGCCTTCCGTCCCGGCCTGGAGGCTCTGGGTGGATGACGGCCTCGACAGCATCGACAGCACTCCTGGCGCGGCGTACCGCGCGATGGAGTAGGACGCGATGCCGTCCCTGCTGCCGGTCTGGATGATCAGTTCGGCGAAGCCGTCGTCGTCGACGTCGACAGCCGTCCAAGGCCCGGCGGTCGAGCCGCTCGGCAGCGTCAGGGGTGCTGTGCCGCCGCGGCTGAGACTCACCTTGACGCTGGTGCCGCTGGCCTGAACGGTGTCGGGGACGCCGTCGCCGTCGATGTCGCCCGCCCTGGCTGGCCAAGCGACCGGCGTCGGCCGGGTCTGGCTGCCGCCGTCGCTGTGCGTGGTGGACGGACTGTTCGCCGGGCCGGTGGGCGTCGAGCCGCCCGAGGTCGGGGTGCTCTCGCCCCCGCCCTGGGAGTTGGACTGCCGCGCCCCGGTCGAGTGGCCGGAGCTTGGCCGGTTCGTCGGGTGCGCGCTGCCGGTCGCCGTGGCGGGCTGGGTGCCGCCCGACAGGGTGACCGGCGGCGCCACCTCGACGACGTGGCTTTGCGGGCTGGGCCGCACTACCAGGGCGACCAGCACGATGATCCCGGCCAGCACCGCGCCGCCGGCCGCGTAGAGCGGCGCCCGCCAGCGGCTGCGCCGCTCGACGCCGTCCCGAATCCGCTGGTAGGCCTCCGGCGACGGCCGGATCGGCTCCACAGCGGCGCGCAGCAGCCGGCTCAGCTCCTGTGGGCTGAGCTCGTCCCGCTGCTGCTCAGGGGTGTTCACCGTAGGTCCGCCAGCTTGGTCGACAGGGCCGCCAGGCCGCGGGAGGTGTACGCCTTGACCGATCCGACGCTGCACCCCATCACGGCGGCGGCGTCGGCCTCGGACATGTCTCCGTAATAGCGCAGGACGACGGCTTCCCGCTGCCGGCGGGGCAGCTCGCGCAGCGCCTGCACGACCGCGGCGCGCTCGACCAGAGAGTAGGCCCCCTCCTCGGCGCTGGCGGCGTCGGGCATCGGCTTGGGGGCGTGCTTGAGCGCCACGAGGCGGCGCCGCAGCGTGGAACGGGCCAGGTTGACGACGGTCTGACGTAGGTAGGCGAGGGCTTTGTCCTTGTCCTGCAGGCGGCCCCAGGCGGCATGGACCCTGATATAGGCGTCCTGCACGACCTCCTCGCACAGGCCGATGTCGTCCAGCAGCAGCGCGGCCAGCCGGACCAGGGACCGGTAGTGCTCGGCGTACAGCGCGGTCAGTGCCTGGTCCGCGTCGCGGGCGATGGCGCTGCGGGCGGCGTCGCTCCGCGCAGGCACGGGCCGCCACCCTTCCAGGACTGTCATGGGCGCGGTCACGACTTTTTGACGCTGACCGGGCCCTATGGGTTGTCCTCACCGTTCTACCGCTTTGCGTCGGCGGCAGTCAGCCAAGTCGAGTTGCAAGTGCCTGTCAGTACGGCGACCTCGCCGTATCCCGCCGGCTGGCGTCCAGTCGGGCAGGCCGGGTCGGGCCGGCCAGGTCGAGTCCCGCCAACCGGCGGCGTGGCCGGACCTCGTCACGTCCGCGCGACCGAGAGGGGGGTTGTAGATGACACTTGCTGGGCCGCTCGATGGCCAGAATGCCGCGCGACCGCCGGAGGTACACCGTGAAGGACGTCCTCGACGCCATCCTCGCTGAGGGGTCCCCAGCCGAGACACGGGCGAAGGAGTTCGCCCACCTGCCCGTCCCCGAGTCCTACCGGGGCGTTGTCGTCCGCAAGGACGAGGCCGGCATGTTCGAGGGGATGGCGTCCCGCGACAAGGATCCCCGCCGGTCGCTGCACGTGGACGAGGTCGCCACCCCGGAGGTGGGCCCGGGCGAGGCACTCGTCGCCGTGATGGCCTCGGCGATCAACTACAACACCGTCTGGACCTCGATCTTCGAGCCGCTCTCGACGTTCGGCTTCCTGGAGCGCTACGGGAGGACGTCGCCGCTGGCGAAGCGGCACGACCTGCCGTACCACGTCGTCGGCTCCGACCTTGCCGGCGTGGTGCTGCGTACCGGCGTCGGGGTGAACGCCTGGAAGCCGGGCGACGAGGTCGTGGCGCACTGCCTCTCGGTCGAGCTGGAGCGGCCGGAGGGCCACGACGACACGATGCTCGATCCGGAGCAGCGGATCTGGGGCTTCGAGACGAACTTCGGTGGCCTGGCCCAGCTCGCGCTGGTGAAGGCCAACCAGCTGATGCCGAAGCCCAGGCACCTGACCTGGGAGGAGGCGGCGAGCCCGGGACTGGTGAACTCGACCGCCTACCGGCAGCTTGTCTCGCGCAACGGCGCGGCGATGAAGCAGGGCGACGTCGTGCTGATCTGGGGCGCCTCCGGCGGCCTCGGCTCGTACGCCACCCAGATGGCCCTGCGCGGCGGGGCAATCCCGGTCTGCGTGGTGTCCTCGCCGGAGAAGGCAGACATCTGCCGGTCGCTCGGCGCCGAACTGGTGATCGACCGACAGGCGGAGGGTTACCAGTTCTGGAAGGACGAACACACCCAGAACCCCAAGGAGTGGCAGCGGTTCGGCAAGCGGATTCGGGAGCTGACCGGCGGAGAGGACCCGGACATCGTGTTCGAGCACCCGGGCCGGGAAACGTTCGGCGCGTCGGTCTACGTCGCGCGCCGCGGCGGTTTGATCGTGACGTGCGCCTCCACCAGCGGCTTCATGCACAGTTATGACAACCGTTACCTGTGGATGAACCTCAAGCGGATCATCGGTTCACACTTCGCGAACTATCGCGAGGCCTGGGCGGCGAACCGGCTGATCGAGCGCGGACTGATCCACCCAACGCTGTCGCGCGTCTACCCGATGGACGAGACCGGCCAGGCGGCTTACGACGTGCATCGCAACGCGCACCAGGGCAAGGTCGGCGTGCTGTGCCTCGCCCCCACCGAGGGTCTCGGCGTCCGCGACGCAGCTCTACGGGAGCGCCACCTGTCCGCAATCAATCGCTTCCGGGGTGTCTGACCGACGTTCCTTCCGCTCAGGCACCTTCCCCCGGATCCGGGGGCTAATGCGACAAACCGGGCGTACTCGACAACCCAGCGGTGGCCATCCGCCTCTTCCGGTACCGGTCTCCGGTGGCCGGGGGAGGCGGTCCAACGCGCCGAAACCGCGTGGAAACCGCGACACCGGGGGTGTTGTGGAAGGCATCCAAGTGGGCGGTAGGGTACGGCTGTGACTAGGCACGCGACCGTCTGGAATGCTGGTCGGCTATGACCGAGCATTCCGACATGATGCCGATGGGCGGCGAGGTCGAAGGCTCCCCCGGCTTCGACCTGGTTCGCCGCGGCTATGACCCCCACCAGGTGAACTCCCACGTCGCCTGGTTGATGGAGCAGCTGCGCGAGGCCGAGGCGCATCGCGCGGCCGCCGAGGCGGCGGCGTCGGAGGCGGCGGCCGAGGCCGCGCGCGTCCGCGACGACCTCGCCGCCGGCAGGCCCGCCTGGGACGACTTCGGCGGCCGGATCACCCAGATCCTGATGCTCGCCGAGGAAGAGGCCGCCACCGTGCGGTCGGAGCGGACCAGGGAAGCCGACTCGCAGCTCGAGGAGGCCCGGCGGATCGTCGCCGATGCCGAGCACACCCGGGACCGGACGCTGCGCGAGGCGGACGAGCAGGCCGCCGGGATCGTGTCGACGGCGCGCGGCGAGGCCGAGCACATCATCGACACCGCGCGGACCAAGGCGCACAAGCTCGAGGACGAGTCGCAGGGGCGGCTGAACGAGCTCGAGCGCCAGCGCGACCAGGTCACCCAGCAGCTCGGCGCCCTGCGCAACCAGGTCACCCAGCAGCTGTCCGCGCTGCAGAACCAGCTCGCCGCCGCGACCGCGACGATCGAGCTGCCGGGCCCGGAAGAGGTCAAGGCTGTCGGCGCCAAGACCGGCAGTCGCATCTAGGAGCCAGGTCCCCCGAGCACCCGCCGCGGCCGCGGCGGGTCAGCGGGCCCGGTCAGTAAGGGGCCCGGTACGGCCGCCCGCCGGCGCGCCGACGGGCCCAGCAGGGCGTGTGCCAGTGCCGGCGATGGTCGGTCCGCCCGCTCGGCCACACCACGATGTGGGCGGTGCCCGGCGGGATCAGGTGGTCGCAGCCCGGGCAGCGGTAGGCCTTGGTGCTGGCCGCGCCGGTGACCGGCCGGGCGGACCAGTCCTCGCCGTCGATCTCCGCCGACTCGACCAGCCACGCGGGCCGATCGTCCTCGTCCGCGCGTTCCTCCCGCCGACGGCCGTCCTTCCTGGGCCGGCCGGCCGCGCCACCGCGCCGCGGGCTCACCCGGGCCGCCGGCGGCCGGCGGCCGGCGGCACCCGGCTGGGCCGCTCCGCCCGCCGACGCCGCCGGGTCACCTGACCGGGCGATGTCGCCTGCCGTCGCCGAGTCACCCGACCTCGCCGGGACACCTGGGGCCGCGGGGTCACTTGCGGAAACGACCACCGTCGGCACGGCGGGACGACTCCGTCGGCGCGGCCTCGTCGACGCGGCCAACCACCTCGCCGTCGACCACCCGGTCGGAGTGGGTGAACTTGCTCCCCCAGCCGCCGACCCGGCCGAACGCCGCGCCGGCCAGCGTCGTCGCGATCCTGGCCTTGCGCAGCGCCCCGGCTGGGCTCGCCAGCGCGGACGACGCCCCGATGAGCGCATGGAAGGCCCGGTCGCTGCCGCGCCAGTGCTCGCGCAGAATCGGCTCACCCGCGCCGACGACGAGGCGCCGGAAGGCGAACGCGACCACCGCGACGTCGTCGAGCTGCCCGATGACCGGGATGACGTTGGTGAGCCGGTTGCGCGGCGACACCAGGTAGGCGAGCGCGGCGCCGGCCTCGACCTTCGCCGACTGCGGCACCCGCGGGTCCGCGACGACGCCGCGCAGCATGAGCGCCAGGTCGGGCAGAAACGTGGCCACCTCACGGCCGAACGTACGCACCGCGTCCTTGTCCAGCGAGACCATCGGCCGACCTTTCCCTTCCTCAGCCGGGCAGACCGCCACCAGCCGACGGCCCATCGTAAATCGGGCGTACGACCGCGCGGCTCCTGCCATGGTCTCCCCCGCCGCCGGGATGGACCGACCCCCGCTCCGACGAGAAGGTGCCGCTCGATTGCGGAACGTGACGCCCCGTGGCCACACTCGCTGGACGGCGGCGCACCCACAGGCCGTCCAACCGCCGAGGGATGACAGTACGGGTCACGATCGCGAGCTTGTTGGTCGTCGATCTGGGAGGATTTCGGCAACAGCAAGCGCTTCTGACACCCGGTACGCATCCGGTCACAGCTGGCACCCCCTGCTTGCGGGGGATCTGGGAACCGGCGCGCGGCACTTCTGACAGGGGGCTGACATGAGTCGTGAGCTGACGACGGTGGCGGTGGTCGGTCTCGGCACGATGGGCGCCGGCATCGCCGAGGTGCTCGCCCGGGCGGGCATCGAGGTGATCGGCGTCGAGAAGGACGACGCGGGCCTCGCCCGCGGGCTCGGGCACCTGGCGCACTCGACCGACCGGGCGGTGGCCGGCGGCAAGCTGACCGCCGCCGACCGCGACGCGCTGCTCGCGCGGATCCGGACCGGCACGGACCTCACCGCCGCGGCCGGGGCGCCACTGGTGATCGAGGCGATCGACGAGGACCTCGACGCGAAGAAGGCGCTGTTCGCGCGGCTCGACGCGCTGTGCCCAGCCGAGACGATCTTCGCGACGAACACCAGCTCGCTGTCGGTCACCGAGCTCGCCGCCGCCACCGGCCGGCCGGCCCGGGTGATCGGGACGCACTGGTTCAACCCCGCGCCGGTGATGGACCTCGTCGAGATCATCAGCACCGTCGTCACCGACCCGGCGGTGCTCGCCGACGTCACCGCGATCGTCGAGCGCGTCCACAAGAACGCGGTGACGGCCGGCGACCGGGCCGGGTTCATCGTCGACGCGCTGCTGTTCGGCTACCTGAACAACGCGGTCCGGATGCTGGAGGCGCGGTACGCCAGCCGAGAGGACATCGACGCGGCGATGCGCTTCGGCTGCGGCCACCCGATGGGCCCGCTGGCGCTGCTCGACCTGATCGGCCTGGACACCGCGTACTCGATCCTCGACTCGATCTACCGCACCTCCCGCGACCACCTGCACGCCCCGGCGCCGCTACTCAAGCAGCTGGTGACCGCCGGGATGCTGGGCCGCAAGACCGGCCGCGGCTTCTACACCTACGCCGCGCCCGACTCGCCGGACGTCACCGACACCGCTCCCCCGGCGAGCGTCGCGGGCGCGGCCCCGCGGACCGTGCGCACCGTCGGTGTCGTCGGCACCGGCACGATGGCCAGCGGCATCGCCGAGGTGCTGGCGAAGTCCGGCTACGACGTGATCGTGCGGGCGCGGACCGACGACAAGGTCGCCGCGGTCCGCAAGAAGGTCGAGTCGTCGCTGGCCAGGGCCGTGGAGAAGGGCCGGATGACCTCGGACGACCAGGACGCGGCACTGAGCCGGCTGCGCGGGACGACCGAGCTCGCGGACCTCGCGGCGGCCGACCTGGTCATCGAGGCCGTCATCGAGGACCTGGCGGTCAAGCGCGCGCTGTTCGCCGAGCTGGACCAGGTGGCGAAGCCGGGGGCGGTGCTCGCGACGACCACGTCGTCGCTGCCCGTCGTCGAGTGCGCCGCCGCGACCCGCCGGCCGGCCGACGTCATCGGCATGCACTGGTTCAACCCGGCGCCGGCGATGAAACTCATCGAGGTGGTGCCCACGGTGCTCACGGCGCCGGACGTGGTCGCGACCGTGCTGGCCGTCGCCCGGTCGGCCCGCAAGCACCCGGTGTCCTGCGCCGACCGGGCCGGCTTCATCGTCAACGCCCTGCTGTTCCCATACCTGAACGACGCGGTGCGGATGCTGGAGGCGCACTACGCCAGCGCCGACGACATCGACACGGCGATGAAGGTCGGGTGCGGGCACCCGATGGGCCCCTTCGAGTTGGCGGACGTCGTCGGGCTCGACGTCACCCTGGCGATCCAGCGGACGCTGTACCTGGAGTTCCGGGAGCCCGGGTACGCGCCGGCGCCGCTGCTGGAGCATCTCGTCACGGCCGGCTACCTCGGCCGCAAGACCGGGCGGGGCTTCCGTCCCGCCCCGGCCGCCGGCGGTAGCCGCCCGGCCTGACGGACGCATAGCGCCACTCCTGGCCCCGGACCCGCTGGTCCGGCGAACCGCGGCTGCTCAGTATCACCGCTGCCACTCCGTCGGCGGCGTGCTCCGGCCCCGCCCTCACGACCTCCGAAATCGCCGACCTCCCAGATCGGCTTCGCCGATCCGGCAGGAACCCTGTCGCCGATTCCGCAGGAACCCCGTCGCTCCGGCGAGACCTCCGCACGCCGTCGGCTGCGTGTCAGAAAAGGGTCGGGATCGACGGCTCCAGGCCGCGTAGGGCGTCGTAGTCGACGGTGACGCAGGACAGGCCCCGGTCGGTCGCGAGCAGCCGGGCCTGCGGGGTGATGGACTGCGCGGCCAGGATGCCGTGCACGGGGTGCGGGAGCGCCGGGTCGTCGGTCATCCGCGCGATGTAGCGGGTCAGCTGCTCGACGCCGTCGATCTCGCCGCGTCGCTTGATCTCGACGGCGACCGTGGACCCGTCGCCGGCCCGGCACAGCAGGTCGACCGGGCCGATCCCGGTCTCGTACTCGCGGCGCACCAGGGTGAGGTCGGGGCGGATCGCGTCGGGGCGGTCGGCGAGCAGCACCTGCAGGTGGGCCTCCACGCCGTCCTTGCGCAGGCCCGGGTCGATCCCGAGGTCATGCGTGGAGTCGTGCACGATCTCCTCGATCGTGATGACAAGGGTCTCGGCGGCCTTGTTGGTGACCCGCCAGACGCCCTCGGCCTCGGTGAGGACACAGGGTGGGCTCATCCAGTTCAGCGGCTTGTAGGCGCGACCGTCCGCATGGATCGAGACCGACCCGTCAGCCTTGATCAACAACAGCCGCACCGCGCTGGGCAGGTGGGCGTTCAGCCGGCCGACGTAGTCGACGCTGCACCGAGCGATCACGAGGCGCATCGGGCCACGTTATCGCGCTCACTGCCACTGATCGGCCAGTGGTGGCGCCTACCGCGCCGATCCGCCGTCCCGGTGCGGTTTCGGTGGTTCCGGCAACGTGTCCCACCCGGCGCGCGCGGCCACCAGATCGTCGAGCATGGCCCGACGCGCGGCGTAACGCTCGGCCAGCCGCTGCGCGTCCAGCGCGGGCAGCCGGCCGAGCCGGACGGGGTCGCCGTTGTCGGCCATGTCCGCGTGCTTCACGACGACCGCGAGCGGGTTGGCCGCGACCCGCGTCAGATACGCCTCCGTCGGCTCGCCGGGACGCTTGCTCAGCGCGTCCACAGCCGCGACGACGGCCGCCGAGTAGCCGCGGGCGGCGAGGTCGGCGAGCGTCACGTCGGTGTCCTCGACGACGTCGTGCAGCAACGCGGCGAGCTGCGCATGCACCGGGTCGACGCCGGCAGCCGGCGCGGTCCGTTCGACTGTCGCCCGGACCCGCAGAGGGTGGCCGATGTACTCCTCGCCGCCCTTGTCGAGCTGACCGGCGTGCATCTCGGTGGCGAACGCCTCGGTCGCCTCGATGTCCGGTTCGGGAATGCCCGGTTCGGGGACGTGTGCTTCTGGACCTGCCATGGCTTCCAAACTAACCACGGCTGGCCGGTACCTCCTCCCGGGCGGCCCGCCGGCCAATACCTGCTCCCACCTGGCGGGGACTGATGGACTCTGGCTTGGTGGGACCACCGGCCGGGAAGTGGCACTAGACGCTTCCAGACCGCCGGAGAGCTCAGATGCCACGAAGCAGACCGGGCATCGGGAAGAGGCGGACATCCCGAAGGCCGGGCCGGATGAGCCCGAATCGGGTGAAGGAGAGGCGATCGCCCCGTCGAGGAGGAAGAGTGCCCGTGCAGGCTCTAGCATCGCTTTCCGTGGAGCGCTTCGTCCTGACCGGCGGGGGTGAGCTGGCGGGCGAGGTCCGCGTCCCGGGAGCGAAGAACTCGGTCCTCAAGCTCATGGCCGCGAGCCTGCTGGCGCCCGGCGTGACGGCACTGTCCGCCGTGCCCGACATCCTGGACGTCCGGGTCATGGCCGACGTGCTGACGGCGCTCGGCGCGACGGTCGAACGCGACGTCGCCGCCGGCACCCTGACCATCGACGTCCCCACCGCTCCGGGCGCCGCCGCCGACCCCGACCTCGTGCGCCGGATCCGGGCCTCGGTGGCGATCCTCGGGCCGCTGGTCGGCCGGTGCGGCGAGGCGCGGGTCGCCCTGCCCGGTGGCGACGCGATCGGCTCGCGGGCGCTGGACATGCACGTCAACGGCCTGCGCCGGCTCGGCGCGGTCGTCGACATCGAGGACGGCGCCCTGGTCGCCCGGTCGTCGGGGCGGCTGCAGGGCGCCGCGATCTGGCTGGACTTCCCGAGCGTCGGCGCGACCGAGAACCTGCTGATGGCCGGCGTGCTCGCCAAGGGCACCACCGTCATCGACAACGCCGCTCGCGAGCCGGAGATCGCCGACTTGTGCGCGTTCCTCACCGAGATGGGCGCCCGGATCGAGGGGATCGGCGGCTCCACGCTGGTCATCGAGGGCGTCGACGAGCTGCGCCCCGCCACGCACGCGACCGTCCCGGACCGCATCGTCGCCGGCACCTACGCGATCGGCGCGGTCATGACCCGCGGGGACGTCTTCATCCGGGAGGGCCGGGCCGAGCACCTCGGGATCGTGCTGGAGAAGCTGACCACCGCCGGCGCCACCGTCGACGTCCGCCCCGACGGCTTCCGGGTCGCCATCGCCGACCGGCCCCGCTCCATCGACGTCGTGACGCTGCCCTACCCCGGCTTCCCGACCGACCTGCTGCCGCAGGTCATCGCGCTGGAGGCGGTCAGCCAGGGAATCTCGCTGATCACCGAGAACGTGTTCGACAGCCGGTTCGTCTTCTGCCGCGAACTGCTGCGCCTCGGCGCCCAGCTGCGGACGGACGGCCATCACGTCGTGGTCCGGCCGGCGTCCCGGCTCGTCGGCGCCTCGGTCACGGCCTCCGACGTCCGGGCCGGAGCGGGCCTGGTGCTGGCCGGCCTGGCCGCCGAGGGCATCACCGAAGTGCACGACGTCCACCACATCGACCGCGGCTACGCGGGCTTCGTGGAGAACCTGCGCGCGCTGGGCGCCGACATCCGCCGCGAGCGCGACGCCGTCGCCGCCTGACCAACGCCCGCGCTCGTCCCGCCAGCGGGGGCCGGCGAGGACGTCACGGACCCGACGGCCGGTCAGCCGCGGGGCTGCACAGTGACCCGCGGCCGCACGGTGACCCGCCTCCGCCAGGCATACTCCCCACGACGGCCTGAGTGTGACCCCGGTAACGGGGACGCCCGCGAGCCGGAGCAGGAGCAGGCCGCCGACCGGGAACAGCCACCGCTGGGCGCCACGGCCACCTTCCGGTGTTGACTCCGGCAAGCTGACGCCGGAACGCCCAGGTAGGACAGGAGGCGTCACGCACCGGGATGACCGGCGCCGCCGTACCCCGGAGGCAGGATCGAGCCAGGTGCTGTGCGATCCTGCCTTTCGATCGGACAGCCGGAGGCCGACGTCCCCGGACCGGCCGGGGGAAGGTGTGCAGGCCGAACGGAGGCACGTGTCGGACATGGACGTACCGATGCCGGCGGGCTCTGAGAACGGGGTCCGCGCTGGCGGCGTGTCCTGGCGGACCTGGGTCGAGGAGCACCGTCGACCCGTCATCATCGGCGCGTTCGCCGCAGCCGCCCTGCTGGGCATCCTCATCGGCCTGCTCACCGCGCCATCGCCGAGCGGTCCGGCCGCGAACGAGGGCGACACCCCGGCGCCGCAGCGCGCTCCCGCATTGAGCCCGCTGCCCGGGAACCGCGTCCCGACCTCCGCCCAGAACCTGACGGTCGGGTCTGAGCTGCGCCCGGCGCTCCAGTGGGCCGCCGCGGACGCGGCGCTCGCGGCCGCGGGCAAGACCACCCTCTCGGCGGCCTTCTTCGCGTCCAGCTCACCGGTCGCCGGTAGTTCGAACGCCCAGTCCAGTGGCACGGCACTCAGCGCGGACGACATCACCATCCCGGTCAACCACCTGTACTACGGCGTGATCGAGGGCACCAGCGCGGCGAGCGACGTGTACTGGGCGGCTGGTAACACCGTTTCCTCGAGCACCGCCGTCGCGGTTCCTGGGCTGGAGGTCTGGAAGCGGGACGGCAGTGGCGCGTGGACCGTCGTCGCCACTGGAGCCGGCGCCTGCCAGAAGGTACCCAAAGACCTCGTCAGCCGCTGGGGCGGCGCCGCCGCGGTTTGCAACGCGGCCGGTTGACCTGGCCGCTTCGCGGGGCCGCACGTAGAGGCCATACCGACGGCCTGGGCCGCTCGGCTGCTGATCCGGCCGGCGCGGGCACGGCCGCGCCCAGCCAGGGTGAGCCCGGCCAGGTCACCTCTACCTCACGGTTCCCCGCCTTGCGTGACAGTTCACTTCGCGAGCGTCCGACAGCCCGACGCCGGTAGGCTTTCAGCGTTGGCCACGATCCGGAGGTCGTGACGGCGCGCCGTGGTACGGGGCGTCGCCGCGCAGGCCTCCGCTGTGAAAACACCGGCCCGGGCACGGCCCGACGGCGAGGGGATGGCTGGCGATGGCGGACGCGAGCGCGCAGGGAACCCGGCCCGAGCGGGACCGGCCCTGGATCATCAGAACCTACGCGGGGCATTCCAGCCCAGCGGAGAGCAACGCGCTGTACCGGCGCAATCTCGCCAAGGGCCAGACCGGCCTTTCGGTCGCCTTCGACCTGCCCACCCAGACCGGCTACGACCCGGACCACGTGCTCGCCAGGGGTGAGGTCGGCAAGGTCGGGGTCCCGATCGCGCACGTGGGCGACATGCGGGCGCTGTTCGACGCGATCCCGCTCGAGAAGATGAACACCTCGATGACGATCAACGCGACGGCCATGTGGCTGCTCGCGCTCTACCAGGTCGTCGCCGAGGAGCAGGGCGCGAGCCCCGCCCTTCTCAACGGGACGACCCAGAACGACATCATCAAGGAGTACCTGTCCCGGGGGACGTACGTCTTCCCGCCCGGCCCGTCGCTACGGCTGATCACGGACCTGATCGCCTACACGGTTACCGAGATCCCCAAGTGGAACCCGATCAACATCTGCAGCTACCACCTGCAGGAGGCCGGGGCCACGCCGGTCCAGGAGCTCGCCTACTCGATCTGCACGGTCATCGCCGTGCTGGACGCCGTCGTCGCGTCCGGGCAGGTACCAGCCGAGCGGATGGGCGACGTCTGCGCGCGGATCTCGTTCTTCGTCAACGCCGGGGTGCGGTTCGTCGAGGAACTGTGCAAGATGCGCGCGTTCGTCGCGCTCTGGGACGACCTGCTGCGCACCCGCTACGGCGTCCAGGACCCGAAGCACCGCCGATTCCGCTATGGGGTGCAGGTCAACTCGCTGGGACTTACCGAGGCGCAGCCGGAGAACAACGTCATCCGGATCGTTCTGGAAGCGCTCGGCGTCACGCTGTCGAAGGACGCCCGGTGCCGGGCCCTGCAGCTGCCGGCCTGGAACGAGGCGCTCGGCCTGCCGCGGCCGTGGGACCAGCAGTGGTCGCTGCGCATCCAGCAGATCCTGGCCTATGAGACCGACCTGCTCGAATACGAGGACATCTTCACCGGCTCGGTCGTCGTCGAGCGCCGGGTGAACGAGCTGGTCGAGGCCGCGAAGGCGGAGATCGACCGGGTTCAGGCAATGGGCGGCGCGGTCGCCGCCGTCGAGTCTGGCTACATGAAGTCCCAGCTTGTGGCGTCGCAGGCCCAGCGGCGCGCCCGGATCGAAAGCGGCGAGGACGTCGTCGTCGGCGTCAACCGTTTCACCGAGACCGAGCCGAACCCGCTGCTCGCCGACCTCGACACCGCCATCCAGACCGTCGACCCCGCCGTCGAGGAGGCCGCCCGCAAGGCGCTCGCCGCCTGGAAGGCGCAGCGCGACGCCGCGGCCGTCGACGAGGCGCTGCTCGCGCTGCGCGAGGCGGCCAAGTCCGACGTCAACCTGGTGCCCGCGACGCTGGCCTGCGCCCGCGCCGGGGCGACGACCGGCGAGTGGTCGGGCGTGCTGCGCGAGGTGTTCGGCGAGTACCGGGCGCCCACCGGCGTCTCCGGGGTGACCGTCGGTGCCGCCGGCAGCGCCGGCGACGAGCTCGCGGCCGTCCGCGAACGAGTCACGTCGACCGGCGGCGAGCTCGGCCGGCGCCTCAAGGTCCTCATCGGCAAGCCCGGCCTCGACGGCCACTCCAACGGCGCCGAGCAGATCGCCGTGCGCGCCCGCGACGCCGGTTTCGAGGTCGTCTACCAGGGCATCCGCCTCACCCCGGAGCAGATCGTCGCCGCGGCCGTCCAGGAGGACGTCCACCTGGTCGGCCTGTCGATCCTCTCGGGCTCCCACCTGGAGCTGGTCCCCCAGATCCTCGACGGCCTACGCGCCGCCGGGCTGACCGACGTCCCGGTCGTCGTCGGCGGCATCATCCCCGACCGCGACGCCGAAACCCTGCGCGCGGCCGGCGTCGCCGCGGTCTACACCCCCAAGGACTACGGCCTGACCGACATCATGTCCGGCTTCGTAGACCTCATCCGCACCGCGAACGACCTGGCCTGAGTTCGCGCGAGTTTTATATCGCCCTGTCTTGACAGGGTGATATAAAACTCTGCCATGGCTTCCAGCCGGGACGGGCTTCGTCGTGAGGCGGAACGCGCCATCCAGGCGGTGCTTGGGGGCCAGCGCGCCGCCCTGGTCGAGTCGTTGACCCTGGACTTCAAGGAGCTCAAGCGCCCCGCCGGGAGCGACCGTGACCCACTGCGGGCAGCCGCGATCGACCTGGCCGAGGCCGTCGCCTGTCTGTCGAACAGCCGCGGCGGAACAGTCGTCGTCGGAATCGCGGACGATGCGGCCGGACCCGCGGCGTTGGTTGGCGTGCCGCCCGAGTTCGACGCCGACGAGCTTCGACGCCGAATCTGGCAGCAAACTGCCCCACCGTTGGTCGTCGACCTGGAAGACAGGATGATCGATGGCCAGCGTCTGCTTTTCCTCCACGTCGAGCCCGGGTTCGATCTGGTGCGCGTAGGCGGGAAGCTGCGTGAGCGCATCGGGACGTCGTGTGAGCCGCTGACGGCCGATCGGGAGGCCGCCGTTCGTGAAGAAAGACGTGGCTACGACTGGTCCGCCGAGCGGACTCACCTCGGGATCCAAGACGTGACGGCCCGGGCGATGGAGGAGGCGCGCCGGCTGCTTGTCGAGGCGGGCGACGCGCAAAGCCGACGCCGGGCGGAACTGAGCACCCCTGATCTCCTGCGGGAATGCGGAGTGCTCGTCGATGACTGGGCGCTCAACCGCGCCGGGGCGCTGCTGTTCTGCGGCCCCGCCGGTCTGGCGGCCGACTCGTCGCTGCACTACCTGCGACGGCGGACCCCAGCCGGTTCGCTGGCTCGCCCGCCGTCCGTCCACGACGTGCCAGTGCTCGTGGCGATCACCGACATGCTGCGCGGCATCGATCTGCTCAACGAGACAACCTCGGTGACGTTGCCGACCGGGGTCCAGCAGCAGTTGGAGACGCTCCCGGAGCCCGCGGTTCGCGAGGCGGTAGTGAACGCGGTCGCGCACCGCGACTACCGCTATCCCGATCCGACCGTGGTCGAGCACAGCCCAAGCCGGCTGGTCGTCACGTCACCGGGTGACCTGGTGTTCGGCGTTACCGAGGAGAACATCCTCACGCACGTTTCCAAGCCGCGTAACCGCTGCCTGATCGAGGCTCTACGGGTGCTTCGTCTCGCGGAACGCGCTGGCACCGGAATCGATGTCATGGTTCGAGCCATGATCCGCGCCGGTCACACGCCGCCGGTCTTCAGCAGCGGTGGGGGCAGCGTGCGAGTTGTCCTCGACGGCGGAACACCGGTCGCCCGAATTTCGACGCTCATCGCGGGTCTGCCGCGCGAGATCCAGGACGACACTGACGCCATTCTGGTCATTCACCACCTTCGCTCGCACGCGACCGTGGATGCCCCGACGATTTCCCCCGTTCTCCAGAAGAGCGTCGATGAGGCTTCTGAGGTGCTGCGACGGCTGTCAGACGACGCTCTCGACCTGCTGGAGCCGGCCCGCGAGACCCGGCGCTACCGGCTTCCCACCTACCGGTTTCGAGAGCGGGTCCGCGCCGAACTGGGCGCGCTGCTGCCGTATCACCGTAACAGCTCGGACGAGGCCGAACGGCGCATCGTCGCCCATCTTCACGAGTACGGGTCGGTCTCGAACCAGACCGTGCAGAACCTGCTGTTGGTAGGAGGCCAGCGAGCGAGCGTCATCCTGCGGGCGCTCGCCGAACGAGGGGTGATCCAGCGGACCGCCGACTCACCGACGCGGGGTCCGGGCGTCCGCTATGAGCCGGGACCCGCGTTCCCAGTCCAGCGAAAACGGTCGCGCTGAGGCCCTGGCGGGCAAGGCCCCAGCCGACGGATGCGGACGGCGGGCCGGGCCGGCCGATGGGTCATGCCGGATCGGATGCCGTGGTTGCAGGGTCGATCAGGTTGACGCCGTCGTGGCTTCGGATCGCGGGGTCGCCCGCGCCCGTGCATGCGTCAAGCACTCGGATCGCGAAGGCGGGGACGCTGCGGGCGCGAACCTCTTCCACGGTCAACCAGCTGACCTCGGCCGACTCGTCGGTCTGTGTGCTCACCTCGTCCGCTTCGTCGACCGGCCGGCACAGGAAGACCAGCGCGACCACCCCGCGCACGACGTTCAAGTAGACGCCCGTCAGCCGAACCGGCTCGACCGCGAGCCCAGTCTCCTCGGCGACCTCTCTGCGAAGCCCATCCGGAATGTGCTCCCGGTCTTCAAGCACACCGCCCGGGATCTGCCAACTCCCGTCATCCCTACGCCGAATGCAGAGGACCCCACCGTCCTCCCGTCGAACCACTCCAGCAACGCTGACCGAATGCACGCACGGAACGTACCAATTCCGCTACGCTCGCCGGGTGGACCCCGGCCCGCTCGGCGTGGCACTGGCCGCCCTGCCCGCCGAGACCCATCCCAGCTATGGCACCGAGGCCCGCCGCATCCTTCGTGACCTCAATCCCACCAACGAAGAATTGGCAGCTGTGGCCGACGACGTCGACGCGGCCGAGCAAGTCAGATTCAACGCCTTCTACTGCCTGCAGGCCAGAGCATGGCGACGCAAGGACTACATAAGGCATCGAGAAAACACGGGCCGTTACCAGGCCGAGTTCGGTCTGCATCCGATGTTCTTCTTCATGCAGGCGGAGTACTACGCCTCCCTCGGCGGCGACCCGGTCAACCTGGACGCCGCCATGCGGTTTGCCGAGCAGGCCGTCGAGCGCCTACCCGCCGTGCCGGGCGTCCTCCACCTGGCGGCGGAAATCACCGCGGACCATGCCGACCGCCAGCCCAACTCCGACCGCGATCTACTGCTCACCGCCGATCGACACGTCCGGTAGGCCATCGCCATCAGCGCCAGCCGCTACCCGCGCTATCACGCCACCCTTGCCCGAGTGTGCACGCTGCGTGGTGACTACTCCGGCGCACGTGCCGCCATCGCGCGTGCGATCGATGGCGAGGACAGCGCTGATCCGGAATACGCGCTCAGGATCGGCGAAATACCAACTCGTCAGGTCGCGCATTCAGTATGCGCAGGAGACGGAACAACTGCTCCAGCGGCAGGAGGAGGCCACTGGCGAGCTGCGCCGTATCCGGAGCCAGATTCTTGAGATCATGGGCCTGCTGGCGGCGGTCATCGCGCTCATCACCACCGCGTCCAACGTCGCCTCCGGTCCGTCGACCCGTGCGGCCGGCGGACTGATGACTCTGACCGGCGGAGTCATTCTCCTCGTTCTCTGGGCCTTCCACCTGCTCGTCGTCGACACGCCCGACATCCGGCGGCGTCTGGTGCCGGCGGGAGTCGGCGTCATGCTGGTGGTGGGTGGGTGGGCTCTGTTGAGGTGAGGGGTTCGCGGATGCGGGTGCTGGAGCTCATCAGCGACTCGGTCAAGCCGGCGAACGAGGATGCCTGCGGTTACCGCGCGGAGGGAGCCTGGGTCATCGATGGTGCGACGGCACTCGAGCAATCGCCGCTGATCGACGGGGTCAGTGCCGCCGCCTGGCTGAGCCACACGGCCAGCGCGATTCTCGGGGCCCTTGCCTGGGATGACCGGAGCCTGCCCGAGATCCTGGCGGCGACGATCGAGCGGCTGGCCGACCTGGGCGACACGCACGGGCTGACGGGCCCGGCCTTCCCGACCGCGGCGATCTCGCTGGTCCGGCACCGCGAGGGCAGGCTTGAGGTCTGTTCCCTGGGTGACTGCTCCGTCGTCGTGAGCCGATTGGGCGGCAAGCCCGTCGATGTGGCAGATCCGCAGTTCGAGGGCGCCGAGGCGTCCACGCTCGCACGGGTCCGCGACCGCCTCAACGAGGGCGTACCACCCGCGGATGCCTATCGGGAAATACGCGCCGAGTTGCTGGAGCGGCGCCGTTCGCGTAACTCCCCCGCCGGGCTGTGGGTGCTCGGTTCCGCCCCGGAGGCTGCCTGGCACGCCGGGGTCGAGTCCGTCCCCGCACCGCCGGGAAGCGACATCGTGCTGATGACGGACGGGTACAGCCGTTGTGTATGGCCTTTCGGCCTCGTCCCCGACACCGCCGACCTGATGGAGCAGGTCACCACGGGTGGCGCGGCCGACCTGCTCAGCGCCCTGCGGGCCGCCGAGGCCGCCGATCCAGACTGCGCGCGGGTACCAAGATTCGGCACTCACGACGACGCCACCATCCTGTGGGCACACGTGTGACCTTTGGGCCGAGTCCCGAGTGCGGCGCGCCTGATCCGGCGCGAAACCTGTCCCACCTTAGGGGGACCGATGATCTCCGCGGCGCCCCAGCAGCATGACGAGATGCGCGACTACCCAGGGGGAGGGCCCGTAGGGTGAGCGCATGGCTGTCCATCTGACGCGGATTTACACCCGGACCGGGGACGACGGAACTACCGCGCTGGGGGACATGTCGCGGACGTCGAAGACCGACCCGCGGCTGGCGGCTTACGCGGACACGGACGAGACGAACGCGGCGATCGGGGTGGCGCTGGCGCTCGGGCAGCTCGCCGACGACGTGCGCGCGGTGCTCCAGCAGGTACAGAACGACCTGTTCGACGTCGGCGCGGACCTCTCGACGCCAGTCGTGCCCGATCCGAAGTACCCGCCGCTGCGGGTCACCCAGGCGTACGTCGAACGGCTTGAGGCCGCCTGCGACACGTTCAACGAGGACCTGCCGAAGCTCGACTCGTTCATCCTGCCCGGCGGCACCCCGGGCGCGGCACTGCTGCACGTCGCCCGGACGGTCTCCCGGCGCGCCGAGCGCAGCGTCTGGGCACTGATCGAGGCCGACGAGCCGGGAACGAACCTGCTGACGGCCCGTTACCTCAACCGCCTCTCGGACCTACTGTTCATCCTCAGCCGCGTCGCCAACCCTGGCGGCGACGTCAAATGGAAGCCAGGCGGCAACGCCTGACGGGCAGAGGCGGTTCACCGTCGGGGAGCAGATCGAGCCGGTGTACATCTACCAAATGAGGTAGAGTTACACTATGGCGTTGAACATCAAGGACGCGGAGACGGAAGGCCTCGCCGCGGAGGTCGCGGCTCTCGCTGGCGAGACGAAGACGCGGGCGATCAACGTGGCGCTGCGGGAGCGACGTGAGCGCCTTGAGGCCGCGCGGACGGCATCGGACCGCCGTGCCCGCCTGCTCCGGTTCCTGACCGACGAGGCGTGGCCCCAGGTTCCCGTCAGCCAGCTCGGACACGCGCCCACGAAGGCTGAGCGGGAGCAGATCCTCGGTTACGGCCCGGAGGGCGTGTGATCGTCGACAGTTCCGCCATCGTCGCCATCCTGCTGAAGGAAGCAGGATGGGAGCAGCTCCTGGAGCCAATCGTGACCAGTGAGGTCGTGCCGGGTGTCGGTGCTCCTACGCTGGTCGAGTCCGGCATCGTGCTCACCTCCCGGCTCGGAGTCGCGGGAAAGTCTCTGCTCGCCCGCTTCGTATTTGAATCCGGGATGCGCGAGATCGCTCTGACAGGGTCGCACTGGTCAGTCGCGGTCGATGCCTTCCTGCGGTTCGGGAAGGGCCGGCACCCGGCATCACTCAACTTCGGCGACTGCCTGACCTACGCGACCGCGAGTGTCGCCGCGGAACCGCTGCTCTGCGTCGGCGACGACTTCCCGCAGACCGACCTGACGCTCGTACCGGTGGCCCGCTGAGGGAGCCAAACAGCAAAACGGCGGGGTGCGTTTCGCGGAACGCACCCCGCCGTCGTGGCTCGGGTCAGCCGGTCAGGCTTTGAGGGCCGCGCTTTCGGCGAGGATGCTGACGCCGTCCTTGGTGACGGAGATGAAGCCGCCGCCGACGGTGTAGATCAGGTCACCGTCGGAGGTCTCGACCTTGACGTCGGCGCCGTCCTTGAGGACACCCAGCAGCGGGGTGTGCCGCGGCCAGACGCCGAGGTCGCCCTCGGTGGTGGTGGCGAGGACGAAGTTCGCCTCGCCCTCCCAGACCTGCTCCTCCGGGGAGACGACCGCGACGCGCATCGTCGGCATTACAGGTTCTCCGCGTTCTTCTGCGCGTCCTCGATGCCGCCGCACATGAAGAAGGCCTGCTCGGGCAGGTGGTCGAACTCGCCCTCGGTGAGGCGCTTGAACGAGTCGATCGTCTCGGAGACCGGGACGAACTTGCCGGGGATGCCGGTGAACTGCTCGGCGACGAAGAACGGCTGCGACAGGAACCGCTGGATGCGCCGGGCCCGCCGGACGAGGACCTTGTCCTCCTCGGAGAGCTCGTCGATGCCGAGGATGGCGATGATGTCCTGCAGGTCCTTGTAGCGCTGCAGGATGCGCTGCACCTCGCGGGCGACGTTGTAGTGCTCCTGGCCGACGTACCGGGCGTCCAGGATGCGCGACGTCGACTCCAGCGGGCTGACCGCCGGGTAGATGCCGAGGTCGGAGATTGCCCGGTCGAGCACGGTCTGGGCGTCGAGGTGGGTGAACGTCGTCGCTGGGGCCGGGTCGGTCAGGTCGTCCGCGGGGACGTAGATGGCCTGCAGCGAGGTGATGGAGTGGCCTCGGGTCGAGGTGATCCGCTCCTGCAGCACGCCCATCTCGTCGGCCAGGGTCGGCTGGTAGCCCACGGCGCTCGGCATCCGGCCGAGCAGCGTGGAGACCTCGGAGCCGGCCTGGGTGAACCGGAAGATGTTGTCGATGAACAGCAGAACGTCCTGCTTCTGGACGTCGCGGAAGTACTCCGCCATCGTCAGCGCGGCCAGCGCGACCCGCAGCCGGGTGCCCGGCGGCTCGTCCATCTGGCCGAAGACCAGGGCGGTGTCCTCGATGACCTCCGCCTCGGTCATCTCCAGGAACAGGTCGTTGCCCTCGCGGGTGCGCTCGCCGACCCCGGCGAACACCGAGACGCCACCGAACTCCTTGGCGACCCGGCGGATCATCTCCTGGATGATGACGGTCTTGCCGACGCCGGCGCCGCCGAACAGGCCGATCTTGCCACCCCGCACGTAGGGGGCGAGCAGGTCGATGACCTTGATGCCGGTCTCGAACATCTCGGTCTTCGACTCGAGCTGGTCGAACGGCGGGGCGAGGCGGTGGATCGGCCAGGTGGTCTGCGCGTCGACCGAGTCGACGTCGAGCGGGCGGCCCAGCACGTTGAACACGTGCCCCTTGGTCGCGTCGCCGACAGGAACCGAGATGGGCGCGCCGGTGTCCTTGACCTGCGCGCCGCGAACCAGGCCGTCGGTCTGCTGCATGGAGATCGCCCGGACGGTGTTGTCACCGATGTGCTGGGCGACCTCGAGGGTCAGGATGGCGGTCTCGTCCCCGAGCGTGCGCTCGACGTGCAGCGCGTGGTAGATCTCCGGGAGCTCCTCAGGAGCGAACTCCACGTCGACGACCGGGCCGATGACTCGGGCGACCCGGCCGATCCCCGGGACCCGGCCGTCCGCCGGGGCGGTCGAGCTGGTGGTGACGGTCATGGCGTCCTCGATCTTCACTAGAGCGCCGAAGGGGGCGCGTACTGCGACTTCTCCGCGCCCCCGCAGGCCCACGTGCTGCCGTTCGGGTCCAATAGGGGCTGGTTGGGCGCCCTCAGCCACCCTTGGCTTCAGGCTGTGTCTTCAGTTCTGTCTTGCCAAGTCTGCGGTCTTGCCAGGTCTTCGGGCGTGCCCGACGGTGCGGCGGCGCCGCGGCCGCCGATCGCGGGTGGCCCGCCGGCTCGACCGCCCGGATCACTGGCCGGCTGAGCTCGACGGTCGCCCGCCCGTACTTCGGCGTCCCGTACATCAGCGCCTCGTACTTCGACGCCGTTGTAGTGGTTGCGTACCACTCACGATGCCGTACCCGGCCGCTGAGTAATACCCCTGTCGGCAGCCGGGATCGCAGGGACGAAGGCTAGCCCGCGTCGGCCAGCGCGTTCGCGCCGCCGACGATCTCCGAGATCTCCTGGGTGATCGCCTCCTGGCGGGCGCGGTTGGCCAGCCGGGTGTAGGTGCGGATCAGCTCGGAGGCGTTGTCCGTCGCCGACTTCATCGCCCGCTGCCGGGAGGCCGACTCGGACGCGGCCGCCTCCAGCAGCGCGACATACAGGCGGCTTTCGACGTACCGGGGCAGCAGCGCGTCGAGCACCCCCTCCGTCGACGGCTCGAACTCGTAGACGGGCAGCGGGCCGCCGGGCGGCGGCTCTTCGGACTCGGTCAGCTTCATCGGCAGCAGCCGGTGCGCGACCGGCTGCTGCGTCAGCGCGCTGACGTACTCCGTGTAGACGACGTGGATCTCGCCCACACCACCGTCGGCCTCGTCCTTGGTGAACGCCGCCAGCAGCTCGTCCGCGACCGCCTTCGCGTCCGCGTACGTGGGCTGCTCGGTGAACCCGGTGAACTCCCCGGCGAGCGCGCGGTTACGAAAGCGGTAGTACGTGACGCCCTTGCGGCCGACGGCGTACAGATCCACCGACTTGCCCTCGTCGGCCAGCAGCTCCATGAGCTCGCCGGCCTGCCGGGTCGCGTTGGAGCTGTAACCGCCGGCCAGGCCGCGGTCGGAGGTGACGACCACCACCGCGGCCCGGGTCACCCCGGTCCGCTCGGTGGTGAGCGGGTGGCTGATCGTCGACTGCGAGGCGACCGCGCTGATCACCCGGGTGATCTCCTGCGCGTACGGCCGGGAGGCCGCCACCCGCGTCCGGGCCTTGACGATCCGGGACGCGGCGATCAGCTCCATCGCCCGGGTGATCTTCTTCGTCGACTGGACCGAGCGGATCCGTCGCCGGTACTCACGAACCTGGCCGGCCATCCGATCAGGCCTTCTCGTCCGACGACTTCGGGTGGTGCACCGTGATCGCCTCGTGCTGCACCTCGCCCGGCGCCAGCGGCTCCGGCGCGGCCTCGTTCACGAGCGGCTGGCCGCCGGTCAGCGTGAACTGCGTCTTGAACTCGCCGATCGCCTTCTCCAGGTCGGCGATCGTCGCGCTCTCGAGCTTGCCGGTCGCCGAGATGACCTCGTAGATCCCCGGGTAGGAGCGGCCCACGAAGTCGAGGAACTCGTTCTCGAACCGGCGGATGTCCCCGACCGGCACGTCGTCGAGCTGGCCGGTGGTGCCGGCCCAGATCGAGACGACCTGCCTGTCGACCGCGAACGGCTGGTTCTGCGGCTGCTTGAGCAGCTCGACGAGCCGCGAGCCGCGGGCGAGCTGGTCGCGCGAGGCCTTGTCCAGGTCGGAGCCGAACGAGGCGAACGACTCCAGCTCGCGGTACTGCGCGAGGTCGAGGCGCAGGCGGCCGGCGACCGACTTCATCGCCTTGACCTGCGCGGAGCCACCGACCCGGGAGACCGAGGTGCCGACGTTGATGGCCGGGCGGACACCCTGGTTGAACAGGTCCGACTCCAGGAAGATCTGGCCGTCGGTGATGGAGATGACGTTCGTCGGGATGTACGCCGAGATGTCGTTGCCCTTGGTCTCGATGATCGGCAGGCCGGTCAGCGAGCC
>Ga0068863_100000467_pt1 | contig 41293 bp, 28 predicted proteins | sample KBSSwiS62_FD_66596 | JGI IMG/M metagenome (GOLD analysis project Ga0068863, IMG submission 66596) | Switchgrass rhizosphere microbial communities from Kellogg Biological Station, Michigan, USA - KBS Switchgrass S6-2 | ecosystem: Host-associated > Plants > Roots > Rhizosphere > Soil ... | reverse complement strand
GCGTTCTTGCGGGAGGACGCCCGTTCCTTCGCCTCATCCCTGCGCTGCCCGCACCCGGCCGGCGACGACTCGCACGCCGCTGGGCGCGGCACGCCAGATCGCGAACGCCGACAGCACCGAGCAGCCGATGGCGACCCAGAACGCCAGCGTGTAGTTGCCGGTGCGATCGTGCACGAACCCCATGAACCAAGGCCCCACCGCGCCACCCGCGAGTGCGCTCACCATCAGCGTCCCGAAGATCGGCCCATAGTGCCTGCCCTCGAAGATCTCCGCAGGGATGGCGCCGATGACCGACGTGAGGCCGTAGCCCAGCGCGCCTTGCGCGATCACCATCGTGTACAGAAGGGGGATACCCGGATACGACGGCAATGCGAGCAGCGTGAGATAGGTGATGCAGAACCCCGTGCTGCCGATCGCCCAGACAACCTCGCGTCCGATACGGTCGGAGAGCCAGCCGAGGGCGATCTGCCCGGGCACGCCGGCAAGGCTGACGGCGCCGAGCGCCCATGCGGCCTCCCGGGCACCGAAGCCGGTCTCGGTGAGGTACTTGGTCTGATGCACCTGCACGGCGTACCACGAGAAGAGCGCGCCGAAATAGGCCACCGCGATCCACCAGAACCGCGCAGTGCGCATCGCGCGCGCGAGCGTCCAGTCGATGGCCGCCCACGCGGGGTCGACGACGTTCACCCGTCGGGCCTTGGCCGCCGCGGGCGTGTCTGCGTCTCCGTCCGGCGCCAGGCCGAGTTCCTCGGGTCGCCGCCGGAGAAGCATGTTGAGCGGTACCAGGACGACAAGGGCCACCAGGCCCAGCAGCGAGCACCCGGCACGCCAGCCGTTTCGCTCCACGAACGTCTGCAGCGCGGGGAGGATCACGATGGAGCCGAACCCCACTCCGGCGAAGGCGATGCTCATCGCGAGCCCCCGGCGCCGCACAAACCAGTTCGGCAGGAAAAGCGCCTGGCCGGTGTAGCCGGTGAACGTCGTGCCCGCGCCGACCAAGAGGCCCAGCGTGAGGTAGACATGCCAGGGCTCGCCCGCGAAGGTCGCCAACAGCAGGCCCCCGGCCGTGGCGGCGACCCCGACCTCCATCACGAAGCGCGGCCCACGACGGTCCATGAGCCGGCCCAGCAGCGGGCTAAGCACGGCGGAGACGATGAAGCCGAAGGAGAACGCGCCGGCGGTCACGCCTCGCTGCCATCCGAACTCGTCGAGGATCGGGGGGAAGAGCAGCGAGAAAGCCGTGCGTGCGTTGACGCAGATCGCCATCGTCAGGAAGACCACCCCGACGACGACCCACCCGTAGTAGAACGGCAGGCGCCGTGCGAGCCTTTCGATCAAGCGGCTTCCCGTCGGTTGAAACTCTGCATGTCCCGCTCCGGGGCAAGGCGAGGGCGTCTTACCTATGAATAACTCGATCCGGCGGGACATTCTCAGGCACTGAGTCTGGCCCGGAGGGACAAGAATACGGGCTGCAGTCCGCGCCAGCAAAGGGTTTCGGAACGGCCGCCGGGCGTGGACGGGCGCCGTCTATGGCGGCAGGAACCGTGGCCCGCGCTTCGGAAAAAATGGTCGCGCTCGGTCCGAACGCCGCTCAATGCATTCGGCCATTGGCGCTCATGAGCTTCTGCATCAACGCGCTCATGTTCGCCGACGTGACGCCTGACTGATTCATGCCGGAAGCCAAGAAGTCCGACATGGCACCGGCCAGGCCGCTCGTCCCGGCGTCGGGTTGCATCATGGCGCCGCCTCCCATCATCATGCCGCCCATCATGATCTGGCTGCCGCTCGCTGTGCCGTCCATCGTGCCGTCGGATGCGTCCGCCATCATGTCGGCGACGAGTGAAGCCGACACGGGCATGCCGACGTTCTTCGCGTACTGAGACATGGCGGCCAGGGTCATTCCGTAGTTCATCGATGCGGGGGCCGCAGCCGATCCCGATCCGGCCACCAGAGGATTCATCGGCGGCGTGTAGACAATGTCGTCCACCATGAAATAGACGCCTACCGCGGCATTGGCCGTGGCGATGTTGGCGCTCGTCATGCCGCCCGCCATATGCACGGCCATCGCCTGGGCCATGGAGGTCAAGGGCGTCATCTGTACACCGCTGGCTGCGGACCCGGCGGCCATGTTCGCAAGCACCGCCGTCATGGCATCGCTCGAAGCCATACTCATCATCGAACCGGTGGCCTCGTCGGTATACGTGCCACCGGTCAGGCGCAGCATCACGGGGCCGGAATAGCCACCCACCGACAGAGCGAAGGCGCCATGCGCATCGGTTTTCGCGGAGGCCAGGGCCGAGCCTGCCGTACCGTTGCTCAGACCATAGGCCGAGACCGTGGCGCCGCTCAGCGGCCCCTTGACGGCGTTGCCGCTGATGGTGCCCTGAGCCACCGCGGAGGTGACCGCGTCGGCGCTGCTGCTGCTGCCGCCGCCGCCGCATCCGGACAGGATGACCGTGGCCGCCACCGTTGCCAACACCAGCGAAAGGACGTTTGAAGAGCTGCACAGTCGGGTAGGGTTCATTTCGATTCTCTCGGGTCTACGAGAACAAGGCCGCGAGCAGGCCGGTCTTCTCAGGCTAGTGGGGGAGCGCCAGCGGGCGACTGATCCACGTCAAGGATTCGCTCGCGTCTCGCCGACCGAGAAGACTTGACTCGGCTGCGAACTCGAAAGAGATGTCTAACCCGAGCGAAAGAGATCTCTACCCCGATGTTCAAGCGCGCGTAGCCAGATGCCTGCCGGAGCGCAGACCGGCCTTGGTGTCATGGCCGCTCGCCTTGCCGTTCGGTGTGAGGGGAGCACCGTCGGCCGCAAGGGTCTCGATGATGGGGCAGTCCGGTCTGTCGTCACCATGGCAGCAGTGCACCAGATGCTCGAGAGTCGCCTTCATCGCTTGCAGATCCTTGAGCTTCTCGTCGAGCTCCTCGATGTGCGCCTGCGCGAGCGCCTTCACCTGGCGGCTGGGCCGTCGCCGGTTCTGCCAGAGCCCGAGAAGCTCCCGAATCTGCTCGATGGAAAAGCCAAGATCGCGAGAGTGTCGGATGAAGCGCAACGTCATGACCTCGTTGTCGCTGTACTGGCGATAGCCCGAGTCGGTCCGCGCTGCCTCTGGAAACAGGCCGACGCTCTCGTAGTGGCGAATCATCTTCGCCGACACGCCCGAGGCCTTCGCGGCGGCGCCGATGTTCATCGAGGTGCTCATGCTTTCTTCCTCACGCGATCGCGGGGCGGATTCGTTCGATGGTCGCCGGCTTGGCATCGCCGGCGGCGGCGCCACGCCAGCGGCGGAGTGTCAGCGCATTGGCTACGACGCTCACGCTGCTGAACGCCATGGCAGCACCAGCGATCACCGGACTCAGCATGCCCAGCGCCGCGAGCGGGATACCCAGCACGTTGTAGGCGAGTGCCCAGAACAGCCCTTGCCTTATCTTCGAGTAGGTGCGCCGCGAGATGGCCAACGCGTCCGCCACGAGACCAGGGTCGCCGCGCATCAGCGTGACGCTCGCGGCCTGGGTCGCAACGTCCGCGCCGCCGGCCATCGCAAACCCGCAGGTCGCCGCGGCCAGGGCCGGGGCGTCGTTGAGGCCATCGCCCACGAATGCCACCACCTCACCGGTCGCTCGCAGTTGCTGGACGATGTCTGCCTTGTCGCCAGGAAGCATCTGCGCTCGAACCTCGTCGATGCCGAGCAGGCTCGCCACGGCCTGGGCGCTGCCAAGGCTGTCGCCTGTCAGCAGGAGCGTCTTGATGCCGAGCTCATGCAGACGCTCGACAGCCAACCTGGCAGAGGGCTTGACGGTGTCGCCGAAGGCAAGCAATCCCAGGAGCCTGGGCCGCACGTCATCCAGGCGCACAAGCCAGGAAACCGTTCTGCCATGCCGCTCCAGTCGCTGAGCAGCTTGCAACAGCGTTCCCGCATCCACCTCAAGCTCCTCCAGCAGGCGGGTGCTGCCCAGGACCAGGGTCTGGCCTTCTGCAGTCCCCTCGACGCCTCTGCCGGGCAGCCCCGCTGTGGCGTGCGCCTCCGGCACGGACAGGCACTCGGAGCGAGCCTTGTCGAGGACGGCGACGGCGAGCGGATGGCTGCTCGTCTTCTGCAGCGCCGCGGCCAGGCGAAGGACGTCGTCGCGAGAAACGCCGGCGGCGGGCTCGATTGCGGCCAGCGCGGGTTTTCCCTCCGTCAGCGTGCCGGTCTTGTCGAACGCGACGACGGTCACCGAGTGGGCGATCTCCAGGGCTTCGGCGTCCTTGATGAGGATGCCGTGCCGCGCTGCGACGCCCGTACCGACCATGATCGCCGTCGGCGTCGCGAGCCCCAGCGCGCAAGGACACGCGATGACCAGCACCGCGACGGCATTGACGAGCGCGTGCTCCCAGTTGCCGGTGACACCCACCCAGCCGAGGAGGGTGACCGCCGCGATGCCGAGGACGACGGGGACGAACACGGCGCTCACACGGTCGACGAGGCGCTGGATCGGTGGCTTGGTCACCTGAGCCGTCTCGACCATGCGGATGATGCGAGCCAGCGTCGTTTCCGCGCCGACGGCTGCCGTCCGGACCGTCAGGGCGCCTTCGGCGTTGATGGAACCTCCTGTCACCCTGTCGCCGATCTGCTTCGCCACCGGAAGGCTTTCGCCGGTGACGAGGGCCTCGTCGATATGGCTGCGGCCCGCGACGATGTCACCGTCTATCGCAACGCGGTCTCCCGGGCGAATGAGCACGAGGTCGCCCACGACCACCTGCTCCACCGGCACCTCGACATCGACGCCGTCGCGCCGGACGATGGCGGTGGTCGGGCGCAAGGCGTTCAGCGCACGAATGGCATCGGCCGTCTGGCGCCTGGCGCGACCCTCGAGCCACTTGCCGAGCAGCACCAGCGTGATGACCGCGGCCGAGGCCTCGAAGTACAGGTGAGGCGTGCCGTGCCCAGCGTGCTTGAACAGGAGATACACGGAGAGCCCGTAGGCGGCAGACGTGCCGAGTGCCACGAGCAAGTCCATGTTGCCGGCCCCGGCAAGCATGGCCCGCCATCCGGCGCGGTAGAAGCGCCATCCCAGCCAGAACTGGACCGGCGTCGCCAGGGCGAGCTGCACCCAGCCGTCAGGCATCCAGTGGCCACCCCAGATCTGCAGGATCATCGGCATGACGAGCGGCAGGGTGAGTACCGCACCGACCGCCACGGGCCACCAATCCGGCAGAGCCTCGGCTGTTGCCGGCTTATCGTCATTCACCCCCACTGCGGCGTAGCCCGCCCGCTCTACCGCAGCCTCGAGCGCGGGGAGCGGCACCGTCGACAACGCCCGTACGGTTGCCTTCTCCGTGGCCAGGTTGATCGAAGCACTGAGGACACCTGGCACGCTCAGCAGCGCCTTCTCCACCCGGGAGACGCACGACGCGCATGTCATTCCCTCGACCTGCAGGGCCATTTCAGTCGTCGCGACGTCGTAGCCGGCCTTGCGCACTGCCGCCGCCAACGCGTCCGGAGCGACTGAAGGCCCGACGCGAACGTGGGCCTCTTCGGTCGCAAGGTTGACGCTGATGTCTGCGACGCCCGGTACGGCCTGGAGCGCTCTTTCTACGTGGATGACGCACGAAGCACAGGTCATGCCCTTGATCTGCAGCTTGACAGGGCGGAAACCGGAGGGCGACGGGGTGTTCATGTTGGATGCTGCAGCGCGGTCATCGGACATTCTTGGATCTTCAAGGTTCCCACGCTGGTAAGGTCAATACCTTACACGCCTTTCGCCTGCTGTCTTCTTGTACTTCGCGGGGTGCGTCTTGACCTTCCCACAGTGGCAACGCTGAAAGTACGTCCATCCCCCTGTTTCTCTGGAGAGAACCATGATTTCGTTTCAAGTGAACGACATGACCTGCGGTCACTGCGTCGCCACCATCACCAAGGCGGTGCGGTCCGTCGACCATGGCGCCAAGGTGGAGATCGACCTTGCCGCGCACCGGGTGCAGATCGAGACGGCCCAGGCTGATGCCAGCGAATTCGCGGACGCCATCAGAGAGGCCGGCTATACGCCGGTCGTCAATGCGGCGCCTGCCACTCAGGCTACCAAGACCGCGACACGCGGTGGGTGCTGCTGCAGGTGAGAGGTCACCGCAGCCGGAGGGACCCCGGCGCTCCTACTTGCTGGCCACAGTGGCAGCTGGGGCATGTCCGACCCGCCGCATCCTATCTCTCGGCTGACGTCGCGCCGTGCAGGCGTGAGCCAGCCTCATAACGACAACGGGGAGCGCTCAGGAACTGGCCCCTCGACCCGCCGCTAAGAGTGGTGCCGTGTCCGCCGCCGATGGCAACGACGAGGCTACTTGGTAGCTTGGTGGTTGTGGCTCGACTTCTTCTTGGCCGTTGCAGCAGAAGCAGCGGACGCCGACGTTTCCGGAGGGCATGGCTGCGCCTGCATGTGCGGCGTGCCTCTGCCGCCTTCCGCGGCGTGATCGTGCTTTTGCTGGGCCGCTTTGCTGCAGTCCGCAGGCGACATCGCTGCCCCAGCGGGCCTCGAGGCGGCCGATCCCTGGGCGACAGCGGCGCTCGCCGATACCACGAGCATGACGACCAGCGAAAGGAGTTGGACTTTCTTCATGTGAATCTCCAATGACCAGTCGCGGAAGGCGAGCGGAGGGCGAGTGACTACGATGAACAGAAAGGATGAAGGTCACGCCGATTACATCCCTTACGGGCAAATGTACGGGTGGCCTGCATTCGAGACTTGATGCAAGTCAAACTGAATGCGCGAGCTCGATCTTCCCCGTGCAATGCTGGCCGACGGTGGCTTGCCCGCTAGCCAAGCGGTGCGCCCGAATCGGCCAGCGCTTTCTCGTGACTACGGCCGCAAAAAACCTGCCGCCGAGTCGGCGCCTCATCGGTCAAGACGAATGGTCATGGTCGTCGGCCTGCCCGAGGGGTTGCTCCACATCCAGCAGTAGTCCTGCTCGCTCTTGACCTCGAGCACTCCTCGCGATTTGGAGATGCTCTCCTCCTTCACCGGGTAGCGAACGGCCTTGCCTTCGTGGAAGTGAATGTTGAAGCTCGTTGCCGCGTCTGCGTCGAACTGCCAGCGAACCGTCGCCTCGGGCCGGAGACGTCCACAGAGCTCGACGAAGCCCTTCGGCGCGATGCGCACCTGCCGTTCGAATCCGCCCTGGCCATCCCATGCGATCTCGATCAGTTCGGCGTACGACGGGCCCGCGAGAGTGAGCAGGAGCACAAGGAGAAGTGCACGCATGTTCAATTCGCCTCTTCGATATGGGTGATCGTGTACGCACCGCCGACCTTCTCGGCGGTGAACCGCACCTTGTCGCCGGCCTTGACTCTATCGAGCAACACGGGATCCTTGACCTGGAACACCATCGTCATCTGCGGCATGCCGAGGTTCTTGATCTCCTCGTGCCGGAGCGTGATCTTCTTCGTCTCCAGGTCGACCTTCCGGACTTCGCCGGCTGTCATCGCAATCGTGTCGGCAGGAGCCGAAGCCTGCGCAAGAGCGCCCACCGCGCAGGCGATCAGGAACGAGCCAAGGAGATGACGGACGGTCGTTCTCATCGTGCACCTCCTTTACCCACGCTGATCACCGCCTTCATGCCGGCGTCGTAGTGTCCCGGCTGCAGGCAGCCGACATCCACCTTGCCCGCCTTGGTGAAGCGCCAGATGACTTCGCCTGTCCTGCCCGGGTCGACGGTGACCATGTTCGGTTCGTCGTGCTCCATCTCGGGAAACTTCTTCATCAGTTCGTAGTGCTCCTTCAGATCCTTCTCCGTGCCGAGCACGAACTCGTGCTTGACCCGGCCGGAGTTGGTGATCAGAAAGCGCACCGTCTCCCCTTGCTTGACCTCGAAGTTGGCGGGCACGAAGCGCATCGCGTCGTTCATGTCGACCTTGACGGTGCGCTTGGCCTCGCTGGCCTTGCCGGCGACGCCAATCGCGTCGGCAGGTCCGTGGGTATGCCCGGGTTCACCCTTCGACGCCCACGCGGGGTGCACGCAAGCCAGGAAGGCGAGCAGTGCCAGTCTGCTCAACGGTGCATTCATCGCTGGTTCCTTTGCAGAGATAGAGTCAGTGACCGGAGTGGCCGGAATTGCCCGAGGGCTTGCGTATGCGCACCTCGACGTCGCGAGCAGGCTTGGCTTGTGGCGGCATCAACTGCCCGCCTTCGGACGAGAAGCGAGCCGGTTCCGCCAGGGCGCCGGCCCATTCGAAGGCGTTCGTCCCCGGGGGGTGCTTGAACCAGCCCGGGTCGCCGTAGTCGCCGCGCTTCTGGTCCGGACGCACCTTGACGACGCTGAACATGCCACCCATCTCGACCGATCCGAACGGTCCCTGGCCGCCCATCATCTTTTCGGTGTTGTCGGGCAGCGGCATCTCCATCTCGGTCATGTCCGACATGCCGCGCTCGCCCATGACCATGTAGTCGGGGATCAGCCGGGTGATGTCGCGCACGACCTGGCGATGGTCGACGCCGATCATTGTCGGGACGTCATGGCCCATCGCGTTCATCGTGTGGTGGCTCTTGTGGCAGTGAAACGCCCAGTCGCCGGGTTCCTCGGCAATGAACTCGATCTGGCGCATCTGGCCCACCGCGACGTCGGTCGTCACCTCGTGCCATCGTGTCGATTTCGGCGTCGGGCCGCCGTCCGTGCCGGTCACCACGAATTCGTGGCCGTGCAGGTGCATCGGGTGGTTCGTCATCGTCAGGTTGCCGAAGCGGATGCGAACCCTGTCGCCCTGACGCACGTTGAACGAGTCGATGCCCGGAAAGATGCGGCTGTTCCAGGACCAGAGGTTGAAGTCGAGCATCGTCATGATCTTGGGCGTGTAGGCGCCTGGCTCGATGTCGTAGGCGTTGAGCAGGAAGACGAAGTCCCGATCGACTTCGTCGATGAGCGGGTGCCTGGCCTTCGGGTGCGTGACCCAGAAGCCCATCATTCCCATCGCCATCTGCACCATCTCGTCGGCATGCGGGTGGTACATGAAGGTGCCGGGGCGACGGGCGACGAACTCGTAGACGAATGTCTTGCCCGGTTCGATCGCCGGTTGCGTCAACCCGGTGACGCCGTCCATGCCGTTCGGGAGGCGCTGCCCGTGCCAGTGGATCGAGGTCCGCTCGGGCAGCTTGTTGGTGACGAAGATTCGCACCCGGTCGCCTTCGACGACCTCGATCGTCGGCCCTGGCGACTGGCCGTTGTAGCCCCAGAGGTGCGCCTTGAATCCCGGCGACATTTCTCGCACCACCGGCTCGGCGACGAGATGGAACTCCTTGATACCGGCGTTCATGCGCCAAGGCAGGGTCCAGCCGTTCAGGGTGACCACCGGGTTGTACGGTCGGCCGTTGCGCGGCACCAGCGGTGGCATGGTGTCCGGCTTGGCTTGAAGCACAGGCTCGGGGAGCGCGGCCATCGCCACCTTGCTCACTGCTGCGGCAGCCACGGCGAGCCCCGCGGTCGCGCCACGGCTCAGGAACGTACGTCTTTGCGTTGTCATCTTCTCTATCGCTAGTGGGTCGCGGCCTTGGCGCTCCCCGCGGCCGACGAGCGGCCGCCGGTCGACACCGGTCGAGCATCGGAGGGCCGACCGATCAAGGTGGCCTGGAGGTTGGCATCGGCCAGCCAGAAGTCGCGTTGCGCGTCGATGGCCTGCATGACGCTGGCGATCTGCTCGCGCGCATCGGCCAGAAGCTCGAACACCCCGATGAGCATGCCGTTGTAGCGAAGCACGTTCTCCTCGGCGATGGCCTTGCGCAGCGGGACGATCTCGTCGCGATAGTGCCGGGCGACGTCGTACGCGGTGCGATAGGAACCGTAGTCCTCTCGCACCTGCGAGCTCGCGTCGACCGCCAGCTGGGCGGCGCGATGGAGTGCGGCCATGTAGGTCGCCCCGGCTTGTGAGCGGCTGGCATCGCCGAAATCGAAGATCGGCAACGGCACTTCGACATTGAAGCCCGTCTGCGGCGCCAAGCCGGTCTCGCTGACTCGGCTGGCACCGAACTCCAGGCCGTTGACGAAGCTGGTGATGCGCGTGAGACCCTGCTCCTGGGCAGTGAACTCGAGCTGCGAACGGGCCATGCGTACGTCGATCCGTTGCTCCATCGCCAGCTGGGCGACGCTGGCTTCATCCTTAGGTGCGGCCGGAAGGTCGGGGAGGCGATCCGGCAGACGCAGTGCCACCGCCTGCGCGTCGCTCAGGCCCAGGGCGCGAACCAGCGCCTCGCGGGTGCTGCGGGCAGCCTGCCGCGAGCGCGCCAGCTGGACTACAGCCTCTGCGGAGAACGACTGCTCGCGGGCGCGTTGCAGCTTGCTGAAGTTGCCCACCGCCTGCATGCGCCGCGCGAGCTCGGCACTCGCATCCGCAGCGGCCTTGACCTGTTCGGAATAGTGAACCGACTGCTGGGCTGCGACGGCATGGACCCAGGCCTCGCGGGCCTGGGTGGCGGCGCGCACGACGCCCGATGCGAGCACCAGCCGCGTGCTCTGCTGCTGATAGTCGGCCCGCCTCAGGCGGGAAGGAAGCAACAGAAGATCGACGACTGAGAAGCTCAGGGTGCGCGTGATCTCGAGCTCGCTTGCCCCGCCCTGGTTGCGCGCCAGCCGCTCGAAGGCGAACACCGGGTTGGGGAGGCGAGCGGACTGCGCCGTGGCAGAGGCGGTCGCCGCCCCTTCGTAAAGCATCGCCTGCAGGGCCGGGCTGTTGGCCAGGGCGATCCGCACGGCATCCTCGCTGTCGAGCGGGCCTGCCAGGATGGCGTCGACATCGGCTTGCGCTTGCTGACGTGCCTCGTCCGTGGTGAGCCACCTCACCTCTGCGCCCAGGCGTTCGTGCATGGACGTCTTCACATCGGCGAAGTTCTCGTCGATCGAGGTGCTGGCGCAGCCCGCCAGTGCAGCCAGGGTGAGGACGGCAAGCGCGGCACGCGTCATACCGGCCGGACTGCCGGCGACCCGAGAACGGCTGGCGAGCGTCATGGCTTCTCGTGCCCCGCATGGCCGCTAGCGGCGCGTGATGCCGGAGCTGCACTGGATGGGGAGGAAGCACTGTCGGCCGATGCGCCGCCTTGCGCCTCGCGCGCATAAGCCTGCCAGCCTCCTATCCTTCCTACCAGGTCGTTGCTGGCTTTCCAGGACGTGACCGGCTGATCCTTGAAGGGCCGGTACCCTTCGAGTGCCGAGCGATACGCGGGAGCAGCGGCCGCGGTAGCGGGCGCAGACGCTGGGAGTCGCGCCGACTCCGCCTGCTCGGCGGCAACGGCAAGTGCCGCTGTGGCGAGCAGCACCGCCAATGCGGCAGCGCAGGTGTTCGATGACATGGGAATCCTCGAGAAGCCCCGGGGCCGTGCAAACACGCCCGGGAGCAGACGGCGGGGACGACGGCGCCACGCCGGGCAGGCGCGACGCCGCGTCAAGAACGCGTCAGGCGAGGAGCAGTCGAGGTGGTCGCTCGAGCCCTTCGGTCACGAAGGCAGCGACACTGCGCGGGGCGAGGGAAGGGAACCGATCAGTCAGCTTTACAGGGACGAACGAAAGGGGGTCTGCGGCAACGGCGGCGCCGACACAGCAGGATGCACAGACGCTGCATTTGTGGGAGACCTTGGACGACGAAGGCTTGTCGTTGCTGGCATTGCCCGACGCATGCATATGCGACGCGTGCTCATGGACGTCGCTCGTGAAGTGCGAATGGACTTCGGGCGCAGGCGCATTGATGTGATGCCGATGCGCGTGTTCGCCCTCGGAGCTACGCTGCGCCGTGCCGCAGACCATCATGGTCGCGGCTGTCACACCCTGCAACGGCAAGGCAAAAGCCAACAGACACGCGATCGCGAACCGCAGAACACCCCACATGAGAAAAGTGTAGATGATCTTCGCGCCGCATAGACCGAGTGGTCAAACCCCGCGATGCCAAGGAAAGAGCCGCGCACGAGAAGCATCGCGTCCACGCCAGTCGCGTAGCGGGACGGCCACGACCCCGCCGAATCGATTCGCCGGCTACTTGCTTTCCGGCTCGTCCTTGTCCCGGGCGAGCTCTTCAGGGGAACATCGGGCTGCGGCCCGCACCAGCAAAGGCTTTCGCGCGCGGGGTCGTTTCTTCCTTCCCCTTGGTGTTCCCCGAAACCCACTCCGCTTCGACAAATACTGGGCTAGCGGCCGATTTTGCGATCAAACAGCACCAAATTGCGTTGCGGACGGCCCTGTTCGCGCTCTCGGTCGATCCGCGCCGGCCGAGCCCAGATCATCAATCAAACGGACGATGAATGGGGCCGAAATCTGCTGCTCAATTGGGAGGCATTTTGTTCCCCTACTTGGTCTGCGCTAGGCGGCGCGTGAGATCAAGTTGTCCACCGGACGCCGAACCCCGCTCATAGGTAAGTTCGGGAAGCCAGTATGAGTCCCCCTGCCGAAAAAGCCAGTTCGAACTTGCGGCAGGGACTCAAACTGGCAGCATCCACGCCCGCATGACAAGGACCGCTTTTCGATCCACCGCGGTCGTTCAGCTCTGTGTCCGGAGCTTGCTGCAATGCAGCGGTTGCGTTCGGTCATGGGGCCGCGCTGAATTCAGGGTTCCGTGCACATTGCGGTCACTTGAGCCGCCGCGGCCACATCAATGAGTCTTTTGAGTTCGCGGCACCCGGCCATGGAGTTGTTCCCGACGATCAGGTGGAAGGTAACTTGGATGCCATTCGAGCGGCAGTTCCCTGGAGCCGCGTCGGACTCGCGCTCCCCGCCTGAGCCGTCGTTCAAGATACCGCCTTGAAATCGCCTGATGGTTGGTCCTTGCAGCACGTCGAGTGCGCGTCCTGCGCCCAGAACAGAACATGAACTTGGCTAAGCAGCGACCATGATGTCTAGCTACGCAGGGCTCGCCTGGCCAGAAAGTACAGCGTCGTGAGTTAACGGGTCGTCACCTGATCGTCGCCCAGCAGTGGACTGGCGATGCGCCACGCCTGCGCGCGGCCCAGCCCCACCGTGCCCGTCGTCCCGCCCGCGCCGAGGACGAGCGGCGATTGGGCGTCATCCGGGCGTGCCGGTTGCAGGAGCAGGCCGGGATGGCTCGGATTCGAGATGGTGAACAGGCGGCGGTCGAGCACCGAGTCTCCGATCGGGGCAATCTTCCATGTCGCGCCCGCCGTGGTTGGCGATGCGACGACGACAATCGAAGCCGGGTCGGGCGCCGCCAGGTACAGGCGACCGGCGCGGCTGCGAACCCGTACCGACCCATCACCGGCGTCCTCGAACGAGAAGTCCTGGACGATGCTCCCGTCGGCACGAGCTTGCTGAGGTGTGCTTCCGGGAGCCGGGTCGAGCGAGCCCGCGTCGAGCATCATCCCCGACCTCGCGTACTGGAGGCCGTAGCGGATGAAGGGCAGGAATTGCGGCTCGCGCCGCACGCCGGCGAGAACGGTCGACAGGTCCTTCGCCTCAGCGTAGCGCGCGCCCATGTATGGCGGATTCGAGCGAAGGAATCGGCGGACGATGGTCTTCAGGATCGAGGTGTGGTCGAAATGGAGGCCGTTGTCGTCGCCGAAGACGCTGCCGGCCGCGACCCAGGGTGACACGATCAGCGCCGGCACGCGCAGGCCCAGTGTCGTCACGGGGAAGTCTGGCGACACGCGCGCGGCCGAAGGAGGCGGCACATGGTCGTAGAAGCCGCCGTGCTCGTCGTAGACGATCAGCAGCAGCGTGCGAGGCCAGGCCGGGCTGGCCACGACCGCCTCGACGATCCGCTGCGCGAACGCCTGCCCGTCGGCGATGTCGCTGGGCGGCTCGTCGCAGTTGCTGCCGGGCGGGTAGTCCACAAAGTGGGGGTCGATGAAGGCCACGCTCGGCAGGCGCCCCGATTGCGCGCATGCAAAGAAGCCTTCGGCCGGATCGTCGATGGCAACGACATGCTCATGGTCAAACGTGTAGCGCTGGAAGAACCGCAGCGTGCAGTAGCTGTTCTCGAAGTAGCGCCAGGTGACAGGCGCGCCCGACACTGGGTCGCGGGCGCCGTTCAGGTGATCGAAGATCGTCGGCGTGAAGACCGGCAGCATGGGGCTCGAGTTCTCGAGCTCCCAGAAGCCGCGGGCGTCGAGGTTGGGCCGGCCGGTGAGCTCGTAGAAGCGATTCGGGAAGGTAGGCCCGGGATGGCTGCAGAACCAGCGGTGCCCGATGGAGAAGTCGCGTGCCAGGGCGTCATACACCGGCACCGCCGTGCCGCTGTAGTAGCCCATCGCCTGGCCTGCCAGCTCGTTGCGCACGCCGGGTCCGTAGGCCGCGACGAAGCCGCCCATGCGGCCGCCGTTGATGGTGTGGTGCACCGACTCGTAGCCGTTCGGCGTCCCCGGAACGAATCGCGTCCGCTCCAGCTTCACCGGCGGGTAGACCTGTCCGCGCCATTCGTTCGACTTGCTGCCGGTGAGCCCGTCGACCTCGCTTCGACCCATTCCTCCCTGGTCCACGGGTAGGCTCAGGTAGCCGAGGAGGTGATCGAATGACCGGTTCTCCTTCGTCAGCACCACGATGTGGTCGATGTTGTCGAGCACCGAAGGCGAGAAGTCGGCGGCGGCCGAGGCCGGCCAGCCGGATGGCGCTTCGGGCACGAACACGTTCCTCGGACCCTCGTAGTCGAGGGCGATCACGTCCTCGGGTATCGCGAGCTCCGGGTTGGCCGCGATCAGCCCGACGCCGTGGATGACGATGTTGTTGTCGTCGGTGTTGAGCTCGTCGTCGGCAACGCCGCCGAGGAGCCAGGATGTGACCATCGAGTTCAGGCCGTCGCGGGCCGAGCGGCCCGACATGGGGTCGACGTCGAGGAGCTTCCCGTGGATCCTGTCCCGTATGGTCGACCGGATGAGGCCGTCGAATGCGCTGCTCGTCTCGAGGTCGACCCGGATCACCTGGTCGAGCAGGCCGGCGAGCAGATCGTCCGTGGTGACCGTGTCAATCGGCTGGTGCAGAAACGTCCCCTTATAGTGCTTGGCCGCTAGCACGCCGATCTGCACCTCTGTGACGGTCATCTCCTCGAGCTCCTTGGCCCAGGCGAACAGGTCCACCACCGTGTGGCTCTGCGTGAACCGGTTGACGATCGTCGTCTTCTCGAGGGTGAGCTTCAGCGTGATCGCCATTTGGCGTATGTCGATGACCCCGTCGGCGTTGTTCCACACGAACCCGCCCGGCCGGAACGCGATGCCGAGCGTGAGAGGTGGGCTCGCGAGTGTCTCGATGCCGATCTGGAAGGTGGCGCTCTCGATCTCGCCGAGGTAGCTGTCGGCGATCCCGATCCACTTCTTCAACGGCCCCAGATCCTGCGGGTGGCGGACCCGGTGCACCTGGCCGTCTCCGCCATTGGCCAGCGACTGAATGTCGAGGTAGCTCGCGGGCAGCGGGATCGGGTTGTTCGGGTCGATGAACGGCAGGTACGGATAGCCCAGGGTCGAGCCGAGGCGGATGCGCTGCAGCGGCGAGGCCGCGCTCGTGTCGGCACCGTTCCGGCCGTTGATGAACTCGTCGAGCTTGCGCCTCAGGAACGGAATCGAGATCACCTTGGCGCGGTCCCCTGTCATGTCGACCGGCTGGCGAGTAAGGCGTGGTGCCGTCGGCGGCGCGGCCGTTGGGAAGGGGTCGCCCTGATAGGCGCCGGCGTGCTTGCGGTTGTCCTGGTCGAGGACCACGCCGCTGGTCTGCGACGTGAAGACCAGCGGCTTGCCGCCGAAGCTGCCCGGGTCGGTGAATTCGAAGGTCACCTGGTAGTCGAAGATCCAGCGGTCGCTCTCGCTCGGCTCGATCACGATGTAGACCATCGGCAGCACCATCTCCGCCAGCCGGATCGAGCGCGAGATGAGCGTGTTGTCCTCGGCCGACCAGATGAATTCGCGGTACAGGTCGTCGCGTGGTCCGCTTTCAGGGAAGCGTTGATCGTGGAAGAGGTCGAGCCCGATCGCCATGTCCTGGAACGCACCGGCGCTGAGCCGATTCGTGACGTGGACGTTCAGGCGGGTGTCCTCGTTCTTGTCGTCGTTGTGCGTGCTTAGGCGCAGCCTCACCTTGGTGAGCACGGCGGCGGTATCGGGCGGGGGCAGGGCAGCCGGGGCTATCGAGCGCAAGGGATTCTCGATGCCAATGCCCGAGTGGTTGCGGTTGTCCTGGTCGAGGACGATGCCGGTCACGCCGTCGACCGTGGAGCTGAAGGTGACGGGGCCGTCGTCGAAGGTGAGCGTGACGGTGTAGTCGAAGATCCACTGGTCGTCGCCGTTCGCGAGCATGTGGATGTCGATCTGCGGCATCACGACGTCATTCACGCCGATGTCGTCGGCCGCCAGCACGAGGTCGAACGTGTGCGACGACGGATCGTCGAACTCGTCGCTGAAACCGAGCGCGTAGCCATAGGCAAGGAAGGGGTTGCGTTCGCCCTGGTTCAGGTCGCCGCCCGGTCCGTAGCGCTGCAGCTCGAGGTAGTTGGCGAGGTGGTCGGTCGTGGCATGGGGGGTGAGCGAGTTGGCCTCGCGATTGCGGACGTAGACGTTGACGAGGTTCTGGCGTTCCCTTTTGTCGTCGTGCGTGTCGAACGTGATCGAAACGCCCCGAAGCACGCCCGGAGCCGGGTCCCACCAGGCGGAGTACACCCTGTCGTCGGTGCCGAGGACGAAGAGGTCGAGTTGATCGGGCCGGCGCGCGACGGCGGCGACCTCGGACAGGGCCCTGGAGAAGCCCTTGTCGATGCGGAACCAGTTCGACCACGTGCTGGCTGCGTCCCAGTAGGCGGAGTGGATCGCTCCGTCCTGGCCGGCCACGAAGAGATCGAGATGGTCGGGAGTGCGTGCGACCGCCGTGACGGCCGATCGGCCCATCGCGAACCCGGCGTCGATCCGGAACCAGTCCGACCAGGTGCTCGCCGAGTCCCAGTACGCCGAATGGACGGCGCCGCCGCTGCCCGTGACGAAGAGGTCAAGATGATCGGGATGGCGGGCGATCGCGGTGACCGCGGAGCGCGCGGCGGCGAAGCCGGCATCGATGCGGAACCACGACGACCAGGTGCTCGCGGTGTTCCAGTAAGCCGAATGCACGCCACCATCGTTGCCGGTGACGAAGAGATCGAGGTGATCGGCGTCGCGCGCAATGGCGGCGACCGCGGACCAGGCGGAGGCGAAGCCGGCGTCGATCCTGAACCAGGACGACCAGGGGCTCGCCATGCTCCAGTAGGCCGAATGCACGCCGCCGTCGTTGCCGGTAACGAAGAGGTCGAGATGCTCGGGATCGCGCGCGACGACGGTGACGGAAGATCTCGCATTCGCGAAGCCGGGGTCGATGCGGAACCAGGATGACCAGCCGCTCGCGTCGTCCCAGTACGCCGAATGGACGCCGCCGTCGATGCCGGTGACGAAGAGGTCGAGGTGGCCGGCCCCCGTCGCAATGGCGGTCACCTCCGAGCGGGCTAGCGCGAAGCCTGGGTCGATGCGGGACCACGACGACCACCCGCCCACGCTGTTCCAGTACACCGTATGGACGCTACCGTCGTTGCCGGTGACGAAGAGATCGAGGTGGTCCGGATCGCGGGTGATGCAGGTCACCGCCGAGCGGCCTTCGGTGAAGCCCGGATCGATTTCGAAGAACGTGTGCCAGGTCATGGAGACCTCCCTCGATAGGCGCCGTGTCGGACGGTAGATGCGGCGTGCTGGCGGGTCAGGGCACCGACAGCACCAGCCAACCGTCGCCGCGTCGGATTCCGCCACGTAGCCAAGGACGTGGCGACCAGCGCCCGACTGCCCCACTGCCCGACTGGAAAGGACGCGTTCGTCCGCTCCCCGCCCGCCGGATGTATCGATCCAAAGTGAGTCGCAGGTATTCAGGCGCGGCGAAAGAAGCGGGTTTGCAGGAGCGCTGCGCCATCGCGCACGTCTACCGCCTGAAGTGGTTGCGAACCGGAAAAGCGGTACATCTGTCCGCTGACGAGCCCGCGCAATTGGATGGAAGCGGTTTCCGTATACCGGAGGTTGACGGTGGAAGCCGCGGCAACGGCTGCGGCGGAGTCTCCCGACACCGCATCTGGCGAGTTCGCGCGCGGTCCGAGACGATTGGCGCGCCGATCCAGCAGCGGAGGCGGCAAATACGCAGTCCGCGCTGCGGCACTATCGAGAAGACGTCCCGCAAGACCCGCTGTTCTTCTCGGGACCGCCGCCTGACTCGCGTTCAGCAAGGCGCGCTTCTGGCCACAGCACATGGTCCGTCTCTCCTTGAGGGGTTTCCGGCGCGGGCTGAATGACCACGGGCTCGTGCCCTATGCGCTCCAGCAGACATGCAGCTCCGGAGATGGCCAGCCACGTGAACAACCAGTCCAGAGGCTGTTGCGAGACGAAAAGAGCAGCAGGAACCGCAATCCAAAGGCTCAGACAGTTGAAACAGTCCATCAGCTTGCCGGCCAGGCCGTGGCCGAGCAAGCTTCGGAACCGGACGACCAAGTCGGCCGGGCCGTCCTCGCTGGCCAGCAGGTGGGTGATCCGCCAGGTTGCAAGAACGGCCAGAACGAATGACCACGTCACGCTAACGCCGCTTCGCCTTCGATCCGGCAGCCACAGGCTCAACGCTCTCGTGCCCGCAGATGCAGAAGGTCAGCAAGTTGTCCTCGTCCCGCCGATCAAACAGGCCGGTGGTCAGTCCGGGCCGGGTATCGAGCTGCACGATGTACGAACAGCTTTCCCAAGTGCTGGTGGCTTCGACGATCGTGCCGTTGCCTCCACGCGGACTGACGGTCACCGCAGGAGGTCCCGGATCGGACACCGCCGGCGTGATGTTGCCCGGCGCCGACGCGCTGCAGCTGGTGATACTCAGCGACCAGGATCCGGCGTCCATCTCTTCGTGGTCCACCGTGAACTCTACGTTGAGGGTTGCATCGATGGGATTGCAGCAATTGCCGGTTCCGAACTCCTGGAACCAGAGATTGTTGATCTCGTTCCAGTTGTTGATGTGGATCTTGCACAGCGAGTTGGAATAGTCCACCGAGCTGACGCCAACGCGGGTGGCCTGGAAGATGATGGCCAGATCCGTCCCGGCTCCCTGGTTGGTAGCGGGCACAGGCTGTCCCGCGGGAGTGCCTCCGGGGTGACCGAACGCGTTGGCGATCGGGTCGCCTCCAGGCACGACCTGAGGCGTATCGAAGTTGAGGAGGACCTGGAATCCTCCGCTTATGTTTGCGGTATCGACCGCGACCCAGCCGGTGGTGATGTCGGGAGGTATGTAGTGTTCCGGTGCGACATAGGGGTCGCCCAACGCGGGCTGAAGCGGATCGGTGCCGTAGCCGACATAGATCTGCTCAAAGGTAGGAGCCAAGGGACCGGCAACCCCGAAGTTGTTCTGCGGCCAGCTGATGATGCGTTGGCCGACCAATGCGCGCGGACTGACCAGAGGGCCGGTGATCGGTTGGGGGTCAATCCACACCTCGGACCCGGCGGCAGCAGGGGCGCCGGTGGTTCCCTCTTGGCCGCGGCTGACGGTCCAGTGTGTGCCCGAGACAGCGGTGACGGTCATGGTCTCGCCGGTCTCGCCGTCAACGCAGACCGAAACATCGAACGGGGGCGGGGGAGCAGCGCCGCTCGTGACATCGATGGAAGTCTGCGCGGCGTTGATGGCCGCCGACAGGGTTGTCTTGTCCTTCGCATAGAGGAAGCGATAGCGCATCTGCACGCCGGGAGACGTGGGCGAGAAGGTCGGACAAAATCCGCCAAACTGCAATTGCGCATAGAAGGCGAAGTTCGGTCCGCCGCCCCAGGGCATATCGAGAGTAGGCGCAAGGCTGGTATTGGTCTTCCCGGAGGCGGGATCGATCTGGGTATAGATGCCGAAATTCCCGACCGTGGTGAACCAGGGCCGAAGCGCATGAGGAGGACAAATGCAGATGCAGAACTCGCGGCAAAGGGCCCAGCAGACCCATCCGCAGACCTGCCAGCAATAGGGACCGAGCCCCCAGCGGCCAACAATCTCGGCATAGGCGTTGGCATCGTGCTTTGCCACTGCCGTGACAAGATCGGTGAGCCCGCGGGGCTTGTTGGCAAACGGCCGGGTGGCGAGAGCGAAGGCCCGCGCCTCGTCGATGGCATCCACTCCGGCAAGCACAGGAGGTCGAGCCAGACACAGTTGGCGGCATACCCAGACGCAGCGCCAGGTGCAGACGAGCCAGCAGATGATCTCGCAGTGGGGCTGGAAGCCGGCCTCATTGACCTGCGAGCGGATGGTTATGCAGTCGAGGTTGATTGCCGCCTTGCCGATGACCTGAAGGGCACTCTCGTTGCGCAGCAACTCGCTGATGCCCCGGGCAGCGGCGCGTACTTCGTTGGCCGCATCCTCAAGGACAACGCGCTCAGGGGAGCAGACGACTTCACAAACTCGACGGTAGGTGATGAAGTAGACCCAATGGCACAGGAGGTGACAGAACTCCGTGAGCTTGAGTTCGGCAAGGGCGGCCCGGAAATCGTCGCCATCGCCACAGGCCACCGCGTCGACCACCCGGCGAAGGAGAGCTTCATTGGACGCGAGTTGCACGACGGCGCGCGCGAACTGAGGCAGATCGGGAATCGTCGCCTTCTCTTGGGGCGCGCCGCAGAGTTCGATGCAGCGCAAAACACCCAACTTGACCCGTATCCACTCGCACACCAATTCGCAATAGGGGAGCATCTCGACCCGTTCCAGCACCCAGCGGAACGCGTCTGAATCCCTGGCTTCGAAGGCAGCGACGGTGGCGGCAAACGCGCCGGCGTCCTGGGCCAAGTGTCCGATCGCTTGGGACTGCGCGGACAGCCGATTGACCGCATCGTCATACGAAACGACGTTAGCCATAGCATCCTCCGAGACTTCAGGTTGGGGCGACTTGGCCGCCATCGGCAGCGGGCGCTGACGCGAAGAAGTCGCAGGCAAGAAGACCTAGAAATCGGAAGAAAGCATAGCTGCGAAGGTTTGTGTTCTTGACCAAGAGATCGTTGTGAGGATGGATATGCAGTGGCCGACTTTCAATCGAGTTAGCCGCAAAGCACCCGCCGGTCGGGACGCTGCCAAGAGGTCACGGATCACTCTTGTCCGTGGCGACAGGCCGGCGAATCCGGCCAACAACCCGACGTCAAGGCGGGAACCGAAAGGCGGATCCTGTAAGAGCTGACAGGTGGCTCAAGGCGTCGGATCGAAATACGCTCGCCTCCAGGGCGCTCTGCGGAATGCAGGCCCCTGATCCTCTTCTTGGGCATGTCTGTCGCTGCGAAAGCTGGCGACACCATGCTCGATCACTTCTCGGACCGGAGTATCCCCATGGACCTGCTCTTGTCAGATCACATCCCCGAGCGGCGTGCGTTCCTGAAGGGCGCCGGCGGCGTCGCACTGGGCCTCTTTGTGGCTGCAAGCCTGGGCGGCTGCGAGTCTCTGCTCGACGCCATCCGCAACAGGCCGACGCGCTGCCGGCTGAGCGTGGGCTCGGCCACGCTGGCGCCGCACTTGGCGACTTACAAGGCTGGCGTGCAGGCGATGAAGGGTTTGGCTGCCGCGAACCCGCGAAGCTGGGCTGCACAGGCCGGTATCCACGGCACCGTGGCGGGCGGCTTCAACCTTTGCCAGCACGGCACGCCGCACTTCTTCTCGTGGCACCGGGCCTACCTCTTCTTTTTCGAGCAGATCATCCGCAACCTTACCGGTGAGAAGCGCTTTGCGCTTCCTTACTGGAACTGGAACCAGGACCCGCTACTGCACCCGGACTTCCTCGATACGAGCGGGCCGCTCTTTCATCCACGGAACAACACCTCATTGACCGGCTTCGCGCCGGTGCAGGCAGCCACGTTGGACCCGATCCTTGATGATTCGAACTTCCTCACCTTCAGCAGCACGCTGGAGGGGCCCCATGGCGACGTGCATGTCTTCATCGGCCAAGACATGGGCGGCGGCGGTTCGGCCATCGACCCGGTGTTCTGGATGCACCACTGCATGATCGACTATTGCTGGAACAAGTGGAATGTCGAACTCGGCTTCGACAACCCCAACGATGCAGGCTGGGTAAACACCTCTTGGAACCACTTCTTCCAGGGGGACGGCAATCCTGCGAACATGACGGCCGGAATCACGACCCTCATGCCGCTCCTGGCTTACCAGTACGAGAGCAGCGCCATCGGCACGCATGCGGCCGTGGCGGAGGTGAGGCTTGCGCAGGACTATGCGAAAGTGCGCGAACGCGTGGAGGCGGGCGCGCCGGTACAGCTCGATATCCGGCAGCGCTACTTGGTCGCCGAAGGCGCAGTTACGCCCCTCGGCAAACCATACTCCAGTCCGACCATCGTCCGCGCCTCGGAGCTGAGCAGCCTGCTGACGCAGCGTGACCCGGGAAACAATGCGTTCTTGCGGGTCGAGTACGCGCGTTTCCCCGAGGCCAACGATTTCTTCGTCCGCGTGTTCGTCAACCTGCCATCGGCAGAGGCGAACACTCCGACAGAGGATCCTCACTATGCCGGCAGCTTCTCGTTTTTCGGCTCCCCAGGTGGCGTTCACGAGCAGATGCATGCCACGCAACACCTCGTGAACGTCACGCCGGTCCTGCGCCGGCTCATGGAGAGGGGTGAACTGCGAGACGGCGGCGCGATCAGCGTCCAACTGGTAGCCGTGCCCGCGAACAACATCTTCCGGAAGCCCGACCTCGTGCTCGAACTGCGCAAGATCGAGCTGCTGATCACACCGATCGTCGTGCGACCGACGCGCAAGTAGCCGAAGCGAGCGTTCCAGCCCGCCGACCTGCAGCGGTTTCACCAACCCGGAGGGTGTTCTAACCGTACGAGGTAGCGGTCGGCTCCGAACAGGCGTTGTGCTGTTCCGTGGACCAGGGGCAGCGCGTTCTTATGGTCCAGCTCATCAGGAGGTTCGCATGGCGACCACCAAGACCAGAGATCGCAAGGCTGCCAAGCCGCCACTTTCAATCGACGAGATCGTCCTGCGGGACAACGTCGCTGCGGCTAAGAAAGCGCCGGCGGAGACGGTCGCCCAACTGTCGACACGCTACCTCTACTTGAGCGGCAAGGAAGACCTTTCTGCGGAGCTGCAGAAGGCGCTGCGCGACATGAAGAAAGGCAAGGGCGGGCTGCGTCTGGCGTTGCCCAGCTCGACTGCCTTTGGCTTGGCCGGCAACACCGGTGACCGCGTGTCCCCCAGGGCGCTGGCCTCGCGTGGCAACGTAGCGGCGCTTGGCAAGCCGCTCCAGCCCGAGTGGACGTCCCTCGTCTACCACCCGAAGATCGGCGCAAAACCGCGGCAGAAATTCCTCCGTGGTCCCGGTGGACGGCGAATCGTGCCGACAAACGACACGTTCCTCTACGGACCGGATGATCGGGTGGTGTTCTACCCGTCGGGATATCCGTGGAATTGCATCGGCAAGGTTGACGTCTATCCCAGCGCCGACGCCGACAACCCGACGTCCTGGGGCAGCGGGGTGCTCATCGGCGATCGCCTCGTTCTTACCGCCGGCCACGTTCCTCCGGTCAACCCTCCCTCCGGCAAGTGGAAGATGCGGTTCACGGCCGGCATGTACAACGGATCAGCGGTCGACGGGCCGGGCGCGGTTTCGTACGTGTCGGACTTCAAGGGGTTCACGGGCGGCGTCTCCGGCGTCGACTATGCGGTGCTCCGGCTGTACGAGCCGCTCGGCGTCCATATGGGCTACTTCGGCTGGAAGACCTACGACGACAGCTGGACCGGCGGAGACTACTGGTGGCTGGCCGGCTATCCATTTGACGTCGCGTCAGCGAGCAGCCCGTCCTACCAGGCCGGAATCGCCGTGCTGGACCAGGACTCGGACAGCGGTGGCCTGGAGCTGGAGCACCACGGCGACACCGCCAGCGGTGACTCGGGTGGACCGTTCTGGGGCTTCTGGGACGACGGCCCCTATGTTGTGGGAACCTGCAGTGGCCACGAACATGTCGGTGGCCCTTCCTGGACCGGTGGCGAGGACAACAACATCGCGGCCGGTGGAGGCGCACTGTCGAACTTGCTCGCCTGGGCGCGAAGCACCTGGCCCGCCTGAGTCAGCCGGGCACCTCTTCCAGCCACTCATGGACGCTGGCCTGGCAAGAGTAGGCGAAGGCTGAGCCGTGCTCGTGCGCAAGCTCCTGCAATTGCAGGAGCTTGCGGGCGAGGCGGTGCGCCTCGGCAGCGCCTATGCCGTCCTGGACGACGCGTTGCAATGCATCCTCGGCACTAGAGGGCAGATGGCCATTGGTACGTGCCAGCCACCACAAGGGCCTGCTCCAGCAGTCAGCAGCCCAGTCTTCCCGGATGTCGGCCAGGTCGTCCACGATCCAGATCGCCTGGCCTGCCAACCGAGCCGATACCATGGTGGCCGTCCTTCGTTCACGATCCGCGTGCGGTCGCGGCAGCAACGCGAGGCGGGCCATCATGGTCATGGGCAGCGCACTCTTGCGACGCAGCGCGCGCCAGATGCCGATCGAGGGCATCGAACGACAACGCAGCTGTGTGCTGGCCGCGCGCTCAGCGGCATGCATGTCGTGGACCTGGGCTGCGATGGCAAGCTGGTCGCGGCGATCGCCACCCAGCCGACGGCAGCGGATCAGGTACTCGGCTATCAGGGCTGTAAGGGCGTCGATCGCTGCATCGCCGCTGTTCGCCACGTCCTGGCCCGATCCCCGTAGAAGTGCCTCAAGGAATTCTGGGGTCACGTGCCGATGCAGTACCTGAGCGCGTTCCGGAAAACGATCGAGGATGCGATCGAAGAGCACGATGCCAAGGTTGAACAGAGCTCCCAGATGGGCCACCTCCTGGAATTGCGCAGCCGGCGTCCCGGCAAGCTTGGCCAGTCCTTCCGCCTGTTGGTACCCTAGGCCGAGGATGCGAACCAGGGCCAGTTCCGCAAGGTTCAGCGAAGCAGCGGCCTCCCGCAGTACATCCTGTCCTCCGCCAGCCAGCGCCCGCGATACCAGGCGCCGACCCGCGACGAATGCGTCGCGACTTTGGCGCTGCAGCCTCATCGGCGTGAGCAGTACGCCTGCCTCATCCAGGGCTTGCGCGACGATCGCCCTCAGTTCGCCCAACGCGCACCTCCACTGCGCACGAGGGCGCTGAGGCACAACGCGGTCGTGAAGAGATGGTTATGGTCATGCACGATCACGCCGGTACCGAGTTCGTCGACGCGGTATTTCTGGTGGTCGGGCTTGGCGGTCCACGGTGGTGGGATGCGCATCTCTGCATGGGCCGGCCATGCGCCATCCGCTCGCCTAAGGTCGAGGAGGTGCTCGGCCGCGCGCTTTGCTCGCGGAGCGTGTGCGCCGCCGACAACCAGCCCAGTGAGAGCGAGGGCCGTTGCAAAAGCCGAGGCCGGTTCACCCCACGTGCCCTCGCGCCGCTGCTGGCCGCATATCCAGGACGCTGCATGCCTCATTGCCTGTTCATCTTTCATCGTCGATGCGAGCTCCATGGCCTGCATGGTCGGGTAGTACGGCAAGGTCCACCAGTAGCCATGCCAACAGCCGTCATCGCGCTGTTGCGCCTTGACGTAGTGCCAGGCCGCCTCGGCTTCGGCACGGAAGTCGTCGCCCAGCGCTACGAAGGCGCGGCCTGCGATTGCGGTCACCTCGAGGTGGGATCGGCACCAGCCATCGAGGCGAACACGGTTTCCGAGCTTCATGTAACGCTGGATCGGGCGAGGCTTGGCATAGGTCCGTACGCCACCGGAGATCGGGTTCTGGTGGCGTGCAAGGCAGATGGCAGCGTGATTGATGTCTGCATTCCGGTAGCCGAGCTCGATCAGGAAGAGCAGTACGCACGCCGTGGTGTCGGCGTCCGTGGGCACGTCGGCGTGGTAACCCCAGCCGCCATCTTCATGCTGGTGGCCGAGCAGGGCCTCCGCCGTGCGCATCAGGGTCGGTCGCTCCGCGCCGGCATGGGCGAGGTGCAAGCCGACGAACGCTGAAGGCCAGTCGACACCTTCGCCAGCGAGGGTGCGAAAGTCCCGCCACAGACCATCGTCTTGCCGATGGCGCAACAGGAAGTTGCCGTCGATCTCCGATATTCCCACGTGCTAGGGCCGCCCATGTCGTCGGGCAAAAAAAACGCGAAGCCTATTCGTAGACTTGCCGCGGTCCGGCTGGCGACACGATTGTGGCGTGCGAATGACTAGGAAGCCTCCATGGCAGCTTTGGGACCGACGGTCGAGAAGTCGAACGGCGGCCGGTCAAGATTTGTAGTCGAATGACCGTCCCCGGGGGAAATGTCACCGGCCTCGCCGGCTTCTCCTCGGAACTCACCGGCAAGCGGCTTGAAACTCCTGCGGGAAATCGTGCCCGGGCTCTCCCGAGTCGGGATCATGTGGGATCCGGGCATCCCCGCCGCCCTGCTCGAGTACAAGGCAACGGAGGAGGCCGCCCGTTCATTGCACCTGAGACTCCAGTCCGTCCCGTTGTTTCCCTGGCTCGGGTCCTTGCTCGCGTTCCTCAGGATTTGGCGCCGGCGCGCCCCACGGAGGGGCGGGGAATCTGCCCGCTCAGCACCGCCTGGGTGTCGTTCCAAGCCCTCGTACCGACATTGAGCAGCGCCTGCTTCGTCTGGACGGCGATGTGCGGCGTGAGCAGCAGGTTGGGCACGTCGGCCAGGGCACGGCCACCGAAACTGACCTCTGCCGCTGTGGTCTGCTCGGCGTCCGCGACGTCGAGGGGCGGCTCCAGCGATCCTTCCCGCGATCGGTGCGTCGACGAGTGCGGCCTCGTCCACCAGCCCCGAACAGCCGCTCCGCATTTATCAGGTGCCTTGTGTCTGGTGCCAGAGGCGCGTGCAGGCTCACAACGCTGGAGCGCACAAGCAGGTCGTCGAGTTGCAACGTCTGGCTGCGCGAATTCAGGTGTCGTGGCGAGGTTGCGAGTCGTTGCGCGAACGACCGATGTGCGGCCTTTAGCGCTTCATTCCTTGCCGTGCCGCCTCGGCCCTTTTTGTACCCGTCGGCGTAGTCCGACTCGACCGCGCTCATGAACCGCGGCAGATTGATTCCCGACGACACCAGCGCCTGGATTTCGTGCGGTGTCACCAGCGCCGCCGGGTCGCGGCGCCGTCCTGCCTTGCCGTCGGCATAGCCGGCCTCGCTCACCCGCGCGAACAGCTTCTGCTGGCGGGAGTTCGCCTTGCGAAAGCCGGTCTTGTATGGCTCGAACAGCTTGCTGAAGGCCACGTCCGGATCCGGGGACTCCTCGACTTCCTTCCAGTCCTTGATCTCGTCGGCGCGCAGGAAGTCGCGCCCCGCGGCGCCGTCGTCGGCACCGAGGTCGTAGGCCCGCTTCAGCAGGGTCGCGAGCGCCTTGGCGCGTAAGTCCGCCTGTGCCTCGCGCACATCCTCGACCGTCTTGTCCCACAGCGCCTGGTCTTTGATGAGGTACTGGTTCTCTACCCACACAACGGATCCCGGAGCCACTTCTTCGAGCAGCTTGCCGACCACCAGCGCCTCTTCATGCTGCATCTGCTTGTCCCGGGCGTTCTTCTCCGCAACCTTGGCCCGGTAGTCGGCCTCACGACTATTGTCTGTCGGCATCGACACCGCAACCGAGACCACCAGGCCGATGGCGTTGGACTTGGCCAGGTGGGCGGCCAGAATCTGCATGCCGATACCGGCGGCCAGGGGTGCGCCCACCTCGAGCGCCTTGCCCACCTTCGCCACCGCGCCCTCGGCCTCTATCACCTCGCGGATCCCCACGGCGACCGAGTAGGCCAGTGCGACGAAAGTGACGATGCCCACCATCGTGCCGAGCGTCGCGACACCGCGCGAGAACTGTCCGCGAATCAGCACTTCGCGAGGAACGCGGGTACCGTAGGCCGCCTCAACCTCCGCCGGCATTTCCTTGCTGAATCGCTCGACGATCGATTCGGCCTTTGCGTGAAGCGTCTTGCTGCGCTCGACCAGCGCCGCGCGTCGCTTCTCCAGCGCCGCCGTCTTGCTGTCGATCGCCTTGCGCTCGCTCATGAAGGCGTCCTGGTCCATGGTCCCGTTGCCGAGCGCTTGGCGTGAGTTGGACGCCTGCTTCTTCAGACCCGCCATCTCCTTCTCGAGCGCCGCATGGTCCTGCTTCAACGCCGCGGCCTCCCGCGCGTGCTGCTCGGCCTCGCTACGGAACGCCTGCAGATCCGCCTTGGCTGGCCCGGTCTTCCCGTTCGGACTCGCAGGCTTTGCGCTGTTGAGTTCCTGCTCGGTGATCGGATAGGGGTTCGGTGCGACGTATTCCTCCCCGATCTGTGCGCCGCGACTGCTATTGATGTGCCCAGGCTCGAGCTCATAGATTTCCGACCTGCGCATCCACGCGCGCACCTGCGGCGACTTCGGCCCATAGAACATGCCCTCCTTGTTCCACCACGTCACCGCATCGGTCGTGTGGCCCATGTCGCATTCGGCGATCGGGTACCACTTCTCCTCATGGAGGACCATCTCCTGGCCAGGCGGACCCTTGATGCGCTTGCTAGTGCGCATCCGGGCGATGACCGCCCGGCCGATTGGCGAGTCCTTGCTCGGTGTGGCGCCCAGCACGTCGATCCGGTACCACTTCCGCTCGGCTGGCACCTTGGCGTGCGGTACGTCAACCCGCCTGCCCGGCGGCACCTTGGTCCGCTGAGCGTCCTGCATCTGGACCTCGAGCACGTCGATGTGGCGGTTGATCGCGGCAATCGTCCCCTCGACGTCCTTGTTCGCCGCATCGACCAGCGCCTGCGGCGTTACCCCGATGTCGTTCAGCATCAGTCTCAGACGACTCAGCCGGTTCAGCAGCGCGTCCCGCGCGCCTTGGTGATGTTCGCGGTGGTGAAAACCGAACCCTTGGGCGGCGGAGTGGACGAGCCGCTTGCGTCGCTCGTCGATGCCAGATCCGAACCGGGATCGATGCCGGGCGCAGCGCGCGCCGGGGCGTCACCGAGCGCCACGTGGCCCGCGCCCTCGGCGGGCGCTCCGTTGGGCGGGCGAGAGGGCGGGCGCAGGCCGAGGACCTGGAGGAGCGAAGACGTCATCGCCAGCTCCCAATGCGGGTATCGGCACGCGCAGCAGCGTCGACAACCCGCACACTGCAATCACTGCAAGGTGTCTGCACTTGACTGAGTAATCAACTGTTCTCAATCGCCTGGCCGACGCTTGCCGCCGTCCGCTGAGCGGTCAAGGTCGACCCTTTGCGGTCACAGGTCTCGCGCGCAAGCGAACGCTCGAGGACCAAAGCGTCATGCTCGATGGCTTCGTGACCCAAACGATAGGCCGGCGCTCAATCGGCCTTCATGCCTGACCTCTTGATCACGTCGGCCATGCGTGCGACATCGGCCCGGACGATCTGAGTGAACTGCTCTGTTGGAACTCCATAGACCTCAAACCCAAGCGCAGCAAGCCGGTCGGTCACGTCCGGGGCGCGAAGCGCCTTGACCGTCTCTTCGCTCAGTCGCGAAACGATCTCGCGCGGCGTACCGGTCGGAGCGAACAACCCGACCCACGTCGCAAACTGCAGAGGAATGCCTTCCTCTTTGAGCGTAGGGACGTGCGGCAGCATAGCCAAGCGTTGATCACTCGCAACAGCTAACCCCCGAAGCCGACCGTCCTTGATGAATTCCGAGACGATCGGAACGCCGGCGAATGCGATCGGAATCTGTCCTGACACCACATCCATTGCCGCCTGGGGCGCGCCCTTGTATGGAACATGGGTGAACCGGGTCCCGGTGGCGGTCATGAACATCGACATCACCAGCTGCTGAGCGCTGCCGTTTCCGCCGCTGGAGAAGTCGATCTTGCCGGGTTCGGCCTTCGCCATGTCGATCAACTGATGAACCGAGCTGGCCCGAACCGACGGGTGCGCGATCAACGCGAACGGAATTCCAGCCATCTGCGCGATCGGCACGAAATCGCGGATGGGGTTGAACGGCAGATCTGCGCGAAAACTCGGCAAAGCCGCCATGACGCCATCGGTTGCGGCGAGGAGCGTATAGCCGTCCGCCGGCGAACGAGCTACGTGCCCTGTGCCGATCGCTCCAGCTGCCCCGGGCTGGGGTTCGATGACGAACGGCTGCCCCAACGCGATCGACAGCTTCTGCGCCACGAGGCGTGTGACGACCTCGGCCGAGTTTCCGGGGCCCAGCGGAATGACGACATGAACGGGTCTGGTTGGATAGGCGTTCGCGGGTGTCGGCGATTGCGTTTGCGCTGGCGCCTGAAAAGAAGTCAAGCACCCAAGCAGGCTGCACGCAAGCAGCAGCGCGCGGCCGCCTTGTTGAAAGACGAATTTGTCGGAGAGCGTTCCGACGCGACTTGGCGAGCACATGGATGCCTCCTATGTGATGAGCCAATCGATCCCGTCGGGCGCGACGGCTCGTTCGCTGATCAGGCAATGGCGGTGACGACATTCACCTCCTCAGGAAACGCGACACCATCGTCCTTGTTGTATGCAGCAAGCTGCCGTGCCACGTCGCCGCCCAGCGCTGCGCGAGCGGCACCACTCATGGCCTTGACGTCGGATGCGACTGGCGTCGCAGCGAGGTGGCGGAGCACAAAGTCTCGTAGCGACGGCAAGCGAACCATCATCCGTTGCACGTGAAGCGTCACGTCGTGGAATCCGGCGGCGACAGCGAAGTGGCGAAGTTCCTCGTCACCGGGCACGTCGCGCGATGCGCAGAAGCGCGAGCCCACGTCAACGCCCATGTGCTGGCTGAGCGCCTTCCCTACCGCGACGTTGTAGACCCCCGTCGATCGCCAGACGCTGATCGCCAGCCTTCCGCGTGGCACGAGGACGCGACGCATTTCGCGCAGGGCACCTGTCTTGTCCAGGAAGAACTGCAATCCCTGCTGACATAGAACCACGTCGAAGTCGCGATCCGGCAGGCCAGTGTCGCGTGCGTCACGATCGACCCACGTGATGGCCGCGCCCGGCGGCACGGGTTGGGATCGGGCTACGGCAAGCATGCCTGCGTTCACGTCGAGACCGGTGACACGGCCCGATGCGCCGACCCGTTGCGCAGCGACCCTGGCAACCGTGCCCGTACCGCAAGCGATGTCGAGCACATTCTCACCCGCCTGCAGGCCCACGACATCGAGCAGCTGTGGGACCCACGGCCCCAGGATGTAACGACGGACACAGCGTTCGTAGAGCTCGGCCGCGCTGCCGTCGAGCTGCCATGCACGACCTTCGTTCATTGCCCAGCCCAACCCATCTTCTTCGAGATGCTGTGCGCTGCCGCCCTGACGGCGCGGGTCTGCTCCGGCGATGGCGTCGCGGTGATGTACTGAACTGAACCGGCGATCGCGATGGCCCCAGCGTAGTAGCCGCTGTGATTGAAGATCGGCGCGGCGAGCCCGTTGACCCCGGTCAACACCTGGTTCGCGGCGACGGCCCAACCGCGCTTGCGCACCTCAGCCACAGCGCGCTCGAGCCCCGCCCGAGAACAGATCGTTTGCGATGTCCACGCTTTCAGCGGTTTCGCTACGCAGCGTTCAAGGAGCCCCGGCGGACTGAACGCCAGTGCCACCTTCCCATGCGCGCTCGCGTGCAGGTCAAGCACCGTCCCGGGCCGCGTGCCGAACTCGACGATCGTGTGGCCATGGAAGAGCTCCAGCACGACCACTTGGTCTTCGACTAGCGTGGACAACGTGACTGCGTGTCCCGTCGCGTCGCGCAGCTGTGCCATGTCACCGCGCGCCGCAGTCAGGATGTCGAATCGCTCCCGCAACTGCTCGCCCAGCATGAACAGCTTGATCCCCGCCTCGTAGCGTCGCGTCACACCGTCCTGCCGCACGAAAGCGTGGCGAGCGAGCGTCTGCAGATGCCGATACACCTTCGTCTTCGAGGTCCCGAACTCGCGCGCGAGATCGGAAATACCGATCGGCTCTCGAGAGACGGCGAGTCGCTCCAGGAGACGCAGCGACAAGTCGGTTGTCGCAGTGGCGTTCCGCGGAGTAGCGTCGTCCGCAGCAGATCGCCGTGCCCGTTGAGCGTGCAGAGCGCGGGCGATGGTTCGACCGACCGGCATGTTGCATTATTCGAAACAGCGTTGCGAATAACGCTAGTCCAGGATCCGGCCCATGTCAACGACCCCTCGGGCATAGAAGGAATTGGGCGGCGCGGCTGTGCCGCCCCGACTCAAGGCGCCAGGAGTCCATCGCCTACGCCCGCACTTTTCGCGAAGTGAGAGTGAGGTCGGTCCCGTACCGACGCATGATCCATCACGGCCACGTCTACAAGATCGCTGCGGTGGGGTCGACCCGCGGATCTATTGTCCGTCGGTTGGGCCTAACCCAAGCGGCATCGCCGGCCACCGTTCCTCCCCCTCCCGCCGCGCCCTAGGTCAGTACAGAAACCTGTCTCGCCCCGCAATGCTTTCAAGCGGTCCGCTCGTCCTCCAGCCCGATCGACGCCATCATCGCCTTGCGCATCTCGAACTTCTGCGCCTTGCCCGTCGCCGTGAGGGGAAACGCATCGACGATCCGGACATAACGCGGCACCTTGAAGTGGGCGATCTGGCCGCGGCAGAACTCGCGCACCGCTTCTTCGTCGAGCGCGTGGCCGCGGCGGGCGACCACCCAGGCGCAGACTTCCTCGCCGTACTTCGCGTCGGGGACGCCGAACACCTGCACGTCCTGGATGCCAGGATGACGCAGCAGGTACTCCTCGACCTCGCGCGGATAGACGTTCTCGCCGCCGCGGATGAGCATGTCCTTGACGCGACCGACGATGTTCGCGTAGCCCTCGGCATCGATCGTCGCCAGGTCGCCGGTGTGCATCCATCCGGCGGCGTCGATCGCCTCGCGCGTTCGTGCCTCGTCTTTCCAGTAGCCGCGCATCACGGCATAGCCGCGCGTGCACAGCTCGCCGGCGGTACCGACCGGGACGATGCGACCGTCGCTGTCGACGATCTTGACCTCGAGGTGCGGCTGGATTCGGCCGACCGTGGAGACGCGGCGCTCGAGCGGCTCGTCGAGGCTCGACTGGAACGAGATCGGCGAGGTCTCCGTCATGCCGTAGGCGATCGTCACCTGGCTCATGTGCATGCGCGCGATCACCTTGCGCATGGTCTCGATCGGGCACGGGGCGCCGGCCATGATGCCGGTGCGCAGCGACGACAGGTCGAGACGAGCGAGCTCGTCGTGCTCGAGCATCGCAGCGAACATCGTCGGCACGCCGTGCAGCGCCGTGCAGCGATTCCTGGCGATCGAGCGCAGCGTCTCGCCGGGCTCGAAGCTCTCGCCCGGGAAGACCATCGTCGCCCCCGAGGCGGCGGCGCACAGCACGCCGAGCACCATGCCGAAGCAGTGGTAGAGCGGCACCGGGATGCAGAGCTTGTCATCGGGGCCGAGGGCCATCGCCTTGGCGCAGTAGCGGGCATTGTTGACGATGTTGAAATGCGAGAGCGTTGCCCCCTTCGGCGACCCGGTCGTTCCGCTCGTGAACTGGATATTGATCGCGTCGTCGGGATCGAGCGCGCCGCTCAGGGCATCGAGCCGCGCGCGCTGCGCCGGACCGGCGAGCCCGAGCAGCCGGCGGTAGGAAAGGCAGCGCGGCGGCACCGGCTCGTCGCCGAGCAGGACGACGTGCTTGAGCTCGGGCAGGCGGACGCTGTCTAGCACTTCGCTTGCGCCCTTGAGATGGATCTCGGGCGCGATCTCGCCGAGCATGGCAAGCCAGTCGTTGCCCTTGAAGCTTCGCGCCATGACGAGCGCGCGGCAGCCGACCTTGGCGAGCGCGTATTCGAGTTCGGTGCGGCGATAGGCCGGATTGATGTTGACCAGGACGAGCCCGATCCGCGCGGTCGCGAACTGGGTGACGATCCATTCGTGCCGGTTCGGTGCCCAGATGCCCACGCGGTTGCCGCGGCGCAGGCCGAGGGCGAGCAGGCCGGCGGCCATCTCGTCGGCGCGCTGCTTCAGGTCATACCACGACAGGCGCAGCTTCTCGGCGTCGAAGACCGCCGCGTCGCGCGGGCCGTGGCGGGACACGGTCTTGTCGAGTTGCTGCGACAGCGTGATGAAGCGGAGCGGCTCGTCGGTCGAGCCCGATACGTACGAGAGCGTTCCCGGCGGCCGTTGCCGCTGGTCGCGGCCGCCGGCGAGCCAGTCGGAGCTGAACGGGTTCGCCGCCATGCCTATCCTCGCTGGCGCTCCCGCTGCGCTAGAAGTTGCGCCAGTCGCCGAGCTGCTCGAAGGCGTGCGCGGCGCGATAGATCGTCGACTCGGCGTAGTGCGCGCCGACCAGCTGCATGCCGACCGGCAGCCCGGCCGACAGGCCGCACGGCACGTTCATCGCCGGATGGCCGCTGACGTCGAACGGCGCGGTATTGGGCAGCATCTCGAAGGCGCGCTGGCAGTAGAGCGCGAGCGGCGCGTCCTGCGCCGGGATCGGCGTCGCCTTCATCGGCGTCGTCGGCATCAACAGCAGGTCGTGGCGGTTCAGCGCCTGGTCGTAGGTCTTCTTCAGCAGGCGCGACAGGTTCTGCGCCTTCGCGTAGAAGTGGCCACGGTACTGACGAATGAAGTACTCGCCGGCCATCATCGAGACCTTGAGCGTGCGCGAAAGCTGGTTCGCGCGCGCCCGCCAGTTGGCGTGCGCGTCGAGCAGGCTGGTCGTGTACAGGCCCTCCCAGTTGAAGCCCATGCCGTTGCCGTGCATCATTTGCGCGACCAGGCCTTCGAGCGCAATCGGCGTCCAGATCGGTAGGCCGTCGACATGCATCGGGATCGACACCTCCTCGACGATCGCGCCCAAGGTCCTCAGCCGCTCCGCCGCCTGGCGCACCTTCTGCACGACGTCGGGCTCGCATGACTCGAACTGGAAGCCCTCCGTGAGCACGCCGATGCGCAGGCCGGCGACACCGCGCCCGAGCGCCGCCGTGTACTTGTCGACGCGGACGTTGTACTGGCGCGGATCGAGCCCGTCGGGCCCGGCGATCACCTCCAGCAGGAGCGCGTTGTCGGCGACGGTGCCGGTCATGGGCCCGAGGTGGTCGATGGTCGCCTCGATCGGCATTGCCCCGGTATAGGGAACGAGGCCGTGCGTCGGCTTCATGCCGTAGACGCCGCTGAACGATCCCGGCATGCGCACCGAGCCGCCCTGATCGCCGCCGATCGCCATCTCGATCTCGCCCGCGCCGACGAGCGCAGCGCAGCCGCTCGAGGAGCCGCCGGCCGAATAGCCGAGCTTGTATGGGTTGTGCACCGGGCCGGAGGCCGAGGTGTGGCTGCCGCCGGACAGGCAGAAGTACTCGCAGTGCGCTTTGCCGGCGATGGTGCCGCCGGCGTCGAGGATTCGCGTGGCGACGGTGGCGTCGACATCGGGGACGTAGCCTTCGAGCGTCGACGCGCCGTTCATCATCGGCACGCCGGCCAGGCAGATGTTGTCCTTGAGGACGACGCGCTTACCGGCGAGCGGACCGTAGGGCGCGCCCTTGATCTCGGACTTCACGTACCAGGCGCCCAGCGGGTTCTCGGCCGCCGAAGGCCGGGAGCCGGGCGTGCGCGGATAGCGCACCTCAGGCAGGTAGTCGGGCAGCGCGTCGACACGGTCGTAGGCCTGCATCGTCCCCTCGAGCACCTCGAGGTAGTCGCCGACCTCGTGATCGGACATGCTCATGTGCAGGGAGACAACGATTTCGCTCATCTGCTCGAGCGTGGGGCGTTTGACCATCGACATAGATTCACCTCGGGGAAGGGCCGCGCCCGGGGGCGGCGAGGAAGCGGGGCGGGGGCCCGGGGACCGCGCGGGCGACGCCGCGGGAAGGAGCGGCGCAGCGTGGGGCGCGGCCATCGACGTCGTCCGCGCCGGCGCGGCGGCGCGGATCGTGGGCGCCGGCGGAGCAGGGCGCGCCGCGGGCACCGGCGCGGAGGCGGCCGAGCGTGCCGGCACCGAGCGCGTCATCCGCATCTTGCCCATGCCGAGCAGCTCGGCGATGCCGCCGGCCTGCGCCGTGTGCGCGTCCACCTCGCGCTCGATCCGGCCGCGCTCGACGACGACGATGCGGTCGGCGACGTCGAGAACGAGGTCGAGGTTCTGCTCGACGACGACCAGAGACAACCTGTCGCGCTTGCGCAGGCCGGCGAGGATCTCGCCGATCTCCTGGACGATCGACGGCTGGATGCCTTCCGACGGTTCGTCGAGAAGGAGCAGCCAGGGCACGGCGATGAGGGCACGCCCCAGAGCCAGGATCTGCTGCTCGCCACCCGAAAGCGCGCCGCCCTTGCGGTCAAGGATCGCCCTGAGCCGGGGCAGCGTCTCGACGACGCGGTCGATCGCCGCGGCCTCGGTGTCTCCGGAGTCCGGAGTCCACGCCAGTCGTAGGTTCTCGAGCGTGGTGAGGCCGGGCAGGATGCCACGCCCCTGCGGCACGTAGCCGATGCCGAGCCGGCTGCGGTCGTGCGCCTTCATCCGCGTCACGTCGATGCCGTCGATCGAAATGCGCCCGGCGGTCGACGGCACCAGCCCGATCAGCGTCTTCAGGAACGTGGTCTTGCCGACGCCGTTGTGGCCGACGATGCCGACCGCCTCGCCCGCCTTCAGCTGGAAGTCGATGCCATGCAGGACGGGAACGTGGCCGTAGGCGGCGCGCAGGCCGGCGACATCGAGGACGACGTCGCTGGCGACGCCGACGGTGCCTTCGGGCGGCGATTCGATCTCGGTCATCTGGCCCGGCTCCCGATGTAAACCTCGCGAACCTTGGCGTCGGCGAGGACCTCGTCGACCGGCCCTTCGCGCAGGATCGCGCCCTGGTGCATCACCGTCACGCGGCCGCCGAGCATGCGCACGAACTGCATGTCGTGGTCGACGACGACGATGGTGGTGCTGCGATTGACCTCGTGGATGATCTGCACGAGCTGGTCGGCCTCGGCGCCGGTGATGCCAGCGGCGGGCTCGTCGAGGAGCAGCAGCCAGGGCCGCTGGGCGAGGACGAGGCCGATCTCCACCAGCTGGCGCTGCCCGTGCGACAGCTCGCCGACGAGGCGGCGGGCGATCGCCTCGAGCGACACCTGCTGCATGACCTCGGCGACGGTCGCCTCTGTCTGCTCGCGGGTGCCGACACGGCGCGCAGAGAGCCACAGGTTTTCCTCGACCGAGAGGCCGTTCATCACCGACGGCACCTGCGTCTTGATGCCGACGCCGAGGCGGACGATCTCGTAGGCGCGCCAGCCGGTCACGTCCTGGCCGCGGATGAAGACGCGGCCGTGGCTGTGGTCGAGGCGGATCTGCCCGGTCAGGCACTTGAAGAAGGTGCTCTTGCCGGCGCCGTTGGGGCCGATGAGGCAGCGCAGCTCGCGGTCGGCGAGCGAGAAATTGACGTTGTTGACCGCCTGGACCCCGCCGAAGCGCATCGACAGGTCGCGCGTGTCGACCACGGTTTCGCTCACGACCCGTCTCCGCGATGGCCACGCCGTCGGCGCGTACTGCTCGCCTGCCGCCGACTCACGCTCGCCCGGTCCCGTCGCGCGCGCCAACGCGCCAGCGCCGGCAGGAGGCCGCTCGGCAGGAGCAGGACGACGAGGATCAGGATCGCGCCGAGGACGAGGGAGTTGTCGATCAGCGTCTGCTGGCCGAGCAGCAGCTTCAGGTAGCCCAGGACGATCGCGCCGACGATCGGCCCGACCAGCGTGCCCAGCCCGCCGACGATCGTCCAGATGATCACCTCGGCCGACTGGCCAAGGCTGAACACGCCGGGCGTGACGATCTCGGCCCAGTTCGCGAACAGGCACCCGGCGAGCCCGGCCATGCCGGCGCTGATCGTGAAGATCGCCGTCTTGTAGGCCGGCGCGCTGTAGCCGAGCAGCTCGACCCGCGCCTCGTTCTCGCGGATGCCGATCAGCACCTTGCCGAAGAACGAGCCGAGGATCCAGCGGCAGAGCAGGTAGCAAAGCAGGAGGGCGACGCAGACGACGTAGTAGAAGGGCGTGCCGAACGCGGTGACGCTCGGATCGCCCGGAAGGTTCAGGATCGGAAACGCCGGGATGCCGTTGAAGCCGCCGAGGCGAACCGAGCCGATGTGATACGCGTCGCCGGCCGTCGCATTCATGAACTTGAACAGGATCAGCGTGACGACGAGGGTGATCACGCCCATGTAGACGTCGCTGATCCGGCCGTAGAACATCATGGCGCCGATCACCGCCGCTGCGGCCGCCGGCAGCACGATCGCGAGCAGGAGCGGGCCGGTGCTCTCGCCGACGGTCATCGCCGCGATCGCGTAGGTGTAGGCGCCGAGGCCGAAGTAGGCCGCGTGGCCGAAGCTGAGGATTCCGGCGAAGCCCCACATCAGCCCGAGCGAGAGCGCGAACAGAGCCCAGATCAGGAGCAGCGTGGGCGTGTTGGTGCCGGTCACCGCCGGCAGCAGCAGGACGACGACGCAGCCGACGATGAACCAGCCCCAGCGAATCCGCCCGACGCCGAACGTGGGTCCGCCTGTCATGTCGAGTTCTTGAAGAAGCGGCCGGTGATGCCCTGCGGCATCAGGCGCAGCAGGACGATCGCCAGCGCCAGCATGGCGATCTCGCCGATCACCGGCGTCGAGCCGAAGGAGACGATCTGGTTGATCGTGCCGAAGATCATCGAGCTCGCCAGGGTGCCGGAGATGATCGCGGCGCCGCCGGTGATGACGGTGATGAACGACTTGGCGATGTACAGCGATCCCGATGACGGCAGGAGGCCGGTAAGCGGCGCCAGCACGCCGCCGGCGAGGCCCGAGAGCGCGGCGCCGGCGGTGAAGGTCCACATGTAGATCTTCTGCGGGTTGTAGCCGAGCGCGGACGCGACGTCGGCGCTTTGCATCGCGCCGCGGGCGATCAGGCCGACGCGGGTGTAGCGCAGGATCAGCCAGAGGACGAGCATCACCAGGATGGCGATGGCGATGATGAAGAGGTTGTAGCCGCCCATCTGGTAGGCGCCGGCCTGGTACGACTGGATCGGCGCGGTGACGCTCACCGCCGTGTTGCCGAAAATCAGCGTCACCAGGCCGACCATGAGCAGGCTCAGGCCCCAGGTGGCGAGCATGGTGTCGATCATCCGGCCGTAGAGATGGCGGATGACGAGGCGCTCGACGACAAGTCCGATCGCGCCGACGACCAGCGGCGCGAGCACCAGCATCGCGAACCAGATGTCGATGCCCGCGCGGTTGGCGAAGATCGTGACGTAGCCGCCGATCATCACGAACTCGCCGTGGGCGAGGTTGATCACCCGCATCATCCCGAACACGACGGCCAGCCCCGCGCTGGTGAGCGCGAGAAAGGCGATCATGTACAGGATCTCGAGGAAGACGACGGCTGCGTAGTCCAAGGACGGCTCCGCTCGCGCCTCGTCGATGCCCGCCCTAGATCGTCACCTCGAACTGCTTGTTCTCGTTCGGATTCTTGGCCAGGTTGCACGAAGCGGCGGTGTCGCTCGGCGGGCGCTGCTTGAATGCCTGCTTGATCGTCAGCTTCTGGCCCTTGACCTCCATTACCTTGATGTCGAGCGAGGCATGGTGCGTCGCCGGATCCATCTTGACGAGGCCGGCGGGCCCGTCGACGCCGATGCCGGACTCCAGTACCTTCATCAGCTTGTCGCGGTCTAGCGAGCCGGCCTTTTTGACCGCCTCGGCCCACAGCTTGATCCCCTGGTACTGCGAGACCGCGATCTCGTGGACGATCTTGGTGTCGCCGAAGCGCTTGCCCCAGCGGGCGAGGAAGTCCTTGTTCGCCGGCGTCGTCTCCTCCTGGCTGTAGTTGCCGGCGATGAGGATCCCGTCGCCCTCGGCGGGCGAGAGCGCGAGGTGCTCGTTGCCGACGCCGAAGGTCGTCGAGTAGAGCGGGATCTTCTTGTTCATTCCCGATGCCGCCCACTGGCGGAAGAAGGAGAGGTGGGCGCCGCCGACAAGCGCGGCGCACACCGAGTCGGGCGCGGCCGCCTGGATCTTGGCGATCGTCGAGCCGAAGTCGGCGACGTCGAGCGGGAAGAAGTCGGTCTGCAGCACCGAGCCGCCGCGCTGCTTGACGTAGTGGGCGACCCACTTCGCAGTGATCTGGCCATAGTTGTAGTCGGCGGCGAGGACGTAGACCTTCTTGCCCCACTGCTTCTGCGATATCTCGACGATCGGCTCGACCGCTTGCGCCGGCGTCGTCCCGGTGACGAAACAGTTGCGGTCGCAGACGCCGCCTTCGTACAGCACGTTGTAGAAGTAGAGGATGTTGGCGCGCCGGAAGGTCTGCCGGATCGCCTCGCGCGAGGCCGAGGTGATGCCGCCGTGGACGACGTCGACCTTGTCGTCGCGAGCGAGCTGCTGCGCGTACTTGGTGTAGAGCGCGATGTCGGACTGAGTGTCGTACTGGACGACCTGGATCTTCCTGCCGAGCAGGCCGCCGGCGGCGTTGATCTCCTCGGCCGCCATCGTCGTTGCCAGCACCATGGGCTTGCCGTAGGCGTCGAGGTTGCCGGAGTTGTCGAGCACCGAGCCGAGCTTGATCGGCGCGCCCTGCGCGAAGACGTGGAAGGGAAGGGCGATGCCGGCGGCCGCGCCGGATGTCGAGGCGATGAAGAGGCGACGTGAGAACGACATGAGAATCTCCTGCGGTTGTTGATGCGCCGGATGGCAACGAACGCTGCGGGCCCGGCGTCAGTCTTTGGGCTGCGACCTCGCGCTTCCGGAATCAGGAGCTCCCGGGGTCGGGCCTCCTCCCTTCGGCCCGCCCACCGCCGCGGAAAGATCCACGCCGATGGAATCGCCGATGCTCTTCATGGCGGGAAGCTGCAATGCCATGCCGAGGATGCTGTCCATCACCTGGGTGACAGGCGCTCGCTGTGCGGCGTCGCCGCCCGCCCCGCCGCCGCCGCCACCATTCGAGGAGCCGCCGAAGCCCGTCACCTGATGGATCCGGATGCTGTCGATCTTTTCCGCGGGCTTCATCATCTGGGCGATGATCTCCGGCAGGCGGTCGAGCCGATGCTGCTCGAGCTGCAGGTGCATCAGCTCGGTCGTGCGCGAGTTCTCGGCGGCTATCACCGCCCGCGCCCCTTCCGACTCGGCGGTGAGGCGGATGCGCTGCGCCTCGGCGCGTGTCGTCGTCGCCGACGCTTCGGCCTTCGCCGTCATCAGGAGCACGGCGGTCTCGCTCTCGGCCTTCGAGGTCTCGACCTCGCCCCGCTCCTGCTCGCGCTTGAGGGCGATCTCGCGCGAGCGGTCCGCGACGGCACGCTCGCGCTCAGTCTGCAGCTGCTCCTGGGCGAGGACGATCTCGGTGCGAGCGAGCTCGGCTTGCGCCTGGGCGCGCGCTTCCTCGGCGTGCTTGGCGGCCATCGCGATCGAGCTGTCGATCTTCCTCACTTCGGAGCTGAGCTGCGCCTCGATCTC
>Ga0068863_100000460_pt1 | contig 41486 bp, 39 predicted proteins | sample KBSSwiS62_FD_66596 | JGI IMG/M metagenome (GOLD analysis project Ga0068863, IMG submission 66596) | Switchgrass rhizosphere microbial communities from Kellogg Biological Station, Michigan, USA - KBS Switchgrass S6-2 | ecosystem: Host-associated > Plants > Roots > Rhizosphere > Soil ... | reverse complement strand
CATCCCGCTTCAGGACCCGTATGTCCTCCCGCTCAATCTCCTCGTAAGTCGTAAACCGGTGCTCACAAGCAAGACACTCCCTCCGGCGCCGAATCACGGTATCATCTTTAATGGCGCGAGAATCGATAACCTTATCATCCTGAGCCTGACATTTGGGGCAACGCATCTACCTGTAGTGGTGGGTTACCTATCCATATCACAACTGCTAGCACTTATGCAAGCTGTTCTGACGCCCACCACAAGATGTTGTGTGCATCGTCCCCCCGGCGCTTACCACCCGCCTCCCCGCAAATCGATCCCTCCATCGGGCCAGGAAACCTCCGCCGGATAAATCATCGCAAATGGGTCCCAAAAGAGCTTCGCCGCCCCCGTCGTGTCAAAAAGCCGGTTGGTGACCTGTCGCGCCCCCAGGCCTTCGTAAAACGCTGGGACTCCCGTCTGAAAATAGCACACCGGCAAGTCTGTCCCGATCCGTTCCCAAGCCGCCAGCACCACCGCCCGCCCCAGTCCTCTCTTCCGGTGCTCGGGATGCGTACAGACCCCCGCCAGCGCCAGCACAGGAAATGCCCGCCCCGATTCATCCGCCACCACCCGCCGGAACGTTCGCGCCATGGCAAGGATCGCCTCCCCTTCCCGCACAAAATGCCAGACCACCCGCGACATCGCCTCCGAGTCCCTCTGCGCCTCCGCCTGCCGCTTCTCCACCCGCTCCGTGACCGGCACCGACGACGGCCATACCAGCGCATTGAGCTTCATCCCCGCCCGCATCAACTCCGGTGAAATCTCGCCAATCGGTATGCTTTCGACGGAGTGTTCTATTTGTCCCATTGGGGCACTCCCTGAACTTTGCCGTCAAAGGTCACCTTACCACTTTTCGGCAAATGTGCGTAGTCAAAAACAACCTCTTTGCCCTTCATGAGGTTGCCGCCAGCAACGGAAAGCGGTTCATCCGGCCCATCAATTTCCCAGTAAACTCGAATCTTGAATTTATCATCGAGAAACGCAACAAACGTATGTCCCCGGGCTGGCAACTTGGAACCTTGCGGCGCCGAACGCACATAAAACAATTGTGCGACATATACTGTGCCGAACGGCGCATTCAAAGGCCCGACGTATTCCGCCTTCCGTAGATAAAACACTGTCGACTCGGTTTCATTTGATTTGAGGCGGGCATTTTGTTCGGCAGCCGAAACGATGCGCAACAAAACATCAGGATGATCCGTATATTGATCGCTGGCAAAATCCGCCCGCACCAATGCCGTGGTCAAAAAAAGTGCCACGAGCATGATTTTCATAAGCCAATTTACCCCTTCAAAATCCTCTGCGCCTCCGCATCAATCTCCCATGCCTGCTCCATCGTGGAACTCAACACACAGTAGTGCCCCATCTTCCGCCCCACGCGCGGCTCGCTCTTGCCGTAGAGATGCAACCGCAACCCCGGCAACGCCAGCAGCGCGGGCCAGTCGGGCGTTCCATTGCCCCACACATCGCCCAGCAGATTCCGCATGATCACCGGCGACAGCAACCGCGTCTCGCCCAAGGGCAGGCCGCACACCGCGCGCAATTGCTGCTCGAACTGGCTCGTCACGCACGCATCAAAACTGTAGTGCCCCGAGTTGTGCGGCCGCGGCGCCAGCTCATTCACCAGCAGGTCGCCGCGCTTCGTCAGGAAAAATTCCACCGCCAGGAGGCCCACCACATCCAGCTTCTCCGCAATATGCGCGCCCAAGTGCTGCGCGCGCGCGATGATGCTGTCCGCCAGCGGCGCCGGCGCCACCGACGTCGCCAGGATGTGGTTCTCGTGCACATTCAACGTCGGAGGAAAAACCTGCACCGGACTCACCCCATCCGGCCCCGGCACCCCGCGCGAGACCACGACGGAAAGTTCCGCCGCAAACGAAATCCACGCCTCCACCACACCCACCGGCGCGCCGTGCTTCTTCCAGACCTCCGCCAAGTCGCTCTCGGCATTCAGCTTTTGCTGCCCCTTGCCGTCGTAACCAAAATCGGCCGTCTTCAGCACACAGTAGATGCCCAGCGCCGTCACCGCCTCGCGCAGTTCCGCCTCGCTCGTCACCACGCGGAAAGGCGCGACCGGAAAATTGTTCTTCTGCAAAAATTCCTTTTCCCGCCGCCGGTTCTGCGTCGTGTAAAGCACATCGCGCCCCGGCCGCAACACCGCCTTCGGCCCCAGCGCATCCAGCGCCGCAACGGGAATATTCTCAAACTCGTACGTCACCACATCCACGCCCGCCGCGAATTCCAGCAGCGTCGGAATGTCCGTGAACGGCACATTGAATTCCCGGTCCGAAATCTGCCCCGTGGGACTGTCCGGCATCGGATCCACCGTGTGCACGCGATACCCCATCTTCCGCGCCGCCAGGGCAAACATCCGCCCCAATTGTCCGCCCCCCAGGCAGCCAATTGTCGACCCCGGTAATATCGGTTCGTTTTTCATTTCCAAATTCATGTCATCCTGAGCTTGTCGAAGGACCTCTAACTTTTTGCCCGTTGCGCGCTGAATGTCGCGCCCTATTTCGGCAACTTCGCCTTCAACACCGTCCGCGTCTGTTTTGCGCGATAATACTCCCACACGCGCCGTATCTTGTCGTCCTTCAACGCCAGGATCGAAATCGCCAGCAACGCCGCATTCTTCGCCCCCGGCACGCCAATCGCCAGCGTCCCCACCGGAACACCCGCCGGCATCTGCGCAATCGACAGCAGCGAATCGAGCCCCTTGAGCGCCTTGCTCTCCACCGGCACGCCCAGCACCGGCAGTGTTGTGAACGCCGCCGCCATTCCCGGCAAATGCGCCGCCCCGCCCGCGCCCGCAATGATCACCTGCAGGCCGCGCCCCATCGCCTTGCCCGCATATTCCGCCAGCCAGTGCGGCGTCCGGTGTGCCGAGACCACGTTCTTCTCAAAGCGCACCCCAAATTCCTTCAAAATGATCGCCGCCGCCTCCATCGTCTTCCAATCGGAAGTGCTCCCCATGATAATCCCCACCTGCGGTCCAAGTTTTGCCATCCCCGTATTCAAAACAACTCCCCTCCATTGGCGAGTTCTTTCTATCTAAAACCTGTCATCCTGAGCGAAGCGCAGCGGAGTCGAAGGACCTCTAACCATCTCCGCCTTCCTTTCCCCTCCACCAAAATTCCGTTAATTTCCCCTTAAGTAATTCCGTTAATTCCGTCTAAGAAAATTCCCTCATGCCCTTCCCCGTCCTCTTCCCCTACCTCCTCGTCTTCTTCCGCCTCACACTCGCCCCCGCCTTCTGGATCGCCTACTTCCTCAACTCACCGCCCTGGCTCTACGTCACCTTCCTCCTCGCCGGCATCTTCAGCGACATCTTCGACGGCATCCTCGCCCGCCGCTGGGGGACCAGCACGCCCCACCTCCGCCGCCTCGACAGCAACGTCGACACCCTCTTCTACGGCTGCTCCGGCCTCGTCGCCGTCCTCCTCCAGGCCGCGTGGCTGCATCCCTGGTTCTTCCCCCTCCTCGTCATGTTCCTCTTCATGGTCATCCACAACCTCGTCGCCCTCGTCCGCTACGGTCGCCAGCAACCCTCCTACCACATGTACTCCGGCAAACTCTGGAGCATCGTCCTCGTCGTCACCCTCATCACCCTCTTCCTCGGCCACCCCTCCGTCTGGGCCCTCAACGCCACGATCTTCCTCGGCCTCTACAACTCCACCGAAGGCATCCTCGCCTCCCTCATCTCCCCCAAGCCCCTCACCGATGTCCCCTCCATCTTCCACGTCCTAAAAATCGTCCGTACCCACAAAGAGCACTCAACAACCAATCCGTCGTCCTGATCGTGTCGAAGGACCACCCCCCAGAGCCATTCTGCAATTATCCAGCGAGAACTAATCGAGAAGTACTCCGGAAGCTGATCCTTCGACGAACTCAGGATGACAGACGTTGATTTGATGATTTTACTTTGATCCGTGAGCTCGGATGCTTACCAAGGAAAGCGGCATGTTTATCTTAACCGGAAGCCTCAAAGGGAAAGCGGTTACGGCAGGAGTTGTGATCGCATGCCTTGTGCTGGTCGCTTTTGTATTGCGTGTGGCGTGGTGTCAGGGAGGGTACACCTACATTTGTCCCTTTGTTGGCGTCTTGATTGTAGGAGCGATTTATAAAGGCTGGGATGCTGGCTATTATGTCGCGCGGTTTATTTTTGGGATGCTCCCGATCTTAATCGTTGGCGGGACGATTAATCCGTTCGCTTATCTCGACGTCTCTGCGGCTGAAGGATCCTATTCCCTGTTCGTGCTGGAAACCCTGCCGTGGGCCGCAATGGCTGCGGGCTTATTTTATTGTTTGGGCGAACACGCGGGATTGAGAGATTCGAGTCCTGAAAGAGAGACAAAGGGCCGGCGAAGGCGTCGAACAAACTTTCTCGTCGCCGGTTTAACTTTGTTTTTCTTCATCACCGGAATCTTTTTAGTCGGATCTGCGTGGCTGATGATACGACAGCATGTGGCTTCAAGGCCTGTTGTCATTGAGAATCCTAACAAATGACCAGTTAGCTCGCCTCCACTCAGTAATATAGAAGCTAGCGGCCTGGGGAAGACGGACGGAACTTATCACTTGGTAACGTCCCCTATCCCCACAATCCCTCCCCTTCTTCCGCTCTCCGTGCGAACCTCTTCCCCCGCCTTCCTCTCGGGCCCAATCCCCACTTTCTTCAAAAAATATTCACCTCCCCCTCAACACCTTAAACAACCCCCAGTCTTTCTAAGCTTTCTAAGATTAGGCCTTTCCCCATTTCCATGGCACCTTCCCCCATGAAACCTCAACCTTCCCTTCCCAAAAAAAATTCCGTTAATTGTTCCCCTCCTCCCAATTCCGTTAATTCCGTCTAAAAAACTCCCGCCCCGAATGCTCCGCCTCTTCCTCACCCACAGCCTCCGCTACTTCGCCAGGCATCCGGCGCTCACCGCGCTGAACATCGTGGGCATCGCCTTGGGCGTCACCGTCTTCCTCAGCATCCAGATCATCAACCACAGCGCCCTCGAGTCCTTCCGCGCCTCCGTCGACATCGTCGCCGGCAAGGCCGACCTCGAAATCGTCGGCGACGGTCTCCGCTTCGACGAGCACGCCTACCCCATCGTTGACAGCGAACCCGGCATCGCCGCCGCCACGCCCACCGTGGAAGACGTCGCCAGCCTCACCGACTTCCCCGGCGAATATCTCCAGCTCCTCGGCGTCGACATTTTTTCCAACGGCCCCCTCCGCACCTTCCAGTTGCACGACGCCCAGGGCGAAAGCCCCGATGTCACCGAATTCCTCCGCGATCCCAAAGTCATCGCCCTCACCCGCAAACTCAGCCGGCGGCTCCGCCTCAAGATCGGCGACAAACTCCGCGTCGAGACCCAGACCGGCACCGAGACCTTCCACGTCGGCTACATCCTCGATTTCGGCGAGGACGCCCCCGGCGCCGACGAGCATCTCTCCGTCATGGACATCGCCAACGTGCAGCAAAATTTTCTGCACGGCGGCAAACTCACCCGCATTTCCGCCCTGCTCAAGCCCGGCGCCGATTTCAACGCCGTCTGCGCCGATCTCCGCCAGAAACTTCCCCCCGGTGTCATCGTCCAGGCCCCCGACCGACGCAATCGCCAGATCGAGAAAATGATCGGTGCCTTCCAGCTCAACCTCACCGCGCTTTCCCTCATCGCCCTGCTCGTCGGCATGTTCCTCATCTATAATACCGTCGCCACCGCCGTTGTCCGCCGCCGCCACGAGATCGGCGTCCTCCGCGCCCTCGGCCTCAGCGGACTCCAGGTCCAGTTTCTTTTCATCGCCGAGGCCCTCGTCCTCGGCCTCGCCGGCTCCGTTCTCGGCCTCATCCTCGGCGTGGTCATGGCCGGACAACTCGTCGGCGCGGTCTCGCAGACCATCACCTCCCTCTACATCCTCTCCAGCATCCACAATCTTTTTGTCTCCCCGTGGGCCATGCTGGCCGCGCTCGTCCTTTGTCTCGGCGCGGTCGCCCTCGCCGCCTGGTTTCCCGCCCGCGAAGCGGCCACCATCTCCCCGGTGGAAGCCCTCAGTGTCGGACACCTCGAGGAAGTGCGCGCCCGCGGCACCGGACGCTGGCTCAGCTTCGGCCTCGGCTTGCTTGTCCTCTCCGTCCTCGTCGCGCAAATCAGTCTCCACTTCGGCCCCAACTGGCTCAGCTTCGGTTCCGCCCTCTTCGCCCTCCTCGGCTTCGCCTTCTTTGTCCCCACGCTTTGCCAGCTTTTTTCCCGCTACGCCAAACCACCTTCGATCATGGCCCGGATCGCCTTCGGCCATTTCGCCCAGTCGCTCCACCGTACCTCCATGGCCATCGCCTCCCTTGTCGTTGCCCTCGCCATGGTCGTCGGCATCTCCACCATGATTTTCAGCTTCCGCACCACCGTCGAAGCGTGGCTCACCCGCTCCGTCCAGTCCGACCTCGTCATCGCCCCTGCCGCCAACCTGGTCATCGGCAACCGCGAACTCATCCGCCCCGAAGTCGAGCAGGTCATCGCTTCCACGCCCGGCGTCACCTATGACTCCTTCCGTGAACTCCACGTCAAACTCAACGGCGAATCGGTCAAGCTCGCCAGCGTCCGTCTCGGCATCACCCGCGATATCGAACGGCTCGACTTCACCCAGGGCGATCCCAAGGCCGCCTTCGACGCCGCCATCGACCATGGTGCCGTCCTCGTCAGCCAGCCTTTTTTCCGCCGCTTCCACCTCGGCCTCGGCGACACCATCAGCCTCGCCACGCCGACCGGTAACCGCGACTTCAGGATCGCCGGCGTCTACGTCGACTACACCACCGAGGGCGGCGTCATCCTCGTCGACTGGCAGCTCTACAAGAAATATTGGCAGGACTCCTCCATCAACGGCATCGGGATCTACATCGACAAGAAATCGGGTCTGACCGGCCCCCAACTCCAGGCCCTGCTCCGCCCGAAGATCGCCCCCTACGGCGATTACCTCATCAAGTCGAACCAGGAATTGCGCGACCAGATTTTCCGCATCTTCGACCAGACCTTTTCCGTCACCTACATCCTGCAGACCATCGGCATCATCATCTCCGCGCTCGGGATCTTTCTCAGCCTCACCATCCTCGTCACCGAGCGCCGCCGCGAAATCAGCATCCTCCGCGCCGTCGGCGCCTCCCAACGCCAAATTGAAGCCCTCGTCCTCTGGGAAGCCGCTATCATCGGCCTGCTCGGCTCCTTCTTGGGAATCATCGCCGGACTCGCCCTCGCCTACATCCTCAGCTTCGTCATCAACGTCTCCTTCTTCGGCTGGACCATCTCCTGGGCCACCCCCTGGCACTTCCTCCTCACCCTCCCCATCGCCGTCGTCGCCGCCGCATTAGTCGCCGGCTACGGCCCGGCCCGCCAGGCCGCCCACCTCGACATCGCCAACGGAGTGAAAATGGAGTGAAATGCCGCGTAACCCCAACCGCACATTTTTATGAAAGGCGAAATAACCGAAATCCTCGCTGACGTGACTCTTTATCCAACGGAAAAGAGTGGAAAACTCTGCCTTACCGGCAGGACGTATGCCTGCCAGTGCTGGATCTTTGAAAACTATTATGGCCTGGAAATTCTTCTTAACGGGGCAACGATTCTTCCCGGGCAGACTGCGCGCGCCATCCTCAGGTTCGAGACTCGCGAAACCATGAATTCCTTCGCTTCCGTCAAACAATGCCTGCTCGTCGACGACCGTGTCATCGGCGAATGCGTCCCCGTCCCGTCCCCCGACTACTTTCAACCCCCGCGTGACTAATACCTTCCCTTCCGTTAAAAAGCTTATTCCGCTTAAAAAAATTCCACTTTTTCCTCCAAAATTTTTCCCATGAAACTCATTTTTCTCGGCGATGTCGTTGGTGAACCCGGCCGCGACACCATCCGCGCCGCCATCCCCCTTCTCCGCGAGAAGTACAAGCCCGACTTCTTCGTCGTCAACGGCGAGAACGCCGCCGGCGGCAACGGCATCACCCCCCGCCTCGCCGTCGACCTCATGCGCGCTGGCGCCGACGTCATCACCCTCGGCGACCACGCCTGGGACCAGCGCGAGATCATGCCCTACTTCGCCACCGAACCTCGCCTCATCCGCCCCCTGAATTTTCCCGCCGGCACCCCCGGCTATGGCTCCGTCATCGTCGAGGGCAACGGCTTCAAGCTCGGCGTCATCAACATGCTCGGCCGCACCTTCATGGGCCCGCAGGTCGACAACCCCTTCCTCCTCATCGAACCCGAGATCGAAAAGCTGCGCCGCGAAACCCCTTGCATCATGGTCGACTTCCATTGCGAAGCCACCTCCGAGAAGATCGCCTTCGGCCGCGCCTGCGACGGCCTCGCCACCCTCGTCGTCGGCACCCACACCCATGTCCAAACCGCCGACGACTGCATCCTCCCTAACGGCACCGCCTACCTGACCGATGCCGGTTTTTCCGGCCCCCATGAATCGGTCATCGGCCGCGACATCCCCAGCGTCCTGCAAAAGTACCGTACCCTTCTCCCCAACAAATTCTACATCGCCCGCGAAGGTCTTCAGGCCGACGGCATCTTCGTCGAAGCCGATCCCGCCACCGGCCGCGCCCTCCGCTTCGAACGCATCCAGCAAAAAATCACTCCCGAGCAAATTGATAAGTGAAAAGTAAGCGCAGCAAATCCATGGAAGAACCCGGCCTCGGCCTCGAAGTCGAGACTCCCGGCGCTTCTGCGCAAAATCCCGTTTCCGTCACCGATCTCACCGCGACCATTCGCGATCTTCTCGAGACTGGCCTGGGAGAAGTCTGGGTCGCCGCCGAAATCTCCAATCTGCGCGCACCCGGCTCCGGTCATCTTTATTTTACATTAAAAGATGCCACTGCAACACTCGCGGCGGTGATGTTCCAGCGCGAGGCCCGTCGCGTCAGCTTTTCCATGGCCGATGGCCAAGCTGTCCTCGTCCGCGGCTCCATTACCGTCTATGAAGCCCGCGGCCAGTATCAAATTCAAGTCGCCGAAGTTCGCCCACGCGGCCAAGGCACGCTCCAGCAGCGTTTCGAGGAACTGAAACGAAAGCTTCAGGCCGAGAATCTTTTCGACTCCAACCGCAAACGCGACTTGCCTGTCTTCCCCGAGGTCATCGGCGTGGTCACCTCGCTTCAAGGGGCCGTCCTCCAGGACATGCTGCAAATCCTGCAACGCCGAGCACCCGGAATTCGCATCAAGGTCCGGGGCGTCCGCGTGCAGGGTATCGGCGCGGCGGAGGAAATTGCCGCAGCCATCGGCGCATTTAGCGACGAAGAAAAGGTCGATCTCGTCGTCGTCGCGCGTGGCGGCGGCAGCCTTGAGGACCTGTGGGCCTTCAATGAGGAAATCGTCGCCCGCGCGCTCGCCGCCTGCTCCCTGCCGACGATTTCCGCCGTGGGCCACGAAACCGATTTCACCATCGCCGACTTCGTCGCCGACCTGCGCGCGCCCACTCCCAGCGCCGCTGCCGAGCTCCTCACCCGCGACTGGTCCGAATGGCGCGAAGAAATCGGCCAACTGCGCACCCGTCTCGACCGCACCGCCCGCCAAATTTTGACCGGCTACCGCCAGCAACTGTCCCGCCTTGCCTCCAGCTACGCCTTGCGCGAACCACGCCGCATCGTCCGGCAATGGGCCCAGCGCATCGATGATCTTCAGATCAATCTCCATGCCGCGGCGCACAATTCGATTCAAGACCGGCAACATGAGTTGCGGCTCCTTCAGGCACGGCTCACTGCCCGCCATCCCGCCCGCGAACTCGAACGCCGCCGAAGCCTCCTCGCCCAGCTTTTCGCCCGGCTCCGCGCCCTCGGTCCGCAAGCCACACTCGACCGGGGCTACGCCCTCGTCGTCGACTCACAGGGTCATCCCCTCACCAAAGCCGCCAAGGCCCTCGAAGGCCAGCCAGTGCAAATCGTCCTCAGTAAAGGCACCGTCGAAGCCACCCTCACCGCCACGCATCCCGAGAAGACCCTGATCGATACACTCATTCCGCAAAGTAGTAAGCCCACCCCAAAAAAAGGGAAATCCCGGCCAAAATCGACCCTCTAGCCAGCACAAGAAAATCATGTTAGGTTGAGAGCGTGAAGGGATTCTCCATCCTGAGCAGTTGCGTCTTGGCTTTGGCGCTTTCCCTTGCTCCGGCGCAAGCACAGATTGCCCCGGAATTGCGCGAACAGGGCGTCCTCTATTTCGAGGGCAATCTCCCGGACAAAATCACGGCCACGCTGCAATCTTCGGCCACGGTCTATCTGCACCGAGATTTTCAGACGGCGCTCGCCGCTCTTTATGCCGGGCAGAACATCGAGCTGATCGGGATGAGTCCGGACGGATTTCTGCTCAAGGCGAATTACCGCAACAACACCCTCATGGGTTGGATCCGTCCCGCCGACCTGCCGCCGGGCATCGATCCCGCCCTATTTGCGACCGCCAAGAAAAACCAGGCCCATCACGATGCCGTGGCCGCAGCCATTACCGCCAAGACGGTGATCCAGGGCATGAGCCCCGACGAGGTGAAACAGGCGGTCGGTCGTCCCGAAGGCAGTTCTTCGCATACTGATGCCAATGGCTCGGTGCAAAGCTGGACCTACACGACGTACCGCGAAGACCCGCAATATACCTACGCCATGAACGCCTATGGACAGCCTTTTCTCCAGACCACCTATATCAAAGTTCCGATCGGACAGATGCAGGTTGATTTCGTCAATGGAGCCGTAACCGCCATTTCCCAACGCAAGACCGATCCGAATAGTCCAGGTATTGTGACGAATTAGACGTGACTCCAGTATCGAAGCAATGTCAGCAAAAGGCTACCGAAGGCGGTTATGCTGCCTTCGTGAATGATACAAAGTGGCAAGAGATTTGTTTTGCGTTTGCGGCATTTGAAAGCAAACCAGCCTGGAGAACATGTGATTTTCTTAATGGGCATCTATCAGACTGGGATCGCGAATGGTTTCATCATGTTGGACCGGATTATTGCTCGATTGAATGGCTGGAAATTGACCGAAAAGATTGTTCCGCGAATAAGGTTCGCGCTGTGTTGGAAAAAGCGGGAGTGCCTTTTGAAGAGGCAAAATACTTCAAGGTTTTCGGCTACAAGAAATGAACCGAAACCTTTCACGCGGATACTAGCCGTGCCCAACAACTTCTGCTAGGGTGGCCGCTCCTGTGAGCACAACTATACCCATTCTTCGCGTCGGCTTGGCCGGCCTCGGCACGGTCGGGGCAAGCGTCTGGCGCCGCCTCTCCTCGCAAAAAGATTTGCTCGTGCAACGCACCGGCACCGAAATCCGCGTGGACCAGGTCGCCGTCCGGAAGGCAAAGCGAGCGCAGGAAATCGGCGTGCCGGAAAAGCTGACAACACCAGATTGGCGCAAGCTGGTCGCCAATCCGGACCTGGACGTCATCGTCGAGTTGATCGGTGGCACCGCGGAAGCCTTCGAACTGATCAAGACCGCGCTGCAAAACGGCAAGCATGTCATCACTGCCAACAAGGCGCTCCTGGCCGAACATGGCGCGGAGCTTTTCGCAACGGCGCTCAAGCACCAGCGTCATCTCCTCTTTGAAGCCAGTGTCGCAGGCGGCATCCCAATCATCCGCTCCCTGCGCGAGGGGCTGGTGGCCAATCGCATTCTTTCGATTCACGGCATCATCAACGGCACCTGCAATTATATCCTGACGCGGATGAACGAAGCCGGGCTCGAATTCAAAGACGCCCTCGCCGAGGCCAAGGAAAAGGGCTATGCGGAAGCCGACGACAGCCTCGATGTCGACGGCCATGATACCGCTCACAAGGCGGCAGTGCTGGCTGCGCTCGCCTACGGCTTCTGGGTGCCTCAAGGCCAACTCTACACCGAAGGCCTCCGGGCGATTGAAAAGCAGGACATCATCTATGCCCGCAAGCTCGGCTATGGCTTGAAGCTTCTGGCGATCATCAAGACGGACGCGGACGGCGCGGTGGAAGTGCGCGTGCATCCGACACTCATTCCCGAGAAAAATCCGCTGGCCTCTGTCAATGGTGTCTTTAACGCCGTGCTAGTACGGGGCGATGTGGTTGGCGACACGCTCTATTACGGGCGCGGAGCAGGTGGCGACCCGACGGCCAGCGCCGTCGTCAGCGATCTCGCCCAGATCGCCGCCCATTTCCCTCAAGAACAAAAGGCCCGCAACGTAGGCCATGAAGCGCTCCATTCCCGGCTCAAGACAATGGACGAGATCGTTTCCCGCTACTACTTGCGTCTCCTTGTGGTCGATCGGCCCGGGGTGCTGGCGGATGTGGCGCGTGTGCTGGCCTCACGCCAGATCGGCATCTCCTCGGTCATCCAGCCGGAAGCGCATGCCGGGGAGACCACGCCGCTCATCCTCATGCTGCATGATGCGCCGGAATCGCAGCTCAAGGCAGCCATTGGCGAAATCTCGAAGATTGGTGCGGTCAAGGCGCCTCCCATTCATCTGCGGGTGGAGGATTTTGAATAGGAATCCTCTAACTCCTTGTCTCTGCTGCGACTGAGGCTGTTCCCTCGACAAGGCGGAGACGAGTGGCTAGTCTGCCTGCTTCCGATTAGCCCCTTTAATTTCCCATGACTGCTCCCAAATCCCTTTCCGCCTGGCCGGGCGTGCTCGAGTTCTATCGCCCGTACATGACGTGGCTACCGGAAGGCGCGTCCATTGTCACGCTGCAGGAGGGAAATACGCCGCTTGTTCCCGCTCCCCGACTGGCCGAACTGGCTGGCGGCGGCTTTGAGCTTTTTTTGAAATACGAGGGAGTCAATCCCACCGCATCCTTCAAGGACCGGGGCATGACAGCAGCCATGACCATGGCAGCAGCGCGCAAAGCGAAACTTGTCATCTGCGCCAGCACGGGGAATACCTCAGCCTCGGCAGCGGCTTATGCGGGCCGGGCGGGACTGCGTTGTGTGGTACTTTTGCCTCACGGCAAGATTGCCCTCGGCAAACTGGCCCAGGCCCGAATGTATGGCGCGGAGATCATTGCCCTGCGCGGCAATTTTGATGACGCACTCCGGCTCGTGCGCGAACTCGGGGCCCAACCAGGCGTTGAAGTGGTCAACTCGATCAATCCCGTCCGCATCGAAGGCCAGAAATCGGCCGCCTTCGAAATTTGCGACGTCCTGGGCCGCGCGCCCGACTTCCATTTCCTGCCGGTCGGCAACGCGGGCAACATCACGGCCTATTGGAAGGGTTTCAAAGAATATCACCAGCATGGGCGTACCTCCATTCTGCCCCGCATGTGCGGTTTTCAGGCCGCCGGTGCAGCACCGATCGTTTCCGGCAAACCGGTGACCGATCCCCAGACCATCGCCACCGCCATCCGCATTGGCAACCCGGCCAGTTGGGAGGGAGCCAGTGCCGCTATGGCCGAATCCAAGGGCGTAATCGAAAGCGTGACTGATACCGAGATCCTTGCTGCCTACGCGCAAACAGCCCGGCTGGAAGGTCTTTTTGCCGAACCAGCCAGCACCGCGCCGGTCGCTGGGCTTCTCCGCATGGGTCGCCAAGGCCTTATTCCCAAGGGAAGCGTGGTTACCCTGACGCTGACGGGCCACGGCCTCAAGGACCCTGATACGGCGATGGACCAAAACAAGGTCGAGGCCACGGTGGTGGAGCCTCGGATGGATGCCGTGCTGGAAAGCCTCTCCTTTTCCTGAACAACTGTGTATAAAAGTAATAGGTAGCCAGTGGCATTTTGAGTGCTAAATCTCGTAGGCTTATGGATTCCAACCCGGTTGCGATCGCCATCCGCGAAGTCCTGACGGCCATCCGCCAGCGCAAGCGCGTCGAGGAAATCCTCGAAATGGTGCTGAGCTATTGTTCGGAACTGGCCAATGCCGCCCACGGCTCCATCGTCACTGTCGACCACAATTCCCAGAAGCTCATCATCACCTCGGTACGGGGCGAGGACTGGACCCTCGAAAAGCAGATGTGCCAACTCGCGCTGGGCGAAGGCCTGACCGGTCACGTCGCGCTGACCGGCAAGCCGTACTTGTGCCCCGATACTCGCATCGATCCGAATTACTTTTCCCTTTTTCCCAATGTCCTCTGCGAACTGATCGTGCCGATTATCGTGGAAGAGAAAGTCTGGGGACTGATCAATATTGATGGACGGGAACCCGGTGTCTTTGACGATACGACTCTCAATACCATCGCGCTGCTGGCCGAACTGGCCTCCTTTGCCATCAAGCTGCGGCTCGACCTCACTGAGCAGGAACGGCTGCAACGGCATTTGATCCAATCGGAAAAACTGGCATCACTCGGAGAAACCATTGCGGGCATTGCCCATGAAATCAATAATCCCCTCACCTCGATCCTGACCAATGCCCAGCTCCTCGCCCTGCGGCGCGGCGGTGCAGCAGACGAGGCATCAATCAACGCCATCGTCCTGGAAGCCAAACGGACCGCCGACCTGGTCAAGAATCTCCTCGCCTTCAGCCGCAAAGAATCGAAGAAGCGCGAAGTCATCGGGATCAACGAACTGGTCAAGCAGGCGGTCAACCTGAAGCGTTATCAGCTGCGGGTGAACAATATTCAGCTGATCGCCGAGCCGTGTGAGGTCTCCTTTCCGGTCCTGGTCACGGCGCAGCAAATGCAGCAGGTCCTCCTCAACCTGCTCAACAATGCCGAGCAGGCCATCGCGAAAACCGAACGCCCGGGAGTCATTCGGGTCGAATGCGGACGGCGGGGCGACAATGTCTTCATCACGACAACAGACAACGGCTGCGGCATTCCGGCCCACATCCTGCCCTTTATTTTCGACCCCTTCTTTACCACCAAAAGTCTCGGGGAAGGCACCGGGCTGGGACTTTCCATCGCCCACACACTGGTCGAAAACCATGGCGGGACGATTTCCGCCAAGAGCGAACCCGGCCATACCGTTTTTACCATCGAGCTGCCCATGGCTCGCAGCCCCAAGATTTCGCAAACGATCAAGGAAACCCAACCCCTTCCGAGTCCGAAGCTCCCGCAAACCAAGCGGATGGGACGTGTACTGGTCGTGGATGACGAAACCGCCATTGCCGATGCTATTTGTGAGTTTCTCGATCTGCAGAATATCACCACGGACAAAGCCAACGACGGCAAGGAAGCCCTCGACCTTATCGGCAAGAACCGGTATGACGCCGTCATCAGCGACATCCGCATGCCGGGAATCGACGGACCTCAACTCTACGAGAAAGCAACAGCGATAGATCCCTATTATCGCACCCGCTTTCTCTTCATGAGTGGCGACTTGGTGCGCGATACGACCCAAAGTTTCGTGTCCTCGCTCAACTGCCCGTGCCTGGCCAAGCCCTTCGCCTTGCAGGTGCTCTTTCAGCACCTGACGCCGCATTTGGAGAATGTCTCCAAAGCCTCATCCAACAAGCCGCCGGTCCTACCGCACAAATAGGAAGCCCGGCTTACGCCGAACTCCTTTTTCCTGGGTTACTTGTTTGCCGTTGGCTTCGATTGCACCAGCCTCGATCCGGAATCGTGCAGCATCTTGGTGTAGTCGGACATGATGTTGACCGCTTCGTCCAACTGGGGATCATCCTTCGGCTCCTTGGCGAGCGCAGCCGCTTCGGCGTCCGCGTTCGGATCGGAGTCCTCCGACAGGCTGACTTTGGGCTTTTTCTCCACGGGCGGTGCCGCGGGCAGATCGTTGTCCACCATGTCGAGCGTCAATTCGAGCACCTTGTCCCGGGTTCCGGCACGGGCTTCCAAGTCCTTTTTGCGGGCAGCCTTTTGGGCTTTCAAGTCTTCCTGTTCCTTGAGCCGGACAGCTTCATTGAGCGAGACGGTCTTGTTCTGGAGCTGTTTCTTGTCGTAGGCAATATCCTGCCGGAGATAATTGAAATCCGTCGAGGCCGCCACCCGGGCCGCGGAGTTCGCCTTCAAGTCAGGCAGGTACGGCGAGGTCAGGTCGAGGATCTCGTATTTGGCCGCCGGCACGGTGTCCCACTGAAGATAATAGGGCAGCGTGGTTTCACCGAGCGAGCTCGCAAAAGCATCAAGAAGCGAAGGCAGGATGATATCTGGCTTCACGCCTTTTTCCTGGGTGGATCCGCCCGCAACACGATAGAACTTTTTGTTGGTCATCTTGAGACTGCCTGCCCCGGGATCGCTGGGGAAACCGATGGGCATATACTGCTCAAGAGGATAGAGCTGCTGGACGGTGCCTTTACCGTGCGTGCTCTGGTCGCCGACAATGAGTGCGCGCCCGTAATCCTGAAGGGCCGCGGCCACAATCTCCGTCGCAGAGGCGCTCATCTTGTTGACCATGACCATGAGCGGCCCGTCGTAAATCATTCGCGAATCGGGAGCAAGTTGCTCAATCGTTGCGTCCGAGCTGCGGATTTGGACCACCGGTCCCGCCTTCGCAAACAATCCGGTCAGGTCGGCCGCCTGGACGAGTAGCCCACCGCCGTTACCGCGCAAATCGAGGATGATCCCGTCAACCTTCTCCTTCTTCAGTCGCTGGACGAGCTTCGCCACATCGTAGGCGGTCTTTTCGTAGAAATCGTGGAGGGCGATGACTCCAATCTTTTCCGTCGTGCCGGTGGGCAACTTGTGCTCGAGGATGCGGGCCTTGGCGAGACTGTCCTTGATGCTGACCGAATCCCGCTTGATATCATAGATCTTGTGGGCGGAACCAGCCGCAGCGCCGGCCGGGGCCACGACTAGGCGGACCATGCTTCCCTTATGTCCGCGGATCATTTCCACGACGTGGTTGAGATTCATGTCGACCGCATCGACCGGCTCGGCATCCCCCTGCCCGACCGCAAGTATGCGGTCACCGGGCTGGAGGCGCTTGTCGAGATCCGCCGGTCCGCCGGGAATGACTTCCTCAATAGTGGCATAGCCATCTTCCGATCGGAGTACGGCACCGATGCCGGTCACCGAGTGGTCGAGCGCGAGGATGTTGAAATTCTGGGCGTCAACGGGTTCAAAATAGGAAGAGTGGGGATCGTACGCTTCGGTCAGGGCATTGAGGTAGGTCTCCAGCACATCCATGTCCTCCTTCTCCGCACCTTCCCGCAGAAGAGACTGGTACCGTTTGGAAAGGCGCTTGATGGTCGCGTCGTTCGTCTTCTTGTCGAGACGCCCGTTGAGCAGGTCGAATTTGACCTGGCCACGCCAGACCGCCTGCGAGGCAGCCGCGTCCTGGATCCAGGGGGATTTGTGGTCGCGGGTCGTATACAACTCGTCCTTGGTGAAATCGTATTTTTCGTGCAGAAGCTTTTCCGCCAGGTTGACGTTCTCCTGGAGGCGCTGCAGATAGCGATTATAGATTTCAAACGCCGGCGCAATGAGGGCCTGCTCGTTGTTGCCATGGAGAAGATCGCCGAGATTGTTGCCGTATTTGGCTGTGAATTCATCGACGTCGCTTTGCAGGAAGAAGAGGTGGAAAACGTCGAGCGAATCGAGATAGTTCTTCATCCAGCGCTGGGACATTTCGGGCGAGATCGGCGTCTGCAAGTAATGGCGCTGCTCGAGCAGGGTCCCCACGACACGCGCGACATCGGCATCCCGTTCCGCGTTGAAAGTGATCGGCTTGACTTTTGCGAGCCGGACCGGCGCCTCGGTCTTGTCGGCAACCTTGTCCTTGGCCGGGCCGGGGATTTCCGTCGGCCCACCGGTGGCAGGAAGCGGCTTGACGGGCGCGGCGTTCGTGGACACATCCGGGACGAGCGCGACGAGGGCGAACGGGAGGGTGAGGAAGAGGACCGCTACAAGCAGCAAGAAGCGGCGGTGAATTGACTTCGGTCGGGATACCATAATTTTAAAGCTGTTTCAGCCCTCCAAGATACGGCTGGAGAGGCCCGGGGATGGCCACATGACCATCCGCTTGTTGATAGGTTTCCAGCAGAGCAATAAAGAGCCGCGGCAGCGCGGTGCCAGAACCGTTGAGCGTATGGCAGAAGATATTTTTTCCTTCACTGTTCTTGTAGCGTAAATTCATCCGGCGAGCCTGAAAGTCCTCGAAGTTGCTGCAGGAGGAAACTTCCAGCCAGGCACCCACCCCCGGAGCCCAGACCTCGATATCATAGCACTTCGCGGCGCCAAAGCCAATATCACCTGTGCAGAGGGAGACAACCCGGTAGTGGAGGCCCAGGTCCTTGAGCACCCGTTCCGCATGACCCACAAGGACTTCCAGTGTGGCGTACGACTCTTCCGGCGTCACGATATGGACCAGTTCGACCTTGTCGAATTGATGAACTCTGGTGATGCCGCGCGTGTCTTTGCCGGCGCTGCCCGCCTCGCGGCGAAAGCAGGGTGTGTAGGCAGCGTAGCGGATCGGCAGCCGGTCAGGGGAAAGGATTTCCTCGCGATGGAGATTGGTGACAGGGACTTCAGCGGTGGGGACGAGATAAAGCGGGGGCTCTTCCTCGACTCGGTACATGTCCTCGGCAAACTTGGGCAACTGCGAGGTGCCTACCATGCTCTCACCGCGAACAAGAAATGGGGGCGATACTTCAGTATAACCATGCTGGTCGGTATGGAGATCAAGCAGGTAGCTGATAAGCGCTCGTTCCAGTCGGGCTCCCAGTCCTTTATAGACAATGAAGCCACTGCCGGAAATCTTGGTGGCGGCGTCCAAGTCGAGCAGGCCAAGTTGCGTTCCGATTTCCCAGTGAGGTTTGGGCTTAAAATCAAACTTCACCGCTTCACCGACGACCCGCTCGAGGCGGTTGTCCTCGGCGGTCTTGCCGACAGGCACAGAGTCGTGGTTGACGTTAGGGATGCGCAGCAGGAGATCGGTCTGCTCCGTTTCGATCTTGGTCACTTCCTGATCGATTCGGGTGATCTGGTCGCCCACTGCCTTGACTTTCGCGGAAGCTTCCGCGATGTCGCCGCCCTTGGCCTTGATCGCCCCGATCTCTTTGCTGGCACGATTCCGCTCGCTCTTCAGCGCCTCGCCCTCCTGCAAATGCTTGCGGCGTTGCTCATCCAGGACTAGGACTTGGGCGATAAGACTTTCATCGCCGGAGTTCCGGCGGGCAAGGCGTTCCCGAAAAAAATCGGGGTTTTCACGGATTTTGCGTATATCCAACATAGGTGAGAGGCCTGAATATCCCGTCAACGCTCACTTTACGCAAGCCTTTGAACAGCAAGTAACAAAGTTTTAATCGCTGAGTAAGTTCCGGGAAAGTTGTCGGGAGCCCTGCATGAATATGAGCTCAGGAAACCTCTTCCGGCTCAGGCTCGGACTTGCGTTTGCGGCGGAGGCGGAAAACGTTATTCCAAGTCTTTTTCAAGGCACCGGCGGGGGTGAGATAGCGCTGGCGCAAAGCGGGCCCCTTGCGGATGGCCTGGAGGACTCCCGCGACGGAAAACTCCTCAGCCTCAAGGATGCTGTAGGCGGTGCCGAGGGCGGCGCTGTCGTGGGCGTCGCTGGAGGCGGTCATCGGCAGGCCGCGGGCTTGGGCGTAGTCGAAAGCATGCTTGTTATAACGCTTGAGCGTGGTGGCGGCGTTGAAGACCTCGATGGCATCAACATTAAGGGTTTCCAAGACATGTTCGCGGATACCGGCGCGGAAGAAATCGTAGGGATGCGGGGGAATGGCAAGGCCGCCCGCCTTGTGGATGAGTTCCACCGCCTCAATGGCCGGGATTCCCTTGAGATCGGGCAAAGTGATACCTAGGGCGAGGAGATGGCCCTCGGCAGTGGTGATCTCCTGCCCGGGAATGACCAGCAGACCGTCGACAGGAAGGCCCTCTTTATTCATGAAGCCGTGGTTCATGAAGTAATCGACACAAGCGCACGTGTTATGGTCGGTGATGGCAAAGGCATGCAGTCCCCGGGCTCGGGCCTCGGCGATCAATGCCTCGGGCTCGGCAACTCCATCGGCAGAAAAGCGGGAATGGCAGTGAAGATCGACGAAAAGTTGCATGGCTTGGTATAGCCCCAATCGGGCCCTAAGTTTAGCTTAGAAGATAGCTCGCCAAGGGCAAGTATTCGCGCAGTCGAAACTTAATTGTCACACCGCATTCGCCAGACGCTCGGCCAGACGGGCAGGCAATCCGGCATTCATGATCTTGGCCTGGGCCTTGGCGAGGTCGTAGGGAAGACGGCGCAACTCGATGGTGTTGGCACCGGAATCGAAGATGACGTAGGCGGAGCGCCAATCCCCGTCGCGGGGCTGTCCCACGCTGCCGACGTTAACGAAATATTTCTTCTCCGGTTGGATATCGATCTTCTTATAGAAGAACTCGTGCACCTTGGTGTCCCGGATGAAAACGTGGGGCACATGGGTATGGCCGAAGAAACAGATATTGGTCTTCTGGTACTGGAAGCTGCTTTCGGCCTCGAGGCAGGAGAAGACGTAGCCCCAGCGGTTCGGCTGGTCGAGAGTCGAGTGTACAACCGTGAAAGCGTTGACGGGGCGTTGTAACGGGAGGGCGCGGAGAAATTCGCGCTGTTCCTTGGTCAGCTGGGATCTGGTATAGCGGATGGCCGAAAGCGCCATGTCGTTGAAATGCTCGACCTCGCGGCCTTCGGATGCCTCCTCGTCGTGGTTGCCCTTGACGATGGGACAACCCAATGCCCGGACAATTTCCAGGCACTCCCGCGGGTTGGCGTTATAGCCGACGATGTCTCCGATACACACCGTGTGGGTGACAGCCTGTGCCTGCATGTCCTCGAGCACGGCTTCCAAAGCCTCGAGGTTACTGTGAACATCTCCAAAAATGCCAAATCTCATTGCGTATGTTCCGACGACGTGCGTCAGATGGTCTAACCTACGGACGCTCTGCTAATTGGGAAAGATTCTTTTTTCTTTTGGGACCGAAAGTTTTCTTTCCAATTCCCGAATATTGTTCTCGATCTTTTCCTTCCAATGCTCCTTCATCTCCCGCTCCTCGGGGGTCAGCCTCTCCCATAGCTCCTTCCATTCGGCGTAAGCGGCCTGGTCGTCGTTACCATGGTATTTGTCATACATGAGAGCGGGAAAGCGCTCCAGAAAGACGGGGGCCCCGGGTCGTTTGCTGGCCTCCTTATAATAGTAAGCCGCCTTGGGGTAGTCCTTCAACCGCTGGTCGTAGAGCATACCTGTGTCCCGCCAGAGCCTCCAGTACTCGGGATTGTTTTCGATTCCCCGCTTGTAAACATCCAGCCCCTTGTCAATCCAGAAGCGGGAGGCCTTGATCCGGCGCAGCTCGTTGGGCTGGTCCTTGTCGTGCATTGCCGCCACGGAGGCATTCCAAGCCAGGTGCCACCCGCCCATGTCCCAAAAAACGGGGGCCCGCGGTTGCAGCGACGTGCAAAGATTGATCAGCCCCCCCATCCGGAACCACTCCTGGTTTTCCCAGGCGGTGGTGACGTTGAGCCAGATGATGTCGGCCACCACGCTGCGCATCCCCGCGAGAACCCCGATGGTGAGCCCCTGCCCGAGGCCGTCACGTAATTCGCGCGTCATGACGAGGCCATGATAACGAATTTCATCCTGCTGGCGACTGATCTGCTGCTCCCATGCGACCTTGAACGGGGCCCAAAGTCCCAGGAGGAGGGCCACCAGCGCGGCACGCTGAAGCCGCAACCGCAACGGAAAATCGTTCATAGCTCGCGATAATCAAAAACAACGACACTCACCGCCAGCAGGACAATGACATAGACGTTGGCATAACAGAGCAGGTTGAGGACGTCGTGCCACGGCACCTGGTGTCCTGCCAAAATCTCGTCGACGATGGTAAAGGAATTCATGTCCGGAATGAGGAGCGCGATGAGGCCGATGAGTCCGCTTTGCCAGATGGTCGTCTCGGCACCGTGGGCCAGCCAATAAATGCGCGCCAGGCTTTCGCCATGTCCGATGAGGTAAATAAGGAAGGTCGTGATGACTGTGAAAATCCACGAGGTGGCAAAAGTGGAAATCAGGAGGGCAATCGCTGCCGTCATGATGATCTTGGCGAAGATCAATAAGATGGCCTCGACCAGTTGGGGATCGCGGACCTGGGAAATGATATGTGCCACGTCGTTGTCATGCATCTCCGTGGCATGGGCGTTGTGCTGCCAGTCTCCCGCCGTGCCGTAACTCGCCTCGACTGTGGCGAGGCCGATCGATTCCTGCCAATAGAGGGTCACGGCAAAAGCCAAGGACATCAGAGCGACACAGAGCGCGAGGAGAAGCACCACTCCCAGGAATTTTCCGAGCAAGAACTCCGCGCGCCGGACCGGCTTGGCCAGGATGGTATAGATGGTCCGTTTATCCAACTCCTGTGGGATCAACAGCGCGGTGGACAATAAGGCGATAAAAAATCCGAACAGGCCGATGGCGCCACATCCCGCATCTTTCACAAGCTTGATCTGCTCGGTGAAAAGGCCCGCGGCGTCGAGGTCTGGCGTGGCCAATTGCGAAATAAAGATGGAACAGCAGATCTGAATCAGGGCGAAGACCAGCAGGACGCTGAGCACCTTCTGCCGCACCGCTTCCGTGAGGGTGTTGCGGCCAATGATGAGGATGCGATGGAGGGAAGCGATCATGGGCGAGGCTGGTCCTTGGGAACCGCGTCAGGCTGGTTCTGGACGGTACGCAGATAGAGTTGTTCGAGGGAAAGACTGGGACGGGTGAAACGGATTTCCTTTTCGTCGACCCCGTCCTGGGCAAGGAATTGACGAAGCTTGTCCTGTTGCCCGGGAGTCATTTCGGCCGGGATGAGCACCTGCGTGCTCTGGTGCACGGTCAAAAGTGATTCCAGCGAACCCTCGAGCACTTTTTTGCCGAGGGAGAAGATTGCCACGCGATCAGCCACTTCCTGCACCTGCTCGAGCAGATGAGAGGAAAAGATGACGGTCTTGCCCATTTTTTTCAGGCGCAGGATGAGGTCGCGAATCTGGACGGAACCGAGCGGGTCGACGCCGGCGGTCGGTTCGTCCAGGAAAAGGAGATCGGGGTCATGGATGAGGGCCTGGGCCAGACCGATGCGCTGGAGCATGCCCTTCGAGTAGGAACGGAGCGGACGTTCACGCCCGTTCTGCAAGCCGACGAGGTCGATAAGTTCTTCGATTCTCTTTTCCAGCTTCGTGCCGCTCAACCCGCAGAGCTTCCCGTAAAAGCGAAGGGTCTCGTCCCCGTTGAGAAAGGCATAAAAGTAAGGGTTCTCGGGCAGGAAACCGATACGGTTGCGCGCCTCGAGGCTATCCGGGGGAAGCCCGAAGACCCTTGCCTCGCCCTCGCTCGGGACGATTAGCCCGAGAAGAAGCTTCAGGGTTGTGCTCTTGCCGGAGCCGTTCGGCCCCAGCAGACCGAAAACTTCCCCCTGACGAACCTGAAGGTCGAGGTGGTCCAAGGCCACGAGCACCTTGCGTTTCCACGTCAGGGGGTAGCGCTTGGTGAGCCCAATGGTCTCAACGGCCAAAGGAGGCGCCGCCATGGCAGAAGTTTCCATCATCTTAATTTTAGTGATGGTGCCCCGGTTGCCAATGGGAAAATATAGGACATGGAAGCAATCTACTACCACGTCGATGCGTTCACCGATCACGTTTTTGGCGGAAATCCAGCGGGGGTGTGCCGTGGAATTCGGGATCTGCCGGATGAGATTCTCCAGAAAATAGCGGCGGAAAATAATCTGGCCGAGACCGCCTTTATTTCCGGGCCCCAGAATGGAGTCTACGGGCTTCGGTGGTTTACCCCCACGATGGAGGTCGATCTTTGTGGGCATGCCACCCTCGCTGCGGCTCACATCATGCTTAGGCACGAAACGGATATCGCCCCTGCCGTGGAGGACAAGATCGTCTTTAAGACTCTCAGCGGACTTCTCACCGTTACCCGGGATGACAAAAATTTGATGACGCTCGATTTTCCGGCACGTCCTCCGGAACCGGTCATGCCTCCATCGGATGCCAAAGAGGCTCTCTCCGCCCAGCCGATTTCCTGCTGGAAGGCGCGCGATTATCTTTTCGAGTTCAGCACCGAGGAGGAAGTCCGCGGCCTCAAACCTGATTTTGCGCGGCTCGCCTCTTGGGACCAGGCTTTTGGCGTCATCGTCACGGCCCCGGGGCGGGAGGTCGATTTCGTCTCCCGTTTTTTTGCGCCACGCGCGGGTGTTCCGGAAGATCCGGTCACTGGGTCAGCTCACTGTACGTTGATTCCGTTCTGGGCCGAACGGCTCAAGAAGACTGTTTTGCGCGCCCAGCAGGTCTCCGCCAGGGGCGGGGAACTCTTTTGCGAGGCGCAGGGCGCTCGGGTCAAAATCGCCGGTCACGCCGTGACCTATGCCAAGGGCATGATCGAGTTTTAGCCCAAAGCCTAGGTCCGGGCCGGCTCGTCTTCGCTGATGCGGTAACCGACGCCGCGGATCGTCTCGATGTAGTTGGCGAGAGGCCCCAGCTTTTCGCGCAAGCGCCGGACGTGGGTGTCCACCGTGCGGGTATCGATCGCGCTTTCGTAACCCCAGACATCATTGAGGAGACGGTCGCGGCCATGGACACGGCCCCGGCGATCCATCAGGAGGGCAAGAAGACGGAATTCGGTCGCGGTCAGGTCCACCGGCTCGCCCTTGACCAGGACTTCATGCCGCGCATGGTCCAAAACGAGCTCGCCAATGGTCAGCTTTTCCTGGGCTGGCAGCTTGTCCTTCCCCCGGCGCAGGGAACGGTTGACCCGCAGGATGAGCTCCCTGGGGCTGAAAGGCTTGGTAACATAGTCGTCCGCACCGAGTTCGAGGCCAACGATCTTGTCCACTTCCTCGCCCTTGGCGGTAAGCATGATGACCGGAATGTGGCGTGTGACGGTATCGCTCTTGAAAACCTTGCAGATTTCCAAGCCGGACATGCCGGGCAGCATCAGGTCGAGGATAATGAGGGAGGGAGGTTCGCTGCGGGCCTTGGCCAGGGCAGAAGCCCCATCTTCAGCCGTGGAGACCTGAAAACCGGCCCCCCGAAGATTAACGACAAGCATATCGATGACATCGGTCTCGTCATCAACTACCAGAATTCTATGTTGCATAAAGTTGAGTGCGTTGACGTCAACGCCTCAGAGATGTACCTCACCTGCAAGCCCCGGCCAAGCCCACGTTTTGTTACGTTTCAGTGACGCGAGGCCTCAAGGCCTCGGATTGCAGTTTACTTACCCTTCACATTCATCCCCATGAGGAACTGAATGTTGTTCTCGGTCTTCTTGACCTTCTCGAGCAAAAGATTCATGGCCTCGACGGGTGATTCCTCAGAGAGGACTTTCCGCAAGGCGTGGATGCGGGGCAATTCGTCAGGATGGTAAAGGAGCTCTTCCTTGCGGGTGCCCGAGCGCGAGATGTTGAAGGCGGGGTAGATGCGCTGGTCGGACAGGTTGCGGTCGAGATTGACCTCCATGTTGCCAGTGCCCTTGAACTCCTCGAAAATGACGTCGTCCATCCGGCTGCCGGTCTCAATCAGCGCCGTGGCGATGATGGTGAGGCTGCCGCCTTCCTGGACGTTGCGGGCCGCGCCGAAGAAGCGCTTGGGCTTCTGCAGGGCGTTGGACTCGACACCGCCGCTCATGATCTTGCCGCTGCTCGGCTGCATGGTGTTGTAGGCGCGGGCGAGCCGGGTGATGGAGTCGAGCAGGATGACGACATCGACCTTGTTCTCGACCAGGCGCTTGGCGCGTTCGGTCACCATCTCGGCGACGGCGACGTGGCGCTCACAGGTCTCGTCGAAGGTGGAGGCGATGATTTCCCCTTTGACCGTGCGCAGCATGTCGGTGACTTCCTCAGGCCGCTCGTCGATGAGCAGCATGATGAGATGCGCGTTGGGATTGTTTTCCATGATCGCGTTGGCGATCTTCTGGAGGAGAATCGTTTTGCCCGTACGAGGCGGGGCAACGATGAGACCGCGCTGGCCGAAACCGAGCGGGCAGATGAGGTCCATCGCGCGCATTGAGACATCGCCCTTCTTGCCCTCGAGGAAAATCCGCCGGTTGGGGAACATGGGCGTAAGCAGGTCGAAGTTCGCGCGGACTTCCCCTTCCTTCGCTTCCTTGCCCTCGATCTTGTCGACGCGGGCGAGGGCGAAGTAGCGCTCCTTTTCCTTGGGGGTGCGGATGGGACCGTAAATCGTGTCGCCCTTGCGCAGGCCGAAACGACGGACCTGGGAGGGCGTGACGTAGATGTCTTCCGGACAGGTCAAATAATTGAAACGGGGCGAGCGCAGGAAACCGTAGCCATCATTGGAAAGATCGAGGACACCGCCGCCATTGGCAGTCCCGTTCTTCGCGGCGTTGCGCTTGAGGATTTCGCAGATGAGATCGTGCTTCTTGAGGGTGGAAGCGTTTTCGATCTCGTATTCCTTCTTTGCAAAAATCTTGAGATCACGGGTGGCCTTGGCCTGGAGCTGTTCGACTTCGAGATGCGGGCCGGGAGGAAGCGGGGCCGGAGGCGGCTCGGCGGGTTCGAGAGGGACACCAGCGTCATCCACTCCGGGTTCGCCGGCTTTTTCCTTATCTTTATCGAGCATCACAGGCGGACGGGGCGCCGTGGCAGCAGGAGTGGCAACCACACCTACTGGGAGATCGGGTTCGTCGGCCGGCAGGCCTTCCATCCGGCGGGGGCCTCCTCCACCTTTGTGCGGGCCACGACGAAACGGACGGTTATTTTGGGAACGGCGTTGCCTCATGGGAAAACAATCTGATCGAGTTGACGATGCAAAGCGGACGGGGTCCCCTCACCCCAGAAGGCGATGGAGGAACGGGCCATCTTCTCGGCCACGGGCATCTGGCTGGCGAGGCGCTGGATGGCCTCTTCAGTGGAAAAACCACGGGCCTTCAACCGGGTGATCTGGACGGCGCGGGAGGCGCCTACCGACCAAACGGCAGAAAATATCTGTTCGAGTTCGCACTCGAAGAGTAGCGGAATCATGACGGCCAAAGAATGTGTGGGATGGGTTCGAGCCCGCTCCTCGCGTTCACGTTGCCAGACGGATCGGATGGCGGGGTGGGTTATTTCGTTTAACTTTGCCCGCAGCAGCGGGTCGGCAAAAACGAGTCTACCCAAGACCTTTCGGTCAATCGACTTGTCCGGTTGTAGAATGGAAGGGCCGAAAGCGTCAACCACATTTTTCCAGACCGCTTCGCCAGGACGCATGAGATCGTGCGCAATCTGGTCGGTGTCGATGACATGCCAGCCGCGCGCGCGCAGCCCTTCGGCGAGAGTCGATTTGCCGCAGGCGATGCCTCCCGTAAGACCAATGTCGTAACGCGCAGCCATTACGGGTGATCAGCTCCCGTTTCCGGGCTGCTGGAAACGATGTCATCCGGCGTATTGAAGACCCGGTCCGGGCCGGCCGAGGAGACTTGAATCCCGGAAGCGCCCTTGAAGGTGATTCTCAGTGGAGTGCCCCACCGGTCGACCACCTCGCCATCGGCGTTCAATTGGTTTTTTCGCAGGGACAAAAAGGCGATATGGCGGGAATTGTCGCCGAGCAAGGCGGTGGTGAGTTTTTGATTGTCGGCATCCGGTGGAAGCCGGTTGTACTCGACCATGTAATTCAAACAGGCGTCCCGCATCATCGTGGCCATGGCCATGTCGTGATGGGCCTTGGCACTACGAGCGGCCACGCCGACGGCATTCAATCCCTTGATCGTGACATAGGCAAAGAAGACAAGAAACAGGACCAAAAACGCCAGGGCAATCTTGATGGAAGGCCTCATATCAGAATACCTGTTCTTCCCCCAAAGACCACGACCCGCATCTGTGCCGACTAAAGTGTGGCCACGCGGACGGAAATGATGCCGGAATCGGCCTCGATTTCCTTGATCGCCTCGGGGCTCGGCAGGCTATCGAGATTGTAGACGCTGAGGGCGGAGCCGGTGGAACCGCCTTCCTCGCCGCGGCTCAACGACATGCTGCCGATGTTGATCTTGTGCTTGGCCAGGAGCGTGCCGATCCAGCCGACCATGCCGGGACGGTCCTTGTTCACGACGATCATCAGGATTCCCTCCGGGGTCGCTTCCAGGCAGTGGCCGTTGACCCTCACGATGCGCGGATGCACGCCGTAGAGCGTCGCGGCAACTTCAAATTTCAGGTCGCCCTTGGTCGCTTCGACCGTAAGGAGATCGGTGAATTCACCGCCTTCAGAGCTCTTCATTTCCGTGACTTTGAGTCCGAGGTTCTGCGCCGCGCTGGCGGCGTTGACTTCATTGACCGCCACTTCCGAAATCTGGAAAAGAAGGCCCTTGAGCACGGCACGCGTGATCGGGACGGTCTCGGTTTCGCTCACCTTGCCGCAGTAATGGATGGTCAGGGTCTCGAGCCCGTGAGGCGCAATCTGGACGAGCAGCCGTCCCAATTTTTCGCCGAGAGCGAGGTAGGGACGGATCACCGCCAGGGTGCGGACATCGACATTCGGAACATTGACGGCATTAGCGATGATGCCGTTGATGAGGTAATCCGAAACGCCTTGGGCAATTTCGACCCCGACGCTTTCCTGTGCTTCGGCAGTCGAGGCGCCGAGGTGCGGCGTCAGGACGACATTCGGCAGAGAACGGAACGGCAGGTCATCTGCCGGCGGTTCCTTCTCGAAAACGTCGAGCGCGGCCCCGGCGACATGTCCGCTTTGCAGGGCGGCGAAAAGGGCGGCCTCCTCAACCAATCCACCGCGGGCGCAGTTGATGATGCGCACACCCTTTTTGCACTGGGCCAACGTCGTGGCGTTGAGGATGTTCTTGGTCTCCGGCGTCATCAGCATGTGCAGTGTGATGAAGTCGGCCTGGGCGAGCATCGAAGCAAGATCGTCGGCCAGTTCCACCTGGAGGCTGCGGGCGCGGCTCTGGACCAGATAAGGGTCGTAGGCGATGACGTTCATCCCGAAAGCGATGGCCCGGCGCGCGACCTCGCTGCCGATCCGGCCCATGCCCATCACACCGAGGGTCTTTCCGCATACTTCGGTCCCCTCGAATGATTTTTTGTCCCATTTGGCGGCAACCATCGAGGCGTGGGCCTGTGGAATTTTACGCGCCAGCGAAAGCAGCATGGAAAAAGTCAGTTCCGCCGTTGAGATGGTGTTTCCCGCCGGGGTATTCATGACAACGATGCCCCGCTCGGTGGCCACATCAACCTTGACGTTGTCAACGCCTACGCCGGCCCGGCCGATCACCTTCAGCCGGTTCGCAGCCGCAAGGGCCTTGGCGGTCACCTTGGTTGCGCTGCGCACGACCAGCGCGTCGAAATCGCCGATCTTGGCGATCAATTCATCTTCAGGAATCCCCTTGGCCGATCCGATTTCGACTTCGAATTGTTTGTTCTCAGCGAGAACTGCGATGCCCTTGGGTGAAACGCCGTCAGCGACCAGGATGCGATAAGTTGTCACCCGCCAAGTCTCCCGAAATAGACCTTAAATGTCAAACTTGGCAGCAAACGAATCAGGCCTGCACAGAGAAAATTGCGGAAGCTTGGGATATTTGCTTTTTCGTTTCATCGTCCGGTCTCAAGCCGTGCTTTTTTTCCGGACAACTTTAAGCTGTCAGGAGGTTTGTTCGAGGAGTTAAGTTGAATGCTTAGGTTCCCACAGAGCAAACCAATGACTCAAGAAATTTCCCTGACATCCGCCAATCGCGGGCTCACGGCCATGGAATGGAGACAGCTCCATACGTCTTTGCAGTGGGTCTACCGGGGGAAAGTGCCGGACGAGGGACGAGGCCATTTCGAAGGAAATTGCGGAGGTTCTGCCTGGTATATCCTTCAGGGCGAGGGTGTCGTCCAGCACGACAAACGTGAATTTCGGGCAAAAAAAGGGCACTGGCTTTTCGCCAACATGGGGCCTCATTACCGGGATTTCACCAGGAATGCCGAGATCATTTCCGTTCGCTTTTACCTCGAATGGCCTGACGGGCAGCCACTCTTTTTTCATCAAACCGGTCTTGTCCTCTCCGGCGTCAAACATTCCGGTCTCCTTCGCACCGCCAAGGCGATGGAACGCATTGTCTACGTCAATGGCCGGCGGATTTTTACCAATACCGAATTCATGAATGAGAGGTTGATGTTCCCCGCGTATATTGACGTGACCGGAGCTCTTCTGCAATGGGCCAAAGCCCTCTATGACGCCCTGATTGCAGAGGGAATCAAGCCCAGCCTGGAGAGGTTTGAGGACAGCCGCGTCGTCCGCGCCCTCAGGGTGCTGGACAGCTGGCCTTTCCACCAATCCTTTTCCCTGAGTGAACTCGTGAAGAATACGGGAGTCAGCCAGGCCCAACTCAACCGCCTTTTCATCACCAGGCTCGGCCTGACTCCCCATCAGTATTTTGAGAGGCGGCGGCTCCGGCATGCGGACAGAAACGTGTTGCTTCCCTACCTATCAATCAAGGAAGTGGCTTTGGACTTGGGCTTTCGTCACGTGTCCAATTTCTCCGCATGGTTCAAGCAGAGCATGGGAATGAATCCGAATGAGCGAAGGGATACCGTTCCTCGTCCCACGTCGATTATGTGACTGCCCCCGAACGGTTCAAATCGGGTAAGAAAAATCGTTCCGCCTGAAAAGAATGTAACCAAAGACCAGGCAGCGGGATCACTTCAGTAAGGGTGCTTCGGCCCCTTATTAATTCCTCCAATTTCCAACCTTTATGAGCGATACCCCCACTCCAGCCTCCTCCACCGAAAAAACCATCGTCGTCGACAGCAAACAATTCTGCCGACTCTGGACGTTCACCTATATCAGCCTTGGCCTCAATGTGCTGATCCTGGCTCTTTTGTTTATCGGATGCATCGTCCGGCACCATGACAAGAATAGTCGCCACCATGGCTTTGGGGGCCGGGGCGGTGGAGACGGCCAGTGTGCCATGCAATGGGGCGGTCGTGGACATGGGCGCGGCTTTCATCAATTTGGCGGCATGGGTATGCAGCAAGGCTGGGGAAACCATGGCGGTTTTGGCGGTCACCAAGGCCGGATGGGCATGAGACCCGGTGGTATGGGAGGGCCTGACATGATGGGTGGCGGCCCCGGTATGGATCGCGGCAGCGTGGGCGGACCGGGCATGATGGGCAGCGGCCCCGGTATGGGACGTGGCGGCTTTGGCATGCACGGCATGATGGGCGGCCCCAAGGTCGGACCGGTTGATCCCGCCATGATGACCGATACGCTTCTCAACCGGCTTTCCACCCAACTCACCCTGACCGACGATCAGAAGGCCAAAATGAAACCCATCATTCAAGACCAAGTCACGCAGATGCAAAAAGACATGGAAGCCCGCCGCGTGGCGATGGAAAAAGCGATGGATGAAACCAAGGTCAAGTTGAAGGCGATCCTTAATGCCGACCAACAAAAGAAGTTGGATGCGATTCCCCTTCCCGGGCAGAAACCGCCGGGTGCGCCTCCCGCGCCAGTGCCGGGCAAATAGTTCCGGGCACAGTTGCAGCAGTCAGCGTGAGGCTGGGCCAACTCTCGTCCTCACACCCGATTTTGCAAATAGAGGTCCAGGAGGGCCCGGTCAACCTGGTAGCCGTGCCAGTTTTCATACGTGGTGCCGGGCCGCCCGTGGTTGATGATGCCAAAGACCCCGTTGAAATTCCAGAGACTGTAGCCCCAGCGAAACTCACGAAACAGGCCCATCAGGTCCGCAAACCAGCGCAAGGCAACATCATTGGGCGTGTTCTTGAAACAGCCAAATTCCCCGATATGGACGGGAACTCCCTTGGCCTCGACATCGCGCCAAGGCTGATAATATTCCCGCAAAGCCTCCTTGTCCCAATTTTTGCCCTCGAACAGCGTCCCAGGATAGACCGGCACGGGCAAATTCATCCCTTCGGGCCACCAAGGCGCCAAGTGATGGGACACGGCAAACGGCTGGTAACCGCGACCGCTGTGAATGACCTTGAGATCTGTCAATTCGGGCAGGGCAAGATTGCCAGCGCCCCAGCCGTCGAGAACAATTTCCCGCGTCGGATCAATCTGGCGGATGGCTGCGACCGTTCTGCGCATTATTGACTCGTGGACGGCCCGCTCGCCATCGATGCCGCAGGGCTCATTGAGCAGGTCGAAGCTAATAAACTCATTGGGCACCCCAAGGAACCTCCGGGCGAACATCTCCCACTGGAAGACGAAGGCGTCCTGGACGGGCAAGTCCCGCCACAGGCGATCCTGCTCTTCCTCGATGCGATTGATGCAATAGCCGGGCGCACGATGCAGGTTGAGGCACATGTGCAGTCCTCGCTCACGGCACGCGCTCAAATAGCTGTCCAGGACCGCCAAGGCCTTTTCGTCAGGATGATAATAGTCAAAATTGGCCGTCCAAAAATGGTAGTCGAGTGGGACACGGACAAAGTCCAGCCCCATTTCCACCAGCAGGTCCAATTCTTTCAGATCGGGCGGCTGCATCGCCAAGGCGGCACCGGGCACCTTGCGGAAGCCCCACAAAAAATTGAATCCGTAACGGGGCATACTGCCTATGTATTAGCATCGAACCTCCTGACCGCAACCACTCTCTGGTCATGATAGGCCGAGAATGGCGGCAGCTTGCCTGCAGGATACCCTATCCTGCGGTGGCAAAAGCGGCCTCAAGGAGGATAGCCTCGGCAGCGCGCTTGCTGGCGCCGGGGCCGCCCAGCGTGGAAACGATCTGGTCCACGCGCCGTTTCATGGCCTCGCGGCGTTGCGGATTGTCGAGCAAGGCCAGGGCTTCCTGCGCCACGGCCTCGGGCTGAAGGTTGTCCTGGATAAACTCCGGGACGACAAATTCGTTGGCCATCACATTGATGAGGCTGAGATGCTTGACCTTCACCACCATGCGGCCCACTGCAAATGTCATCGGGTGGACGCGATAAATCACGATTTGCGGGATGCCAACCATCGCGCATTCGAGCGAAGCCGTTCCGGAAGCCACCAGTGCCAGGGCGCAGCGGGACAGGTGCGAGATCGCATAGCCGATATTGTACTCGAAAGAAAAATTCGGCGCGGGAAAGCGATCGAGCATATCGAGCGCATACCTTTGGATCGCCTCGTTGGGCGAGAGCAGGACGAATTTGAGCCCCGGCTTCTCGCGCGCCATGGTCCGCGCCGTCTCCCAGAGGACAGGCAGGTGCGATTCGACTTCCGTCCGGCGGCTGCCGGGCAGGAGCGCCACACAATCGGGCTTTGGCTCGACAGCATCGACCTTGCGGATCCGGTCGAGCAAAGGATGGCCAACCCAGTGGACATTGAGCTTCGGCGCCGTCTTGGCGAACCACGGCTTCTCGAAGGGCAGAATGCTGAGGAGCAGATCGATGTCCCGCTGCATCGCCTTCACCCGGCCTGCGCGGGAGGCCCAGACCTGCGGACTGATGTAATAAATGATGCGCGAACCGGACAGCTCTTTGCGCAACCGTGGCGTCAATCGAAGGTTGAAGCCGGAGCAATCGATGAGAACAACCGCATCGGGCCGTTCCCGCCTGGCCAGGTCGATCACCTGATTCTTGAACCGGCGGAATTTGAAAATCTGCCGGAGCACCTCAGTCAGGCCGAGGACCGCATGGGCCGTCAAATCGAAGAGTTGTTCCTGGCCTGCTGCTGCCATGCGTGGCCCGCCAACGCCGATGACACGTACATTCGCGTGCTGCTCCTTCAAGGCGTGGATCAATTCTGCGCCATGGGCGTCACCGCTCGGCTCGCCGGCCACCATCAGGAGGGTCAGCGGGCGTCCGGAAAGAGGGGTCTCAGGAGCTTGCATGGCAATACGGCACCATCAAGATCAGGCCTTGGCATTCTGCTGCGCGATTTGCTCGGTGATGAGCATCGCGATCTCCAAGGCATGGGCCGCCTGCGCTCCACCGACCCGGGGTGCCTGGCTGGAACGCGCGCAATCGACAAAGGCGGCGAGTTCCAGTTTGAGCGGTTCGTCTTTCTCGACCTTGATCTTTTCCTTGGTGATGCGCGTATCGACTTTGCGATAAATTTCACCGCTCTGGTCGAAGTAATCGAGCGAGAGGTAGGCGTCGTCCTGGAAGACGCGGATCTTGCGGACCTTCTCGAAGCTGATGCGGCTGGTGGTGATGTTGGCCACGCACCCGTTCTCGAAGCGGATGCGTGCGTTCGCGATGTCCTCGCCTTTGCTCAGGACGGCGGTGCCGACCGAATCAATCGACTGGATCGGTGAGCGTACCAGATGCAGCACAACCTCGAGATCGTGAATCATCAGATCGAGGACGACACCGATGTCGGTGCTACGGCCCGGATAAGCGGAGAGGCGATGGGCCTCGATGAAACGGGGCCGGGTGAGCTTTTCCTCCAGCGCGCTGAGGGCGGGGTTAAAACGTTCGATATGCCCGACTTGCAGGACCAGCTTCTTCGCCTGGGCCAGCTGCACTAGGGCCTTGGCCTGCTCAGTATTGTCGGTGATCGGCTTTTCGACGAGGACATGCTTGCCCATTTGCAGAAATTGGGTGGCGATCTCATGGTGCGTGTTGGTCGGCGTGGCGATGGTGGCGGCATCGACGACTTCAGCCAGTGCTTGGGCAGTGGAGAAAGCCTTCACGTCGTGTCGCTGCGCAACCTTCTCGGCCACATGGGCATCCAGATCATAGACCCCCACGAATTCGACTCCCGGAAGCTGCGAGTAAATCCGCGCGTGTTCCCGGCCAATATGTCCGACTCCAACCACTCCGACTCGTACGTTACTCATAAATTTAATAGGGACTCATCCGCCGCAAAGAGGCTGATGCCGTCCCGCGCAGCCTGTTCCAATACCAGTTTCCGATCCAGAAGCAAAGTGCGGCGCGCCTCGCAGGCGATCACCATCACCCCGGCCTCGCGCGCCTTGTCCAGCGTCCTCGTGCCGATGACGGGAACGTCGAAGCGAAAATCCTGGTTGGGTTTGCTGACCTTGACCAGCACCACGTCCCCCTTCCCCAGTCGCCCGCCCCGTTCCATCGCCGCGTCCGTGCCTTCAAAGGCTTCCACGGCGAGTACCGTGCCTTTTTTTACCACGATGCTCTGCCCAATGTCCATGCGGCTGATTTCCTTGGCGATGCGAAAACCGAAGGCAACGTCCTCCAGTTGCTTGCTGGATAGCTTGGGCCCGGCAACGTACCCGGGCTCAGGCAGCGCGTCTTCAAGGAAGGTAGTGGCGGGAAGAAGTTCGACTCCGGACTTTTGGAGTTCTTCCGCAATCGCGGCAAAGATCGACTCGGCATTGCGTTCCTTGAGTCGCGCCAGAAGGAGCGCGCCTTTCAGATCCGGCAGCAGGTCGAAGAGATTACCGGGCGCGATCTGTCCCGCCATGATGGCCCGTGTGATTTTTTGGTCGCGGAAATATTTACAGAGGCCGCCCAGCTGCCCCACGCGCAGCTTGGTGTAGTTATCGGCCAGTTTCTCGACTTCCGGCGCGGTCTCGCCCGAAAAGCCGGCAATGACGATGCGCTTCACGCCCCGCGCGCGCGCCGCCTCAGCCAACAGAACTGGGTAACGGCCATTGCCGGCAATGATCCCCAACGCATTCAAATCAGGGGTGGTACTCATGACTCAAATAAACCCGTGGTCACAATCCGCCTCACTCTTTTTCCGGCAGCAATCGCCCTTTGAATTGGCGGCGGGAAAACCAAAGCATCCCGAGAAGATCGACCGTGGTGCGAATGGCCCGCTTTCTTCCGGCGACTTTGCTGACACCGGCGTGGCGGGCGCGGTGCTCGACGGGAATCTCGCCGATCTTGAAACCGGCCGCCAGCGCGAGGGCCGGAATGAAGCGGTGCATGCCGTTCCAGGCGGGCAGGCGCTTGGCGGCTTCGGCCCGCAGGACTTTGAGCGTGCAACCCGTATCGCTGGTGCGGTCCCGCAGCAGGGTGGAGCGGACGGCATTGGCCACTTTCGAGGAGAGACGTCGTTTGAAGGAATCGTTACGCTTGGCGCGAATGCCCGTCACCAGGTCGAGATCGTTTTGCTTCAGGAAATTCCACATCTTCGGCGCATCCATCGGATCGTTCTGTAAATCCGCATCCATCAGGATGACGTACTCGCCCCGCGCCGCTTGCATGCCGTAGTACATCGCGGCACTCTGGCCGCTGTTCTGGTCCACGTGCAACCAACGGATGGCAAAATAGGGACTGGCGGGAGGCTGCGCAAAGTCGTCCGTGCTGCCATCGTTGACCAGGATGATCTCCGCCGTCTGCTCCAGGGCGCGAAGCATGGCGTCGATCTCCCGTATCAGCCGGGGCAGGTTTTCCGCTTCGTTGTAAAACGGGACAACTACGGAAAAGATGGGATCAGGATTCATTTTGGCTCGGGGCCGGGAGGAAAAGGCGAATTCCGAGTATGGCGGTGATCGCACCTGAGAGCAAGACGATCCAATCGCCCCAACTTTCGTAGCGAGTCGGGTGCGCGGGGTAGCACCGAAGATTGCCCGAGAAGATTCCGCCGACGTCGATTTCCTCTCCCGACTCATCGCGGAAGCGGTCGACCACCCGGCCATCCTGGTCCACCACACACGAGATGCCGGTGTTGGAGCAACGGACCATCGGGCGGTCGTGCTCAATGCAACGAAAGACCGCGTTGTTCAAGTGTTGCCGTATCCCCCATGCCGCGTACCAGCTCCAGTACCAGCCGTCGTTGGTGATGGTGACGAAGAAATCGGGCTTCAGGAGCGCCGCCTTGTCAGCCACCGAGGCAAGCGTGTCCTCGAAGCAAATCAAGGGCGACAGGCTGATGTCGGGATTTTTCAGCGTGAATTTCCTGGGGCCATCGCCTGGCGTCATGTCCATACCCATGCCAACCGCCTTGCGTAGCCAGGGAAACGTGGTCCCGAAAGGCAGGTATTCGCCCAAGATCACCAACCGGGTCTTGCGATACTCCTCGAATTGATCTCCGGCCGGGAAAAAGAAGTAGGCGGCGTTGTAAACCTTGTGTTCCTTCTCGATGAAATCCTGCGAACCGAGCAGAAAATAGCCGTCGTATTGCAGGCAAATGTCCCGCACCGCCTCGTTCATGGGACGGTCGTTAAAAACGCCTTGGTCGATCATCGCCTCGGGCCAGATCAGGAGCTGGGGCTTTGGCGTGGCGGTTAAGGCACGGAGGGTCAGGTTCTTGGTTTTTTCCAGGGCGGCGTCTTCCTTGTCCTGGAAGTCTTTCCATTTTCCGCCGTCGTAGGGAATTTGCTGAACGTTGGGCTGGATGCAGGAGAAGCTGACGCCGGTGCCGAGTGTGTCGTGCAGGTGCCGATAGAGATGATGCCAGCCTAGGGCAAAACCCATGGCGACGATGAACAATGCGGCGGCAAACGGGAGTGACGCGCGGACACCTTTCTTGTTCCGGATGTTCTGCATGATGTCGAGAAGCCCTTCTGCCCACAGGACATTGACCGCTACCAGGACAAACGAAATCAGATGAACGCCGCCGTAAGCGGCGAGTTGGCGATAGACGATGCTGGTGGCCTGGGAGATGCCGAGCTCATTCCAGTTAAAGCCGGTCAGGAACCAACTTCGCCACCACTCAAGCATGACCCACAAGGCTGCGGCGGCGATGGCACGAAAAAGCGGATGACCGGAAATCGTTCCCTGCCAAGGAATTATCAGGCGTGCGATGAGCAGGAACCAGATGGCGGGATAAAGAGCCATGTAGAGCACGAGGAAAAAGGCTCCAATCGCGGTGACATTGCTGATCCACCAGAAGGTGCCCCCGAAGTAGATGAGTCCGATGAGGTAGCCATGGCGCACCGGGTGCCGTTGTGCCTGTTCGCTGCGGGAAATCACCCACCATGCGGGCACCAGGGCGATCCAACCGCAGGTGGCGCAAGAAAAGGGGGCAAAGCTGGTCACGAGGAGCAGCCCCGAGAGGGCGCACCACCACCAGCGATAGGTATTCAGGCGTTCAAACACGCACCAAGCTGCCAAGAGTTCCGTTCGACGCCAATCGCTAAACGAATCCCTTTTGCACGCTTCTTTTCATGGAAAGAGCTTCTCCTTCAAACCGCGTCACGGTACCTCGCAAGTATTTATCTGACTTTCGGTAGAAAGTCGGTAGCATGGATGTCGTGCGCGTTAGCCTTCCCCTGATGTTGACCGTCTCGCTGGCCCTCCATGGCGGGGTGGCCACAGGCATGGCGTTGCGTCATTTTCACTCGCTTACGCCCACGGCGCAGGTAGCCCCGTTTACTCCGGCCACGACGCTCATTCTGCTGACCTCGGAGAGCACACCGGACCTTCATCAACCGGCAGCGTCGACAGCGACCATGGCCCACTCTGTCGCGGCGAGCCGTGCGACGCCTTTCCCCTCGCCTCCTCCACCGACCGCCAAATCCATTTCCACGCCGACAACGATTCCTCCCGCTTCATTGGCGCTCGAAGCCAATCCCAATGCCCATATCCGCTCAGTCCCCTCGGCATCGGTTCTTTCGCCCAACCCGGCCCCGCATCTCAACGGACACGACGGCGTCGTCTTTATCCTCGATATCTCCGGCAGTATGTATGAGCCGTTCGCGGGATCGACCCGCCTGGCCTTTGCGCGGGAGGTCCTGAGCCGCCAGATCCGGGAACTGAAGGACGGCACGCCCTTCGCCATCACCGTTTACGCCCAGACGGCGCGCAACAGCGGCCCACTGGTCGCGGCCAGCAATGCGACCCGCGAGGCGGCGATTCGCTTCATCCGGGAGGACTTCGATTGCGGCGGTGGCACCGATTTGCCGACCGGCCTCGCCTCGGCCATGAAACTGGGCATGGGCAATCTCGTCCTGGTCAGCGATGGCGACCTGAATACCACGCTCGCGACCCTGATCGACAAGGCCCGGAGCATCCTCAATCCGGCCAACCACGGACCGGCCTTGACCGTGGTGGGTATCTCCCCTCGCCCCGATTCGGATGCCGTTTCCCTGCTGCACAGCCTCGCAGACCAGACCGGTGGCCGGTACAGCGAGGCGTGGCTGCAGAAAGAAGAATGGCTGAGCGCCAGCCGCTCGACATCCTCCACGCCGTAGCGTCAAGGGCCGCGCACGAACCTGCTTGCCTTGCCCGGCAAAAGAGAGTTTTGTGATGCAACTCTCCACAGCGAAGCTTCACCTCCACTCGAAAGGCATTCTTCATGGCTATCACCCGACAGGTCATCACCTCCCTTCACCGCGACGGCTCCAACATGCTCGGGACCGTGCGGCTCGCGGTCCGCATTGCCGATGAGAGCATCGTTTCCGGCTCCCTGCTCACCGTGGAAGGCAACGAATTCTGCGTCCTAAAATCGCGCGGGGCGGTCCTGAATGTTTACGAAACCGGGCAGTATGCGTTGAGCACACCGGACACGCCGATTGTCGGATCGATCGTGCAGGGATTTTTCGGCGGCAATTCGCCGTGGGTCTACGAAGTCATTTACATCAACCGCTCCAAGCTGCTGGTGCGCAGCCAGGGTGTGGCCACGAGCGCGGAAATGGCCGAGATGGCCTACCAGGTCGATTACTACATCCACGTCGACACCCGGGAAGCCGCGCTCGACCTCATTACCCACATGCCATTCAGCGGCAGCGTCATTGACACGAAGGAAGTCGCCGATTATGCCGGGCCGGCCATCGAACAGGCCATCAACCAGATCGTGCAGGTCACCAAGATGGCGCATATCAACGAACGGATTAACGAAATCCGGGAAGGGGTGAAGGGCCACTTGACCGAGTTCCTGGCGACCTATGGCATCCTGCTCAACGATCTCAAGGTCCTGATCCTGCCGAAGGACGACCGGATGCGGGAATTGATTTCGCTGGAGGCCATCGGCCTGTCACCCATGGAGGCGGTGCGGTACTACCTCGCTTTTCGCATGGCGGACCGCGGGCTGGTTTCCGCGCCCAACGCCGCGGTGGGCATGCCCTTCAATATTGGCGCACAGGCTTATCCCGCCGGTCCTGAAACCGGATTGCAGCCCCAAGTCCTGGACCAGGTCAACGGTTATGATTCCGCGGTTCCGGAGACCAGCGCGCCGCCCGCGATACCACCGCGGCGCGACTCCCTGCCCGGCTATGATTCCACCCAGACCGAAATCGGCCTGACTGGGGAACAGTAAATGGGCGCATCACCCTACGACGATTCGGAATCGATCAAGCGCCTGGCCCTCGGGCTCTTTGAAGGCTGGGGTTATCGCTACTATCGCAAGGAAAAGGAACTGCGGGCGGACGAATTGCTGATCCGCACCAAGGTCGGCTGGCTTTTGGGCAATGCCCGCAAGAGCATAGAGATGGCGGAAGCCGAGTACCGCCGCGAAAAATTACCTCCCCTCTCCCGCGAGAAATCGCGACATGATCCCGAGGCGCTGGCGGGCGCCCAACTAATTGAGCGGCTATCGCGGACGGTGGGCGGACTGCAGGGAAAGATCAGTTCCCAGCCGATGCCGGAAAACAACCGTGCCACGCAACGCTATTGGCAGGATGCGGAAGTCCTGCAAAAGATGATCGAGTGGGACGAAATCTTGATTGGGCAGGCGGAACTCCTGCGCTCAACGCTGGAGGAGAAAAACGGGACCTGGCTGATCGAAAACGCGTCAACCATCCAGGGAGGCGTCAACGCGATCAGTGAAAGCCTGCGCAACCGCCAGGCCTTGCTCGTGGGCTAGGCGGGCGAACTGTCCTTAAACTTTCCCGGCGACAAACGTCATCCGGCGCCAGTACCAGACGATCTTGCCGTCCTCCTGGCCGATCTTGAAAAGCTCGCGCACGGGCGTGGGGGCCTTGGCCAGCATCTCAAGGACCTTTTTGCGGTTTTCCGGCGACGTGTTGACCAGGTTGAAGTACCAGTTCAGGTCGTGCATCTTGACCGTCTCGATCACCGAGCGCGTGACCGTGAGCCCATAATGCTGGCACCAAAGCTTCCATTGATTCGGCGGAACGAATTTCACATGGGCGGGATCGCGGAGCCTCTCCAGTTGATTCATCCAGTGGTTGGCCTCGATGTGATCATCGGGCACGGTGCAGTCGATGAGAACGAGATAGCCATAGGTCTTCAGCGTCCGCGCCGCTTCACGCACGAAAGTCTCCGGCGCGGGGAAGAAGCGCGGGCTCATGCGGCCAACGATGAGGCCGATGGCGTTGTCGGCGTATGGCAGGCTTTCGGACGAATGTTGCTGAAAGTTGATCGCAACCTTCTTTTCTTCCGCCAGCTTGGCCGCCCGCTCCAGGACTTGGGCCGAGGGATCGCAGGCGGTGACGTGAAACCCTTTCTCGGCAAGGAAAATGGCGGTGTGGCCGTCACCCGGGCCAACATCGAGCGCATAGGTGCCGGGGCGCAATTTCAGGTCCGCGATCGCCTTCTCCACATCGGTGATGTCGGTAAAGATGTGCGACTTGCCATCCGCGCCGGCGCCGCCTTCACCGAGCTGCATGTCGTCGAGTTGCGTGCGGAAGTTGCCCGCGCGCATCTTGGTGTACCAGGCCTCCAGCATGAGACAATTTTCCGGCAGCGAGGTGTTGCCGGGGAAAAGAAAATTGCCGATCACACCGCAGAGGGCGTAATCCGCATAGACGGGCTGGTTGCCGGTCAGGAAGGGCCTGTCCGCCAGGATTTGTTCAAAGGGTTGGACGGCACGATGAAAACCCTCGATCAACTGGTTGATGTCTTTGCGCCAGGCGTCGAGACAGCCGATGCCGAATT
>Ga0068863_100000457_pt1 | contig 41642 bp, 30 predicted proteins | sample KBSSwiS62_FD_66596 | JGI IMG/M metagenome (GOLD analysis project Ga0068863, IMG submission 66596) | Switchgrass rhizosphere microbial communities from Kellogg Biological Station, Michigan, USA - KBS Switchgrass S6-2 | ecosystem: Host-associated > Plants > Roots > Rhizosphere > Soil ... | reverse complement strand
GCGCGCACCCCGCTCGTCGTCAAGCTTCTTGTCATCGCCACGTTCACAGTGATCCTCAATGAGACGATCATGACGAACGCGGTGCCGCGGCTGATGGTCGACTTCGCCATCAGTCCACGGGCGGCGCAGTGGCTCTCGACCGTCTTCATGCTGGCGATGGCCGCGCTGATCCCGGTGACCGGCTGGTTCCTGCAGCGTGTCACCACCAGGGCCGCCTACGCCGTCGCGATGGCGACCTTCTGCGTCGGGACGACGATCGGCGCCGTCGCGCCCGTCTTCGCGGTGCTGCTGGTCGGCCGGGTGGTCCAGGCGGCCGGCACTGCGGTGATGATGCCGCTGCTGATGACGACGCTGATGACGGTCGTCCCGGAACGTGACCGCGGCCGGGTGATGGGGACCGTCACCATGGCTATGTCCTGCGCGCCGGCGCTCGGCCCGGCGGTCTCGGGGCTGATCCTCCAGCTCGGGTCGTGGCGGTTGATCTTCGTGTTCATGCTGCCGATCGCGGCGGTCGTCGGCGTCGCCGGGCTGCGCCAGCTGGAGAACGTCGGCGAGACACACGAGTCCCCGGTGAGCTGGATCAGCGTGACGCTGGCGGCCGCGGGGTTCGGCGGGCTGCTGTTCGGGCTCAGCGAGGCCGGCGCCATGAACAGCCTCTATGTCGCGCTGATCATCGTCGCCGGGGCCGCGCTGGTGGCCGGGTTCGCGGGGCTGCAGCTGCACCTGCAGCGCACCGGCAGCCCGCTGCTGGACCTGCGCACGCTCAACCACCGCACGTTCCGGACCTCGCTGCTGCTGCTCGCGGCCGCGCACATGGCGTTCCTCGGGTCGATGTTCCTGCTGCCGCTCTACCTGCAGGACGCCCGCGGCCTCAGCTCGCTGCGGACCGGGCTGCTGCTGATGCCCGGCGGACTGGCCATGGGCCTGCTCGGTCCGCCCGTCGGGCGGGTGTACGATCTGCGCGGCGCCCGGCCGTTGGTGATCCCGGGCGCGGCCGGAGCGGTGATCGCGCTGGGAGCGCTGAGCCAGCTAGGCACCGGCACGCCATACGGGGTGGTGCTGGCCGCGCACGTCGTGCTGATGGGCTCGCTCGCTGCGGTCCTCACTCCGGTGTTCTCGGTCGGCCTCGGCGCTCTGCCGGAGGATCTTTACACCCACGGCAGCTCGCTGTTCGGCACGATCATGCAGGTCGCGGGGGCGATGGGCACGGCGCTGCTGGTCGTCGTCTCCCAGACCCGCGAGTCGCGGCTGGCGCACGCCGGACTGGGGTCCCCCGACGCGTTCGTCGGCGGGCTGCGCTGGGCGTTCGCTGCCGGCGCCGCGTGCGCCATCCTGACGGCCCTGCTCGGCCTGCTCCTGCCGCGCGCCCGCGGCGACGCCGGCGCCGGCGCCGGCGCGGAAGCCCAGGAGACCGGGAGCCCCGACGGCGTCGCCAAGGCGGCCGGGGTCGAGGCTGTCCTCTAGATCGACACCGTCTTAGATCGACACCGTGCCGCTGACGGTCGTGTGCGCGTCGCCGCCGACCCAGACGGTGCTGTCCGCGGCCCGCTCGACGTGCACCCGGCCGCGGCGGCCCAAGACCGTCCCCTGCGCGGCGACGTAGGACGACGGCAGGACGTCGCCCGCGAGCCACTGCGCCAAGGCCGCGTTGAGGCTCCCGGTCACCGGGTCCTCGGTGATGCCCAGGCTCGGCGGGCAGAAGGCCCGCACCTCGACGGCGCACGGGCCGGCCGGGTGGCGGCCGATCAGCCCGGTGGGCTGCTCGATCGCGGCGAAGTCAGGGCGGACGTCGAGGACCTGGCGCGCGCTCGCCAGCCGCAGGCCGACCCAGCCGGGGCCGTTGTCGCACCATCGCGCGCCGATGACGTCCGCCGGGGTAAGCCCGAGTGGGGCGGTCAGGCGGGCGATCAGGTCGTCGTCGACAGGCCCGCCGCGCAGCAGCGGCGGCGCGGCGAACGCGAGCCGGCCCGACCCGGCGGCGCGGCGCAGCGGCACGAGGCCGGCGGCGCACTCCTGGACGACGTGCTCGCCGCGCGGCACGCCGCCGGCCTCCAGCCAGGCGTGGGCGCTTCCGATCGTCGGGTGTCCGGCGAAGGGCAGCTCGCCGGCGGGGGTGAAGATCCGCAGCCGGTAGTCGGCCCCCGGGAGGGTCGGCGTGAGCAGGAACGTGGTCTCGCTCAGGTTGGTCCAGCGCGCGAAGCCGGCGAGTTCGTCGTCGGTGAGCTTGTCGGCGTCATGGACGACCGCGACCGGGTTGCCGAAGAACCGTTCGTCGGAGAACACGTCCACCTGACGGAAAGGAAGCATCCCGTCACATTAGCGATAATCGCCGGAGCGGCGCGATTCAAGCCGCCGGCAGCCGGCCCGGACCGGGCGCCGGTGAGGCTCAGACGCGGTATAGTTTCGCGGCGTTCTCGCCCATGATCTTGCGCTGCGTCTCGGGGCGCAGCGTGGCGATCGTGTCGCTCACCATCCCGACCGGATCAGGGTGCAGCGACTCGGTGCGGGAAGTCCGTCTCGAACATGATGTTGTCCTCGCCGGCCTGGTCGACGAGGTGTTGCAGGTCGCCGCGGCCGGTTTCGAACCAGAAGGTCGCGAACCAGTGTTGCTCCGGAAGTACTCCGACGACTTCTTCCGGAGCTTGTCCGCCCACCTCGGGGCGTTCTCGACGGTGCCGCCCGAGCCGGCGCGGCCGAAGGTCTTGCCCTCGATGACCCACATGTCCAGCCCGTCGATGGTCTCGACATGGGGCATGCGGTCCTCGTAGCCCTTGGGCGCCCGTTCCGTGAATAAGTCATGACCCTCAGTCATATGGGAATCGGCGCCGATTACTCGCAGATCGCCGACCAGCTTGGCCACCGAGGCCCCGGCTCGCCGACGCCCGGGCCGTGGCCGAACAGGTGATCCAGGAGCTGGTCGGCCGCGGCGTCTCGCGCGAGGACGGCGACAATGCCGCGACTGGCTGAGCCGGGATCGGCCGCGGCAGGGCCGGGTCAGCGCAGCCGTGTGCCGCCGGCCACGACCACGGCGACGTCGAGGGCGGCGATCGCCAGCGCGGCCCGGAACGCCTGCCGGTCGTCCGGGCGCCGCGCGAACGCCACCGTCAGGACGGCGACGAGGACGAGGACGAGAACGCGCCAGGCGTCGACGCCGGCCGGCCCGAGCAGCGCCACGACGGAGCCGGCAACGAGCAGCAGGACGGCGATCCAGCGCGCGCCGACGGCCCCGACGCGATGGGGCAGCCCGCGGACCCCGGTGCGCGCGTCGGTCGCGAGGTCCGGGAGCGTGTTCGCGAAATGCGCGCCGCATCCGAGCAGGGCCGCGGCCAGCGGGAGCCACGTCGGCGGCAGCGGATGACCCGGCAGTCCGAGGACGACGAAGGTGGGCAGCAGGCCGAACGACACCGCGTACGGCACGAGGGACCACCGCGTCGCCTTGAGGCCGAGGTTGTACGCCCAGGCGCTGGCGACCGCGGCGAGGTGCGTCCAGCCCGCGGGCCAGCCTGACGCGAAGGAGATCGGGACGCAGGCCGCCAGCGCGGCCCCGGCGGCGACGGCGACAGTGCGCGGCGCGAGGTCGCCGGCGGCCAGCGGCTTCTCGTCCCGCCCGCCGGTCGTGTCCCGGTGGCGGTCGATGACGTCGTTGCTCCAGCCGACCGAGAGCTGCCCCGTGCCAACCGCCGCCGCCACCGCGACGACGCCGGCCGCGGTTCGGCCCGTGGAGATCGCCATCGCCGTGGCGAACAGCGTCACCGCGGCGGCGGGCTCCGGATGGCACGCCCGCGCCAGCGCGCCAATCCGAGTCATGACCATGAGCGTCCCAGACCACGCGCCCGCGCGGCTACCCCGACAGGCTGCGGCCTAGCGACGGGCGGCGTAGATCCGGCGGACTACGTCCTCGATGTCGGGCTCCTCGACCGTGAGGTCGAGAACCTCGGCCCGGTCGGCGACCGCCGCGAGCACCCGGGCCGCGGTCGTCGTCTCGGCGTCGAACGCGAGCCGCTGGCGCAGCCCGTGCGCCTCGCTGGCCAGGTGGCGGGCGGCGGGGATGCCGGTCAGGTCCGCGGACGGCTCGGCCAGGTCGACGACGAGCACCCGCTCGGCGCCGGCGGCCCGCCCGAGGCCGGCCAGGTCGCCCTCGTAGGCGAGCCGGCCACGGTCGATGACGAGGACCCGGTCGCAGAGCCGCTCGACGTCGCCCATGTCGTGGGTGGTCAGCAGCAGCGTCGTGCCATGAGCGCGGCGTTCGGCCAGCAGGAACTCGCGCAGCCGCTGCTTGGACAGGACGTCCAGACCGATCGTCGGCTCGTCGAGGATCACCAGGCGCGGGGCGTGCAGCAGCGCCGCCGCGACCTCGGCGCGCATCCGCTGGCCGAGGGACAGCTGCCGGACGGGGGTGCCGAGGAACTCGCCGATTTCCAGGCGGTCGACCAGTTCGTCGGTGCGCGTGCGTTCGGTCGCCACCGACAGTCCGTGGACGGCGGCGAGAATCCGGAAGGACTCCCGTACCGGCAGGTCCCACCACAGCTGGGAACGCTGCCCGAACACCACTCCGACCTGACGGGCGAGCTTGCGCCGGTCCTTGACGGGATTCAGCTCGCAGGTGGTCACCGTGCCGCGGGTGGGGACGAGGATGCCGGTGAGCATCTTGATCGTCGTGGATTTCCCGGCGCCGTTGGCGCCGATGTAGCCGACCGCCGCGCCGGGCTCGATCCGCACGGTCAGGCCGTCGACGGCGGTCACCCGGCGGCGGCGCACGCCGTCGCGAACCGTGAACTCGCGAGTCAGGCCGACGGTCTCAACAATCGCGGCCACGCCGCCTCACCAGTCCTCTCCAACGGGCTCAGGCACGCTCAACCGCCACCGCCGCGGTAGTGCCGGACGCCCCAGCGCCAGCAGGCCATCGCCAGGACCCACGCCCACAGCGCGGCGAGCGGGCCGCACCAGCCCAGCCAGGTCGGCAGCCAAGGCGACGTGGGCAGATCCAGCAGGCGCAGCGTCGGCAGGAAGCCCGTGAACGCCATCGGGAAGAAATAGCCGAACACGACCTTCAGCGGCCGACCCCAGACCGAGGCCGGCTGGGTGGCGGCATAACGGCCGCCGTAGACGAACGCGTTGGTCAGCTCGTACCCCTCGATGAGGAAGAACTGCAGCCCGGCCGCCAGCACGAACATCGCCGCGGACGTCGCGCAGCCACTGGCGAGGGCGGTCACCAGCAGCGCCACGTCGCGCGCGTTCCAGGCGACGTGGTTGACGGCGAGCCCCGCGCCGAGCGCCACCACCCCGACGGCCGCGCGCGACAGCCTCTTGAGGGTGATGTCGCTGGTGATGAGCTGCAGCAGCAGCGGCTGTGGCCGCAGGTAGAAGACGTCGAGGGTGCCGGCGCGCAGATAGGTCGGCAGGTTGTCGCAGTGGCCGAAGACCAGGTCGGCGAGCGAGAAGGCCAGGTCCGCCAGACCGAACACCAGCAGGATCTGGCCGAACTCCAGCCCGCCGAGCCGGGTCACCGCGTGGAACAGCACCCAGACCTCGGCGAGCTCGACCAGTGCTGACAGCAACGAGCTCACCAGGTCCAGGACGAAGTTCGCCCGGTAGGACGCCTGGGATCGCGCCCGGGCCGCGAGCACCGCCCGATACGGGCGCACCCGCGCTGACAGCGCCTCAGCCACCCTGAACCTCCAGGTGGCGGCGACCGGCGCGGGTCAACGCCTGGCCGAGCCCCACCACACCCGCCAGCCAGCCGAGCTGCGCGCCGAGCAGCGCCAAGGCGCCGGTGAGACCCACCTGGCCGGCGAGGATGTCTATCGGGTACATCAACATCGACGGGAACGGCGTCGCCTCGGCCACCACCCGCAGCCAGCGCGGGAACAGGCCGATCGGCACGAACAGGCCCGCGAGAAAACCGGAGACGACCATGTAGGAGACCTGCACGCCCCGGGTCTCCACCAGCCAGAACCCGACAACCCCGACCAGGTATGCGGCCGCGACGGCGAGCACGATCCCGAGCAGCAGGCTCACCGCGCCGAGCGGGTAGGCCGCGGCCCCGCCCGGCAGCGCCATCCCGACGGCCGCGCCGATCGCCAGCATCGGCAGTCCTCTCGGGACCAGCGCGAACAGCGACCTCCCGACCTCGATGGTGATCTCCGCCGCCTGCACGTCCAGCGGCCGCAGGAAGTCGACCGCGATCCGGCCGTCCTTGATCCGTTCGGCGATCTCGGTTCGCCCGGTGAGGTTGACCGAGCCGAGCAGTCCCTGCGAGAGCCAGATGTAGGCGCTCATCCGTCCGATGTCATAGCCGGCGAGCTCACCGCCCGCCGCGTGAACGGTCGCGAAGAGCACCGCCACCTTGAGCAGTCCGAAGGTCCCATTAGCGGCCACTCCGCCCAGCGCCGCCAGCCGGTAGGCGGACTGGCGACGAAATCCCGCGCACAGCAGACGCCAGTAAATCCGGGCAGAAGCGCGCATAGGACGCCCGACCCTACGGGCCGCGCGGAACTCGGTGCAAAGGGCCTGGTGACAAGTGCCGGTAAGGGATCTCAGTCCTGGAAAGGCCGCCGCGTTGAGCACGCGAACAGGGAACGCGAACGAAGCGCGTAGGAGGGAGGAGGACGCACATCCCCCTCCACTTTCAAGCTATAGCGCACCCGGGGGCTTGCCGCAAGACCCGGGTCGTGCCGCACAATCGCCGGCCGAGGCCAGAACACGAAGCAAGACCCACCGACAGACCTACCGACATCGGAGTCGCGACGTGCATGTTGTGGAGTCCTCTCCCACCGGCGCTGGTGACGTGAATCCGCTGGCTACCAGCGTGTTCGCCCTGCCCGACCAGCTCGCCGCGAAGGCCGCCCCGGCGTTGGTCGCCGACGACGAACGGCATTTCGCGGCCATCGCCCAGAGCCTCACCCGGTCGATCGCCGAGCTGGCCGAGCAGCTCGACGCCGCCCGCAAGGCGTCCGGCGGCCTGGGCCAGGCGGCGCTGGACCGGGACCTGGAGATCCACCGGCTGACCGCCCGGCTGCGGGCGCTGCGCCGCTACGGCCTGGACCTGTGCCTCGGGCGCATGGTTCCCGCGGACGGCGGCGAGCCCGTGTACGTCGGCCGGCTGGCGCTCAAGGACGGCGCGGACCGCCGGCTGCTGCTCGACTGGCGCTCCCCCGCGGCCGCCCCGTTCTTCGGCGCGACCCACGCGCAGCCGATGGGACTCGCCAGCCGTCGCCGCTACCGCTGGACCCGCGGCCGGATCAACGACTACTGGGACGAGGTCTTCACACCGGACGGGCTCGAGGGGCACGCGGCACTCGACGACCAGTCGGCCTTCATCGCCAGCCTGGGCGTCACCCGGTCGGACCGGATGCGCGACGTGCTCGCCACCATCGCCGCCGACCAGGACGCCGTCATCCGCGCGGGCTCCCGCGGCGCGCTGGTCGTCGACGGCGGCCCGGGCACGGGGAAGACCGTCGTCGCGCTGCACCGCACCGCGTTCCTGCTGTACTCCGACCCCCGGCTGGGGCACCGCCGCGGCGGTGTGCTGTTCGTCGGCCCGCACCAGCCGTACCTGGCCTACGTCGCGGACGTGCTGCCGAGCCTCGGGGAGGAGGGCGTGCGGATCTGCACCCTGCGCGACCTCGTCCCCGAGGGAGCCGCGGCGGGGGTCGAGAGCGACCCCGAGGTGGCCCGACTGAAGGCGTCCGCGGAGTTGGTGAAGGCGATCGAGTCGGCGGTCAGGTTCTACGAGGAGCCGCCCGCGGGCGGGATGACGGTCACCGTGGACGGAGCCGAGCTCTGGCTGAGCGCCGAGGACTGGGCGGAGGCGTTCGACGCGCCGGACCCCGGGACGCCGCACAACGAGGCACGGGCGCAGATCCTCGAACAGCTGGTCGTCATCCTGACCGACAAGCACGACGGCGACCTGCCCGCGCGGGAGCTGCGCGCGGCGCTGCTGCGCAACTCCGAACTGCTCGGAGCCCTGAACAAGGCGTGGCCACTGATCGAGGCGGCCGACCTCGTCGGCGACCTGTGGTCGGTCCCGGCCTATCTGCGGATGTGCGCGCCGTGGCTGCGCCCCGACGACGCCCGCCGGCTGCGACGCGCGGACGCCCAGGCGTGGACGGTCTCCGACCTGCCGCTGCTCGACGCGGCCCGCCAGCGGCTCGGCGACCCGGCGGCCGAACGGCGCAGGCGCCGGCACGAGGCGGGCGTCGCGGCGGAACGCGAACGGATGTCCAGGGTCATCGACGACCTGATCAAGAACGTCGGCGACGACGAGTACGGCGTCGGCCTGGTGACGATGCTGCGGCACGAGGACCTCCAGGAGGCCCTGGTCGACGAGGCCGCGCTGACCGCCGCCGAGCCGGACCAGCTCGCCGGGCCGTTCGCGCACATCGTCGTGGACGAGGCCCAGGAGCTGACCGACGCGCAGTGGCAGATGCTGCTCTCGCGCTGCCCGTCGGGCAGCCTCACCGTCGTCGGCGACCGCGCGCAGGCCCGGCACGGGTTCACCGAGCCGTGGCGGGAGCGGCTGGAGCGGATCGGGCTCGACGAGATCCACCTGGCGTCGCTGACCATCAACTACCGGACGCCCGAGGAGGTCATGGCCGAGGCCGAGCCGGTGATCCGCGCCGCGATCCCGGACGCGAACGTCCCGACGTCGATCCGCGCCAGCGGCATCCCCGTCGCGCGCGGCTCCGTAGCGGATCTCGGCTCGGTTCTGGACTCCTGGCTTGCCGACCACGCCGACGGGATCGCCTGCGTCATCGGGGATCCGACGTTCGAGGCGACGTCACGAGTCCGGTCGCTGAGCCCGGAGCTGGCGAAGGGCCTGGAGTTCGATCTCGTCGTCCTCGTCAACCCGGAGGCGTTCGGCGCCGGCATCGAGGGGGCGGTCGACCGCTACGTCGCGATGACCCGGGCGACCGAGCGGCTCGTGCTGCTGACCGGCCGCTGACGGCCTGGCGCGCGACCCCTACTCGATGGTGAGGAGCGGGAGGCCGCCGTGCTGGTCGTGCTCGTCGTCGTGGTCGTGGCCACAGGTGCAGCCGTCGTCGGGGAGGGAGTCGACGAGCTGCTCGATGCGCTCGAACAGGTCGCGAGCGGCCGGGGTCAGCACGTAGTACTCGTGCGTCACGCCGTCGACTTCGAAGACCGCCTGCATGCCGGCCTCCTGGCCGAGCAGCGCCCGCGCGTCCTCGATGATCTTCCTGAAGGGCTCGAGGGCCGGGTCGTCGGGATCGTCGTCCTCCTCCAGGGAACCGACCAGATCCTCGTCGATCAGGAGCGGCCCGACATACGCCTCGGCGGGGGCGAGGTTCTTCGCCGCGTCCAGAAACCCGGCCAGGTCGTCCGCCCAGCTGACGACCTGCGCGTCCTCGTCGGCCTCCGGTTCGGCGGCGGCGGCCTCGATCCCGAGCGCACGCAGCGACTCGGTCACCTGCTCCATCTCGGCGGCGGTCATCGGGGCACCTCTCCGGCAGGCCCGGCCGGAAGGCATCCGCGCCGCGCGTCGTCTTGTCTGGACGCGACCCTACCGGGCTGGTTTCCGCCGCGGCCCACGAGGATCTCCCGGCCCGCCGGCTACCGGTCCAGAGCCGGTGGCCGCGCCAGCTGTTCGGGTGGCTGGCATCGTTCGTCGTCCCCCAGAACCGTCATGGGTCGACAATCGGCGGATCAGTGCTCCACGGGAAGTTGATCCACCGGTCGGTCCGACGCCAGACGTACTCGCACCTGACCAGCGACCGCGGTTTCTCGTAGATGACCGCGGAACGCACGTCGGCCACCTGGTCCCGGATGAAGTCACGGACCAGTTCGATGGTCTTGCCACTGTCCGCGACGTCGTCGGCGATCAGCACCTTCTTCGCCGAGAAATCCACGGTGCTGGGCACCGGCGGCAGCATGACCGGCATGTCCAGGGTGGCGCCCACGCCGTTGTAGAACTCAACGTTCATCACGTGCAGGTTCTTCACGGACAGCGCGTATCCGAGCACTCCGGCGACGAACAGGCCGCCGCGCGCGATGGACAGGATCAGGTCCGGCCGGTACCCGTCCGCGGCGACCAGCGTCGCCAGCTCCCGGCCGGCGACCCCGAACGTCCGCCAGTCCAGAACCTCCCGCTCGTCCGCCATGCGACGGACAGTACCGTCCACGCGGGCTGCCGGCGTCGGCCGGGAGGCGACGGGTCGGTCGGCCGGTCGGCGGGCGGCGGGCGGCGGTGCGTCAGCCGATGCCGGCGGGGAGGAGCACCCGCACGGCCGGGCTCCCGAGGGCAGGTGACCGCCGCCCTCCGGCACGGCATCCGGGTCGCCGCGGCGACCGCGTCTTTCAAAGAAATGTCGGTGGATCGCCTGGAAAAAAGCCGGCGCAAGGGCCGCACGTATCAGCTGTGTCGCTGCGTCAATCGATCTCCCACGCATGTGAGGCTCGACGAGAATTTGACCGCCGGAAGTCGCGATCGTGGACGACATAAATGAATCTTCACTATTGCCGTCGATGAGCAGGTCCGGCCTCGACAAGTCGGCGCAAAAATGGAGAAGGTTCAATGCTTCAAGGCGAACCGAGAGGGTGTGGAGAATGCGACCGGCACGATTGTCCTGGGCTGTTGGCGGTGTGCTTCTTGGGTGCGGGACGGTGATCTCGCTCGCGGGGCCCGCGCAGGCAGCCACGGCCCCAGCGGGTCTGAGCAGTTTGCCCGACACGCCGTCAGGCGCGGACACACCGCTGAGCGACCTGCCCTACGCCGACTGGCCGGGCCTGTCCACCGGCGGCCCGCAGACGGGCTCGACGAGCACGCAGCTTCCCGCCTGGTGGCCAGGCGGGCTCGGCAATCCGACCGGCACGGACCAGGCCAGCTCGGATCAGGCAGGTACAGACCAGGCAGGTACAGGTGCGCCAGGAACCAACCTGGCGACGAGCCTTTCCGACTGGTGGTCGCAGCTGCTGAATGGCCAGTCCGGCACGAATCCGGCGACGGCGACGCCGGCGCAACCGGTCGGCGACGGGAGTGACCTGACCGCGCCGTCGACGTCTCTGGCGGACTCGCCGGAAAGCCAGACCACCGGCGGGATCGCACCGTCGGGCCCGGCTGACACGTCCACCACCGAGCCCCGCACGGACCTCGCGACGCCGGACACGACGCTCCCGGACACGACGCTCCCGGACACGACGGTGCCGGACACGACCCTGCCGGACACGACGGCCCCTGACACGGCGACGTCGGACCACACGGCCGCGCCGGCGCTGGACCCGGCCGCCGGGCCGGCTGACCAGCCCGGCTCCGCCACCTCGTCGTCCGGCCTGCCCGACTGGTGGCCCAGCTGGCTGGGCAACGGGACAGCCCCGGCCTCGTCGCAGTCGTCGCTCTCCGGCTGGCCGACGGAGGACTGGTCGTACAACGACCTGTGGAACTGGTTCTCGAACCTCCAGCGGCTCTTCTAGCGAGAGGCGGGCCGGCCCGACCGGGCCGGCCCGGGTCAGCTGGGCGGCCGGGGCCCGCCTGGCTGGGCGCCGCCCTGCCTGACCTGGGCAGCGGGCCCGTAGACTGCCGGTTGCCACCAGGGACGGCGGGGGGTGCGTCAGCTGTGCGCCGGCTTGGCTCTCAGTACGTTCTGCACGAGCGGCTAGGGCGAGGAGCCAGCGGCGAGGTCTGGCGCAGCACCCGGGAGGCGGACGGCGCACCGGTCGCGGTCAAGCTCTTACACGCCGAGCTCGCGGACGACGCGGACGTCGTCGACCGGTTCCTGCGGGAACGCCGGGTGCTTCTCGGATTCGACCATCCACGACTGGTGCGGGTCCGCGACCTGGTCGCCGAGGGCGGCACGCTCGCGATCGTCATGGACCTCATCGACGGCTCCGATCTCCGCCGGTACCTGCGCGCCCGCGGCTCGCTAACCGCGCCCGACGCGGTGGCGCTGAGCGACCAGGTGCTGGACGCGCTCGCCGTCGTACACGCCCAAGGCGTCGTCCACCGGGACATCAAGCCGGAGAACATCCTGGTGGACACCTCCGGCCCGGGCCAGCCACGGGCGCTGGTCACCGACTTCGGGATCGCGCGGCTCACCGACGGCCCGGCGATGACGCGGCGCAGCGGACTGATCGGAACCCCGCGTTACATGGCCCCGGAACTGTCCACCGGGGCCCGGGCCACCCCGGCGGCCGATCTCTACAGCGTGGGCATCGTCCTCTACGAGCTGCTGCGCGGCCGGGCCCCGTTCGACGCCCCGCATCCGATGGCGCTGCTGCGCGCGCACCTGGAACAGCCGCCGGCACCGCTCGACGGGCTGCCGGGAACGCTGTGGCCCACGCTCGCCCGGCTGCTCGCCAAGGATCCGGCGCAGCGTCCGCCGACGGCCGGCGAGGCCCGAGCCGAGCTCGCCGAGGCCCTGGCCGGCGCGGCGACCCCAGGCCACGCCGGCCCGGACCCGGATGACCCGGTGCTCCCACTCGACACCGTGATCCTGACAACCCCGCCGCTGACCGACATGACACCCCAGGCCGACTCGGCGACCTCGTCAGACACGCTGATCTCGCCGCTGACGCCACCGGCCCAGCCCGTGAGCGTCACGGCCGCAGGCGACGGCACCGCGCACCCGGACGGCACAGACACACACGGCGCAGCCCGATGGCGGCGGCTCGGCTGGACGGCGTGGGGGGCGGTGGTCGCGGCCGTCGTCGTGCTGACCGGCACGTCCTGGGGCCTGGCTGCCGCCCTCGGCGGCGGGACCGCCTCGCACGACGCCGCCCGCTCGGCGATCTCGCCGTCCGCCGTCGCGCCCGCCGGGACGGTGCCCGCCGGAAACACGCCGATGGCCCATGACGTCGTGGACGCGGACCTGCCCGCGCCGCCCTCCGGCGCCCTCGGGGCGACGGCAGACCCCGCCGGAGCAAGCCCGGCCGCCGCTCCCGCGGCCCAGCCGCCCGATGACGGCCGCTCGGCCGTGCCAGACGTACGCGACCTGTCGCTGGACGAGGCAGCGGCCAGGCTGAAGGGTGACGGGTTCACCAACATCCCGTACCTGTACGGCTGCTATCCGGGTTCCGCTGGCCGGGTGGTGCGCCAGGACCCGGCCCCGGGCGTCCGGGTGGCGGGCACCGATCCGGTCCACCTCTACCTACGGGCGAACAACTGCGCGACGGTCCCGGACGTGCGCGGCCAGGCGCTCGAGGCGGCCGCGGCAGCGCTGAAGGGCGTCGGATTCACCAACATCCCCTACGTCTACGAGTGCCTTGGCTCGCCACGGATTGGGGCGGTCGTCAGCCAGACGCCCGCGCCGGGAACTGTCGTGGTCGTCTCCGACCCTGTCAGCCTGCGTCTGCAGGCGAACAACTGCTGAACGGCCCCGGCGTCCGGAGGCCGGGGTCAACCTCACCCTGGCGGGAAAATCACAGGAGCGTGGTGCCCGGTGCCGGCTACTCTCGGTCCGGTGTCCCCTGACCCGCGCGAGGCGCCCCGCCGGTCGGTGGCGCTGATCGGGATGGGCGTCGGCGACCCGGAGTCGCTCACCTATGAGGCGAGCCGGGCGCTCGCCGGCGTCGACGTGCTCTTCACGGTCGACAAGGGCCCGACGAAGGCCGACCTCAATGCGCTGCGTGCCGAGATCTGCGCCCGGCACGCGAAGCCGGGGCTGCGCGTCGTCGAGGTCGGCGAGCCGGAACGAGACCGGTCGCCCGCCGACTACGGCGCCGAGGTGCGCCGCTGGCATGCCGCGCGCGCCGACGTGTGGGCGCAGGCCCTGCGAACCGAGCTCGACGAGGCCGGGCAGGGGGCGTTCCTGGTGTGGGGCGACCCGGCGCTCTACGACAGCACCCTGCGGATTTTTGACGACCTGCGGGCCCGCGGCCTCGTCGACGTCGACGTGCGCGTGATTCCCGGGATCTCCAGCGTGCAGGTGCTGGCCGCCCGCCACCGCGTCCCGCTGAACGCCGTCGGTGGGGCGGTGCACATCACCACCGGCCGGCAGCTGGCCGCGGAGGCCGCCGGCCAGGACAGCCTCGTCGTCATGCTCGACGGCGCGGCCGCCTGGCTGGACCTGGCCGCCGAGGAGTGGGAGATCTACTGGGGCGCCTACCTGGGCGGCGCCGACGAGATCACGATCGGCGGCCCGCTCGCCGAGGTCGGCGAGCGGATCGCGGCCGTCAAGCAGGCCGCCAGGACCCGCAAGGGCTGGATCATGGACGTGTATCTGCTGCGGCGCCGAGGCTGACGCCGACAGGCAGCCGGCTCGCCACGCCGTCGTGGTGACGCGGGGTGAACACGGCGCCGGTCGCGGCGTCCCAGCGGGTTCGCGACGAGCCGACGATGAGCAGCGTGCGCATGTCGACGTGGTCGGCGCACAAGTCGCCGAGCCGGATCACCTCCACGCGCTCGTCGGCGTCGCCGACGGCCCGGCCCACGACGACGGGGGTCTCGGGGGCGCGATGCTCCAGCAGGCAGGCGCGGACCTCGTCGAGGTGACCGCGGCGGGCTTTCGACGCCGGGTTGTAGAGCGCGAGCACCAAATCCGCGGCCGCCGCGGCGCCCAGCCGGCGCAGCACCAGCGACCACGGCTTGAGCTGGTCGGACAGCGACACGACGCAGTAGTCGTGGCCGAGCGGCGCCCCGGCCCTGGCAGCGACCGCGTTCGCGGCCGTCAGCCCGGGCAGCACCCGCACCGGCACGTCCGCGTAGCCGCCGTCGGCCTGTGCCTCCAGAACCGCCGTCGCCATCGCGAACACCCCCGGGTCGCCGGAGGACACCACGACGACCCGGCTGCCGCGCCGGGCCAGGTCGAGCGCGAACACGGCGCGTTCCGCCTCCACCCGGTTGTCCGTGACGTGCCGCCGCTGGCCTGGTCGCGTGGGGACCCGCCGGACGTAGGTCTGGTAGCCGACGACGTCCTCGGCCTCGGCCAGCGCGGCCGCCGCCTCCGGGGTGAGCCAGTCCGCCCCGGCTGGCCCCAGCCCGACGACGGTCACCGCACCAGACTCGGCTCGTCCACCGGCCCCGGCCCCGGCCTCGCGTGGGAGCGCGCTGGCCGCGCCGCCGGGGACCAGGACCATCGACATGTAGGGCAGGTCGCCGGTCTGCCCCGCCTCGCGCAGCGGCTGGACGCGCTCGCCCTCCTGGCTGGCCCGGCTGACGAGCAGCGCGTCGTCGAGCCGGCCGGCGCCGCGCAGCGCCTGGCACACCCCGTCCAGGTCGGCGCGGACCTTCATGAACGCGAGCCCGTCGGCGCTGCCCGCGAGCGCCCGCAGCCGCTCGGGCGGCGTCGACGCGGGAAGCACCGAGAGCGTCTCGTCGCCGGTCACCAGCGGCACACCGGCCGCCGCCGCGGTTGCCGAGACCGACGTCACCCCTGGCACGATCACGCACCGGAATCGCGGGGTGAGCCGGCGCTGCATGTGTGTGAACGAGCTGTAGAGCGTCGGGTCGCCCTCGGCGAGCAGGACGACGTCCCGGCCGGCGGCCAGATGCGCGGCCAGCCGCTCGGCGGACCGCTCGTAGAAGGCGTCGATCGCCCCCTGGTAGCCGCCCGGATGGTCGGTGCGACCGCGGGTGACCGGGTAGACGAGCTCCTCCTCGACGACGCCGTCAGGCAGGTACGGCGCGGCGCTCGCCCGCGCGAGTGACCGGCCCGGCCGGCCGGCGTGGTAGGCGACGACCTCGGCCCGCCCGATCAGCCGCGCGGCCTTCACCGTCACCAGCTCCGGATCCCCCGGGCCTACTCCGACCCCGTACAGAATCCCAGTCACAGCGCCTCGAGTTCGCTCCGTCGCTTCACCCGCTCCGCGGCCGTCCTCCTCCGTCAGACGACCACTCCGCGGGCTCACTCCTGCGCTCACAGCGCCTCGAGTTCGCTCCGTCGCTTCACCCGCTCCGCGGCCGTCCTCCTCCGTCAGACGACCACTCCGCGGGCTCACTCCTGCGCTCACAGCGCCTCCGAGGCGATCGCGTTGACGGCGGCGACCGTCATCGCGCTGCCGCCGCGGCGGCCGTGCACGACCAGGTAGGGAAGGCCGTACGGGTTGTCGGCCAGGGCGCGCTTCGACTCGGCCGCGCCGACGAAGCCGACCGGCAGGCCGAGCACGGCGGCCGGGCGGGGGGCGCCGGCGGCGAGCATCTCCAGCAGGTGGAACAGCGCCGTCGGTGCGTTGCCGACGGCTACAACCGCGCCGTCGAGCCGGTCGCGCCACAGTTGGACAGCGGCGGCGGACCGGGTCGTCCCGAGCCGGGCGGCCAGCTCCGGGACACCAGGGTCACCGAGCGTGCAGACGATCTCGTTGGCCGCGGGCAGCCGGCGCCGGGTGATCCCGCTGGCCACCATCTGCGCGTCGCACAGCACCGGCGCGCCGGCCCGCAGCGCCGCGCGCGCGACGTCGACCAGGCCGGGGCTGGCCGCGACGTCCGCGGGCAGGTCGACCATGCCGCAGGCATGGATCATCCGGACCACGACGTGCTCCAGCTCGGGCGAGAAGCCCGTGAGGTCGGCCTCGGCGCGGATCGTCGCGAACGACTGCCGGTAGATCGCGTTCCCGTCGCGCTCGTAGTCGTAGCGGCCCGGGTGCTCGTAGCGGCTCGGGCTGGTGCCGGTCACCATCCTGGGGGCTCCTTCGGGTCGGCGCCCGCGTCGCGGACCAGGTAGCCGGCGGGACCGGCGACGACCTCCACGTGCGGCCCACCTGGGCGGCCGCAGCGGCGGCCGCAGCCGCTCCAGTGTGCCCGGGCACCGGGCCGCGCGACCCGCGCGAGCCGAGTCGTGTCGATCACCGGGACGGTGTCGGCCACCGGGACGACGCTGCCCGCCGACACCGCACGGGACACGTCGGCGCGCACGTCCGCGAGTGCGCTCGCGCAACCGGGCCGCCCGGCGCAGGCGGTGACCCGCGCCCACGGCGAGTCGGAGTCGGTGACGAGCCCGGCGCGCCGCGCCCGGGCGGTGAACTCGGCCGGATCGGCGAGCAACGGCACGACGACACCCCGCCATGGGGTCACCCGCAGCGGCTGCCGGCCGGGCCCGTCGGCGGCGGACGCGAGCAGCTCGGCCGCCTCCCGGTTGAGCAGGCCGAGCGGCACCTGCACGCCGGCCGCCAGACCGCCGTCCGGCCGGCGCCACAGTCCGACGGGACGGGCCGTGGGATCGGCGACCGGAACCGGCGCGGCCCGTCGGCCGCGCCGCAGCGCCGCGGCGAGGCCCGCGCCGCGGTCGGGCAGGTCACGCATCCGCCAGACCGACCGGCCGCGCGCCGACGGGTCGGCGGCCGCCCGAAGAAACGCGCGCGCGGCGGCGAGCAGCTCCTCGACCACGGCCGCGCCGCCGACCTCCACCCCCGCGGGGGCGACCCACCAGCGGCCGGGGCCGACGTGGGCGGCCCAGGCGTCCGGCGCGAGCGCCGCGATGTCGCCGGTCCCGTCGTCAAGGCCGAACAGGAAGCGCCCGGACAGCGCGGCGAGCGCCGCGTCGGCGCACAGCGCGCGGTCGAGCGCGCGGACCAGGCCGTCCAGCGCCGGCTCGTCAACCGCCGTCCCGCCGGATGTCTCGGTCGCGCCCGGTACCGCCGTCCCGGCCGATACCGCCGTCCCGGCCGATACCGCCGTCCCGGCCGATACCGCCGTCCCGGCCGATACCGCCGTCCCGGCCGATACCGCCGTCCCGGCGGACGCCGGCGAACCGCCGGGCGCGGCGACCAGTCCGGCGCGCGGGGAGGCGACGATGTTGCGGACCCGTTCGTGCGTGGCCGACGGCAGCAGCCCGAGCCGCGCCACCCGTTCGGCGAGCTCGTCCCGGCGCTCCCGTCTGACCCCGCGCAGCTGCAGGTTGCCGCGGGAGGTCAGCTCCACGGCGCCGCCGCCGGGGCCGTGCCCGCCGAACGGCTGCCCGCCCGACGGCTGCCCGCTGAACGACTCGGCGAGCGCGGCCAGCGCCACGAGCACGTCTCCGTCGACGAGCCCACCGGGCAGCCGGATCCGGGCGAGCCCGCCGTCGGCGGCCTCATGCAGGACGAGGGCGCCGGGGCAGCGATCAACGCTCGGGCGGGCGTCGGCGGGGCTCGGGCTGCTGCCGGTGGTGGGGAGCCTCGAGGGGGGGTTGTGCACCGTTATGACGCGCCGCCCGCCGCCGGCTTCGCGGCCGCCGAGGAACGGCCGGCGACACCCGTCTGCTGGGCCTGGGGCTGGGCGACGCCTGGCCGAGCGGCCGCCGGCTCGAGCAGGCGCCGCGCCAGCGGGCCGAACACCAGGCCGAGGGTCGTCCACAGCACGACCTGCGCGCCGACCGAGTACAGCCGGAACTTGAACAGCGTGCCCGCCGGGAAGCCCGGGTACACGATGCGCCCGTCCGGCGTGGTCAGCGGCTGCGGGATGTCGGTGCTCGGGCTGCCGACGCTCAGCGAGCCAAACGACGGCAGGAGCGCGATGAGGATGCCGGTGACGACGACGAACCCGGCCGCGGCGAGCAGGGTCGAGGTCCAAGCGGAGTAGTGGGCCCGTAGCCGCCGGCCGAGGACGACGGCCAGCACGCCGAGGACGACCGTGCCGGCGACCATGCACAGGTAGAGCGCGCCGCGCTCCCGGATCGTGTCCGGGTCGCCGATCGCCGGCGGGTTCGCCGGGTACTTGAGGAAGGGCACGAAGTAGACGGTCAGGAACCCGCCGAGCGCGACCAGCACCGCGAGTGTCCGGGCAGGGACCAACCCGACCCGGCCGTAGCTGATCGAGTACGCGACGGCGTAGAGGCCGCCGAGCGCCACCGCGAAGGCGACGATCCCGACGCCGACCCCGACATTGGCCTGGATCGTGCGGCTGAAGATCTCCGGCTCGGGCGGCGGCACCGGCAGGCCCGCCGCCTTGTCGAGCGCCGCCTGCGCGGCCTCCCGGCCGGACTCGTAATCGACTGCCCTGGAGATCTGCGGCTCGGCGAGAAGCCGAGCGAACACGAACGCGAGAATCCCGGCGAACAGGCCGCTCAGGAGCCCCCGAAGAATAAGCTTCTTTTCCACCTTGACTCCGCTTTTCGGCGCGCGCGACCGCGGGCCGCGCTGGGCCCGTGGGGATGCTGGCGGGAGCTCAGTGGCAGGGGAAGCCGAGGAAGTGGCGCGCGTCGTGCACGAACTCGTGGATGTGCGTGTCCTTGCCGAACAGCGACACCATGCCCTGGTCGACGCCGACGAAGTAGTAGACGGCGAGACCCGCGACGATCATGAGGGCGGTCCACGCGAGTGACGTGGGAATGGACAGCGTGGCCGGCCTGGCGGTGGCCTGCGTTTCGGTGCTGACGCTCACGGCGAAGAACCTCTCTGGGATGACGCGTCCCGAACAGCGAGCCCTTTCCATCGTCGCCTCCGGCCAGGCCGGCCGGGCGACGTCTCGGGTGAGACGGAAAATGCTCACGGCGAACCAGGCGGCCGAAGACCTGACTTTCGACTCGATCCCCGAGCCGATCACAGTGGCGCGACCGTGCCGGACTCTCACCGGCTTCCTCTGCCGTCTGGCCTTCACAGGCTAAACCGGGAAACATGGGCCGGTCAACGGAATGAGAGCCGCGACATCGCGTTCCGGCCGGCGCTTTCGGTAAACGTGGCCCGCGTAGTCACCTTCCGCTCCCGGGCAAACACCTAGCCGCGTCCTTCCAGGTCCCCTTCGGCGCGCAGGTACACCTCGCGCAACGCGTCCAGGGTCGCCTGCTCCGGGGCGGACCACAGGCCGCGCTCGACCGCCTCCAGCAGCCGCTCGGCGATCCCGTGCAGCGCCCACGGATTCGCGTCGGCGAGAAACGTCTGGTTCTCGCCGTCGAGGACGTAGGCGGCCGCGACGGCCTCGTACATCCAGTCGGCGACGACGCCGGCCGTCGCGTCGTAGCCGAACAGGTAGTCGACCGTCGCGGCGAGCTCGAAGGCGCCCTTGTAGCCGTGCCGGCGCATCGAGGCGATCCAGCGCGGGTTGACGACCCGGGCCCGGACCACCCGGGCCATCTCCTCGCCGAGGGTGCGGGTGCGCACCGCGTCGGTCCGGGTCGAGTCGCCGACGTAGGCCCGCGGCGCCCGCCCGGTCAGCGCCCGCACCGTGGCAATCATCCCGCCGTGGTACTGGAAGTAGTCGTCCGAGTCGGCGATGTCGTGTTCCACGCTGTCGGTGTTCTTCACCGCGACGCTGATCCGCCGGTACGCGGACTCCAGGTCGTCGCGGGCCGGCCGGCCGCCGAGGCCACGGCCGTAGGCGAACCCGCCCCAGGCCGCGTACACCTCGGCCAGGTCGGCGTCGTCGTGCCAGGTGCCCGCGTCGATCAGCGGGAGCAGCCCGGCGCCGTAGGCACCCGGCTTCGAGCCGAAGATCCTGGTGGTCGCCCGCCGCCGGTCCCCGTGGGCGGCGGCGTCGGCGGCGGCGTGCGCTCGGACGTAGTTGTGCTCGGGGTCCTCGTCGAGGTCGGCGACGAGCCGGACCGCGTCATCGAGCAGGTCGACGACGTGCGGGAACGCGTCACGGAAGAAGCCGGAGATCCGGACGGTGACGTCGATGCGCGGGCGGCCGAGCTCCGCGAGCCCGATCGGCTCCAGCCCGCGCACCCGGCGGGACGCCTCGTCCCACAGCGGGGCGACGCCGAGCAGCGCGAGGATCTCCGCGATGTCGTCGCCGGAGGTGCGCATCGCCGACGTGCCCCAGGCGGACAGGCCGACGGAGCGCGGGTAGGCGCCGGTGTCGGCGAGGTGGCGCGCCAGCAGTGAGTCGGCCATCGCCCGGCCGGTCTCCCAGGCCAGTGGGCTCGGCACCGCCCGCGGGTCGACGGCGTAGAAGTTGCGGCCGGTCGGCAGGACGTTGACCAGGCCGCGCAGCGGCGAGCCGCTGGGCCCGGCGGGGACGTAGCCGCCGGCCAGCGCGTGCAGGGTTCGGTCGATCTCATCGGTGGTGCGGGCGAGCCGGGGGGCGATCTCGGTGGCCGCGAACGCCAGCACGGCGGCCACGGTTTCTCGGTCGATCGAGTCCTCCTCGACGCCCGGCCCGGCGTCGAGGATCTCCGAGAAGACGTCCGGCACGGCCGCCGGATCCCAGTCGCGGTCCTCCAAACCGGCGACCAGCGCGCGGGCGAGCGCCTCGACGGTGTCGGTACGTGCCGTCCCCTCGTCGATCCCGAGACCGAGCGCCTGGCGCAACCCTGGCAGCGCGACGGCGCCGCCCCACAGCTGGCGGGCTCGCAGCATCGACAGCACCAGGTTGACCCGGGCCTCGCCGGTCGGCGCGGCGCCGAGGACGTGCAGGCCGTCGCGGATCTGCGCGTCCTTGATCTCGCAGAGCCACCCGTCGACGTGCAGCAGGAATTCGTCGAACTCGGCGTCGTGCGGCCGGTCGGCCAGCCCGAGGTCGTGGTCGAGTTTCGCCGCCTCGATCAGTGTCCAGATCTGGGCGCGGATCGCGGGGAGCTTCGCCGGGTCTATCGCCGCGATCTGCGCGTGCTCGTCGAGCAGCCGTTCCAGCCGGGCGATGTCGCCGTAGCTGTCGGCGCGGGCCATCGGCGGGACGAGGTGGTCGATGATCGTGGCGTGCGCCCGCCGCTTGGCCTGGGTGCCCTCGCCCGGGTCGTTAACGAGAAACGGGTAGACGAGCGGCAGGTCGCCGAGCGCCGCGTCCGGCCCGCAGCCCGCCGACAGCGCCGCCGCCTTGCCGGGCAGCCACTCCAGATTCCCGTGCTTGCCGACGTGGACGATCGCATGTGCGCCAAACCCGGGCGCGGAGCCGTCGGAACCGTGGCGCAGCCAGTGGTAGGCGGCCAGGTAGTGGTGGCTCGGTGGCAGGTCGGGGTCGTGGTAGATCGCGATCGGGTTCTGCCCGAATCCCCGCGGAGGCTGGATGATGATCACCACGTTGCCCGCGGTGAGGGCGGCGAGCACGATCTCGCCGTCGGGGTCGGCCGAGCGGTCGACGAACAGCTCGCCCGGCGCCGGCCCCCAGTGCTCCTCGACGGCGGCCCGCAGGTCGGCGGGCAGCGTCGCGAACCAGGCTCGGTAAGTGGCGGCGGGAATGCGAATGGGATTGCCGGCCAGCCGCTCGGCGGTCAGCCAGTCCTCGTCCTGGCCGCCGGCGGCGATCAGACCGTGGATCAGCGCGTCCCCGTCGCCGGCGGCGAGGCCGGGCAGCGCGTCCGGGCCGTCGGCGGGGCCGACGTCGTAGCCGGCGTCGCGCATCGCGCCCAGCAGCGCGAGCACGCTGGCCGGGGTGTCGAGGCCGACCGCGTTGCCGATTCTGGCGTGCTTCGTCGGGTACGCCGACAGCACGAGCGCGACCCGCTTGTCCGTGTTCGGGACGTGCCGCAGCCGGGCGTGGCGCACCGCGAGGCCGGCGACCCGGGCGGCCCGTTCCGGGTCGGGCACGTAGCGGGCCAGGCCGTCGGCGTCGACCTCCTTGAACGAGAACGGCACGGTGATGATCCGGCCGTCGAACTCGGGGATCGCGACCTGGGTCGCCGTGTCGAGCGGCGAGAGGCCGTCGTCGCTCGCCTCCCACTGGGCCCGCGGCGAGGTCAGCGCGAGCGCCTGCAGGATCGGCACGTCGAGGGCGGCGAGCGCGCCGATGTCCCAGTCCTCGTCCCGCCCGCCGGCGCCAGCCTCGGCCGGGGACACACCCGACGCGGCGCCGCCCGCCGCGAGCACAGTCGTCACCAGCGCGTCCGCCCGGCCGAGCTCGGCGAGCAGCCCCGCGTCGGCGGTGCGCAGCGACGCGCAGTACACCGGGACCGCCCGGCCGCCGGCCGCGTCGACCGCGTCGGCGAGCGCGTCGACGAACGCCGTGTTCCCGGCCAGCTCGTGCGCCCGGTAGTAGAGGATCGCGACGGTCGGGCGAGCCTCGGCGCTACCCGGCGATCCCACGGCGGCCTGTCCGAGCGGACCGGCGCTCGCCGGCGGCACGGCGTCAGCTGCCGCGGTGCCGAGCGCCGGGCGGGGGCGGACACCCCAGGGCGGGGTCGGGACGGGCGGGTCGAAGCCGAGGCCGGTGAACAGCAGCGCGTCGGACAGGAAGCGGGCGAGCTGGCGCAGGTTCTCCGGGCCGCCGTGCGCGAGGTAGGCGTGCGCCTGGGCGACGACTCCGGCGGGCACCGTCGAGAGCTCCACCAGTTCCGGGTCGTTGACGAGCTCGCCGCCCAGCGCCACCACCGGCAGGCCAGTGGCGAGCAGGGCGTCGACCCCGTCGGGCCAGGCCCGCCGGCCGCCGAGCAGCCGCAGCACGACGAGGTCGACGCCGTCGAGCAGCGCGGGCAGCGCGTCGACGTCGAGCCGCGCCGGGTTGGCGAGCCGGAAGTCCGCACCGGTGGCGCGGGCGCACGACAGATCCGTGTCGGAGGTGGACAGCAGCAGGATCACGGACGGCTCCCCTGGGGTGGCGGCGGGCCGGCGGGTGGGCCGGGCGGGACGAACGGCAGACCAGGCGGCGGACCGTCGGCGAGTTCGACCGCCTGGGCGGGCGGCGCCGCCAAGGTGTCCCCACGCGCGCCGGGCGCGACGCCCGGCGCGCCGGGCGGGATGAACGGCAGGCCGGACGGCGGGCCCTCGGCGAGCAGGCGCAGCACGGCGGCGGTGTCGAGGTGGTCGGCGACGAGGTCGCCCAGGACGTCAAGGCGCCGTTCCCGGACCGCCGTGAACGACACATCACCCCGCGCCTGCCAGGGCGAGCCGCTGCGGGCCGCGACGTCCGCGAGGAACGCCCGGCGGAAGCCGTCGTTCTCCAGCAGTCCGTGCCAGGTCGTGCCCCACACGGCGCCGGCCCGGCAGCCGTCGAGGAACGGCTCGCCGCCGTGCACCGTCGCGACCCCGTGGTGGATCTCGTAGCCGAGCACCGGGTGGCCGTAGGCGACGCCGGCGGGCCGGCCCAGCGTCTTGCCCGGCGCGAACCGGACCGTGACGGGCAGCAGCGCCAGGCCGTCGACCCTCCCCGCGCCGCTCTCCACGTCGTCGCTGATCGTCGCGGCGAGCATCTGGTAGCCGCCGCAGATCCCGAGCACCGGACGCCCGGCCGCGGCGCGCCGGGCCAGCGCGCCGTCCAGGCCACGGCGGCGCAGCCAGCCCAGGTCGGCGACGGTCGAGCGGCTGCCGGGCAGCACGACGAGGTCGGCGCCGTCGAGGTCCTCCGGCCGGTCGGCGTAGCGCACCGCGACGCCCGGCTCGGCGGCCAGCGCGTCGAGGTCGGTGAAGTTGCTCAGGAACGGCAGCCGGACGGCCGCCACCCGCAGCGGCCCGGCGGCATCGCCGCGGGTCTCGCCGGGGGCCGGCAGGCCAAGCGAATCCTCGACGTCGAGCCCCAGTCCGTCCTGCCAGGGCAGGACCCCGAGCGTGGGCCGTCCGGTCAGCGCGCGCAGCATGTCCAGGCCCGGTTCGAGCAGGGCACGCTCGCCGCGGAACTTGTTGACGACGAACCCGGCGACCAGCGCCTGGTCCGCCGGCTCCAGCAGGGCGAGCGTGCCGTACATCGCGGCGAACACGCCGCCGCGGTCGATGTCGCCCACCACGAGCGTCGGCAGGTTGGCGGCCCTGGCCAGCCCCATGTTCGCGAGGTCGGTGGCCCGCAGGTTGATCTCGGTGGGGCTGCCCGCGCCCTCGCAGACGACGACGTCGAAGCGGGCGCGCAGGTCGGCGAGGCTCGCGAGGACCTCGGGCAGCAGCCGGCTTTTGAGCGCGCGGTAGTCGAGGGCGCCGGCCTCGGCGACCGGCCGGCCGCGCAGCACGACCTGGCTGCGGTGGCGGGCACCGGGCTTGAGCAGCACCGGGTTCATCGCTGCCTCCGGCTCGACGCCGGCCGCCGCCGCCTGCATCACCTGCGCGCGGCCGATCTCCGCGCCGTCGGCGGTGACCCACGAGTTCAGCGACATGTTCTGCGCCTTGAACGGCGCGACCCGCACGCCCTGGCGGGCCAGCCACCGGCACAGGCCCGCGGTCAGCACCGACTTGCCCGCATCCGAGGTCGTCCCGGCGACGAGCAGCGCGCCGCCGGTCACGATCCGCCCCGCCGGCCACGCGCCGCGTTCCGCGGAACGCCCGCCGCGCCGCGGTGGATGCCGGCCACGGTGACGCCGTTGCGCGGAACGCCCGCCACGCTGGCCTGGACGCCGGCCAGCCCGCGCCGGCCGGGCGTCGTGCCGTTCGCCGTGTCCCGCTGGAGGCCCGCCACGTTCCACGGAACGCGCGCCGCCCTGCACTGGGCGAAGGCCAGAGCGGCCCGGCCACGCGCCACGTTCCGCGCAACGCCCGCCGCGTCGCTCCGGCCTCGGGCGGCGGCGACGGCCGCACCGAGCAGCGCGGCAACGGCGACCCCGCCCGCGGCGACCGCTCCCGAAAGGTGGGCGCTGCGGCCGACGTCGGCGCCGAGCGGCGGCGGGCCGTCGCCGAGGCGGCCCCGGGTCTCGACCTCGTCACCATAAACATTAATGCCCCCGAGCGTGACGTCCAGGGCGCCGGCGAACGCCGCCTCGCACTGGCCGGCGTTCGGACTTGGGTGGTTGGCGCCATCGCGCTGCCACACGCGCCAGGCCGCGCGCGGTGAGCCGCCGACGACCGGAGCCGCGCCCGCGGTCAGCACGGCGCACACCCGCGCGGGCACGAGGTTCGCGACGTCGTCGAGCCGGGCTGCCGCCCACCCGAACCGCCGGTACCGCTCGGAGCGATGACCGACCATCGCGTCGAGCGTGTTCACCGCCCGGTAGCCGACGACCCCAGGCAGGCCGAGCACGGCCCCCCACAGCAGCGGGCCGAGCACGGCGTCCGCGGTGTTCTCCGCGACCGACTCGATCGCCGCCCTGGCCAGCTCCGGCTCGTCGAGGCCGCTCGGGTCCCGGCCGCACAGGTGGCCAAGTCGGTCCCGGCCGCCGGCCAGGTCTCCGGCCATCAGCAGCCGGCTCATATGCGCCCCCTCGGCCCGCAGCGACGTCCCGCCGAGCGCCGCCCACAGCGCGGCCGCCAGCAGCGCCGGGCGGGCCGGCGCCGGGACGAGCCGGTCCAGCGCGGCGGCGGCGAGCACCGGCCCCCCTACGGCGACCCCGACGAAGGCGACGCCAGCCGCCCGCGAGTCCGCATAGAGACGCCGTTCAACCGCGTGCGCGGCCTGCCCGTACCCGGCGACCGGATGGAACCTGGCCGGGTCGGCGAACACGGCGTCCGCCACGGCGCCCGCGACGATCCCGGCGACGGCGGCAGTGGGGCCGAGCACGCCCGGCCGGGCCGGAGTGCCGCCAGTGGCGGGCGCGAGCCTGGCTTGCGGCCGCCTCGCCAACCCATGGGCCGCTGGTCTCCCGCGGTCGCGGGCCGGGCGCGGCCGGGTTGTGGGCCGCGCTCTAGCCGGCCGCACGGACGGCCCCGATCGGGCGGGTCTCGCGTGCCGCGGCGACGAACCGGGCGGCGGCTCCGGGGACGCCGGCCCAGTGGATGTGCAGGTAGGAGGCGTGGATGCCGTCGCGGACGAAGCCCTCCCTGACCTCGTCGCCTCGAGGGCTGCGCCAGTGCCAGGCGGGCGAGGTCACCGTCTCACCGGCCGCCGGGGTGGTGGCCGTGCGGTGGAACTCATGGCCGCGCACGACGGCGCCCCGGGCCGCGAGGACCGAGTCGGCGGCCGCCGTCGCCTCGCGGTAACCCAGCGTCAGTCGCGGCGTCATCACGGCCGTGACCTCGCCCAGCACCCCGCACATCGGCTCACCGTCGAGCGCCCGGCTCAGGTACAGCAGCCCGGCGCACTCCGCGGCGATCGGCGCGCCGGCCGCCGCCAGGGCGCGGACCTGCCCGCGCAGGGCGACATTGGCGGCGAGGGCGCCGGCGTGCATCTCCGGGAATCCGCCGCCGATGACCAGCGCCGACGTACCGGCCGGCAGCGAGTCGTCGGCCGTCGGGTCGAAGCGGGCGACGTCGGCGCCGGCCGCGGTCAGCAGTTCGACGGTCTCCGCGTAGCCGAACGTGAACGCCGGGCCGCCGGCGACGGCCACCACCGGGCGGCGGCCGCCAAGCCCGGGCGGGCCGCCGGCCGCCCCGGCGCCCGGTGCCGCCGGGACCGCGGCCGCGCGCGACCCCGTGACAGCGGGCACGCGCGACCCCGTGACCGCGGCCGCGGGCGCCTCGATGCCCGCGGCTGCCGGGGTGCCAGGGGCCGCCAACGGTTCGGTGACGGCCGACGCCGGCTCCCAGGGGCCGACCGGGAGGTCCGGCGCCGACGCGGCGAGCGCGAGCAGCGCGTCCAGGTCGACGGCGGTCGCGACCGCCTCGGCGAGCTCGGCGACGACGGCCTGGGCCGACGCGGCGCGCTCCGCCACCGGCACAAGGCCGAGGTGGCGGGACGGGGTGGCCAGGCTGTCACGCCGGCCCAGCAGGCCGAGCACCGGCATCGCGATCTCGGCCATCGCGGCGCGCAGGATCTCGGCGTGCCGCTCGGTGCCGACCTGGTTGAAGACGACGCCGCCGATCCGCACCTCTCGGTCGAACGAGCGGAACCCGTGCACGGTCGCGGCGACCGACCGGCCCGCCGACCGCGCGTCGACGACCAGCACGACGGGCGCCGCCAGCAGCCTCGCGACGTGCGCCGTCGAGCCGAAGCCCGGCCGGGTCGCGTGCCCGTCGAACAGGCCCATCACGCCCTCGATGACGGCCACGTCGGCGGGCCGGGGAGTGCGTGCCCCGTGCAGGAACAGCGGCGCGACGCGGTGCTCGCCGACCAGCCACGGGTCTAGGTTGCGCCCCTGGCGGCCGGCGGCGAGCGCGTGGTAGCCCGGGTCGATGTAGTCCGGGCCGACCTTGTGCGGCGAGACAGCCAGCCCCCTGGCCCGCAATGCGGCGAGCAGGCCCGTCGTGATCGAGGTCTTGCCGGCGCCGCTCGCCGGCGCGGCCAGCACGACCCTCGGGATCCTCACCTTCTGGTCACCACGCGATCCGGCCCGGTCACCACTCGATCCCCCGCTGGCCTTTCTGCCCGGCGTCCATCGGGTGCTTGACCTTCGTCATCTCGACGACGAGGTCCGCGGCCTCGACGAGCCGCGGGTGCGCGCGCCGGCCGGTGATGACGACGTGCTGGAAGCCGGGTCGCGCGGCGAGCGTCGCCACGACGTCCTCGACGTCGACCCAGCCCCAGTCGATCACGTAGGTGAACTCGTCGAGGACCAGCAGGCCGTATTTCTCGGCGGCGAGGTCGGCCTTGATCCGCTCCCAGCCCTCGGCCGCGGCGGCCGCGTGGTCGTCGAGCGGCCCGCGCTGGGTCCAGGACCAGCCGGAGCCCATCTTGAACCAGTCCACCGGGCCGCCCTCGCCGGTCTGCTCGTGCAGCCGGCCGAGCGCCCGCAGCGCGTTCTCCTCGCCGACCTTCCACTTGGCGCTCTTGACGAACTGGAACACGCCGATCGGCCAGCCCTGGTTCCAGCCGCGCAGCGCCAGCCCGAACGCCGCCGTCGACTTGCCTTTCATCTCGCCGGTGTGCACGACGACCAGCGGCTTGTTGCGCCGCTGCCGGGTGGTCAACCCGTCGTCCGGCACGCTCGTGACCTGGCCGCGGGGCATCAGGCGGCGTCCCGCAGCGCGCGGACGGTGGCGGCGAGCCCGGCGCCGGCCGCGGCACCGATCTGGCGCCCGTCGCCCGGACCCCGGCCGCGCCGGTCCGGTCGGCCCATCGGGTCGGTCCCGGTCAGCTCGGCCAGGGTGAGCCGTGACGCGCCCAGACGGGCGGCGAGCGCTCCCGCGAGCCCGAGACGGACCCGGCCCGTCTCGCAGTCGACGACGACCGCGGCGACCCTGGCGCGGGCAAGCAGCTCGGCTGCGGGCGCCGGCGGCGGCCCGGCGGTGTGCCGGCCATCGGTCAGCACGACGAGCAGCGGCCGGCGGCTCGGGTCGCGCAGCCGTTCGCGGGCGAGGGTGTGGTGCGCGAGCAGCAGGCCGTCGGTGAGCGGGGTGCGCCCGCCCGACGGCAGGTCCGCGAGCCGCGCCGCCGCGACGTCGACGGACGAGGTGGGCGGCAGCGCGAGCTCGGCCGCCTCGCCGCGGAACGTGATCAGGCCGATCTTGTCGCGGCGCTGGTAGGCGTCGAGCAGCAGCGCGAGCACCGCGGCCTTGACGGCCCCGATGCGCGCCCGGGCCGCCATCGAGCCGGACGCGTCGACGACGAACAGCACCAGGTTGCCTTCCCGGCCCTGCCGCCTGGCCTGCCGCAGGTCGGCGGAGCGCACCGCCAGGCCGGGCCCGGTCCGGCCGCGGGCCGCCTGGTGCGGCGCCGCCGCGAGCAGCGTCGCGACGAGGTGCAGGTCGCGGGGCCGGCCGGCCGGAACCTGCGCGCTGACCACGCCGCCGGCGCGCGTGGCGGCCCGCGAGCGCCGGCCGGGGACGCCCTGGCCGACCCCGGGCACCTCCAGGCGCCGGGCGCGCACCAGGGCCGACGGGGCGACGACGCTCACCGGGGCCGCGGCGCCAGCCCGCTGCCCGTTCGCGGGCGTCACACCGCCCGGCTGTCCGTCCGCGCCGTCACCGGCCGCCGCCTCCTCCGCCGGAGCGCCGCCGCCCGGCCCGCCTCCGATGGGACCCGGATCCGGGTCGTCGTCGCCGTCCGGGCCGGCCGGTCCGGCGGCCCTGTCCCGGCGCGGCGCGTCCCGGTCGAGCGGCGGGTCGCCGTCGGCTGGCAGGTCCCCGCCGCCCTCGGACGGTCGGTTGTCCGCGGGCGCGCCGGCGCCCTCAGGCGGCGTCTGGCGGGCCACTTCGTCGCGGGCCGCGTCGAGGGCGGCGTCGAGCTGGTCGGGGTCCAGGCCAGGGGCGTCGAACGGGTTGCGCCGGCGGCGGTGCGGCAGCGCGAGCGCGGCGGCGGCGCGGACGTCGGCCTCGCCGACCTCGGCCCGCCCCATCCAGGCGGCGTGCGCGACCGCGGCCCGCGCGGTCACCAGGTCCGCGCGCAGCCCGTCGACGTCGAACGCGGCGCACACCGCGGCGATCCGGACCAGCTCCCGGTCGGGCAGCGCGACACCCGGCAGCGCCGCCCGGGCGGCCGCGATCCGTGCCGACAGCTCCCGTTCGGTCGCGTCGTAGCGGGCGGCGAAGGCGGCAGGGTCGGCGTCGAAGGCGAGCCGGCGGCGGACCACCTCGGCCCGCGCGGCCGGCTCCCGCGGCGCGGCGACCTGCACGGTCAGGCCGAACCGGTCGAGCAGCTGCGGGCGCAGCTCGCCCTCCTCGGGGTTCATCGTCCCGACGAGCAGGAACCGGGCCGGGTGGCGGACCGACACCGCGTCCCGTTCGACGTGCGCGACGCCGAGCGCCGCCGCGTCGAGCAGCAGGTCGACGAGGTGGTCGTGCAGCAGGTTGACCTCGTCGACGTAGAGCAGGCCGCGGTGCGCGGCGGCGAGCAGCCCCGGCTCGAACGCGACGACGCCCGCGGTCAGGGCCCGTTCCAGGTCCAGCGAGCCGACCAGCCGGTCCTCGGTCGCGCCGACGGGCAGCTCGCACAGCCGGGTCGGCCTCGTGTGCGCCACGGCCGGCTCGTGCGGACCGTCGGGGCAGTCGTCGGCCGGGCGCGCCGGGTCGCAGGAGAACCGGCAGCCGGCGACCACGTCGACCGGCGGCATCACCTCGGCCAGCGCGCGCACCGCCGTCGACTTCGCGGTGCCCTTCTCGCCGCGCACGAGCACGCCGCCGATCTGCGGCGAGATCGCGTTCAGGACGAGGGCAAGCCGCAGGTCGTCCATGCCGACGATCGCGGTAAACGGGAACTGGGGCACGCGCGCACCTCGCACCGGCAGGTGTCCACGCCTGCCGCTCGTACGGGCCCGGGAACTGCTGCCCACGGGCAGGCGGCCGAGGTGTTCTGGCTCACCGCGCCGTCCCGGCCGCGGCTCACAGTGGCGGGACCGCCCCGGCCTTGGCGCCGCGCGCCGCACCGGAGTTCCCCTCGTGTTGCCTGGCAGGCATCGTGCCACGGGTGGGCGGGTCGGGAAAAGTCACAGCACGCCGGGGCGGGGAAGGTCACGGGAGGGCAGCTCGGAGATAGTGACGACGGACACCGCACCGGCCCGCGGCCCGTCATCAACGCGACGGCGCGGGACGAGGGCATGCAGAATGAGCCGTTTCCATCTCACCGAGACCTCGGCCGTTCGGGCCTGACTGGAGGCGACGATGGAAAAGGCTCAATGCCAATGTGTGCCAGACCCTCGGGTGCCCGCCGCTCCCCTGCCCGCGGGTCCAGCGCGCGAGGCCGCCCCCGCGTTCGGCGTGACGGTCGTCGGGATCGGGGAGGACGGCTGGGACGGGCTCGGCCAGCCGGCCAGGGAGGCGTTGGCGACCGCGGACGTCGTGCTCGGGGGTGAACGCCAGCTCGGCCTCGTCGCCAGCCGGGTGCGCGCGACGCGGGCGTGGCCCCGTGACCTGGCCGCCGCCGCGGCCGCGCTTCCCGAGACCCACGCGGGCCAACGGGTCGCCGTTCTCGCCAGCGGCGACCCGATGCACTACGGCGTCGGCGGCACGCTCGCCAGGGCGCTCGGGCCGGGCCGGGTCCGGGTGCTGCCCGCGCCGTCGTCGATCTCACTGGCGTGCGCGCGGCTCGGCTGGCCCGTCGAGGAGGTGACAGTCCTCAGCGCCGTCGGGCGGCCGTACGCGGCGGTCGGCCCAGAGCTGCGCCCCGACGCGCGGCTGCTGGTGCTCACCGGCGACCCTGACGGCGCGCGCCGGGTCGCGGGCCTGGTCGCCCAGCGCGGCCTGACGGCCGAGCTGACCGTGCTGGAACGGCTCGGCGGCCCCCACGAGCGGATCATCGTCCATCCAGCGGAGCGAGCCGATCCCAACCCGCCGGCGCACGACCGGCTCGCGATCGTCGCGGTCCAGTGCGCGCCGGCCGGTGGCTCGATGGCCGCGAGCCGGGTGCCCGGGTTGCCCGACGACGCGTTCGCGACCGACGGCGTCCTCACCAAGCAGGAGGTCCGCGCGGTGACGCTGGCCGCGCTTGCGCCGGTCGGCGGCGAGCTGCTCTGGGACGTCGGCGCGGGCAGCGGCGGCATCACCACCGAGTGGCTGCGCGCCGACCGCCGCTGCCGGGCGGTCGCGATCGAGCCACGGGCCGACCGCGCCGCCCACCTGCGCGCCAACGCGGAACGGCTCGCCGGCGCCGTCGAGCCGGCCGTCGGCCAGATCGCGGCGGCGGCCGTCCTGCGGGTCGTCCAGGGGCGGGCCCCCGACGCGCTCGCCGGGCTGCCCACCCCGGACGCGGTGTTCGTCGGCGGCGGCGCGACGGCTCCCGGTCTGATCGAGACGTGTCTTGCCGCGCTGCGCCCGGGCGGCCGGCTCGTCGTCAACGCCGTGACGCTGGAGACCGAGGCGGTGCTCGTCGACTGGCACCGCCGGTCCGGCGGCCGGCTGCGCCGAATCGCGATCTCCCACGCCGAACCGGTCGGCTCGTTCACCGCCTTCCGGCCCGCGCTGCCGGTCACCCAGTGGATTCACACCGCGTGACCCGCCGCTGGCCGTCCCACCCACGACGAGATTTCTGACGGAGCGACCCGATGACCATCCACTTCATCGGCGCCGGCCCCGGCGCCGCCGACCTCATCACGTTGCGGGCCCGCGACCTGATCGCGGCGTCCCCGGTCTGCCTCTACGCGGGCAGCCTGGTCGACCCGGCGGTGCTCGCGCACTGCCCGCCCGGCGCGACGCTCGTCGACACCGCCCGGCTCACCCTGGACGAGATCGTCGGCCACCTCACCGACGCGCACGCCGCCGGCCACGACGTGGCCCGGCTGTGCAGCGGCGACCCGTCGGTGTTCAGCGCCGTCGCCGAGCAGATGCGCCGCCTCGACGCCGCCGGTATCCCCTACGACGTCTGTCCCGGGGTGTCGGCCTACGCGGCGGCCGCCGCCGAACTGGGCCGGGAGCTGACGGTGCCCGGCGTCGCGCAGACCGTCGTGCTCACCCGCACCAGCGAGAACGCCTCCGCGATGCCGGCCGGCGAGACGCTGGCGACGCTCGGTGCCGCGCGGGCGACGATGGTCATCCACCTGTCCGTCCAGCGGATCGAGGCGGTCGTCGCCGAGCTGCTCCCGGTCTACGGCCCGGACACCCCGGTGGCGGTGGTGGCCTGGGCGTCGCGGCCCGACCAGGTCGTGCTGCGCGGCCCGCTCGCCGGCATCGCCGAGGCCGTCCGCGCCGCCGGGGTACGCCGGGCCGCGGTGATCATCGTCGGCGACGCGCTGGCCGCCGAGGGGTTCCGCGACAGCCACCTGTACTCGGTGGAGCGGGACCGCGCATGCGCGCCCTGAACCCGCGCGCGGCCCGAGAGCCAGGAAAGCCCGGACGGCCATGCGCGTCCTGATCCTCGGCGGCACCCGCGAAGCCCGTGACCTGGCCGCCGCCCTCGTCGACGAGCCGGGCGTCGCCGTCATCAGCTCGCTCGCGGGCCGAGTCCGCGACCCGGCGCTGCCCGCCGGGGAGACCGTCGTCGGCGGCTTCGGCGGCATCGCCGGCCTGCGCGCCTTCCTGCGTGACCGCGCGATCGACACCGTCGTCGACGCCACCCACCCGTTCGCCGCGACGATCTCCGCGAACGCCGTCGCCGCCTGCCAGGAGCCCGGCGACGCACAGCCCGGCGAGCCGGGCGAGCCCCGCGTATCACTCTTGCGGCTGGTCCGACCCGGCTGGGCGGAGCGGCCCGGCGACGGCTGGCACCGCGTCGCGGACCTCGACGCCGCCGCCGCACGCTCCAGGACGCTGTGCCCGCCGGGCGGCGCCATCTTCGTCACCACCGGGCGCCGCCAGCTCGCGCCGTTCGCCGCCGACCCGGATCGCCACTACGTGATCCGCGCCGTCGACCCGCCAACGGATACCTTGCCGCCGCGCCACACCGTCCTACTCGACCGCGGCCCGTACACCGTCGACGGCGAGACTCGGCTGCTGCGCGATCACGACGTCCGGGTCCTTGTCACCAAGGACAGCGGCGGCGATCTCACCGCCGCCAAGCTCGACGCCGCCCGGGCGCTCGGCCTACCGGTCGTCATGGTCGACCGACCAGCCCCGCCCCCTGGCGCTCCGCCAAGCCGGCCGGACGTGCCGGCCATACTCGCCGACCTGCGCGGATTGCCCCACAAGGGCGCACCGGAGCTCCAGTAGTGCGCGACGAACGCTGATCGAATCGGCGCCCACGGTCGAATCCCCATCGAAACGCAGGGTTCAGGCGAGGGCGGACGGCTCCCACCAGCCCGCCGGCCGGCGGGCGCCCGAATACATCGAGATGTTTCTGGGGTGTCCGGCGTTCGGAGGCGCTGAGGTCTTCCCGATGCGGTTGCGCCTCGACGAGGGCCAGTGCGCCAGCTCGACGACGAGGAGCTCGCGGCCCTGGACGCCGCCACCGCCGTCGCACCGGTCTAACCGGCCTGGTGGGACGTCGCGATGGGCATCCAGGGCCTCAACGACCAGCAGAGCTGACCTGCGGCGGCGGGCGCGCACCGGCAGCCAGCCGAGAGATGTAAATGTTTGACGAAACACATCAGGACCAGCGGGGGCCGCCGAGTAGGCTAGGCTGCCCGCCAGCAAACGGACCGGTCTCCGAACGGCGTGCGCCGCCCGGCCCGATCGTGCCGGCCGGCGCGATCAGCGGGCCCGCGACGATCGACGGGAGAGCGTCCGAGCATGGTGGCCGAGCGCCGGACAGCGCAGGCGGGTGAGCGCGCCGGGCCGCGGGAGAAGCCGCAGCAGATCGCCGACGAGCTGCGGCAGCTCATCGTCGCCGGACAGCTGGCGGATGGCGAGTCCATCGGGCACGAGCCGGACCTGGTCGAGCGGTTCGGCGTCTCCCGGCCGTCACTGCGCGAGGCGCTGCGCATCCTGGAGGCCGAGGGCCTGATCACGGTCAAGCGCGGGGTACTCGGCGGGATCGTCGTGCACCAGCCGAACGGGCGGATGACGGCGCGGACGGCGGCGCTGCTGCTGCAGGCACGCAACGTGCCGCTGGCCGACGTCTACGACGCGCGCGGCCTGATCGAGCCCGTCGCGGCCCGGGTCGTCGCTCAGTCGAGGTCCCGGAAGTCCGCCGCGGCAGAGCTGCGCCGCCTCACCGCCGAGCAGCTCGAGGTGATTGACGACCCGGAGGCGTTCGGGCGGGCGAACTCGGCGTTCCACGCCCGGCTCGTCGAGCTGGCCGGCAACCAGACGCTCAGGATCGTCGCGGAGATGCTCGCCGAGGTCGTCGCGCGGGCCGTCGCGGCGGTCAGCCAGCCGGACGAGGGCAAGGACACCGCGGCGACCCGGGCCCGCGGCCTGCGCTCGCAGGCGCGGCTCGCGGCGCTCATCGAGGCCGGCGACGCGGCGGAGGCCGAGGCGCACTGGGCCGAGCACATGAGGGTCGCCGGACGGGTCCTGCTCGCGCAGCGCGCGCGGACCGTCATCGACCTGATGCAGCACTACTGAGCCGCCCCGCGAGCCACCCCGCGCGCCCCGGCGACAGCGTGGCAGCCCCGCAATAAATCTAGATATATTGCGGCTTAGGCCAGGTGCGCTCGGTCGGACCGCGGGCCGGCGACCAGCGGGAGGCCGCGGCGCATGGGATACCGCTCGATCCAGTACGAGGCGCGCTGGGCCCGGAGATGATCCGCGAGCTGCGGCAGGCCTATCGCGAGGTCGGCGGTCTGGACCCCTCGCTTGCCCATCACCCCTGACGCGCGGCTTTTTCGACGCGGTCTCGATGGGAATACAGACGTTCGGCACCATAATCGACCTGTGGGATCCAGGCGGAACTACGAAGGATCGGCCCATCGGTCTTCAGCGCGACCCCAACAACCAGAACCGCCCTTACATACGGCGGCGGTGCGGAGCGCGGCGCAGAAACGGCTGCGACCCGCACCGCTCGTCCGAAACAGCAGAAGAACATACGATGAGGTCGATCCCGACAACGGCCGCACGCCGCAGTCCCACATCCGTCCTCGCCGTTTCGGCACTGGTCCCGTAGTCGCGACCGACGCAGCCGGACGCAAGTCCGACGTCCCCGCCCCCTCGCCGCCGGACAAGGCGTCCGTCGGTCAGCCTGTGGGGCACCTGGAGTCGGCCCGCGCCCGGGACCTGGGCCGGTGCGACGAACCGATGACCGCGCGCGTGCCGAGCTGTCACTCCCATTCAGGATGCCATCCGTTCGTCGCGATTCGCGGCCGCACACACGGCAGATGACCAGGCTCCGGCTGAGGGGTCCAGGACGGAGGATTGATGCCACTCGAAGTAGGCCTTTGGCATGGAGTTGGCGCGTGGTCGCACATTGTAGGCCGGGTGGCAGATGACACCCCGGCCCGTGCTCGGTGGGGCGGATGAGTGGCGTGGCGTGGGGCGACGTTGCTACCTGGGTTTCTGGCGTCGCTACCGTGGGCGCGGTCGTCTTCGCCGGCCTTCAGGTACGCCTCGTACGCCGGGAGCAGGAACATGAGCGTGCGCTGGAGTTACGCTCCGTCACCCTGGCCTGGCAGCCGACCAGCGTGGAGACCGAGGGGAACGCCGATGAACTGGGTCGCGCGAAATCGGTCTATGAGTTCGTCGTCCACAACCCTGGCCGGCTGGCCATCACCGATATTTCGGTGGTAGTAACCTTCCCTTGCGACGTTGAACGGACTCACTACGACGGGAGCGCCGACGAGCCGACTCGGACCCTGGTACTTGAAACGCCTGTCGTGGCCGGCGGCAGCTCGCGTTCATGGCGAAGGGGAATACGGCTTCCGATTCGCGACCGCGAAGACCTCCGCCAGACAACGGCGACGCTCACCTTCCTGGATCTCGACAAACAGCGACACGAAAGCCATTGGGGACGCGGCGCGGGGTAGCGAGACAGATCACCGCCTCGCGGAAATCGGCTGCGGGTACCGCGTGTTCACCCGGCCAGCCAGCGGGTGTGACCGCCAGATCCTCCTGCGGTACCGGCGGCGCGGCGGAGTGCCAGGGTGGCGGCGTGGTGGCCGGACATCCCGTGGACGCCGGCGCCAGGTGGGGTGGACGAGGAGCAGAGGTAGACGCCTGGCAGCGGGGTGGCCCAGGGGTGGCGGGACAGGACGGGGCGGGCGAACAGCTGGCGCAGGTCGGCGGTGCCGCCACCGATGTCGCCACCGATCTCGTTGGCGTTGTGCGCTTCCAGCGCTGCCGGGCCCATGACGTGGCGGGCGAGAACCCGGTCGCGGAAGCCCGGGGCGAAGCGCTCGACCTGAGCCTCGATCGCGGCGGTCATGTCGACGGTCGAGCCGAGCGGGACGTGGCAGTACGCCCAGCCGGTGTGCCTGCCCTCCGGCGCCCGGGTCGGGTCGGCGACCGTGGCCTGGACGAACAGGACGAATGGTCGCTCCGGGTGCCGCCCGCGGGCGACAGCGCGTTCGGCGGCGGCGACCTCGGCGAGGGTGCCGCCGAGATGCACCGTCCCGGCGGAGGCCACCGCCTCGTCCCGCCACGGGACCGGCCCGTCGAGCGCCCAGTCGACCTTGAAGACGCCCGGGCCGTACCGGTAGCGCGCCAGCGCGGCCCGGTACCGGGTGGGCAGCTCGTCGCCCGCGATCCGCAGGAGCTGCCGGGGGGTGAGATCCAGCAGCACGGCCCTGGCCGGCGGCAGCGCGCGCAGGTTCGTCACCGGATGGCCCGTGATCAGCTCGCCGCCGAGCGCGCGCAGCCGGGCGACGAGAACGTCGGCCAGCGCCTGTGAGCCGCCGACGGCGACCGGCCAGCCCACCTGATGGGCGCTCACGCCCAGGAGCAGGCCGTACGCGGCGGTCATCGGACGGCCCAGGTCGAGCATCGAGTGCGCCGCGAGCCCACCGAGCAGCGCTCGGGCCGCGTCGCCGCGCAGCGCGGCCCGGGCGAGCGCCGTCGCGGGCCACACCCCGACGGCCCCGAACCGGGCCATCGCGAGCGGCGCCGCCGGTGGCAGGTCGAGCATCGACAGCACCCCGTCGGTCAGTCGAGGCCCGGCCGCGACCAGCGGCCCTACGAGCCTCCCCCACCCAGCCGGATCGGCGGACGTTCCCCCGCTACGGGGGGTCGCGAACCTCGCGTCCGAGGCCCCGGACGCGGGTCCACGGCGGGCGGCGTCGGCGAGGCGAGCCCCCGTCGCGTCCGCGTCGGTGGACGCCCCGCCGAGTCCGGCGGCCGTCGAGGCGAGATCGCGCCACAGCAGCGCGGCCGCGTCCCCGTCGAGCGGGTGGGCGAGCGGCACCGGCGGGTGCGCCCACCGAACCAGGGGCGCTGCCGGCCCCTCCTTGCTGCCCAGCGCGCCCTTGGTCTCTTCGTCGCCAACGGTCGTGCCGAGGGCCCCCGTTCCGCTGGCCCCGGGCCCCGACGCGTCCGTGCCGTAGGCACGCAGCGCCGGGGAGACCGCGGCCAGCGCCAGGACGGTCGCGCAGACGTCGTGGCGGAAACCAGGGAGGGTCAGCTCCTCGGTGCGCAGCCCACCGCCGGGCTGGCCGGCGGCCTCCAGGACGAGCACCCGCCACCCTGCCTCGGCGAGCGTGACCGCCGCCGTCAGACCGTTGGGTCCAGAGCCGACGACGACCGCGTCGAAGCCGTCCGGCCGGGCACCCGCCCGCGTTCCGCCGCCCTGGGCCACCATGCCCACCACCTCCGCCGCTCCCGCGGCGCACTCTCCCACGTCCCGCCCTGTGCCTTCCCCGAGGGGATGACCCGAGGCCACCATGACCGCCGAAGTGCGCCCCGTCACCGGAGGGACCAGCGTCAACGAGCGGACACAGCGACCAGACCGTGATCGTCTTTCGATAGTCTGCGCATGTGTCACTGCGTATCGTTCTTGCCGACGATTCCCTGATCGTGCGCGAGGGCATGCGCGGGATGCTGGACAGCCAGCCCGATCTCAGCGTCGTCGGGACGTGCGCGGACCTCGACGCCCTCCTGGCCGCGGTGGCGAAGCATGCGCCGGACGTCGTGGTGACGGACGCGGCCCGGACGTCCGCGTGCAGGCCGGCCAGGAGCGGCCCGAGGGCCGCTTGACCTGCCCGGACGTACTTTTCGGCAGGTACACGGTCAAGCCTGGACTTCGGGCGGGAGGAAACGGCGGGCGATCTTGCCGGTCGGTAGCCGCGGGATCTCCGCGAGGAAGCGGACCGAGCGCGGCGCCTTGAACCGGGCAATGTGATCCCGGACGAAGGCGATCAGCTCCGCCTCAAGGGCCGACGGGTCGGCCGGCGTGCCGGCGGGCTGGACGACGGCCCGCACCGACTCCCCCATCTCCGGGTCGGGCACCCCGATCACGACGACGTCCGCGACCTCGGGGTGCCGGATCAGCACGTCCTCGATCTCCCGCGGGTAGATGTTGACCCCACCGGAAACGATCATGTTGGCGGCGCGGTCGGTGAGGTAGAGGTAGCCGTCCTCGTCGACGTGGCCGATCTCGCCGTACGTCGCCCAGCCATGCTCGTCGAACATCGAGGCGGTCTTCGCCGGGTCGCCGTGGTACTCGAAGCGCCGCGGCGGCTCGAAGTACACGCGGCCGTCGGTGCCGGGCGGCACGTCGACGCCGTGCTCGTCGACGATGTGGATGGCGCCCTGCATGGAGCGCCCGACGGAGCCCGGGTGGGCCAGCCACTCGTCCGGGCGGATGAAGCAGAAGCCGATGCCCTCGCTACCGGCGTAGTACTCGTAGACGACCGGCCCGAGCCAGTCGAGGACCGCGCGCTTGACGTCGACGGGGCAGGGCGCCGCGGCGTGCACGAGGGTCCGCAGGCTGGACAGGTCATAGCGCCCGCGCACATCGAGGGACAGCTTCAGCAGCCGGACCAGGTGAGTCGGCACGACCTGGGCCATCGTGATGCGGTGACGCTCGATGGCCTGGAGGAACTCGACCGGCTCGAACCGCTCGGTGAGCACCACGGTCGCGCCGATCCGGTGCATGATGGCCGTCCAGCCGGACGGCGCTGCGTGGTACAGCGGGGCGGGGCTCAGGTAACGGGTCGACTCGTCGGCGCCGAACAGGTGCCTGACCATCCCGGTGAGGGGCATCGGGGCGCCCAGCGGGCCGCCGAGCTCGGGTGGCCTGATCCCCTTCGGGCGGCCGGTGGTGCCCGACGAGTAGAACATCCAGGCGCCCTCGGCCTCGTCGTCGACCGGCGTCCCCGGGTAGGCCGCGACGGCGTCCTCGTAGGGCTCGAACCCGTCGATCGGCCCGCCGACGGACAGCCGGATCTTCGGGCCGGCCAGGTTGGCCACGATGTCGGCGCAGCCCGCGGAGGCGACGATCGCGTCGGCGCCGCAGTCCTCGACGATGTAGCGGGCCTCGGCGGCGGACAGGTGCCAGTTGATCGGGGTCACCAGCAGACCGGAGCGCATGCCCGCCCAGGTGACCTCGAAGTACTCGGGCCGGTTCTCCATCAGCACGGCGACGCCCGCACCGACGCCGAGGCCACCCGCGCGTAAGGCGTGGGCCAGCCGGTTGGACCGGGCCTCCAGCTCGGCGTAGCTGATCGTCGTGTCGCCGGAGATCACCGCCGGTCGGTCGGGCGTCTCAGTGGCGAATCGCTTCGGGTGCTCCAGCTGGCTGTCCATGCGGGTCCTCCGAGGCGCGGTGCACCGGCCGTTCGGCATCGACCTGGCGATCTCGGTCTTCATGCCGTCCAGGAGCACCAGGAACGGCAGGCCGGTCTCGGACGGGGCGTGGCCGTGGCCGGTCTGGTGGGGGCCGAAGACCGACTGAACGGCAGCGTAGAAGCCCTGCACGTCAAGGGTGAGATTTACCGCCCGTTTGGCCTGGCGCAGCGCGAACGGGCGCTTGCCGGCGTTCGCCGCCCGCGGCCGGTCCAGCGTGATGGTCGCGATCGCCTCGCTGACCTCGTAGTCGATGAGAACCTTGGTCACCGCTGGTCTCCGAAGGTGTCGGCTCGCGGCGGTGATGTTGGTCGGCGACCCCATAATATCTAGATGTATACGATGGGGGGGCGACAGGGCATCCTTCCTGACGAGTACGCGATCGCCGACGCAGTCCTCGCACACGCCGACGCCGACGAACACTTGCCAAGAGTCGCTAATCCCATCGCTTGCACGCGAGAATTCGATGCGTTGACCGACCCGGCTTCGAGAGCAGGCCGGTTCAGGTCCGGCCGGCTCAGCCGGGTCGGGCCGGGTCAGCCCAGCAGCGCCGTGGCCAGCTCCTGCCACCGCGCGACGGGGAACGGGTCGCCGGACGGTTCGCTGAGCATGATCGAAACATGGTCGGCGCCGGCCGTCAGCTGGGTCTTGAGGCGCGCCGAAACCGTTGCAGGGTCACCCCAGGCGACCAGCGCGTCGACAAGTCGTTCGTCGAGCCGGTCCGTCTCCTCGTCGGTGAAGCCCTGCCGGCGGAAGCTCGCCCGGTAGGCGGGCTGCTTGCTCAGGAATGCCAGCGAGCCGGCGCGCGCCAGCTCCCGCGCCGGCGCCGGGTCGGTCGCCAGGACGACGGCCTGCGCCAGCGCGAGCGAGGCGCTGGAGCCCAGCACCGCGCGCGCCTCGGCCGTGTGCTCCGGAGTGAACAGGATCGGGATCGCGCCGGCGGCCCGCTCCCGAGCGAGCCCCAGCATGCGGGGCCCGAGCGCCGCGAGCAGCCGGGCCTCCCGTGGCACCGTCCCCTCGAGCGCGTCGAGGTAGCGGGACAGCGTGCCGAACGGGTCTGGCCCATGCGCGCCGCCGAGGCCGACGACGAGCCGGTCGGGATGGCTCCCGGACAGCTCTGTATACAGAGCGACGACGTCCTCCACCGGGAACCGGATCAC
>Ga0068863_100000455_pt1 | contig 41700 bp, 34 predicted proteins | sample KBSSwiS62_FD_66596 | JGI IMG/M metagenome (GOLD analysis project Ga0068863, IMG submission 66596) | Switchgrass rhizosphere microbial communities from Kellogg Biological Station, Michigan, USA - KBS Switchgrass S6-2 | ecosystem: Host-associated > Plants > Roots > Rhizosphere > Soil ... | reverse complement strand
AGTACGATGCTACGGACAACTCAATCATCCATCTGAACAGCCCCATTACAGCGGGGCCCGACAATACTCACGATCGTTACCTGTTCCTGCTGAAGGGGATTCCGCCGATGCGGTTTTAAGTGCAGGGGACGAGGGAACAAGGGACGAGGGAACAAGAAGCAAGGGAGCAGCGAATTGCTGCTCCCTTTTTTCCACTGTCGCATTTGGTTGGTGATCGGCGAGATGAAAGGCGGAGCATCTCAAAAATGATGGGACCTGCTCCGCCCATTCGCAAATGCAAACGTATTCAGATGTGAGTTTGTAGAGAGTGAGCAAACCAGAAGAGGGGATGGAGGCGCTGTCGCGCTCAGTCGGGAATGCCGACGCTGGGCTCTGCGCCATGCTGGGCCATAAGTTCGCACCAGTCTTTGTTGAGTTCACCCAGAAGCTGGGCGATGGAGAGTTGAAGTTTCTTCGCTGCGAGGGTGTGCTTCTCAGGGCCGATATTGCGCGCAACCAGCGTGGAAGTATCCTGCAGGGCCTGAACGAGTCTGGCGTGATCCACTTTGGTCATAAACTTTTCTCCGGTATTGATTCCGATGCGGAGCAATGTGCAAGAAGTTGCCTGTGGAAAACGTAGTAGGCAATTTCTTTTTCGGCAGGCCTGTGGAAAAAGGCAGGCCGCCTTTTGGCGGCCACCAAAAATTTAGACTAGCGGTTTACGCCGGATGCCGCAGCAAAGCCTGACGATTGGGCGGCAGGGAGCTCACCGGGCAGCTTGGGATCAGCGAAGCTTGAGCCTTCAGCGTTGATGGCATTGGAATAATCGGGGCCGAGACCCAGCTTCTTGAGGGCCCTTGAGTCTGGAGTGAGCTTCTTCTGCCAGCCCTGATCGCCCTGGAACTTCTGCATGGCTGAGACGGTGGCGCTATCCCACAGGCCGGTGGGCTCGCCGGTGAGGTAGTGCTCGCGGATGAGGGCCTGCTGAATCTCGGTGGCACGGGCGGTATCGATGCCTTGCTGGCCGCGCAGTTTTGTGCGGCGGGATTTCTTTGAGGATTTGCGGGATTTGGAACTGGTTTTGGAGCCGTGTGCGGAGGTGCGGGCGTGGGTGGTGGAAGACTTTTTATGCGTGGGAGTAGCAAAGGCCGACGCCGCAGCGACTGCAGCCGCTAATACAAACGCCAGGCCTGCTCGGGATGAAAGCATGCAATAACCTCAAAAAATAAGTTCCTGGACGTTGGAGCGGATTCTAGCTGAACGTCCACTGAGTGTGCCACAAAAACTGGGTGGCACGGGTTGAAACCGGGCGGAAAACAAACAAAAGTTCACGAGCCGTGACTAAAGTCCGATGCTCGACGACGTACCTTCGGTTGGCGATCGCGCGCAACGTACTTTGCACATAGCGGTGCCGTGCCGCTTCCTATTAGACGGACGCCGGGGAGTGCTTGCCTCCCCGGCTCAGGTTTTGCTTAGAGTGTTCCGCCTATGTAGTTGATTCCATTTTCTGGATGGCGTGGATCCATGACTTCGAATACCACGTCGTCTCCACTCTTTAGACCCTTCGCGACGGCGTCGAACTGATCTTTGGTTCCGGTCGCCTTTTTGTTGATGCGAACGATAACGAGACCGGGTTCGAGGCCCTGCAGGTCAGCGAAGGAGCCGGTCCGCACGGACTGAATGATCACGCCGGAAGTGTGGATCTTTGAGGCCGTCTGATCGGTGACCTGCCGGACGACGAGGCCGAGTTTCTCGCCCGCGTCGCTGGTGCTGTCGGGATTCGCCTCCTGCTTCTGGCCGATGCCCTCACCGAAGACCTTGTCGCGATCGCCTACGGTAACGGTAGCGTCCTGAGGCTTGCCATCGCGCACGAAACCGAGACGGATGCTGGAACCGGGTCGGCGGCTGGCAATGTCATTGACGAGATCGTCGCCGTCCTTGATGGAGCGGCCATCGATGGAGGTGATGATGTCGCCGGCTTTGATGCCGCCCTTGTCGGCTGGGCCGGCGGGCTGCACCTGCTGCACGAGAACGCCGTTCTTGAAGCCATAGACGCGGTTGACCGCGCCGGAAAGGCCGGAGCGGAAGGAGATGCCAATGGAGCCTCGGGTGACCTTGTGGCTAGGACTGATGAGGTCGTTATAGACCGAGACCACCGTGTTGGCGGGCATAGCGAATCCGATGCCCTGGTAGCCGGCGGATTGCGTGTAGATGGCGGTGTTAACGCCGATGACTTCGCCGTTCATGTTGAGCAGAGGACCACCGGAGTTGCCGGGATTGATGGCTGCGTCAGTCTGGATGAAGTGCTGGAACTGTCCAGCAACGCCGGGCTCGATGGTGCGGTTCTTGGCAGAGATGATGCCGGCGGTGACGGTCTGGGCAAGAGCGAAAGGACTGCCGATGGCCTCAACCGAGTCTCCCACCTGGACCTGATCGGAGTTACCGAGCTTGACGGTAGAGAGAGGGGAGCTGCTTTCGATCTTGATGACGGCGAGATCGGTAGCTTTGTCTGTGCCGATGACGCGAGCTGGCCGGCCGAGGTCCTGCGTGTCGGGATCGGTGGAAAGCTTAACGAAGATCTTGTCGGCTTTCTCGATGACGTGATTGTTGGTGATGATGTAGCCCTTGGGATCGACGATGAAGCCGGAGCCGAGAGATTCGCGGACCTGGCCGTCGTCGCCGTCCTGATCGGGAACCTGTCCACCGAAGAAGCGATTGAAGAAGTCCTGGAAGTTGTTCTGGCCTTGCCCTTGACCCTGCCCCTGACCCGGGTCCTGATCGTCGTCATCGGGGTTGTCGCCCGGGTTTTGAGGATTTGGTTGGACGCGGTTGTGGGGGCCGGGCAGGAGACGGCGACCGCCTTTGTTGCCTGCGTTCTTTGGAATGGTCTGGGTGTTGATATTCACGACAGCGGGGCCGACGGCCTTTGCAATCTTGACGAAGGCGTTGGGCTCTGTAGAGGAGTTGACCACTTTGAGCGGAGTTGCATCGCTGCTGTCGCTGGTTCTTTCCTGGCCGCGCACTCCATGAGCTGCGTATGAGCCGCCAACGATGGCTGCGGAGAGTATGGCGAGAAAAAGGAAAGTGGATGCGAGGCGGTGCGATCGCAGTCGTGCGTAGAGCGAATTCATAGGTTCGAGGACCTCTTAGATGTCCAGCCGCTTGGCTGGGAATCGAGACAATGCGCCAATGCTAAGTATAGAACCCGGAAGGCGTTCCTCGCGGGCAGTGTGACGGAGCGTTGGTTCGCGGGATAGCGACCCTACGCGTCGGATGCATGAAGTGGCCGAGCAGTTAGCCCCTGCGCAAGGGACGAAAGATTCATGCTTTATTAGACGCAGGGGAGGGCGAAGAAGTGCAACGGTCGACATGCTAACATCCGGCATGATTTCCCCACAGAAGTGGTGCAGATTCATGACGATTGCGGGCGTCTTTGCGTTGTGCGGGATGCCGATGAGGTCGCAGAGCAATCAATCGCCAAGCCAGACAGCTCCTGCGGCACAGCCTTCAATTCTGGAACGATTGAACGCGATGATCGGGGGCGGCAAGAGCGCGTGGAGCGATGAACAACTGCACACGATGGAGCGCCTGCGAGATGGGGCGATGGCCAGCGATTACGCGTATGGGGAATTGCGGCACTTGACCGACAACATCGGGCCGAGGCTGAGCGGGTCGCCGCAGGCGCAGAAGGCGGTGGAGTGGGTGGCCGACGAGATGCGGAAGCTTGGTGCGGAGGTGACGCTGGAAAAGGCGCAGGTGCCTCACTGGGTGCGGGGTGTTGAGACGGGGGAACTGACTGCGTGGCCGGGTCAGGCCGCGGGGACTAAGCAAAAAATTGTGTTGACTGCCCTGGGTGGAAGCGTGGCGACCCCGGCTGATGGGATCACGGCGGAAGTTGTGGTTGTGGATAACTGGAAGGAGTTGCATGCGCTGCCTGCGGGAGCGGTAAAGGGAAAGATCCTGCTGTTCAACCATGCATTCGATAAAGAGCTGGCGGCGACAGGCCACGGCCTGGATGCGTATGGCGGCAGCGTAGTGTACCGCGGAGCTGGACCGATCGCGGGAGCAACGGCGGGGGCCGTGGCGGTGCTGGTGCGGAGTGCGGGCGGTGGGGATTACCGGTCACCTCATACCGGTGCGACCGCGTATGCGGCGGGAGTGACAAAGATTCCGGCGGCCGCGGTGACGGCAGAAGATTCGGAGCTGATGAAGGCGCTAACGCGAGAGGGCCGCGTGACGATGCATTTGACGCTGACCCCGCAAACGCTTCCCGACGCAGACAGCTTCAACGTGATCGCTGACTGGAAGGGAACCGAGCATCCGGAGCAGGTGGTGGTTGTTTCCGGGCATTTGGATTCCTGGGATCTGGGGACTGGAGCGATCGATGATGGAGCGGGCGTGGCGGCTTCCATGGCGACCCTGGAGTTGATGAAAGAGATGGGGATTCATCCGAAGCGCACGGTGCGGATGATTGCGTGGATGAGCGAAGAAGAGGGATCGGAAGGGGCAGCGCAATACCTGAAAGATCATGCCGGGGAGATGAAGAACCATGTTGGCGCGATCGAGAGCGATCTGGGGGCCGATCACCCTACGGGAATCTACTACGCGGGAAAACCGGAGCTGGGCCAGTGGCTGAGGCCTGTGGCGCAGGTGCTGGATAGGATCGGAGCGGGATCGCTGGTGAATGCGCCAGAGACGGGCGAAGATATTTCAGGGCTGACGCAGAAAGGCGTGCCGAGCTTTGCGCCGATCCAGGACAGCAGGTTCTATTTCAACTATCACCACACGGCGGCGGACACGTTCGACAAGATCGATAAGAAGCACTTGAATGAGAATGCGGCGATTATGGCGGTGCTGGCGTATGCGCTGGCGGATGCGCCGTGAGAGCAGGGAACAAGGGGACGAGGGAACAAGGGGACGAGGGAACGAGGGAAAATGAAAAGGCCCGGCGAGTTTGCCGGGCCTTTGTTGTGCGGAGCTGAGACTAATTGGTCTGGGGTTGGGGTGTTGCAGCCGGTGGGGTTGTTGGCGCCGGCGTGGCTGGCTGGTCTGACTGCGGCTGTGACGGCATCGCGGGTTGAACCGGCTGTTGATTGGGAGTGGCGGGCTGAACACCGGAGACTGTCGGCGCGGTGTTGACTGTTCCTTTTGCTGCGTCGGACAGGTTGATGCCGTAGTGCTGGAGAGTCGTAGCAAGTATCTGGTAGAGGCTTGCACGGGCTGTCGCGAAGGCTGCGTTGGCGGCGATCAAATTGTTTTCGGCAGTTGCCAGATTGCGCTCCTGCTGAAGGACGGCGGCGGTTGTTGATGCGCCGAGATGGAGCTTCTTCTGTTCGGCGTCAAGGCTCTGTTGTGCGTAGTCGCGTGCCGCGAGAGATGCCTGCACCTGAGCGCGATCGTTGGTGAGCGCGAACTGCGCGTTCACGACCTGCATGCGGATCTGGGTGTAGAGCTGAGCGAGGCGGAGCTCGGCCTGACGATATTCCATCAAAGCGCGGGCCTGCGTGGCTTGAGCTTCACGGTTGCGGAGGGGGATGGTCATGCTGAAGCCCACTCCCTTGTCGGGTGCGGAGCTATTGAACAGGTTTGTCAGCACGGTGCCGTAGCCATTGGACGGGAAGGTGCCCGGATCGTATGGCAGGCCAGTTCTGAAGTTGATCGCATCCGGACTTTGCGATCCGCCGAGAGCTGATGAGCCGTAGAATCCGTAGACATCGAGCGCGGGTAGCAGCGCGTGCTTTGCGCCGCGCAATGTGATTTCGTCGTTGCGCAACGTAAGAGAAGCCTGCTCGAGTTCAGGGCGATTTTTGAAGGCGTCCTGAACAAGGCTCTCGATTGGCTGGTTCTCTTCGTCGATCTGATCGAGCTTGATGCGATCGGTTGGGACGATGGGAGCCGTTGCCAGGGTCTGATCGTTCAGGTTGCGAGCAATCGCCTGCTTGATGATCTGCTGCTGGTAGTTCAGCGTATTCAGCGATGCGGTGAGAGACTGCTTGTCGGTCTGGACAGTGGAGTCAGCCTGGACGACATCGAGCGGGGCCATGGTGCCGATCTCAAGCTGCTTGTGGGTGTCCTCAGAAAGCTTGCTGCTCTGCGCGAGGGCGCGCTGCTTTGCCTGGACATCTTCATAGGCGCCCACGAGCCCCCAGTAGATGCCTTCGACCTGGTTCACGGTGTAAAGGATCTGCTGGCGGAACGAAGAGTCGGTAATGCGGCGATCGTTGATGGCCTGGTACATGAAGCGCTTGTTGATCCAGATACCGGCGCCCTGAAGCAGATGCTGCGTAACCGTGGCTTTGAAGGTGGAGCTTAGTTCCGGGCTGTACACCGTGAACGGGCTGTCGGTGGTGATGCGGTTGTTCACGATGCTGGCCTGAAGAGCAGTGCCTGTGACGAATCCCTGGTTATAGCCGAAGGTGTAGTTGTTCGTGTTTGTTCCGAGCGAGGTCTTGCCGCCGGAGAAGAGGGTGTTGGACTGCGGCTGACGGGCGCGCTCGAACTGAACGGTTCCGGTGATGTTTGGATCGAGTGGTTCGGGCAAAGGGCCCGCACCGGCTGTGGTCAGAGTAAGGCCGTTCACGCCAGAACCAGCGCCGCCGGAGCCGACTGTGGTTCCACCCGGACCGCCACCTGTCTGAAGGATCGAGACCGAACCGCCGAGGGTGCCATTTACCAGTCCTGATGGTGCGCCGAGCGGGGTGGCACCGGTGCGGGTACGCAGGATGTCGGTGTCGGCGATATCGAGGTCGTAACGGGCGATAGCGATGTCGTAGTTGTTCTCGATGGCCAACGCGATGGCATCGGAAAGGCTCAGGTAGATCTTGCCGTCCTTGAGAAGGTCGCCGAGGCGAACGGAATTCGCGAAGTTAGCCTTGGGAATGCCTGTGCCCCGATACATGTCGATCGGGTTACCGAGCAGGCGGCCTGCTGGCTTGGAGAAATCGCGATTGCTTGTCCTGAGGTCGAAGGGCTGGGTCAACACGGGGCCGGGGGCCGGTGGCAATTGGGATGCTTCTTTTTCCGGACCGCGGGATCCGGCGCCTGAGACGCCACCCGACTGCTGTTCCTGTGCAAATCCCGATGGCACGCCTGCGGTCAACGTCAGCATCACTGCGGTTGCTGCGCGCAGGCGATCAGACGTGCGGCGCTTTGCGGTGCCGGAAGTGATGTTGTGATTTTCAAACACACGGATACCGAACAGTTGCATGTTTCCTCTCCACGAGTCGCTGAGGCATGTGGGGTGCCGTTCTACAAGACGTCCGAAACAGCTCTACGGACGCAAATTTGTGATTCTATGCGGCGAATTCCTCTTCCCGTGCTTGCAATGACCGCTGGGTCACTTAGGATTACGCGCGTCGCATTGAGTTCGTTCCCTCTTGCAGGGCGCTCTGCGCACAATCTCGCACGAAAAACTGAGTATATCCCACTGAAAGGAGCTAACCGGATGGCCCTTTTTAGTCAATTAACCTGTTAGCAACACAGGTACCCGTGACACAAATCACTCAAACCGAGTTGCAACAAAAGCAGAACTGGAAGTTGACGCTGGCGTACGACGGGACTGACTTCCACGGATGGCAGGTACAGCCAGGGAAAAGAACGATTCAGGGGGAGTTGCAGTCGGCGTTGGAACGGATAGTGGGAGAAGCGCCGTTGCCGCAGGGATCGGGGCGGACCGATGCGGGCGTGCATGCGCTGGCTCAGGTAGCGAGTTTCGAGTTGCAGGCGAGGATTCCGGCAGCGAATCTTGTGCGTGCGATGAATCGTACGCTGCCGGGATCGATTCGGGTTGTTGAAGCGCAGGTGGTTGGGGAGCAGTTTCACGCGCGGCACTCGGCGGTGGCGAAGACGTATGAATATCGGGTGCTGCCAGTCGAGCCATCAGCAGCGCAGATCTGTCCGCCGTTCCTTGCTCGGTATGTGTATCCCTACTCGTGGAAGCTGGATTTCGAAATGCTGCAAGAGAGTGCGGCGGCTTTCGTGGGCGAGCATGATTTTCGCAGCTTCGCAGCGTCGGATCCGGATGTTGCGACGCGGTCGGGCGAGGGTCAGGAAGCCGGGGCGATACAGACACAGACGCGCACGACGGTGCGGACGATTTTTGCGTCGGAGTGGCGGGAGGAAATGAAAGACGGGTTCCGGCTGCTGGTGTATCGCGTGCGAGGAAACGGGTTTCTGCATCACATGGTGCGCAACCTGGTGGGTACAACGCTGGATGTGGGGCGAGGGTATCTGAGTATCGAGGAGATCGCGCGGATTTTTGCAGCTCGCAGTCGTGCCGCTGCCGGGCCGACCGCTCCGGCGCGGGGACTTTTTCTACATTCGGTGGAGTACTCGTTACCAAAGCACCTGTGATTCGCGGGATGGTGGCGGTACCAAGGCCCTTCCATCCTGCTAACCTTGAAATACATGCCGACCTTTTCGCGCAGTTCAGCTTTCGCGCGTGTCACGGCGCTCGCCTCGCAGCGGCCCGTTCATGCTGCGTTCGCGTGGCTGCACAATAATCCCAAGAGGCTGATTGAGCGGCAGGCGGAACTGGTGGCGATTCCCGCTCCGCCGTTTGGGGAGCAGGCGCGATCGGAATGGGCTGCGGAGAGATTCAAAGAGATTGGCCTGGAGAACGTGCAGATTGATGCGATCGGCAACGTTCTTGGATTCGTTCCGGCCGCACACCTTCCACCCGAAAGCACAGGACATGTGGTGGTTGTTTCGGCGCACATCGACACCGTATTCCCGGCGGGCACGATCCTGACGCCGATGCTGACAATGGAGGATGGCGCGAGCCGGCTGGCTGCACCGGGGGCGTGCGACAACGCTGCGGGCGTGATCGGGATGCTGGCGCTGGCGCAGGCTTTTATTCATGCAAAGGTGGACCCACCGGTTCCGATTCTCATGCTGGCCAATGTCGGCGAAGAAGGGGAAGGCGATTTGCGCGGAGTCCGGCACTTTTATGAGCAGCGCAGCCTTGCGGGGCGCGTCGCTGCACATGTCGTGCTGGACGGTGCGGGAGAAGACTCTGCTGTTTCGCAGGCTCTTGGAAGCCGCAGGTTCCAAGTCACGATCAAAGGGCCGGGGGGACATAGTTTTACCGATGCGGGGACGCCGAATCCAATTGCGGCGTTGGCATCAGCAATTGCGGCGCTGTCGCATACACCGGTGCCGGAGAGGCCGACGACGACCTTGAACATTGGGACGGTGCAGGGAGGGACGAGTGTGAACTCGATCCCGGAAAGCGCGACGGCCTCGATTGATTTCCGATCAACGAGTTCTGAGGAACTGCTGAAGCTTGAAGTGGCACTGCATCGCGCGGTTGAGGATGCAGTGGAGCAGGCGAATGCAGCGGCGAAAACTCTGAACCATCGGAATCGCGGAGCGCTTACGTTTTCGATCGATAAGATTGGCGACCGGCCTGCGGCGCACCTCGCAGCGGATTCGCCGGTGCTTGAGGCACTTCGCGCAGTGGATCGGCACCTGGGGATACAGACAGATCTGCGGCTGGGATCCACGGACGCGAATATTCCGATTGCCCTGGGAATTCCGGCGCTCTCAATCGGGGCGGGTGGAGATGGTGGCGGCGCTCATACGATAGCCGAGTGGTACACGGACAAGAATCGCGAGATTGGATTGCGGCGAGTTTTGTTGCTGACACTCACGCTCGCAGAGTGGGCCGCCGAACAGTAAGTGCTCTGATACACTGCGCCCATGCGCACCATTTCTGCTGTGCTCGCCGTGGTGTTCTCTGCGTCCATTCTGGGGTCTGCACAAAGTCCCGCCCGGAAACATTCTGCATCTCAACCTGCGAAGAAGACTGCAGGTTCGCCAGCAAATGTTCCGGATGATCTGTTTTTCAACGCGGTGATCTACACGGGCGAAGGATTCGCGGAGGACAAGCCGCGGGTCGTGGAAGCGATGGCCGTGGCGAAGGGCAAGGTGGTTGCAGTCGGCACGACAGCGGCGATTACGCGACTTGCCGGGCCGAGCACGCGGCTGCATGACATGGACACGGCGCATACGCGGATGTTCATCTTCCCGGGGTTCAACGATGCGCACACGCACCTTGGCGAGGCGGGGAGAACAAAACTTAATGTAGATCTGCGCGGAAGCCAGTCGCTGGCGGAGATGCTTTCGCGGGTTCAGTCGTCAGCTGCAGCAGCGCCGGCGCAGCACTGGCTGACGGGTGGAGGGTGGGACCACACGCTGTGGAAAGAAAAGGTGCTGCCAACGCGGCAGGATCTGGACAAAGTGACTGGAGATCATCCGGCGTTTTTGACGCGCATCGATGGACATATTGCAATTGCAAACTCTGCTGCGCTTAAGGCTGCCGGTATCAATGCGAAGACGCAAATGCCGGAGGGAGGCGCGATCGATCTCGATGGGAACGGCGAGCCGACGGGTATCGTCCGTGAGTCTGCGCAAGAGCTTGTCGCCAAGGTGATTCCACCGGCCACACATGAGGAGCGACGCAAGGGTGATGAATTGGCGATCGAAGACGCGCTGGCACATGGAGTGACGAGTGCGCAAGACAACAGCGACTGGCAGGATTTTCTGGTTTACGAGGAGATGGAGAGGGAAGGGAACCTTCATCTGCGGATCACGGAGTGGCTTTCGTTTGCCGCGCCGCTTGAGGAGTTGAAAGCGCAGCGGGCGCATCATGACGCCAAGGATCCGATGCTGCATACGGGGATGCTGAAGGGATTCATGGATGGGTCGCTGGGATCGCGGACGGCTGCGATGAAGGCGCCGTACTCGGATGATCCAAAGAACACGGGATTGCCGCAATATGCACAGGATCGGCTGAACCAGATGACGGTGGAGCGTGCGAAGGCGGGATTCCAGATGGGGTTTCATGCGATTGGAGACAAGGCGGTCTCGATGGCGCTGGATGCGTTCTCGCAACCGGGCGTTCCGGCAACGGCTCGGAACCGCATTGAGCATGCGCAGGTGGTGGATGCGGCAGATCTTGCGCGCTTCAAGAAACTGGGTGTGATCGCGAGCATGCAGCCGAATCACTTGATGACGGACGTGAACTGGGCGATGGAACGGATCGGACCGGAGCGCGCGAAGGGCGCTTATGCATGGAAGCGGTTTCTGGATGCAGGCGTGCCGCTGGCGTTCGGGACAGATTATCCGGTCGAGCCGATCACGCCGTTTCGTGGCTTGTTTGAGGCCGTGACGCGGACGAATGAATACGCCACGAAGTCGTTGTCGGTGGAGAACAAGCTCACTGGCGGCCAGGCGCTGTATGCGTACACGCAGGGTTCGGCGTACGCGGAATTTGCTGAGAAGCACAAAGGAAAGCTTGCGCCTGGGTTCGATGCAGATTTTGTGGTGGTGGATCGCGACATTTACAAGCTGCGCCCAACAGCGATTCTTGAAACCCAGGTGAGACAGACGTGGGTTGCGGGGCAGCAGGTTTATTCATCGTCTTCGCAGTGAGGCAATTTCGTTTCCCACCTAACCGCAACAGCGCGGTGAGGGCAGTTGCACCCGGCTGAAAGAATCGAGTGAGATGAAGCTGCGCGCGTACATCCTGATGACGCTAGTGGTCGCCGTGTGGGGATCGACGTTTGTCGTCATTAAAGGAGCGCTTGCGGATGCTACGCCGGTGGCATTCAACCTGATCCGTATGACGTTCGCGTTTGTTCTGCTGGGTGTCGCTTACCATCGCGCGTGGCGGACGATAGGGCGCAGGCAGATTGCGGCGGGAGCCGTGGTGGGGTTGTGCCTGGCGGCCGGATATCAGTTTCAGACAATCGGATTGGTGCGAACGACGCCATCGAAATCGGCATTCATTACGGGGCTGGTGGTGGTTCTGGTTCCGTTGTTTTCGATTCCGCCGGCCCTAAGGCCTCCGGGAGCGAAAGCGCCGCGATGGAATGCATTTGCAGGGGCGGCCCTGGCGTTTGCAGGGATTGTGCTGATCACGGCTCCGCCGGCTGCGGGTGCGACTGGATCGATTGCGGCGTTGCTGCCCGACTTTTCATCGATCAATTTCGGAGATGTGCTTACACTGGGGTGCTCGATTTCTTTTGCATTTCATTGCATCGCGCTGGGACACACTTCGCCGCGTATTCCATTCCGACCGCTGGCGATTCTGCAGGTGGGATTTTGCGCGTTGTTCATGGCAGTGAGTCTTCCGTTCATTGAGCATCCACAGGTTCATGTGACTGGGAGGCTGATATTCGCACTGGTGGTGGCTGCGGCGCTGGCTACGGCGGCTGCATTCTCAATCCAGAGCTGGGCACAGTCGATTTTGCCCACGACGCCAATGGCGTTGATTCTGGCGCTGGAGCCGGTATTTGCGTGGATCACGTCGTTTGTAGTGACGGGGGAGCGGCTGGGGATGGTGGCTGCGGCGGGAGCTATTTTGATCCTGGCTGGGATCGCGCTGACGGAACTGGTTCCGCAACCACATTTGCCGACCGCACACGAGGCGTGAAGCGCACGGGATGCGTCGACTGATCGGGTACGAAGGTCCAAGAGGCTTGTTGTCCTATTGTCTTGGTCGTTACTCCCGGACGGGATTCAGCGTGGTTGAGGGCAAATTGAATTTTGTGCGGAGAATTCCTGTTGCACAATGTAGGGAAAGGCCCTCAGAGAGTTACGCAGGAAGCAAGAAAGGCTCGAATTGTGCGAACGCCGTGGCGAGATCTCGGGGGACCCTCCCGGTGGCTGGCTGCCAGCGCAACCGTCCTGCTGGTCGCGTCGGCGCTTGGCGGTATCGAAGCGGCTGTCGTGATGGTGCTCGGTCCTGCGCGCGACATTGTCATCAAGCCATTCGTGATTCTGGGCTATCTCGAAGGATGCGCGATTGTGTTTTCGCTGGTCGGGATTGCCGTGTCCATTGTCTGCCTCGTGCTTTATCGGCCGTATCTTTTTGCCAGCGAGAAGCTGTTCTTGTATCGCGCGCGGAGAGCCGCTCAGGTCAGTGACGAACACACGTACTTCGAGACCGTGCCGAGCCTGCATATGCACAACCCGGATGATGATGGGACGCCCGACTAGGCGGCGGAGTTAGCGAGATACTTCCAACCGAGATTGCACCGCTCGCAAGCATGCGGGTTAGCGTTCAGCTACAAGATCCAGCAGATCGAAGAACTCCGGGAAGCTGATGGCGGCGGATTCGGCGCCTTGAATCAGAGTTTCACCTTCGGCACGAAGAGCGGCAACACTGAATGCCATTGCAATGCGGTGATCTCCTCCAGAGTCGATGGTGGCGCCGTGAAGGGTCTGCCCGCCGGGAACGTCGAGGCCATCTTCAAACTCTTCAACTTCTGCACCCATGGCGCGTAGATTGCGCGCGACGAGGGCGATGCGATCGGACTCCTTGACGCGGAGTTCCTTTGCATCGCGGATGCGGATGCCGCCGCTGGTGTACGGGCCGATGGCGGCGAGAACAGGGAGTTCGTCGATGAGTTGGGCCGCAAGCGCTCCGCTGATGGTGGTGGAGCCGAGGCCTTGCGGATCCGTCGTGATCTGTACAGTGCCTACCAGTTCGGAATGAGCTTCCAGAAGTTGAAGCACGGCGATCCGCGCGCCGAGTGCGGTGAGGACGTCGAGGAGCGTAGCGCGGGTTGGATTGAGACCGATGCCGTCGAGGATGAGGCCGGAATTGGGGAAGAGCGCGGCTGCGCAGAGAAAAAATGCAGCGGAGGAGATGTCGCCGGGGACGGCGGCTTCGATGGAATGCAACGTCTGCGGTCCGGAGATGGAGACCGAGTCGATAGAGCGCGTGAGTGTGGCTCCGAAGGCGCGGAGAGCAAGTTCGCTGTGGTCGCGGGTGCGGAGAGATTCGCGGACGATGGTGTTGCCTGCGGTTTGCAGTCCGGCGAGGAGGACGCAGCTCTTGACCTGGGCGCTGGGGACCGGGGTGGTGTAGTCGAGCGCGTGAAGGTTTGTGCCATGTATAGTGACGGGCGCGTGGCCTTCGGTGAGGGTGATGTTTGCGCCCATTTCGGCGAGCGGCTTGCGAATGCGCTCCATGGGTCGGCGGGAGAGAGAAGCATCGCCGATGAGGGTGAAGCTGCCTTGTTGCGGCGCGAGGAGGCCGGAGATCATGCGCATGGTGGAGCCGGAGTTTCCGCAGTCGAGAGGATGATCGACGGGAGTGACGCGGCCGCCAACGCCATCAATTTCGATTCGGCCGTCGTCGAGTTTGCGAACGCGCGCGCCGAGGGCCTGCATGCAGGAGAGGGTGGAGGCGCAGTCAGCTCCGGTGGAGAAATTGGAGAATCGCGAAGTGCCTTCAGCGAATGCGCCGAGCATGGCGTAGCGATGGCTGATGGATTTATCGCCGGGAAGGCGGAGGGTTCCGAGGATGTTGCGCGCGGGACGGATAATGCGTTCTTCGGTGGCGGTGGACAAAGGGGCTCCGGGAGTTTGGGGTCTAGTTCAGTTTACTAGGGATGATGCAGGTAGGAAGGGCAGGCAGGAGAAGTGACGAACGCAAAAGCAGGTCCTTCAGCTCCGCTGAAGAGAGCCGCTCCGCTCAGGATGACAGCATGATCATTTAACGCGGAGGACGATGATGGTTTCGTCGTCGAAGCGGTCTTTGGAGCCCTGGAAACGGGTTACATCAGCGAGGATGGCGTCGGCTATGTGTTGCGCGGGGAGCTCACGAGAGCTGCAGAGCAGGCTTGCGAGGCGATCTTCGCCGTACATGTCGCCTTTTTCATTCTCGGCATCGAGGATGCCATCGGAAACGAAGACGATGGCGTCGCCGGGCTGGGTGGCAACATTGAATTCTTCGTAGGTCGCGCTGGGGAACATGCCGAGAGGAAATCCTTCGGCTTTAACGGTGATGTTTTCTCCGCCGCGGCAGAAGATGGGCTGCACGGCTCCGGAGTTGGCCACAGTGAGGGTGCGGTTGTCGTCGTTCCAAAGTGCGAAGAGCATGACGACATATTGCGACTCGAGCTTGCGCTCCTGAAGTGCTTCGTTCAAGTGAGCGAGCATTGCAGCGGGCGCGGGTTTCTGCTGGACGGCGGAGCGCATGATTCCGCTGACGAGAGCTGCGAAGAGAGCAGCAGGCGCGGCTTTGCCGCTGACGTCTCCGAGGACGATGGCTGTCTGGTTGTCGGAGTATTCGAGGAAGTCGTAAAGGTCTCCTCCAATGGCACGGGCGGGGAGGAAGCTGACTGCGAATTCGGCGTGTTCGTGTTTGGGAGGTGCAATAGGAAGGAGGCGCAGCTGGACCTCACGCGCCATGGCGATGTCGCGCTCGAGTTGCTGCTCCTGACGGCGGACGCGCTGGTAGAGGCGTGCGTTTTCGATGGCGATGGCGATCTGCGCGGCCATGGTGGTGAGTGTGCGGACGTGTTCCTCGTTGAAAAAGGCGGTGCGGGTGTGCTCGAGGTCGAGGACGCCAATGACGCGATCCTTGTAGAAGAGAGGGACGATGAGCTCGGAGCGCGTTTCAGCGTTCATGGGGAGATAGCGCTGATCTTTGCGCACGTCGGGAACGTTGATGGGACGCCATTCGCGCACAGCCGCGCCGACGAGACCAGTGGTGACGGAGATGCGGCGCAAGGGCGCCTGCGCATAGCCGAAGCGCCACGCGTACCGGGTGATCAGTGTCTCGCCCTTCTCGTCGAGGAGCATGATGGAGAACATCTGGTAGTCGATGAGGCGGCGGAGGAGATTGCCGACCTTAACCAGCAGGGGATCGAGATCGAGGATGGAGATGATTTCTGTCGAGATCTCGTTCAGGACCACGAGGGTTTCGGCCTGACGAGATACGCGGGTGTAGAGGCGGGCATTCTCGATAGCCTGGGCGATTCTAGATCCCGTGAGAGTGAGGAGATGGAGGTGTTCGGGCTTGAAGAAGCCGGTCTGTTCGCTTTCGAGGTCGAGTACGCCGATGAGGCGGTTCTTCGCGATGAGCGGAATGGCGAGCTCTGAGCAGACGTTGGGATTGACGTCGATGTAGCCCTCAATTTCGCTGACGTCATTTACAAGCATGGGCTGGCGCGTCTGCGCGACCTGGCCAACAACACCTTTTCCGAGAGGAATGCGCATGCGCTGGGTTTCAGGCGTGTGGCCGATTTGAAAGCGCATGCGGAGTTCGCTGGTGCGGTCATTGACGAGCAGGATGGAAAAGATTTTGTAGGGGATGATGGAGCGAACGAGCTCTGAAGTGCGATTCAGGAGTGTCTGGAGGTCGAGTGTGGTGTTGAGGGTGTCGGCGATCTGCGCGAGGTAGCGCAAATCGGTGGATTCGATGCGAGCGTTTACGGGGTCGATGTGCGCATGCGGATTCTCCGAATCGACGGGACGGTAGTCTCCTTCGTACTCAGGCTCCGGGCGCGTGGTGGGAGGAGTGGATGACATTGGGGACGAAGACGATGATACAGGACAGGGAACGAGGGAACGAGGGGACAAGGGAACGAGAAATCGGCGAACGGCGAGGGCTGAAGGATTTGCATGTAGCTGGTAGCCGAGTTTGTCGGCAATATCGCGATGCTGCAAATGCGAAAATGCGACGACAGGAGGTACGCTCCGCTCCCCAAAAGGCAATGCGCCGTTTTATTCGGCGCCGAGTTCTCGGACTATGTTGACGGATGCGGAGGCTCCGATGCGGTTGGCGCCGGCATCGAGCATGGCTTTGACATCGGCGAGAGTGCGGATGCGGCCGGAGGCCTTGACGCCGCAGCGTCCGCCAGCAACGCCGCGCATGAGGGCAACATCGGCGGATGTCGCGCCTCCTCCACCGAATCCAGTGGAAGTTTTGATGAAATCGGCTCCGGCCTGAATGGCGAGCTCAGCGCCGCGAAGCTTTTCCTCGACATTGAGCATGGCGGTTTCGAGGATCACTTTGAGGATGGCGCCGTGGTGATGGGCTACGTTGGCGACGGCGTGAACGGTGTGCTGCACGGCGTGGTGATTCCCGCTCTTGAGCTGGCCGATGGGAATGACCATATCGAGTTCTTTTGCGCCGAGACGGGCGAGAGCAGCAGCCTCCTGGCGAAGGGTCGAGACAAGGGAAGCGCCAAAGGGGAATCCGATCACAACGCCGACGGGAACGCCGGTGCCGGAGAGTATTTCGACGGCAGCAGGAACCCAGATAGGGTTGACCATTGCACAGGCGAAGCGATATCGGATTGCCTCGTCGCAGAGGCTTTCAATCTGCTCGCGCGTCGCATCTGGTTTGAGAAGGGTATGGTCTATGACCTGAGCAAGAGATTGCCAGGAAGAGAGCGTCTGCTTTGTGAATGCGGCTGAGTCGAAAGTTCCGTGGTCAAAATCTAGTTCTTCATCCCGGATCGGGGTAATTGATGCCATTTTCTTGCTCCTCGTTCAACACCGCTCTTTTGGATTACGGCGGCTTTGCGTGCTTACACCGGCTGTTGAGTATAGTCCCTGGGTATCTGCCGGGCCATTGGCAATCGAGGTACGGAGATGACGAAAGGAACCAACAGGCTGATCATGCGTTTTAACCAGCAACTGGGCTGGTCTGAGCTATATCCATGCGGGCGATCAGGCCCTCGCGGAATTGGTACGTATGGTAGACGGTTGTATCCACAAGGAGGTTGCCTTTCAGATCGTGGACGACCTGGTGGACGGTAACGACCCAGTTATTGCTTTCGCCGGGTTCAATGGCTACGGGTTCGACGTGAGGGTTAAGTGTTGTAAATTGACGCGTCCAGTAATCGCGCACAGCATCTCTTCCATGGACGTGGCCGCCTTCCATTCCGTTCGCCCATTCGACTTGCGGGTGCATGCGAGAGATTACGTCATCAATGTTACGGGCATTGAAATCGCGATAGGCGGAAGAGAGAAGTTCACGTTCAGACATGGAGGATTGCCTCAGGGCTGGACTATTCAGGGTGATCGGGCGCCATAAGGCAGATATCGGGCAGGTTGCGGTAGCGCTCGGCATAGTCCATTCCATAACCGATGACGAATAAGTTTGGTATGGAGAATCCGACGTAATCTGCATCGATCTTCTCGATGCGGCGGGAGGGCTTGTCGAGGAGTGCGGCAATGCGCAAGGTCTTGGGTTTCTGTTGAAGGAATACTTTGCGGAGGTATGAGAGCGTGAGGCCGGTGTCGAGGATGTCTTCGACGATGAGGACGTTTTTGCCTTCGATGGGCTCATCCAGATCCTTGATGAGCTTGACGGCGCCGGAGGATCGCTGGCCCTTTCCATAGCTGGATACTGCAACGAAATCGAAGGTGGTGTCGACATTCACGGAGCGGGCAAGGTCAGCAAGGAAGATTGCAGCACCTTTGAGGACGCCCACCATTACCAGTTTTTCGTCATGGAGGTCGCGGGCAATCCGCGCGCCCATCTCCGCGACCTTTTCGGCTATCTGCTGACGCGTGTAGAGAACCTCGAGTCCCTGATAGGTAATGGTGGCCATGGATCAAGTATCGCCTGAGAAGGTGGTGAAACGAGAGGGTTTCTGTGAAAAACCCGGTGTCCAGTTGACTGCGAGCTTGTAACGGCGTTGAACTGATGGGCGTCTATACTGAAGAGGAATGATTCCCTATATACATCTGTGGCATTTCAGCATTCCGACATTCGGATTGATGTTATGGCTTGCGGCCGTGGCTGCGGCCTTTGTGATGGATCGCAGCTTCAAGAGAGCGAGCCTGGATGCGGACGCTGTAGGGATGGTGGCGATCGCGGTGCTGGCGGGGATCGTCGGCGCGAAGCTCTGGCACGTGATCGATACGCCAAGTGAGTTTCGAGATATGGGTTGGCGGGTGCTCTGGGACACGGCGGGTTTTGCGTGGTTCGGTGGGCTTGTATTCGGGATTTCCGCGCTGCTGTTTCAGGGTTGGTGGGCAAAGATCGGCTCATTGCGAACACTTGACCTGGCCGCGCCTGCGGCGGCGATCGGCTATGGTATCGGCCGGATCGGGTGTTTCCTTTCGGGCGACGGGTGCTATGGAGTCGAGACAAAATTGCCGTGGGGGATGAGCTTTCCAAATGGGATTGAACCCACGCCTCCGGGAGTGCGAGTTCATCCGACGCCTCTGTATGAACTCGCGATGGGATTGGTAATCGGCTGGTATCTCTGGTGGCGAGGCGGAAAGCGGCACGGCACCGGCGCGCTGGTAGGCGAGTATCTGATTTTGAGCGGGATTGCCCGTTTCCTTGTGGAGTTTATCCGGCGTAACCCGAAGGTTCTGGCTGATTTATCAAACGCTCAACTGGCAAGCCTGGGATCGGTTGTCGTGGGAGCGGGGTTGGTTTGGTGGGCGAGCCGGCACCCGGTTACCGAGCCGGATGCGAAGACTGCTCCGGTGGGGAAGGCTGCTTAGGCAGGACGAGTTGAGACCCGTCGGACTTTGTTCGGCAACTTAGACAACCTGAAAAAGCGATTTGTCTATCCAAGCTGAATAGGCGTATTGGGGTGGTTGTTTGCGCCTCTCTGACCCTCGGTCTATTCTGACGCCGTTCCGGTTTTCCAACCAAGGCACGTCGTGAATGCAGAACGGTCAGACCACTGATCGAGCTGCGTTGGTGAATTGCCGCGCGTACTAAAACGACCCCAGGGAGCGCGACGACCGATGGCGATTCTGTACCGTGACGCCTTGGAACTCACAAGTGGGGAACCAAGGGATATCGAGGCCAGACTGAGAGGGTTGCTCGGGCAGGCTCCTCTCGCAATCGCATATCTCGACGGCAAGGATCACCGCTACCAGTTTGTGAATGAGCACTACGTTCGTGCGACCGGGCGAGAGAGCGCGGCGGACCTGCTGGGGTTGCCGATACGCGAGGCGCTGCCTGAACTGCAAGGCTCGGGGATTCTCGAATTGCTGGACGGTGTATTCCGCACCGGCACCCCCTATTGCGGAAAAGACTTCAAGGCGTCGCTCTATCAGGCCGCGAGCGGCACACAAGAAGATCGCTATTTCGATTTCACCTATGACCCGATTGTTTCGGGGAAGGGTGAGGTAGAAGGGATTTTCGTGCTCGCAGTGGATATGACAGAGCGTGTTGTGACCCGGCGCGTTCTGGAGCAGAGCGAAGAGCGTTTTCGGTTAGCACAGGAGGCTGCTGAGATCGGGACCTGGGAGTGGGACCCGGTGGAGAACACGAGGACGCTGTCACCGGAGATGCACCGCATGTATGGAACCGATTCCCACGCCTCAGACGAGGAGATCTATCGGACCTGGTCGTCGCGGGTATTTGCGGCGGACTTGCCACGCGTGCGGTTTGCGATGGCGGAGTGCCAGCGGACCGGAGCTATGGAACTCGAGTACCGGTATGAACATCCGGAGCGGGGCATTCGTTACCACCACTCGAAAGGCCGCCGGATGGTTGGATCGTCGCGGTTCTTTGGAGTCGTTGGGGATATCACAAACCGGAAGCTGGCCGAGGAGGCTTTAAGCCGACGAGAAGAGGAATTTCGTAGTCTGGCAGACGCGATGCCCCAGTTGGTGTGGATGGCAGACCCGGATGGCTATGTGCACTGGTTCAATCAGCGCTGGTACGACTACACGGGAACGACGCCCGATCAGAATTGCGGATGGGGATGGCGGTCGGTGCATGATCCGCAAGGTCTGGACGATGTGTTGAGGAAGTGGAGCGGTTCCCTTGCAACGGGCGATCCATTTGAGATGGTGTCGCGATTACGGGACAAGAACGGCGAATTCCGACCATTTCTGACACGAGCGGTGCCAGCTCGCGACGCAGCCGGCGGGATCACGCGCTGGTTTGGAACCAGTACAGATATCAGCGGAGAGTTTGAGATCAGGCGCGAGATTGAGGAGAGTCAGACGCGTTTACAGAAAGCGTTGTATGCGTCGCAGAGGCTTGCGGCGATTGTGGAATCATCGGACGACGCGGTTATCGGGAAAGACTTGAACGGAATCGTAACCAGCTGGAACCCGTGCGCGGAGCGAATGTTCGGATTCACCACTGACGAGATGATAGGACAGTCGATCCGGAAGATTATCCCACCGGAAGTGTTTGCCGATGAGGATCGGATTATGTCGGCGGTGGCCCGCGGGGAACGGACGGAACATTTCGAAACGGTTCGAAAACGAAAGGATGGCGAGGTCATCGAGGTCTCGCTTACGCTCTCTCCGGTTTTCGATGAGGGTGGAAGGATTGCGGGCGTGGCGAGCATCTCGCGGGACATTTCGCAGCAGAAGAAAGTGGAGAAAGCGCTGCATACGACCGAGAGGCTCGCGACAGTGGGCAGGATGGCGGCGACGATCGCGCACGAGATCAACAACCCACTCGAGGCAGTGACGAACCTGGTTTACCTGGCTCAGAACTGCATGACGGACGAAGACGGAAAGAAGTTCCTGCAGCAGGCGCAGCAGGAACTTTCCCGTGTCGCGCTCCTGACGAAACAGACGCTTGGTTTCTATCGTGAGACCAAGGGAGCTCGTGAACTGGCGCTTGGCGAACTGGTGATCCCGCTGGTGTCGGTGTTCTCCACGAGGGCACGGAACAAGCAGATCTCGATTGAGACGCAGATCAAACAGGATCCGACAATTGTTGGCATACCTGGTGAGCTACGCCAGCTCTTCGCGAACCTTTTGAACAACAGCATCGACGCGGTGCCGAACGCCGGTCGCATCGCGATCCGGGTTACGCGCGCTCAAGAGCGCAGCGGCGCTATGCGGCAGGGTGTCCGGCTTACTGTGAGCGACAACGGTCCAGGTATCGATCAGGAGCTCAGGAAGAAGCTGTTCGAGCCATTCTTCACGACGAAGAGGGAAGTGGGCACGGGACTTGGCTTGTGGGTGAGCTCGAATATTGTTCGCAAGCACGAGGGAATGATCAAAGTGCGGAGCAGCACAGAACCGGGAAAGAGCTGGACGGTCTTCTCGGTCTTTCTTCCCTTGCTTTCAACGTCTCTGGAAGCGAACGGCTAAGCGTCCTGACCAGTATCAGCGAGGCGCTCGAGCAGCACGCGCGGATGGATGGGCTTGACGAGGATCTCAAAGTGATGACCGTCGGCCTCGGCGCGCTGCAGCAGATCTGCTGTGGCGGCCTGACCTGAAAACAGAATGATTCGACAGCTGGGAACAAGCTGAGAGATGCGAATCGCCGCATCGATGCCAGTCATTCCTTCCATGATGACGTCACTGATGAGAACGTCGGGGTAGAGCTGGGCCGCCGTCGTGATTGCATCCTGAGCGGTGTAGACGGCCTGGGCCTCAAAGCCGTTTCGGTTAAGGATGAGAGCCAGCGTGTTGGCGATGATCTGTTCGTCGTCGAGAATGAGTACGCGCCGTGATGCCTGAAGCGTTGCCATTTGTTCCTTGTCCGGTTCAGCAAAACCCTGGTATCTGCAGACCGCGGCGACGAAAACAGCAAGACTGAGAGGCCCAATGGTTCTGGTTGCAGTTGAGAAGACCCTCCAGAAAAGGACAAAGAACACCTCTCTTTAACCTCAAGCCTGGGCGTTGGGGTTTTGGGGTCTCCATTGAGTGTCGCAGATGCCGCGACCTGTCGTAACTGGGTAAACCCCTAGGTATGTTGGAGTTGCGAAGCATTGGCGATGAGAGGATTGGGAGGGAACCCAGTCCTGACAATGCAGACCCAGAAAGTTTCGAAAAGTCGCCAGGAGAGCGCAAAAACGCTCGAAAACAGCGCTGACATGAGCGATCGAATGCGGTTTAACGATTTCAGGGTGAGATGGCACTCAGTGCCGATTGTCTATGTTTGTCCAGATATCGTGAATGAGGCTGCGGTTTACCCGGAACGATGATGAACTAGAGGCGTTTGAGGAAGGCGAGGGCTTCGCGGAGTTGGGGGAAGCGGGCTTCGTCGGCTTTGAACTCGCGGGAGTGCACGCAGCGGCGAAGGCCGCGCATACGAACTGGATGCTTAAGGTGCAGCATCTCGTGGTAGAGAAGGTACTCGATCGCATAGCGTGGACTTGAAGGACGATCGAAGACTCGGCTGACGACGATGGTGTTATGAGCTGCGTCGTAGTGGCCCAGGGAACGGCGTGCCATGCCTTCACTCCAGGTGAGATCGGGGCGACCGAGCAATCCGTTAAAGAAGCGTAGGTTCAAAGAATCGAAAACTTCTTCGAGGTTGTAGAAATGGCCCGAAGGACCGGTGTAGCGCTTGCTGCCGCGCGCGTGGCGGATGAGCTCGGTTTGCCGCGTCACGGCCGCGCTGGTTGTGAATCGCTTGAAGCGTACATTGTGCGCTGCGTCGATGGGCTTTTTGTAGAGCTTGGCGAGCAGGATGTGGGCGATCGCGCGAAGGACACTTTCTGGCGCGCCTTCGATCAGGTCGGAGAGGCTTACGAAAATCTTGCCTTCGCGCAGACGGATTGTGGTGTTCAGCGATGTGAAACGGCGAAAGCGAACCGCGATTGGAGGGATCGGCGCCCGGGGGCGTAATGCACGATATTCCTGTTCAAAAATTGGAATGAGATCTACAGTCACCAAATCTGAAATTAGCATATGGGGGGAGCAGGAAACGAGACGCCGGGAACCAGGGACCAAGGGAACGAGGAAGTTAGAAGACGACGCGGTAATTGAGTGCGCGACCCGTTTGCGGGTTTACTCGGGCTTGGGTTCGGCGCGTTCCTGGCCGCGTTCCTCTTTGTGAGTGTCGAAATAAGTGGTCTGCTCGGTGAAGAGGCGCTGGGATTGATCTGCAACATCCTGGCCCGCTTCAATAGCTTCTTTGCGAGAGAGGTCGAAACCGCTTTCGCCGGCGAGGGCACGGAGCGTGCGAAGCCATTGCTGGGATTCTTCGGCCAGAGTTTTGAGCGCGGTACGCATGTCGGCGTGGCGGTCGGAATACTCGTCGAGATTGGAACCGAGCTCATCCATGAGCGTGGCAACGTCCTGTAGTTCCTGATCGAGACGGTGTACGCGCGCCTCGGACTTGCCTCGATTGGTCAGAGCTTTGACGGCGATGACGTGTTCGTTGATATATCCGGTGTAGAGTTTGACGCGCTGATTTGGATCGATTCCAGCCTCGCGGATTTTGTCGACCTGCGCTTCCGTGAGGGGATCGTGGTGCTGTTTTTGTGCGAGGGCGCTGGAGCTTATGAGGGCCGAGAGGAGAATGGCGGCGGGAAGATGGATGCGGGAACGCATGAGATGCGCAGTAACCTTGCGTCCATTCAATCACATCATGGTTGGAGGGGCAACGAGCGCAACTCGAGCGGGGTGAATCTGGCAGGCCTGGAAGGTGGAGCTGTTTACTTGTGGAAGACCTCGAGCATGGTCTCGCTCTCCGCCTTATTCACTTGAGCCAGAGTAGCTTCGACCACATCCCGATCGTCAGAGCTGCTGTTATGAAGGAATTCCGTGAGTCGGAAGGCGGTGTGACGGAGAAGAATCTCGGCATTCTTGAGGCGTTTATTGTTGTCGCCCATGCTGAGATGGAGTTTTCTGGTAATGTTCTGGATCTGCTTAAGCAGATCGGTGGCCTTACCAGTTTCGCCAGCAGCGTACTGCTTCATGCTGAACTCGGTCATCTGGTGAATGAGCTCGGCATAGAGAAAAGCCTGTTCACGGGGTTGAGCGGTGGGGATGCGGGCCTCAAGGGCAGAAATGGTCTGTTGATCGATGGGTTTTGCATCTGGGGAAGATGCGCAGGCAGGGATTGCCAGCACTGCGATAGCGATTACGGTTGCCGACCACGCCTGAGACCGCATGAGGAACCTCCGCTAGAGCGGGATTAGAGCAGAACTCCAGTTCCTTGCCAGTGTTTAGAATCACTTGCCTTTCTCAAAGAGAAAGGGCCCCCGGAACTGTCAATCTGCCCGAACTTGAACAGGTGCCAGCATTTGGCCAGGTGGTGATCAGACTATAGGAGCAACCCGGGAAAATGTGCAAGTGAAAAGCTTCAAGCGTTTAAGTACCATCGAAACGGGCTCAACTAAGGTATTAGGATGAATGCCCGTTCTTTCTATCTCTTCTTCTCGAGTACCAGGAGCCGCTGCTTGGCCTGCCATTCCTGATCAGGGAATTTGCCGCCGGACGATTCTAAGAAGTGGTGGTAGTAGGTGATAGCGGCCACCCTCTCGTTCAATGTGTCATACGATGTGGCCCAAAGAAAGTAGGTTGCCGGTACATCAGGAAGAAATTTCGAGCGCATGGTGAGAGCGTGAATGGCGACAGATGGCTGGTGGAGTTTCGATGCGGTGAATGCGATTCCACTCCAGGCGTCGGCGCTGGCGGAGTCGAGCCTTGCCGCTTTGTCGAACATCACTAGAGCCTGAGCGTACTCCTGTTGACGAACGAGGTTCTGGCCGTGGGCGACGAGCACGGAGATGTCGTCAGGGTTCCTGGCCAGGAGAGTGGTGTAGATCTTGTCGGAGCCAGCGGTGTCTCCGGATTCCGCGAGGACGTCGGCCAACATGTTCGAGACAGCGGTGTTTTCGGGATGGGCTGCGTGCAGCTTTTGCAGGAGCGGCAGGGCATCGGCGTTGTTTTGCGCTGCGAGAACCGTCGCAAGTTGCGCGTTGAGGACTGGATTTTCGGGCTCCTGCTGCAAGGCGGCCCGGACCAGCTTTTCCGCTTCCGGGTATTGCTTTCGCTCGATGAGGACATGGGCAAGGCCTGAGTTCGCGGCGACGGATTTCGAATTGCCGGCGAGGACGCGGCGATAGGCGGCTTCAGCGGAATCGTGATTGCCTGTGTCTTCGGCGAGATCGGCGGCGAGCAGGGTGTCGTCGGGGGTTTCCGGGCTGATCTTCAAGGCTTCGAGCAGTTCGGTTGAGGCGACGTTGGCATTTCCTTCACCGTTGGGGTCGGGTTTATCGAGCTGGGCGAGAGCGCGCCATGCGCGGGCTTTCAGTACCGGGCCGGCGTCACCGGGATCGAGGGTGGTGGCGGCAACGAGTTCAGAATGAGCTTCGTCGCGTTTGCCTTGCCGTGCAAGGAGCAGGCCCAGTCCAAGGTGAGACTCGAATGAGTTGGGATTGGCCTCGATGGCGCGGCGATAGAACCCGGCGGCACGATCGAGCTGGTCCTGGTGGTCGGCGACGTAACCGGCGTCGAAGAGGGCGCGGGAGTCGTTTGCGTGGGTGAGGAGGTAGGAATCGAGTTTGGTGGAGGCGGTTTTCCAATCGGAAGTGGCGATGGAGGCTTCGGCGTCGGCGAGTTCGGGGGCAGTGCGTGGCTCTGCCTGGGCCTTCTGCTCGGATTGAGCGGTGGGAGGCTGCGGCGGCTTCTGATCCTGGGAGAGGATGAGAGCCGGTGAGCAGAGAAGAGCACAGAAGATCGTGAAGAGACGCACAGGTACCTCAATAGAAGTTTATCGGGCTGCTCAGGGTTAGACGGACCGAGAGGCTTGAAGCAGATTCGAGATCTTCGGACTTGTCTTCGTAAGCTTTTGAAGGACTTTTCTTTGACGCCGAAGGAGCCTCTCAATCAACCACGGGTGTTTCGACAGCATCCGCTGCGCAACTCCGCTCATCATGAAACTCAGCGTGAGGAGCGGAGGGTTTAGTGAAACGATTGACTACATGATTTGACGGTGTTAGGTTTGCCGCGCTGGAGGAAATATGGATCGTCGTGGGTTTCTGGGGAGTTCACTGGCGGCGGCGGGTGGAGCACTCGTAGGTGAACGAATTCTGTCAGCGACGAGTGTGAACAGGGTTCCGCAAGTGGCAGGCGCGGGACATGCACAGGCGCCGGGAGCGATTGCGCAGAGCGAGATTGAGGCTGCGCGGTTTCCGGAAGGGTTTCTGTGGGGGACGGCGACTGCGGCGTTCCAAGTGGAGGGTGCGTGGAATGAGGACGGGAAGGGCGAGTCGATCTGGGACCGGTTTACGCATACTCCGGGCAAGGTGAAGGGCGGAACAAACGCGGACGTGGCGTGCGATCAATACCATCTCTATGCCCAGGATCTGGCACTTGCGAAGAAGCTCAACCAGAAGAGCTATCGATTCTCAATTTCATGGCCGCGGATTCAGCCTTCAGGGACGGGTGCTCCGAATATGAAGGGTATCGATCATTACAGCCGGCTTGTGGATGGCATGCTGGAAAACGGGCTCAGGCCGTTTTGCACGATCTATCACTGGGACCTGCCACAGGCGCTGGAGGACAAGGGTGGATGGCCCAATCGCGACCTGGCAGGTTATTACGCCGATTATGCGGGCATTCTGGCGAAGCATCTCGGAGATCGAATTACGATCTGGGCGCCATTCAACATGCCGTGGTCGGTGGCGTACATGGGATATGGTGTGGGTGCGTTGGCGCCGTGCCGTGCAAACTTCGATGACTTCCTCAAGGCAATTCATACGCTGACTTTGGCGCAGGGACAGGCGCTACGGTCGATCAAGGCGGCGTCTTCGAAAGCTACAGTCGGAAGCGCATACGGGATGTGTCCGGCGTATCCGAAGACGGACTCTGAGGAAGATCGTGCGGCGGCGGCTCGTTATCACGCGATGAATAACGTGTTCCTGCTGGAAGCGGCAATGAAGGGACACTATCCGAAGGCGTTTGTTGGGGAGGCTCCCTACGACAAGATGGGCGTGAAGCCTGGCGATGAGGAGATTATGCACGCGCCTCTGGACTGGGTGGGATTCCACTACTACACGCGGCGTTTCGTTTCCGACGCAAGCAAGGTGCAGGCGTTCAGCGGCGGAGGGTTCAGCGGGACGGAGATCGAAGCGGACCCTGCCACGGGGCGCGATCCATACACGCGCTTCCGGGCGGAGATGCCGACGGAAGGACCTCTCACAGAATCGGGGCTGGAAGTCTGGCCTCGGGGAATCTATGACCTGGTGATGCAGATCTCGGGCGAGTACGATCACCCGGTTATTGAGATCACCGAAAGCGGATGCGGCTACCTCGACGCGCCGTATGCGAAGGAGAACGGGCGCGTACCGGACACGCGGAGGATTGCTTGGTTTCAACAGGAACTGGCGGAGCTGGCGCGGGCGATCAAGGACGGCGCGAAGGTGCGTTCCTTCCATGCGTGGAGCCTGATCGACAACTTCGAATGGTCAAACGGTCACACGGAGCGGTACGGGCTGATCTATGTGGACTACCGGGATCAGAAGCGGACGATCAAGGATTCGGGACTGTGGTACGGGAAGGTGGCGGCGACGAACCGGCTGACTTAACAACCGCCTGTGACGGGCGTACATCCGTGCTGTGCTGCAGCCGCATCGAAGACGGCTGGGAGGAAAAGCATGGTAGATACGAATCCTCAGAACATGAATGTCCCGGATCGTCCTGAGCCAACCCATACGGATAAGCGGATCAATCCGGTCCCGAACGAGCGGGAACGGGCCGAGCGTGAAGCCGACAAGCTGGCGCACAAGGGTATTGAACGGGAACACGAGTTCGACAATATGCAAAAGCCGTTTACAAAGTAGGTTCGGGGCGATCCGTGCCCCAGGATGGGATGGTTACCTGGGTCGCGGTCGCCATAAATACTTTCAGTCAAGAAATTGGTCTGTAAGGCTGGGATCTACTTAGAGTTGGAAGCGGTACTACGACTTTCGTAATAGACTTTGTGCGATGCGTCACTAGTCCTCAAGTAACTGAGGAGACGAGCCAAGTAACCCCCAAATTGCCTCTTTCGTGAGCCCCGATTCACTTAAGTGGAGAGCATCTTTGGCCAATGCTGGGGCATCATTTCATCAGTACACATGCCGGGTGCCTTTAGACCCTGCAAATCCCCAGAACACCAGGTGACAAATATGCTTTCCACCGCTTCAAGAAGATCGGGCGATGTTGAGTCGTACCTGATGCTCCAACATTTTCCACTGGCCAGTGCGTATCTTTGCCAGGATTGCAACGCGATTGGGAACAATGCCAATCAATGTCCCGCGTGCGCTTCGGAAGTGCTGATGAGTTTGTCGGCCATCCTGAACCGCGAGGAAGACATGATGGCGGAACCGCAATACTCTTCTTTACCGTCACTCGCTGCGGCAACAGTTCGCGCGGGTTCGGCTTTGGCTGCCTAGTTTCTTTGTGGTTCTCTGTGTAGCGCGCCCGCCCGGGATTTGAAGAAAGCCGGGAATGCTGAGAGATAATCGGCGAGTGGCGCGCGACAACTTCCTCTTTTTTCTGAAGCAGCGTTTGAACCCAAACGGGATCCGAGTCTCGCCGTGATTGCGCGCGACGCAAGGGCGGCTCTGCGCTTTATAATGAAGAATGGACGGTTGCGCGCTGAGCCTCTCTGAGCGCTCTGTGGCGTTGCCGGAACATTTCATCCCGGTGTTTTCCCTTTGAGTTCATCGAACGACGCGATCGTCATCCGCGGTGCGCGGACCCACAATTTGAAGAATATTTCCTGTGAGATTCCGCATGGCAAGTTGACGGTAGTCAGCGGCGTGTCTGGATCGGGGAAGAGTTCGCTTGCGTTCGACACGATCTACGCGGAGGGGCAGCGTCGGTACGTGGAATCGCTGTCGGCGTATGCGCGGCAGTTTCTAGAGCGAATCGAAAAGCCGGATGTGGATGAGATCGACGGGCTGGCTCCGGCGATTGCCATCAAGCAGAAGAACACGACCCGGAATCCGCGATCGACAGTGGCTACGGCTACGGAGATCTATGACTACCTGAGGCTGCTGTATGCGCGTTGCGGCGAGGTGCACTGCATCTATTGCGACGGGCTGGTGAAGCGAAACTCGATTGACGAGGTTGCGGACGTAGTGATGGGGCTGGGAGAGGGAACCCGGCTGCATGCGCTGTTTCCGGTTAAGCACGAAACACCAGCTGTGCCTCAGACATCAACCACACCCGTGAAGCGCGGGAAAGGGTCGACGAAGGCGGCGAAGAAGTCGTCGAGCGCGGTTGCCGTTGCGGAGCCTCTGAGCGAAGGGATGAAGGCGCGGCTGCTGGAGCTGCGCGGATCGGGATTCAACCGGCTCTATCAGGACGGAAAGATCTATGAATTTTCTACCCCGGAGTCACTGATCGATGTGGATTTTGCGCAGCCGGTGTATGTGCTGCTCGACCGGATCGTGGTGAGCGCGGAGAACAGGGCTCGCATCGTGGATGCGGCGGAGATTGCCTATCGCGAGTCGGGCGACGTGATCTTTGAGACTATTCCTCGCGAAGAGGATGCGGAAAGGGTTCGGCGCAGGTTCTCCGGGGAGTATGAGTGCACGAGTTGCCACAGGCCGGGGAAGGAGCCGGAGCCGCGGCTGTTCAGCTTCAACAATCCGTTTGGAGCGTGCCCACGGTGCCAGGGATTCGGCAACACCGTCGACTACGATTTGAATCTTGTGATCCCAGACAAAGGACTGAGCCTGAGTGAAGGCGCGATTGATCCGTGGAACCGTCCGAAGTACCGGTCGTGGTTCACGGATATGAAGAAGCAGGCCGGCGCGCTCGGGATACCGATGGACGTGCCGTGGCGCGAGATGAGCGAGGCGGCGCGCGAAATTGTGCTGCGCGGCAAAGGGGCTTTCGAAGGGGTGCACGGGTTTTTCGCAGCGATGGAGCGAAAGAAATACAAGCTGCACGTGCGCGTGATGTTGAGCAAGTATCGCGGGTACGCGGAGTGCCCGGAGTGCCGCGGGCAACGGCTGAGGGCCGAAGCACGGGCCGTGCGCATCAAGGCGGAAGAATACGGAGAGTTGAATATCTGCCAGTCTGCTGCGCTTACGATTGCCAAGGCGAAGGACTTCTTTGCGAACGTGAAACTGAGTCCCATGCAGGAAGAGATTGCGGGGCCGATTCTGGAAGAGGTGCGGCAACGGCTTGGATTCCTGGATGCGGTGGGCCTGGAGTATCTGACGCTGGACCGGCTGGCTTCGACGTTGTCGGGGGGAGAGGCGCAGAGGATTCAGCTTGCGACTTCACTGGGGTCGCAGCTCGTCGGCACACTCTATGTCCTGGATGAGCCTTCGATCGGGCTGCACACGAGGGATACGGACCGGCTGATTCGGATTTTGAAAGAGCTGCGGGATCTCGGCAACACAATTGTTGTTGTCGAGCACGATTCGGATGTGTTGAGGGCGGCGGATCATCTGCTGGACCTCGGGCCAGGGGCGGGTGAGTTTGGCGGAAAAATTCTTGCCGAGGGTGTGCTGGCGGAGATCGAGGCGAATCCCAATTCGCTGACGGGCAGATATCTGTCAGGGAAGATCGCGATTCCGGTGCCGACGCGGAGACGCGAGCGCGGGCGCGAGAAGCTGGTACTGAAGGGCGCTGAGGCGAATAATCTGCATGGCTTGAGCGTCGAGATTCCGCTGGGCATGCTGGTGGCAGTCACAGGCGTGTCGGGTTCAGGGAAGTCGACCCTTGTGCACCAGGTGTTGTATCGCGCAGTGGCGCGGGCTCTGGGACAGACGGATGGGGGCGATCCCTCAGGAGTGTTCCGGTCATTGACAGGCGTGGAGAGGCTAAATGATGTGGTCCTGGTGGACCAGACGCCGATCGGACGGACGCCGCGCTCGAATCCGATTACGTACATCAAGGGATTCGATCTGATCCGCGAGTTGTTTGCCGCGCAGCCGGATGCGAAGAAGTTAAGTCTTACGCCCGGACACTTCTCGTTCAACGTGCCGGGCGGGCGCTGCAACACGTGCGAGGGTGATGGCACGGTAACGGTGGAGATGCAGTTCCTGGCGGACGTGGAGCTTCCTTGCGAGGACTGCAACGGTACGCGGTACCAGGCGCGGATCCTGCAAGTGCAGTACAAGGGGAAGAGCATTCACGAAGTGCTGCAGATGACGGTCAAGGAAGCGCTGCGATTTTTTGCGGGGCAGACACGGCTGCTGGAGAAGCTGGCGGTGCTGGATGAGGTGGGTCTTGGATATCTACGGCTGGGGCAATCGGCAACGACGCTGTCGGGCGGCGAGGCGCAGCGGGTAAAGCTGGCGGCTCACCTGGCGCAGGTGCGCTCGGCAAATGCGACGGCCAAGCCTTCGCAGGCGAGCCGGGTGCTCTACATCCTGGATGAGCCGACGACGGGATTGCATTTCGATGATGTTTCAAAACTCCTGACTGCGTTTCGCAAGCTGATTGATGGCGGCGGATCCCTGATCGTGATCGAACACAACCTGGATGTGATCAAGTCGGCGGATTGGGTGATCGATCTTGGTCCCGAGGGCGGCGAAGGCGGCGGAAAAATTGTGGCCGAGGGAACGCCGGAGGAGATCGCGCAGAATCTGCACTCGCATACGGGGCATTGGCTGGCGAGAGTGCTGTGAGGGTAGCTTTTAGCCATTAGCTTTTAGCCATTAGCTCTTAGCCTTCAATCTCGCGCTTCTACGCGCCGCGGGAGAATGTCTGCCGGGATTGGATTGGGCGGAACCTGGAGCCAGTCGACCTGGAATTTTCCTTTGTAGCCGAATAGCGGTCCCCATGTGTGGTTTGAGGCGTTAACTTCGATACGGAAACACTTGTCCTCGTCGTCGTACCACTCGCAGACATTTGCAACACCTGAGAAGAGCAGCGGGAACGGGAAGGCGATCGGGCCCTCGTAGAAGCGTTGCTGTCCAGAGACGAGGCAGAGGCCACCGTTGGGGGAGACGCTCAGTTCGAGATCGACGGCGAAGTGCTGATGAGTGCCCAGGTAGTCGACGATGCAGTTGCGCTTTTCGCTGTAGACCATGTAGGCGTCGAAGCGGCGGCGCTTGGTGGTGGAGAAGGTGCGCACCCAGGTGACGGTTTCGCGGCCAAGGGGATCGCGATAGGCATAGTTCTGGATGGTGAAGGGAACGTTGCGGCCCTGCTCGGGGAACATGATGCTGCGCCATGTGCCGATGTAGAGGAACGGCAGAGTGTAGATTGCACCGTGCCAGATCTCCTCCATAACTCCGGTGCCGATGGCGGCGAGTCCACTGCCTGAGTGAAATCCGAATCGGCGCTGAATCTGCGGGTGAAGTTTCTGGAAGTCTGAGCCGAGTACCTGCTGGTAGATGGAGATCATGCTGTTCCCCTGGGCGGTTTGCGCAGACAGTGACGAGCGGATGGAACATATTTCGCTGCGATCCAGCCGATGATGGAGAGTGCGATCGCGGCAAGGTTCAGCGTGACCGGGTTGAAAGCGGCGCTGAGGTAAGCGGGAGAGCGGGTTGCGACGACCACTGTTGCGATGAGCATGAAGAGAATGTTTGCAGGGAATACTGAGCGGCGTTTCCAGGTTGCCAGGACGGCGAGTCCAAAGATGATTTCGAGCAAACCGATCCAGGGGAGCAGGTGAAGCGGAAGTCCGGCTTGTGCGAGCATCGTGCGCTCGTCGATGTGGTTGTAGATCAGTTTCGGGACAAGGCCGTGCCAGATCCAAGTAAACGCGATGGCTAGCCGAGCGACAGCGTGAATGAAGGCGTAGCTCATCGATGATTCAGGGGATTGATCATCTTCGGCCCAGAGGCGAAGGCGGTCGAAGCTCCATGCGGTGGCCCAGCCGATGAGAGGGCGGAAGGCAAGTCGATCGAGAAAGCGTCCGAGGATGCCGAAGCGAACCTGATAGTCGTACCAGGTGAAGAAGCGCAGGCCAGATTCGGTGGGGACGTAACGCCAATAACCGGAGCCTTCGCGGATGAGGGATTTCGGGTCGTCGGAGGCGAACTTCAATGATGAAGTTGCGTCGCCTGCTTCGAGGATGCGTTCGCCAATGCTTTCGCCTGTGCCCCTGATTGCGAGGCCGAAGCCGATCCGGGTTTCGTAGAGGAACTCCTGGGGTTCGGATGAAGATGCACGCGGAAGATACTCAATGCGCGTGAATCGCAGATCCCATCGCTGGTGCAGGGAGGGGTCCTGCGTAAGCTGCCAGATCCGCTCGAGCGGCTGGTGGATCAGAATCTCAACGTAGATCCCTGGATTGGAGTCGGGCACGGGACCAGCCTACCAAAGGACGTTGCATGACCGAGGGGTACGCAAGTCTAGAAATCAGGATGTGAGTGTCAAATTAGCGATGTGCCGGTCGCACTCCTCCATGCCTGCTTCGATTCTGAGCGATGCATAGAGATTGCGCGCTTCCTGCCAGAGTGGGCGGGCTGAGGTCATGTCGCCCGTCATCTCATGGAGGAGCGCGTAAGGGCGCACCGTATTGGCGAGATCGAGGAGGCGGGTGTTGAGATTGCTTCGATACAGTTGGAGCGCTTCTTCGTAGAGAGGCCTGGCTGCGGAGTAGTTCGACTCATCCAGATACATATCGGCGACGTGCCGGATGGCGTGCGCGTAAGTCAATGAATCTTTGTCGGCGAGGAAGAGCCTGGCAGCCTCATTGTAGAGTCGACGAGCGTCTTCGAGACGATTCTGTGCCCGGGCTTTTTTCCCGTCGGCGATGAGTTCGGCTGCGGTGGGCACTGTCATCTCTCGTGAAAAGTTTCGCAGAATCGACTCAGCGAGAAACGATTTCAGGCTTGCCGTCGCGAAGGCGGCGAATGTTCAGCGGATTTGCGTCCTGGAGCTCGGGCGGGAGTACGGACTGCGGGAAGTTCTGGAAGCAGACAGGGCGCGCGAAGCGATAGATGGCAAGGCTTCCGACGGAGGTGAAGCGCGAGTCGGAGGTGGCTGGATAAGGTCCGCCGTGAACCATAGCGTGGGAGACCTCGACACCGGTGGGGAATCCATTGAAGATGAGGCGACCGGCTTTCTGTTCGAGGATCTGGATGAGTTCGCGGTTCGCGGCGAGATCGTCTTCGTCGCCAAAGATGGTGGCGGTGAGATGGCCGGAAAGGGAGCGTGCAGCCTCTAGGTAGTCGTTTGTGTTTCCGCAGCGGACGATGAGGGTGTCAGGACCGAAGACTTCGTCGGCGAGATCAGGTTGAGAGGTGAGCTCGTCAAGTGTCGTCGTGAAGAGGCGGGCTTGTGCGTGAAATGGCGCGGCGCCGTCCTCTCTTTGTGCCGCTGATTGCGATTCGATGACCGAGGTCTGCGCGGCACGGGCGATGGAAGCACGATCGTATTCTCGGGCGATGCCACTGGTGAGAAGAGTAAAAGGAGCGGACTGCTGAACCATGAGCTGCACCTCGTCGCGGAATTTCAGCCCCTGGGGCGATTCAGCGACGAAGATGATGCCGGGCTTGGTGCAGAACTGGCCGGCACCGAGGGTGAATGATCCGAAGAGGCCTTGCGCGAGGGCAGCAGGGCCTTTGCGCAGCGCGCCGGGAAGAATGAAGACAGGGTTACCGCTGGACATCTCGGTGAAGCAGGGGATGGGGTCGGGGCGGGAGGCGGCTGCGTCCATGAGCGCCCGGCCAGCGCGAAGAGAACCGGTGAAGCCGACGGCGCGCATATGCGGATGCTTGACGAGGGCAGCACCAATCTCGACTCCAGCGCCGAAGAGCATGGAGAAGGTACCGGGAGGAAGGGATTCTGCGGCTACGGCTTCGGCAATGATGCGCCCGGCGATTTCGCCAGTACCTGGATGCGCGGCATGGGCTTTGACGATTACGGGGCATCCGGCGGCAAGCGCAGAAGCGGTGTCTCCGCCACCGACGGAAAAGGCAAGGGGAAAGTTGCTGGCACCGAAGACGACGACGGGGCCAAGCCCGCGCAGCATGGAGCGGAGGTCGGGGCGCGGAAGCGGCTGGCGATCAGGGAGCGCGGGGTCGATGCGAGCCTGCACCCAGGAGCCTTCTTCAACGACTGCGGCGAAGAGGCGGAACTGGTTGGCGGTTCGGGTGACTTCTCCGGTGAGCCGTGGGAGAGGAAGAGCTGTTTCGAGGTGGGCGCGCTGGGCGAGTTCGTCGCGATGAGATTCGAAACCGTTTGCTATACGGCGGAGGAATGCGCCGCGCGCCAGGCCGGTGGTTTGGGAGTAGACGGGGAAGGCTTCGGCAGCGAGGTTGGCGGCGCGATCGAGCTCCTGCAAGGTTGCGGAGCGATAGACGGGCTGGATGGGTTCGCCGGTGCTGGGAGCAAAGGCCTGGAAACTGGAGCCGTTGCGAGAGCCACGTTCGGAGCCGATGAAGGAGAGTCCGGTGAGTTCCATGTCTTTTTTAGTGTAAGGGAGCATTTAGCTGTGAGCTCTAAGCTTCGGTGGTAGGAGGTGCAGATCAGGTTGTATTTGCCTGCGGTTGTGGTCATCCGGTAGAACTGGTCGGACGGTTGGCCGGTGGCTTTTCGCGTTCTGAGCGGAAGTGCTGCAGTAGGGAATGCGTGGGAGGGATGAATGCCTTTGAATGCGACTCCGGTGGTTAGTGCGGCGGGTTCGAGGAAAGATCATGATGCGCCGCTGGTGCCGCGTGACCGGATGCTGCCTTTCGTGCTGGTAACGGCTCTGTTTTTTCTGTGGGCGATTCCGAATAATTTCAACGACATTCTGATTCGGCAGTTCATGAAGTCGTTTGAGATTAGCCGGCTGCAGGCGGGACTGGTGCAGTTCGCGTTCTATCTGGGGTACTTCTTTCTGGCGTTTCCGGCGGGCGTGATTATGCGCAGGGCGGGATACAAGGCTGGATTGGTGATTGGGCTCGTCCTGTATGGTGCGGGGTGCATTCTGTTTTATCCGGCGGCGCATGTGGGACAGTACTGGTTCTTTCTGACGGCGCTGTTTGTGATTGCGAGCGGGCTGGCGTTTCTGGAGACTGGGGCGAGTCCGTTCATCATTCAGATTGGCGACCAGGAGACGGCGGCGCAACGGGTGAATTTCTCGCAGTCATTCAATCCGCTGGGAAGTATCACGGCGGTGCTGATTGGAAGCCAGTTTATTTTCTCCGGAATTGAGTTGAAGCCAGACCAGGTAGCCGCATTGCAGGCAGCAGGGACGTACCAGGCGTACTTGAAGTCGGAGACGCTGCGGGTGGTGATGCCTTACCTGGTTCTGGGATCGCTGGTGTTGGTGTGGGCGCTGCTGATAGCACGAACGGCGTTTCCGCATACGGGTATGGATTACTCGCGCAACACGCTGGAGCATGACACGTCGAAGCCGCTGTGGAAGCGGAAGCATTTTGTGTTTGCCGTGGTGGCGCAGTTTCTGGCTGTGGGTGCGCAAGTGGGCGCCTGGAGCTGGCAGATTCCTTATGTGCAGACGTACACGGGGTTGGGAGAACGGAAGGCGGGGTATCTGCTGACCGCGGCACTGGTGGCGTTTACGACGGGACGATTCTTCTCGACATGGCTGCTGCGGCATGTGCGAGCGTCAAGGCTTCTGGCTGCGTATGCGCTGATCAACACGGTGGTCTGCGGCGTTGCAGTGATTCAACCAGGGTGGGTCGGCGTGTGCTGCCTTGTGTGCGTGAGCTTTTTCATGTCGGCGATGTATCCCACGATCTTTGCGCTCGGGGTGAAGGGACTGGGAACGCGGACGAAGACTGCAAGTTCTGCGATCGTGATGTCGATTGTGGGTGGGGCGATCATTCCGCCGATTATGGGGCATGTGGCGGACACTACGGGCATCGCAGTGTCGTACCTGGTTCCAGCGCTGTGCTTTGTGGGTGTGGCGCTGTATGGGTGGTTGGGGTCGGACGCTGATGCGGAGGAGATTGCGGCGGCGGCGTGATAGGGCAGGGAACAAGGGATCAATGGCACGAGGGGCCGAGGGAACCAAAGAACAAATGATGGGCCGGCTTTGTTAGAGCCGGCCCGTTTTATTTTCTATTCGGCGACTACGGGATTCGTGAGGGAGCCGAGGCCTTCGATGGTCACCGTGACGGTTTCGCCGGGTTTAAGCCAGCGCTTGGGGTTGCGGCCGAGTCCTACTCCGGGAGGGGTGCCGGTGGAGATGATGTCGCCGGGGAGCAAGGGCGTGATGGACGAGAGATATTCAATGAGAGCGGGGATGTTGAAGACGAGTTCGCGGGTGTTGGAGTTCTGAAGCTGTTCGCCGTCGATGGAGAGGCTGATCTGGAGGTTGTGCGGATCCGGAATCTCGTCGGCGGTGACGATGGCGGGTCCGAGAGGGCAAAAGGTAGGGAAGCATTTGCTCATCGACCACTGCGTAGAGGCGAACTGAACGTCGCGGGCACTGACGTCGTTGACGATGGTGTAGCCGTAGACGTGTTCACGCCACGCGGATGCGGGTATCCGGAAGCCGCCCTTGCCGATGACGAACGCGAATTCGGCCTCATAGTCGGGCTGAGTGGAGTTCTTGGGAAGAACGATTGCGTCGCCGGGGCCGACGATGGCAGTGGCGAGTTTGAAGAAAACGACGGGCGTGGTGGGGATCTCCATGCCGGATTCTTTGGCGTGGTCGCGGTAATTGAGTCCGATGGCGAAGATGCGGGGAGGATTCGGCAAGGGCGCGTGAAGTTTGACGGCATCAAGGGTGAGACGCGAAGTGGCGAGTGTGCTGCCGGTTCCGCTGGCGATGACCTCGAGCGTTGATTTAAAGCCGTTGGGGCTGAGATCGAGAACGGTGCGGGTGTCGTCGAAGAGGATGCCCGGGCGGACGGGAGTGTTGGCGGTTGAGAACGAGATGAGCTTCATGAGGGCGAATCTCCAAGAGATTGTTCAAAACAACTGCAGCGGGTCAGCCGTGCTTCGCGCTTAGCAAGTCAGCGGCTTTCTTGATCATCTACGACTCTAAGTGCGCGAACTCCCTTACAGGTTCTCATGCGGCGGTCCAGCCGCCGTCGATGGCGAATGTAGAACCGGTGATGAAGGCAGCTTCGTTGGAGGCGAGATAGCGGACCATGGAAGCGACTTCTTCAGGGCGTCCGAGGCGGCCAATGGGCTGGCGGGCGCGGAGTTCGGCGCGGACTTCTTCCTTGTTGTCTTTGTGGAATTTCTCGAGGTAGCCCTCGACGAAGGGAGTCTCGACAGTGCCGGGACAGATGGCGTTAACGCGGAGAGTTTTGGGATATTCGACGGCAAGCTGACGCGTCATGGCGACGATGGCGCCTTTGGTAGTGCAGTAGGCGAAGCGCTGCTTGATGCCGACCAGGCCGGCGACCGATGCGATGTTGACGATGCTGCCGACGGGCAGGTTGCTGCCAATGGGCACGCTGGAGGCTACGGAGGCTACGTTTCCAGCAGCGGCGAGAAGCAGGGGAAGGAAGGCTCGCGTAACAAGGTAGACGGAGCGGACGTTGACGTTGAGGAGGCGATCGAAGTCCTCGGGCTCGGTTTGCTCAATGGAGCCGACGTGACCGATGCCGGCGTTGTTGACAAGGATGTCGAGGCGAGTGAGGTGAGTGACGGCGGTCGCGATGGATTGGGGGCTGGTGACATCGAGATGGAGAGCCTGGGAGGAGCCAATGGACTGCGCGAGGGATTCGGCGGCGGAAAGGTTGATATCGGCGATCCAGACGAAGGCACCGGCGCGAACGAGTTCCTTGACGGTTGCTTCGCCGATGCCGCTTGCGCCTCCGGTGACAACGGCGTGGCGACCTTCCAAAGAATAGGGACAAGATGATTGCGGATGTTGCGAACTGCTCATGAGAAGCGGATTCCTTTGATGTCGATCTCGCGCTGCGCTGTTTCAAGGATAGCTGCGGAGGGTTCATTCGTGGTGAGAGCACGGGTGATGACCTCGTCGATGATGGCGGCGAAGGCTGCCAAAGAGGGGCCCGTGGGAAGCTGGCGTGCGGCGAGTGAGATGGCTTCGACTTCGCGGTAGACGGGAATTCGGGACTGGAGTTCGGGATTGCGCCAGGTGGAAAGACGGCAGCCGACCGTACCGTGGCGGGTGATGCCCAGATCGCGTTCGGGTGAGGCGACAAAGCGGAGAAACTGCCAGGCGAGCTCCTTTTGTCGTGAGCCTTTGCCCATAGCCAGGGCCCAGAAGACAGAGAGCGAGACGGGTGGTGCGCCGTAGCCAGTTGGGATGGGCGCAATGGCGACTTTGCCAGCGAGGGGCGAGCCTTCGCGGCCGGAGCGGGCGGCGAATCCGAACCAGTTGACCATGAAAGCGACTTCGCCGGAGAGGAAGAGATCGCCTGATTGCGTCGAGTCAAGTTGTGGAGATTTTGGGTGACAGAGCTGCGGGTCGCGGACGACGCGGCGATAGAACTCCAGGGCGGACAGGGCCTTGGGCGTGGTGAGGAATGGGCGGCTGGCGGAGTCGGTGAGATCTGCGCCGCGGCTCCAGAGCTGAAGAGCGAAGTCGTATAGAGTGTTATGGCCGTCGGGGAAGGCGGCGAAGACTGTGCCATAGCGGTTGGCGGTGGGATCCGTGAAGAAGTGCGCGGTCTGTTCGAATTCTTCCCAGGTTTTGGGTGGTTCGAGATCGCGGAAATATTGGCGTCGGAATGCGGCCTGGTGCTCGGGGTCGGCGAAGAGGTCGGTGCGGTAGACGAGGCATTCGGGGCCATCGTGCCAAGGCAGAGAACTGAGGTGGCCGTCGAAGATGAGCGGTTGGACGAGAGAGCGAGGCCAGCCCTCAGGCCAGTCGTGGATGTGGATGCGTTGCTGCCAGGGATTTAGGTCTTCGAGCGCCCCGGCATTGTGAGCTTCAGCAAGCCAGTCGGTGACGAGGAGAACGATATCGAAGTGACCGTGCTGCAGGCCGCCGTCGGTGATGGCGGACTTGTAGAGCTCGTGAATACCGACGGAGATGAGCTCAATCTTTGTTCCCGGATGGTGGGCTTCGAAGAGGCGAGCTTCTTCAGTGAGTGCGTTTTCGAAGTCTGCGTAGTTGCGTAGAGCGATGCGCAGGGTACTCATGAAGCCTCCGGTGCAAAGAAAAAGGATTGATGGAGGTTCGTGCTGGAGAGGTCCATGACGGATTCGATTTGGAGGTTGCGGCAGAGGCAGTATAGCGCGGAGAGGCATGAGCCAAGAGACCGAGGGAACAAGGACCGAGAAGCAGATCTGCAGCGCGTAAGAGATCGGATCTACCGGGTGGACGAGTGAGCATCTAAGCGGGACAGGTGGCTGCGATGGTGAAGACGAAGGAGAGTGCTGCGCCGTTTGTTCCGGAAGAAAGGAAATTGCCGGTGCTGGCGGAGGCGGTGCAGAAGTGCAAAGGGTGCGATCTCTACAAGAATGCAACGCAGGCGGTGTTCGGTGAGATCGAAACCCGCGGGGGAGCGAAGCCGAAGGTCGCGATCATGATGATCGGAGAGCAGCCGGGAGACCAGGAGGATAAGCAGGGACGGCCGTTTGTCGGTCCTGCGGGAAAGTTGCTGGACAAAGCACTGGAAGAGGCGGAGATCGATCGCGGAAAGGTATACGTGACCAATGCGGTGAAGCATTTCAAGTGGGAGCCGCGAGGCAAGCTGCGCATCCACAAAAAGCCAGGCATGAAGGAGATCAATGCGTGCCGTCCGTGGCTCGATGCGGAACTGGAGACGGTGAGGCCGAAGCTGATTGTGGCGCTGGGGGCGACCGCGGCGCAAGGTTTGCTGGGGTCGAGCTTCAGGATTACGCAGGCGCATGGGAAGGTGCAGGAGGTGGCCGGAATGCCGCCGATTATTGCGACGCTGCATCCTTCAGCGATCTTGAGGGCGCAGACGGATGAGGAGCGGCATGCGCAGATGCGGATGCTGGTGGAGGATCTGCGAGAAGCGGCGCGAGTAGCGGGTGAATGATGCTCGGTCAGGGTGCGGCACCCACATTTTATTTGTAAAGTTGCAGCCGAGATCTTAGCTGGTTGACTTCGCGCGAAGATCGGAGAGCAGTTGGAGGTAGGCGCGTGCGGTCTCGGTAATCTTTTCGGGATGGCCGGCGTCAACCGCGGCTAGATTGACGAGATCTCCTCCGACGCCGAGGGCGCGGGCGCCCGCTTGCATGAAGCTTGCTGCGGTTTCGAGAGTCACCCCGCCGGTGGGGATGAGTTTGAGAAACGGGAATGGGGCTAGCAGAGATTTGAGATACGGTGCGCCGCCCATCGCAGAGCAGGGAAAGATCTTGACGTAGTGCGCTCCGGCGCGGTGTGCGGTGATGACTTCAGTGGGTGTGAGAGCTCCGGGGATGGAGAGCTTGCCGTTCGTTCTTGTCGCCTGGATGACTTCGGGGTGGAGACTTGGGCTGACGACG